>WNFI01414765.1_pt1 | contig 11688 bp, 10 predicted proteins | sample 5400471 | NCBI WGS metagenome assembly WNFI01 (sample SAMN13153348, study PRJNA577476) | soil metagenome | isolation source: 100 cm saprolite on Douglas fir-dominated hillslope | place: USA:California | collected 2013-09-17
TCGGCCGGCTCCATGGAAATGCCACGCATGGGAGCTCTCGCTACACAACTGACAGGCGTGTGACCCGTAATTTACACGGCTAACGCATCGTGCCTGCCTCTGGCAGATAGTAGGCGGGTGGTACGGCGTGGTCAAGTTTCCCTACAACGTAAGGCTGGGGCCACCAAGTGAAGCACATGTGGGCGCAGATGCATCAGCCTACAACTGGCGCGGGACTCCGCTCAGGACGCTTTGGCGCAGGACGGTTTGACGTTGGTGGAACAGTTTTAGAGAACGAAGAAGGGCGGCGAGCTTCCTCACTAGGTGTAAGCTAGCCACCCGATCTGCCATAATCTCCTTCATGTGCGGGCGCTACCGACTGTCGCGAAGAAAGCAACTGATCGAGGAGCACTTCGACAGCGCCTCGGGGGAAGAAGACTGGATTCCGCGCTACAACATTGCCCCCACACAGCCTGTTCCAGTCATCCGCCAGAATCCCAAGGAACCCGTCCGTGAAATGTCGCTGTTCCGGTGGGGATTGATTCCGTCGTGGGCGAAAGACTCATCGGGTGCTGCGAAAATGATCAACGCAAGATCGGAAACGGCTGGCACGAAGCCCGCGTTCCGCGATGCGTTGAAATCCCGCAGGTGCCTGATTCCTGCCGACGCCTTTTACGAATGGTTGCGGATGGGGAACGCCAAGCAGCCCTACTGTTTTGAAGTTCCACAACCGCATGCCAGTTATTCTTGAGCCAGACACCTACGACCTATGGCTCGATCCGGGGATGAGGGACGCGGCTGCGGCATCCGAACTGCTGAAGCCCTGCGACGCCCGGTTGATGAGGTGTCATCCAGTGAGCAGTCGGGTCAACCATGTGGCGAATGACGACGCAGAATGCTCGAAGCCCGTGGAGCTTGCTCAGACTCAGTCTGGTCTCTTTTCATGAAATATGAAGCGAGAGCTTATCTTGCCGGAGGGTCGCGGTCGATTTATTTCCGACCAGTATGGCCCTGAAACGTCCAAGAAGTATGGCGAAGTCTTATCGCAATCCGTTGTCGCTTCCGATGGATGACAGCTTGCCGCTCAAGCAGCGTAAGCCGGTCCCCCATGCATTCGTGCTCGAGGCACTCGCTCCCCTATCGCCCTATAGGTCCTGGGAAAGCCAGACACGGGCTGGCAGGTCCTTCCGGCCGATGCAGCGGATTTTGAAGCAGCGGCACAGCGCGCCTGCGATCTGGTCCTTGCCGGTGATGCTCGGATCGGCAAGGTGCCAGGAGCACGCAGGGCCTCGGCATCGAAGCAGAAAACCCGGCGGAATCTTTGAAACGGTCAACGGACTCCAAGACCTCCGCAAAGAGGCGCGCGAGGTGATGAGGTGTGGACCACCGATCAGGCGCGCCTGCCTGGCTTGATGATCGCGCTGCCGATGCCGCTCAGCGGGCGGCCGAGCCACTCTCCACCCATTTCTGTGCCTCTTCTGATTTCGCCCACTCGCCGGCAACCTGCCGGGAGGTGACATTCAGGCGATTCCGGACGTTCGTCATAGCGATCCAGAGGATTCAGGGCGGCAAGCGTCGGCTCGTCGTAGTGGCGCCTCGCCTCTTCCCAGATTTGGTCAGGGACCGGATCCGCCCGGTCGCTCAACCGCGTGACGGCTTCGGCGAGGGCCAGGGCAGCGCGTTCGGCGCTGAAGTACGGCGCGTCCCGCCAGGCCGCTACCACTCGCCAAGGGACGGCTCCGAGCTTCACATCGGGAGTTAGACCCGTCGCGCTGCACGCCGCTGCGTCCATGGCACAGCCATACTCGCATTCAGAAAGCGCATGCCGGCGACATTGTGCCCGTGGAGATCGAAATTTGACCGTCTGCGACACTCTTCGAGGCTGGCTCCACTCTGCAGTTAACAATCCAAGGTCAGGAGGCGGCGAACTACCCGGCGTTTCGGCATCGCAAACTCGTCAACCATGGATTGCACACTGTTTTCACGGGACGATCGTACGACTCCTGCCTGGCGGTTCCGCTGAACCAATCCGAGTCCCCGTAGTTCAGTTCTGACCTGATCCGCGCCGGGCTTACGATCACATGCTGTGCGGCATTCCGGGGTTGCAAGAGGTGCGCAAGGGCGGGAAAGAGCGCGATTTGCATTTGGGTTTTCCGCTCGATTTCCTCTACGGACAAGGAACAAGACCAAGGGTTGAACACCTTGAACCACCACCGCCTATAACCAGAGCGTGCGAGCACATTTTCTTCGCGTTCGACACATTTTCCATCATGGCCTTTGCATCCGCGGCAGCCTCTTTGTCTCTTCCAAGTCGCGCTTCGCACTCGGCACCGTAGGCCTCTGCTACAGCAGCTATGATGTAGCTATCGCGCATGCACACCTGCTCAACCGGTGGCGTGTAGGTGAAAGATGCTGCGGTTGAGGAAGGACACGACCATCCGGGACTCCTCGCCAGTAGGGTGTCCACCAGACCTGCACCCGGACCAGAATAGTGCCTGTTTGGATTGTATGTTTCTGCTGGCCTTGGACTGGAGTTGGAGCTAGGACCAGAAACTGGGCTTGACGACCCTCCCGCAGTGGCAGCCTCCGATTCAGGTGCGGGCTCATGCTCAGCAATCGTCGCAGCCGCTGCTTCAGCGTCCATTTGCGCGAGATTAGAGCGCAGGCTATTGGCCCTGTTCCGAGCGCTTCTCGCTTGAGTTCGCATGTGGATCGCGCCAATGCGGTCTATTCCACCCAAGGGGCCAGACGGCGCACTAGCTTCTAGATCAGCCGCGTGGCTGTCATCATTGTCTGCTTCAGATTCAAGGTTGTTGATCTCTTGCTGCAGCTCGGCGATTTTATCCTGACGCGCTTCCTGCTGTGCTGCTTGCGTTCCCTGAGACGGGTAAGTCTGTACATCCGTTTGGTTCTGCCTAGCGTTTCTGTGGTTCTCTTCTTCGGCATCGGCGGTGCGCTCGTCCAACAGACCCAAAGCCTGTTGCTCCGCGCGGCGACGTTGCTCTGCTTCCTTCGCTAGTTGCAGCTTGCTGTATCGGCATTCTTTTGCCCTGTGTTGTCTTGCGCGACGGAGATGCCGGAAATTCCGGAAATTAAAAGAAAAAAGAGAACGGCTTTGGTCACCACTAGAGTGAAATCCTTTCTCAAGAGAACAACATCGGATTTGGCCGTAGAGCTCGTGGGAAAAATAGGGTGAACAAAAGCCATCTTCAGTATCGCCCCACATTCCCAGGGGGAGTTGCAAGATTAGCCCGAATGCCCCGGAAGGAAAATGTCACGGAAGTAACAGACGATCTTGTTCCAACGAGGTATGCCGCCGATCAGTTTAGTGAGGACCATGACTGGCATGCGATCCCTTTTGGCCAATCAGAAGGGTTCTTGTTTGACAGCTCCACATAGCGAAGCTGCATGAATTAGCGCTTTCGACCATCTTGTCGCGAGCTGCTTTGTCCGGAATTCAACTGACGGCGACATCTCTACATTCTTTCCATCCAGCACAGCTTTGGACTGATGCTTCTTGCCCTGTTGGAATCCAATGCCCACCACCCAATAGTTTGGGTTGTAGCTCACAGTAGTGAACAAGCCTCCTGGGGATTTCTCAAGCACCTCAATCTTATCCGACTGCAGATCAGCAATCGGAAGCTCAACAAGTTCGGTGACGAGCACTTCCCGCTTTAGGTACCCTCCAACGTCCTTCGTGGTTTTGGTGAACGAAATGTTACAGCCAGATGCCCGCACTTCCGAATAGTTGATAGTCCGAATGCCATCGTCTTGCTCTCCATCAATCCCAATCTTCGGATTCGGTTGAAGAACCTCATTAAACTGCGTGGTGATCATTTCATCAACTAGCTTCGATTTCATCCAGTCGAGCGTCTCCTTTAACGATGGGCCATTCTCGGCCGACTCCGATGATGAGACCCCGGTGGTCGGCGCTGCCGCGGTGGAGTGATCGGAGGGCGAGGGCGCAGAGTTTGTCGCCTGTGCCGCTTGCGCATGTTCCGGCTGAAGGCCGTGGCCACTCGCTTGCAGAACTCTTAGATGTTCTTTAGCATCCACATATCCCTGATCGGCTGCTTTCTGATACCAAGCAAGCGCCTGTACATCGTTCTGTGGAACACCCCTACCGCTCTGATAGAGGTCCCCCAAATTGTCTTGGGCAGTCGCGTATCCCTGATCGGCAGCCTTGCGCAACCAGGAGACGGCGGTGGCAAAATCTTTTTGAACGCCCAGCCCTTCTTCATACAGCAGTCCAAGATTGTTCTGTGCGACTGGTTCGCCGTGATCAGAGGCCTTTCGCAGCCATGCGGCCGACTGTGTGAAGTCTTTGGGGACACCCTGCCCCCTCATGTACATAGTTCCTAGGAAGGTCTGTGCTGCGGCATTTCCCTGATCGGCCGCTTTGCGGAACCAAGTTGCTGCCTGAGCATAGTCTTGTAGAACACCATTTCCTTTCCAATAGAATTGTCCAAGACGAGCCTGATCGTTGGCTGATCCTTGCTCGGCGGCCTTGCGTACAACCGCAATATCGTCGCTCTGGGCGCCGGCCAGCGGAGAAATTGCCAGAACTGCTGCAACTATGAAAAGAACAATCGACGTGCGGTATTCCAAAACAGTCCTCCACAAATCAGTTGACCGAGAACGTAACCGTCAGAAGGAAGCTGAACTCGCTTCCTCTATGGACAAGGAACAAGGGCAAGGGTTGAACAGCTTGAACCACCACCGCCTATCGCCAGAGCATGCGAGCACATTTTCTTCGCGTTCGTCACATTTTCCTTCATGACTTTTGCGTCCGCAACGGCCTCTTTGTCTCTTCCCAGGCGCGCTTCGCACTCGGCGCCGTAGGCTTCCGCTACAGCGGCTATGATGTAGTAATCGCGCATACACACCTGCTCAATCAGTGGCTTATAGGTGAAAGATGCTGCGGTTGAGGAAGGGCACGACCATCCCGGACTCCGCGCCAGTAGGTTCTCCACCAGACCCGCATCCGGACCCGAGTAGTGCCTGTTTGGATTGTATGTTTCTGCTGACTTTGAGCTGGAGCTAGAACCAGAACCTGGGCTTGAGGACCCTCCAGCCGTCGCAGCTTCCGATTCAGTTTCAGGCTCATGCTCAGGAATCGTCGCAGCCGCTGCTTCAGCGTCCAATTGCGCGAGATTAGAGCGCAGACTGTTGGCCCTGTTCCGAGCGCTTCTCGCTTGACTTCGCATGTGGATCGCACCGATGCGCTCAATTCCGCCCAAGGGGCCAGACGGCGCACTGGCTTCTAGATCAGCCGCGTGGCTGTCATCATTGTCTGCTTCAGATTCAAGATTGTTGATCTCCTGCTGCAACTCGGCGATTTTATCCTGACGCGCTTCCTGCTGTGCTGCTTGCGTTCGCGGATCACCTGTTGGAGTCGTTGCGACAGCCTGAGACGGAGAAGTCTCGGAGTCGGCAATGCGCTCGTTCAGCAGACCCAACGCCTGTTGCTCGGCGCGGCGTCGTTGTTCTGCTTCTTTCGCTAGTTGCAGCTTCCGCTGTCTTTCAGCGGATGCTCCCGCATCGGCGCTCGTTGGCGCTTTGTTGTCTTGCGCGACGGAGATGTAGGAAATCAAAAAGATGAATAGAACGGCTTTGGTCAGCACTGTAATGATCCCTTCTCAAAAAACATCGGGTTTGGCCTTGGGACTGGCAAGAATAATCGCGTGAACAAAGGCTTTGGCCACGCGCGTGGCCGTCTGCTTGTCATTGAAAGCAAACCTGACGGTATCCCAGTTCCACTTCATCCGCCAAATGCACGAGTTGTCAGTCCATTCATGAGACGACTGAAGGATCGGCATTCCCTGTTTTCGAATGCTTTCATAGTCTCTAGGGTCATCCATTTGCTGACCTTTGCACAGCGCCTCGTCGACTCTGGGGTCAGTCGATATAGAGACGTCTGTTTCTCTAATGGAATCGCCAACGCGGGACTTGAGCGCTACGAACCAAGTGCTAGGCGATTGGGTACAACGGCCACCAGTTATAGCTACAGGAAAGCCCTTCTCAACAGCCACAGCTGTTGGTTCCAGCTGGTCGATTCGTAGCTCATAGTTCTGCGTTCCATGTGATGGCCCAAGATTCCCGCTGCCCGGGCTCGAATATGACTGAGTGATCATCACCAAGGTGCCGTCAATAGCAAATCCTGTCGCCTTCAACGTGTTCGGCCCCGAATCGGCGGTCGCGCCGTCTGTACAAGTCTCAACACCGTCTTGGGTTCGCGGTTCACTCAGCTTGCGCTTGATGAAGTCCAGCGTGTCGGCCATAGAAACTTCTGCGGGAGTGGATGCTTCCGTATCGTCGGTCTTCTTCGCCGCACCGTCTTGCGCAAAGGAGATTGTCGGAATCAAAACAAGCAAGAGAACGGCTTTGGTCAGCACGGTAGAAATCCCTCTCAAAAGACATCGGGCTTGGCATTCGGAGTAGCAAGTACAATTGCATGAACGAGCGCTTTGGCCACGCGCGTGGCCGTCTGTTTGTCTATGAACCTCAATCGCAGCATGGATGTCTTCTCCAACACAGCATTACCGGAGTCTATGCACTTGAATTCCTGAGTGCGCTGCTCGTAGAACGTACATTCCGCCGCAGAGAACGGCCCAGACTGACGGTATACGGTCTCAATTGGCACACTGCGCCCCATTCTGGATGCAATAACGTACCAGGTCGCCTCCTCCACAACGACTTGGCGACACTCCGGTAGGCGTTTGCCATTCTCAACCTTCACCGATCCTGAATCGAGTTGGTCAAGTCTGAATCTAGTCCATGTTTTGTAAGCAACCTCGGGTCCTGTTCCTGATTGCCTGGTTTCTTCCCCCATGATGTTAATGAGGTTCTCCGCGGCGGTTAGCCCAGAGCTTCTCCAAGTTTGGTGAACAATCCATGCAACTGGGTCGTTGCCCGGACAAGAGGTTTGCTGCCTAACCTCCTGCGGATCACTCAACTTGCGTTTGATGAAGTCCAGCGTATCGGCCATTGAAATCTCGGTTGGGATCGACGCCTCGTCCTTCTCGTTGCCCTTTAGCGCGGCAGGTTCCGGAGTTTGAGCGACGGCGCTCGTGTCAATAACGGCAGGTGTGACATTTTGTCCTAATATAGGCATGGCAGGGGTGTGGATAGTCTGCGTCGTGGAGCTATTGACTGTTGGTATCACGCCGTCCCAATCCGGCCAGGTGGCGCCAGGGTCTGTCAGAATATCGCGAGCCCACGTACCACATGGACCATTGGGATCAAGCTTGAGCAATTCTAGGAAGGCAGCAGCTGTGCCGGGCGCAGCTTTACCATTCACCGTCATCTTACCGTATAGGGTTTGCGCACTGTTTGCGGTGGCTTTGAGATGGGGGTCGGGATTTTCAAACCGACAACTGCGTATGGCGCTGATGACGGGGTCGGTTTTCTTCGCTGCGTTGTCTTGAGCAAAAGAGATCGTCGGAATTAAAACAATCAAGAGAACAGCTTTGGTCAGCACTGTGATGAACCCTTTCTCAAAAGACATCGGGCTTGGCCTTGGGGCTGGCCAGAATAATGGCGTGGACAAACGCTTTAGCAACGCGTGTGGCCGTCTGCTTGTCGGCAAACCAAAAACCTAGCATGTTTGACTTGCCGGATGTTTTTTCTTCCGGCTGATCGGGGACTCCAGGAAGATGGGTAAAAGTAGAATCCGTTTCATTAGCGATTAGTTTCTGGTCATCTTTCGTCTTCAAAACCACTCGATACGATTGATAACTCTCCAACTCACCGGTGGTTTGTAGGCCTCGCTCCACGCTGACAAGAGTCGCATCCAGAGTCGCCAATGAAAACTCGGCCTTGGTGGTCTTACTAACAAAGCTTAGGATAGTAACTTTATCTGACCCACCTTGAATGCTGTATACAAGAGGCCCATTGCTGAGTTCTGTAATCTGTAGTCTGCCGTTCTGCGCATTGAGTTCTGAAAGTTTGTATGTCGTCGAGCCAAAATCTCGACGCTCTATAGACCCATCAGAGTATTGCCCGGCTTTGGGAATGGCGCGTTCTTGCGTCAGCTTGCGCTTAATGAAATCCAGCGTGTCCCCCATGGAGACTTCAACGGGAGCCGATGCTTCCGTGTCGTCGGCCTTCTTCGCTGTGCTGTCTTGCGCCAAAGAGATGTTGGAAGTCACCGCCTGCTGCTGAACCTGTTCTTGGCCTTGTGCTGATCTTCGTTCATTCGAAGCCGCGAGCTGCGGAGCCTTCTGAAGCAAAGCGCTGATGTGGAGGCTGGCCTTTTTTGAATAAGCACTTGGGCTCGCCTTGCGATACCAAGCGAGGGCCTTCGCGAAATCCTGCGGAATCCCCTGCCCGCTTTCGTACATCTCACCCAACTGAATGGCAGACTGACCACGACCTTGGTTGGCTGACTTTTCAAACCAGGCGATTGCTTGCGCATAGTCCACAGGAACCCCTAAGCCTTCTAAATAGCAGTACCCAAGACGTTCCTGAGCCACGGCAAAACCCTGGTCGGCCGACTTTCGGAACCAGGCAACGGCTTGCGCGTGATCTTTGGGAGCATTCCAACCGTTCCGGTACTTGTATCCGAGCTCGTATTGTGCGGCTGCATCTCCGGCTTCCGCTCGCTGGCGGAGCGCGGCAATGTCCTGATTTTGTCCTCGCGCCGGCGACAGCAAGCTGCCAATCACGCACAACAAAACCGCGCTTCTCAGCATGGTTATGAGTCCCTTCTCAAAACACATCAGGTTTAGCTTTGGGACTGGCAAGGATAGTCGCATGGACAAAGGCCTTGGCAACACGCGTGGCGAGTTGCTTGTCTTCAAACCAAAAACTGATCGTGTTGGACTTGCTGGATGTTTTCTGTTCTGGCCGATCAGCGACTCCAGGAAGATGGGTGTAGATAGAGTCCATTTCGTTAGAAATTGGTTTCTGGCCATCTTTCGTCTTCAAAACCACGCGGTAGGATTGATAACAACATGCCTTGCCTCCATCCTCCCCTCGCTCCACGCTGACTGCAGTCGGAGCGGCCAACGAAAGCTCAATTTTTGCGGTTGTACGCACGAACTCTATGGCACGAAAGGTAGACCCAAGCGTCACCGTGGAGGGACCGTTCCAGACTTCAGTGATTTCTAGATCGCCGCCCTGCGCGTTCAGTGGTGAACCCTTGTAAGTCGTGCTTGGATAACTTTGGCCGTCGACAGACCCATCTGCGTTTTGCCAGGTTTTGGGGATGGTTCGTTCCTGCATCAGCTTGCGCTTGATAAAATCCAACGTATCGGCCAGGGAAACCTCAGTCGGAGCGGATGCTTCCACATCGGCGCTCGCTGGTACTTTGTTGTCTTGCGCGACCGAGACGCTCGAAATCAAAAGCAGGAATAGAACGGCTTTTATCAGCACTGCGATGAATCCCTTGTCAGAAGACATCGGGCTTGGCCTCGGGGCTGGCGAGAATAATCGCGTGGACGAACGCCTTGGCAACGCGTGCAGCGGTCTGCTTATCTTCGAATGCGAAGTAGAGTGTGTCATCTGCAGAGACGCTGTGCTGGTGACAGTGCGTTGCCTGTCTTTGGCATGCTGGTGGGGAAAGAAGCATTTCGACGTCCCATGTATTTTCAGCCGAGTTGTTCCCGCTTGCTTTGAGCATTACGTACCAGGTGGTGTTCCAAAGAACACAACCGTCCTGAGGAAAACCCTTTTGTACCGTTACTCCCGTTGGATCTAGTTGATCGAGGCGAAATTTCCAGGTAAGTATGCCTTTTGTTGCTGGAAAATGTCGCCCTCCATCAGGTTTTGCGAACTCTTGTGTTATAGTCACCAAGTTGGGATTATTTTCAAAGGCAGTGACCTTCCAAGTGGTCGTACCCTGATCTTCTTGAGGCCGACCATCTGCACATTCGATCCATCCGTTCTGCTTCCTCGGTTCACTCAATTTTCGTTTTATGAAATCGAGGGTATCCGCCAGAGACACTTCGCCACGAGTAGAAGCTTGGTTAGCATCGCCGCCCTCTTGGTCTGGTCCGGGCAGAGCTGAAGAGGCGGACGAATTCGGTGCAACGGTGAGCCGATTTATTGCCGCCATCGCCGCTTGAACGCCCACTGTGCCTGCGGGCCCGTTTTGGATTACCTTGCGATATAGGTCTATTGCTCTTGTGCGATCTTTTATTACGCCGACTCCCTCGTCATACATCCTTGCCAAGCGGTACTGCGCACCCCAATACCCTTGATTAGCTGCTTTCCGATACAGCTCCAGTGCCTCACCATAATCCTGCCGAACGCCGTGCCCCTGCTCGTAAAATTCGCCCAGCTTTGTCTGGGCGTCGGGATCATTGACTTCTGCTCGCTGCCGCAGTGCGGTGATCATTGACACTTCGGTGGTCGCGGCTAGTCCCGCATCGGCGCTCTTTGGCTCTGCGTTGCCTTGCGCGATGCAGATACTTGAAATGAATAGCACGAATAGAACGGATTTGATCAGCACCGTCGTGATCCCTTCTTAAAAGACTGTCGGGCTTGGCCTTAGTGCCGGCGAGGATAGTCGCGTGAACAAGAGCCTTGATCCAGCAATGCCGCTCTACCAGTCCCTCCCCGCATTCAAAAGCAGAATTGCAAGATTAGCCCGAATGCCGAGGAAGGAAAATGTCACCGAAGTAACAGCACATTGCACCAAGTGGTTAACGGTGGTCCATTTCGAAAATCCGAATCGATGGGTTCTTAAGAACATTGCGAATACCACCGGGTGTCGGAACCACGCACGGGAAGCAGGTAGAGCTTGTCGCCCTCAAGCACGAACCAGACCGGAATCGAGATGGTTTGCCCAGTCTTCCTGCCAATCACGCTGAGCTTGATCTGACGGTATCTGGCAAGGCGTTCTTTAAGTTCCTGGGTCGCGATTGTCATTCGAAAGGCGCCTCCTTCACGGCCTGCCTCAACAATAATAGAAGATTTCGCGGCACCCTAAACACGATGGCCCTACCGCCGGAGCCACATCCAGGGCCAATCACTATTGATCCGAATTCGATTCGTTCATGCCGTGGGCTCCGATTCTGCTGCGGCGTTCACCCGCTTAAGAATCCAGCCCATCCTTATTAATGCATTCAGGGATCGCAGCCCGTTTACCTCCCCACTTTGAGTGTCCGCCCGCTAGCTCCCCCTGCCGCGAATTATGTGATCTCTCTCGGACATTGCGCTGCCCCGACATGAAGTGCTAGGCTTATGGCGAACAAAAGGCGAATACAGCCGGGAGCGCCGCATGACCCTCTCAGAGTCCCTAGCCCCACGATCCGTCGCAGTTCTTGATACCGTTCAGGAAATTCGAAGGGGATTCAAGAACTGTACTCACACCAGGCTGTCACAGCCCAACTGGTTCACGATGGGAAAAACGTCGTTGTGGTTACCCCGACGGCGTCGGGCAAAACCCTCTGCTACAACCTGCCGGTATTGAATGCGGTGCTCGAGAATCCGGATACCCGCGCTCTTTACCTGTTTCCTACCAAAGCACTGGCCCAAGACCAACTCGCCGAATTGCACGACCTTTCCAAGCGACTGGATGATCGCTTCGGAGTGTTCACCTACGATGGCGACACACCGAGTGATGCGCGTAAATCAATCCGGGAACGCGGACATATTGTCCTGACCAATCCGGACATGTTGCACACCGGAATCCTGCCGCACCACACCAAGTGGATGCGGTTGTTTGAGAACCTGCGGTACATCGTGATCGATGAATTGCACACC
>WNFI01707813.1_pt1 | contig 11687 bp, 9 predicted proteins | sample 5400471 | NCBI WGS metagenome assembly WNFI01 (sample SAMN13153348, study PRJNA577476) | soil metagenome | isolation source: 100 cm saprolite on Douglas fir-dominated hillslope | place: USA:California | collected 2013-09-17
CCCGCCGCTTGCCGGTACCGGTGACAAATCCGTAGTGCCAATCCCAGAGCGTAGTCCCGGCACCCATTCCCTTCTTGAGCGTGATCTTGGACCAACGCACGCCCTTGGGAAATTGAAGTGACTCGCCATTGCGGCCGCCTTCGCGGTACTCCTCCACGTCCATTGACATCTCCAGGCCCGTGCATTCAGTGAACCCGCCCAACGCGACATCGAAGACGGCCGTCTTCAACACGCTCATGGCAAGCGAACTGCTCGTATCGATGAGCGTGATGAGGAAGTTGTAGGACAACAGCGGATCTAACCGCAGCCCGACTTCTCCCGCGACTGCCATTACTGCACCTCCATGCCGGACCGTTGTTCCGTAATCTCAAGCTCGTTCGCAGTCTGGCCGACGCGCACCACGACAAATTCGAATGGGTTCACGGGCGCCACTCCGACCAGCGCGAGCAACCGACCTTCGTCGCGCTGCGCGGGGGGATTGATCGTGCGGTCGCAGCGAACAAAAAATGCCGCGCCCGTGGTGGCTCCCGCCAGGGCGCCCTGCTGCCAGAGCGAAATGAGGAAGCTGGTCAGCGACAGTCGGAGCTTGGCTTGCGTGATGTCATCGTTCGGCTCGAAGACGGCCCACTGCGACGAGAGATAGATGGCCTTCTCGATCATGATCATGAGGCGGCGAATATTGATGTACCGCCAGTCCGGGTCGCTGCTGACCGTGCGCGCGCCAAAGATGCGAATCCCCCGGCCTGTCAACGTTCGAATGGCGTTGATACCGAGCGGATTCAGAATTCCATGCTGAGCGTTGTTCACGGAAATGGTTGTGTCCTGCACCCACTGAAGCGCGGCGTTGGCTGGCGCTTTGTGAACTCCGATGGTGAGGTCGGTGTTGGCATATTGGCCAGCGACGTGACCGCTGGGCGGAATGTCGCGGGTCACTCCGTTCAGCGATCGCAACGGGTCCACCACGCGTAGCCACGGAAAATAGAACGCAGCATAAGTAGAATCAAACTGGTTGCGCCAGGCCTGCACGGCGGAAATGCCGAGTCGTTCATCACGGACAGCGCTCAGCGGAGGATCGATGATCGCGACACGGCTCATGGTCTGTTCACACTGTTCGATCATCGCGGCCTGTACGCGGTAGATGTCGGCGTCCGTGAAGGTCGGCGGCATTTCGAGGTCGAGCACCGGTAGTGGTGCAACCGGCTGAAGGCCACCCGGGAGGCAAGGATCGGGAATGCAGGGCGGCGGCGGCTCCGTCGGCGGAATCGCGATCGGTTGAATGTTGATGTCGGGAATAGCGAGGATCGACACTTCCTCAATCGCTTCCAGTACTCTCAGGCCGCGAGTTTTGCTGGCCTTCACGAAATCGCTGTCGAGTGGATCGACGGGTTCGCCGATGAAGTCGTAGGTCGCCAGCAAACGCAGGCCTTCCGTTCCACCTTTGAGTAAGGTGTGATCCGGGGGCGGCTGCATCTGTTCGAGCGGCCGGAAAGTCGCCAACGTATCAGGGGTGAATTCGGAACGCAGCTCGTCGACTCTGATTGGCAGTGGTAAGGGCGGCACCACTTGGCGCGCCTCCGTATCGTGAGCGATCTGATGGGGCGCGAGGAACGACGGGCCATAGTTGTCGTGCTCTGGAATCAGTGAAAGCCCGGGATAGAGCGCCAGGGGAATATTCTGCCGTTCCACGAGGATTGCGTATTCGATACTCTCGACGACGATGGCAACATCGGGAACGAAGTTTACAGGCGACGTGTCATAAGGCAGACGAAGTTCGGGCCGAGATGGTATCCAGAGGATATATTTCTTGGCATCCGGCAACACGCCCGCGAACCCTTCGGTCGCATCGATGGCAGCGACGACGCGAAGGACCGGCGGCTTTCCCGGCTGCGTCAGGCGAACGAGCGTGCCTCTGGCGAAGCCGGTGGTGCTGGCAACGACCAACCGCTCCGGATGGTCCTTGTCGAGCCATCCAGTAGTTTGCACCTGATGCGTCTCGCGTACGGTGATGGAGAGTTCATTCCCCCACGCTCCGGGGCTGGAAGCGCGTATGTTCCATACACTTCTACTGAGCGCAACATTGGAAAGTTCCACGGCAGCCGGGAACGCTCCTCCGACTGGATCGTTGGAGGCAACGCGAACCACCCAGCAGCTTTGCCCTCCGTTTTCAAAGAACGCGCGTACAGCGTAAGCAAGAAATGCCGTGCCGGTAAAGGCTCCGAACTGTGCCTGGAACTGCCGCCACGACTGCACGGGCACCGCGGTATCGAGAGGGCCACGTTGCGCCATGCCGACAAAACCCGCCACGTCGGTGCGAATGGCGGTAATGGCGGGCACAACAGCGTCCGCGCGCTCGTAATAAACCCCGGGTGTGAGATAAGTCGCCACGTTCAGACTCGCTCAGAAAATTACGTTTCCAGCATCAGGCCTTCATGCACCAGTTCGACCGACTCCACCGCGACTTCGTTGGCGGTCGCGTTGAAACTGGGAGCTTCGATCTTCTTGATCCACATGTTCTCAATGCTCCAGCGCATCACGTCTTTGCGCTGCTCATCCATCAGGATCACGGAACCGTGACGGCGATCCGGAATGCCGTTGACGATGTTCTTGTACCAATTCCACAATTCCGGATTGGTGGTGTAGCCGCGCTTGAGAGTGACGTTGGAATAGGTTTGCAAGCCGATCAGCTTGCGCACCGACCGCGGAATATCGGTACCCTCGCGATAGTCCACGGAGTTGCCATCTGCGGCCAGGCCGCTGCATTCGCGAAAACTGCCGACGGTCAACCCATCAATCTCCAGGCGGAAATTAAAGGTACGAAACGGATCCACGCGTGTTCCTGTTGGCATCTAGCTTCCTCCTCACTAGCTGTTCGCGTTGGCGGTGAACAGGCCGATGCGGATAATCACAAACTCTGCCGGCTTCACGGGCGCCACCCCGATGACGACAATCAGGCGGCCGTTGTCGATGTCCGTCTGCGTCATGGTGGTGCGATCGCATTTCACGAAGTAGGCTTCTTCCGGCTTGGTGCCTTCCAGTCCGCCATTGCGCCAAACGGTGGTTAGAAAATTTCCAATGGTGCGCCGGACACGAGCCCACAACGGATCCGCGTTGGGCTCAAATACGACCCACTGCAAACCCCGGTCGATCGACTTCTCGATGAAGATGAGAAGCCGCCGGACATTCACATACTTCCAATCCGTGTCACTGGTGATGACCCGGCCGCCCCAGATGCGGATTCCGCGCTCGTTGTTGCGGAAATCGCGAATCACATTGATGTTCACCGGATACGGATTGAGAATGTCCTGCTCGGGCTTGTTAATGATGCGTTGCAGGCCGATGATCCCGTTAACCACTTCGTTGGCCGGCGCCTTGTGAACTCCGCGATCGACATCCGTGCGCGCAAAGACTCCGAGCACGTGTCCCGTCGGCGGGATGGGATAGTTCGCAATCTTCGCCAGGTTCACGGGGAACGGATCTTCGATCAGGAGCCACGGGTGATAGAGGGCGGCGTACTTGGTATCGAACTGCTGCCTCTGCTGCTGCACATCCGCGAGTGAATCGTTCGAGGTCGAAAAGACCTGGTTGGGAACGGGGCCGTCGAGCACGGCGAAGCAGTAACGGTTGTTTTCGCAGAAATCGATCACCGCTCCATGAAGCGCCGGACTGGTGCGTCCGGGCACGCTGACGATGCTGATGTCGTCCACATTCACGAAGGTGAAAAGGCCAGTGCGATCTTCAGGATTGACGTTATCCTGGCCGATGTAGGTGTCGTCGATGAGGGTAGCGATCGAATCGTCGCCGCCTTCCAGCGCAAAACGGGCTGCGCGTTGACGGCCGTTGGGCAGAGTGTCCCACAGCACTTCGGGGCCCGGGCGCATGCTTTCTGGATCCGCTCCCAGATCCAGCACGCGGACATACCAGGACTGTCCTTCGGGCCGCCGGTCTTCCAGACGAGGCGGTCCTCCAATCATGCCGATGACAGTCTGGAAATAGTGACTGTGACGGGAATCCATCGAGAGGTAGCGGAACACTTCCGTATCCGCAACCACTTCGCTGCGGCTTGGCAGAGCAGGATCGGGCTGGTGCATGAGCAAAACGGTGAGCTTGAATTCGCGAGAACGCACTCCCAGTCTCGTTCCGGCCGTAACCGCATTGGCTTGGGCCGTCTGTTGCGCTGCGGTCAAACCAACTCCATCCAAGGTCATCGTATAATTCGTCGTCCGGTCGACAAAGACAACCTTCAACGGGACATCCACGACTGCGTCATGATTCAACGGATCGAGGAGTTCGAGAATCGTGCCCACCTCAACCCCCGCAGCGGAGCTAAGGCGGATGTGAGTGGGATTCACGATTGTGGCGAGTTGCGATCGAGAGACTAAGCCCTGCGTCTCGTCCTCCACTGAAACTCGGAGACGATCACCCCAACCTCCGGCGTCGATGGCCTCCACCTCAATCAATGGGTTCCTTCCCATGACGACGGCCCCGACATGATGAGCACGCTCGAGCGGCGGAGCCTGGACAGAGACTTCGCTGGCATTGGCAACAGCAGTCACTGTGCTTACCTGGTGAAAAAAGATGCCACCAGTGGGAGTCGTGACCCGAATGCTGTCACCCGCCACGAAACCGGAGCCGTCCGTCACCTGCAATACCGCAGCGCCAGGCTGCGCATCGAAAGCGAGCACAGCTGGCACGATGGGAACGGCGGGCGCCGCGCTCATGTCTCGCCAGACATGTGCTCCAACCGCATGCGCCTCCCTGAGCGGACACGTCAGAACTACGATTCCAGGGTCGGGAGCCGAGCCGACCGGCGCCCGGCTTGGAATCGCCTCAATCTGCACGAATTCCTCGGCTGCGCCAGTGTCCACGCGAAGGATGTCGTGAGGAGACAGACTGAGGCGGTCACCCAGCGCAAGGACGCTTTGACCTGCGCTCCCGGCCGAGGTCAACGACTTTGCGGCCGGCCGAAAGAACTCTCCGGCGGCATGGGCGTTTGCCAGGGCCGCAGTCAATCCGACAGTCCCAGCTGGCGCCACACCGAGAGTAATAGCTTGGATAACCATCAGTTCGGCGCCGATCAGCGGGCCAACCAGAATATTCTGGCCGAGCGAAAGCGAGGTCACGTCATCTATGTTGACGCTGGTGGCTCCGACTGCGGTGGCAGCAGTAATGGTTCGAATGTCGTCCCTAAGGGTGACTTTCTCTACGAGCGAGTCTGCGGCGTAATCCTCGTACGCTCCTGTCGGGATGGCCAGGGTCGTAAGCGCGCCCACTCTCCGTACCTCGCGCACTGCGTTGTGGGCGCGGTCAAAGATCACGAGGTCGGCGGAATTCACAAAATTGCCCCCGCGGGCGTTCACGAAAATAATCGGGTCGCCTGCACCGGCGGCGGACTCCAGTGTTGCCGCCTGGACGACTGCTGTGGCTGGGATGATCTGCAGCGGAGTCACCGCATTCCCGTTCTGATAGGTCAATGTGAGGGCACTATCCAGATGGAGCGTTACTTCAGTCGGAGCGGTCTGCGTGGCTTGCACGATGAAGCGGAACTCGCGGGTAGCCGCCGCCCCGATTTCCAGGAGTTGGTTTGCCGCGCCAACGAGTGCGGGAATGTCGGCGGCGGTCGGGCTCGTGACGGTAATGGCTTGATCGCCGGGCAACACGAGAAGGTGCTGCCCGTGGGGATCGAGCGGCGTCACCAGCGTGATGGGGCCCGCGAACGCGCCGTCCACCGAACGTGCGAACTCCTCGGCCGAAGTGCCAGCATCGTGTGAACGGCCCAACGAGGAGTCGAGTGGCACGTGGGTATTGTTCGCGAGTGGCACGACCACATCCACCTGCCGGTACTCAGCGGCGCTGCCGTCTCCGATCCGGATCCAAGTGTTGTGGGCAAGCCCCGTCGTATCCAGCACATAGAGTCGCGGGAGTGCCGCCTCCGTGCCGGTCTGTTCAGAAGCCGAGCGCAGCAGAACCGTGCTTGGAGCGGCGAGACTGCCTCGGTCAAACAATTGGTCCGAAGCGCGGACCGCACCGTCCTCATCCAGTACTCGCGTGACGTAGACGCGCTGTCCTTCATTCTGAAAAAAGCCTTCCACGGCGTGCGGCAAATAACAATGGGGGCCGAGGGCGTTGGAGAAGTCCTCGAGAGTCAAGCGCTCTCCGAACCAGCGCCGGTATTCACCATAGCTGGTGATGAGGATGGGCACATTCACAGGCCCGCGCTCGGTCACGCCCAGCATTCCGGCCGTGCTCGTGCTCACGCCCTCGATTGGTTTATTGCCAGTATCGATTTCTTCAACGTAGACACCCGGCGAAAGGTATTCAGGCATGATTGTTCTCCTGCATCAGATTCCCGACGCAAATTTCAGTGATAAACAAAATCGATACGGCTAACCTCGCTGTCGTAGTCTGGCCGAAAATTGACATCCTGATCGGGGTGTACACCGTCATGACAATGGAAGGCGCACTGCCCAACGCGGCTCACGGGCGGAAAACGAAAAAAACCTTGTGCGTCGCTCTTGGCCTGGAAGTAGCTGGCGGCGTGATACTCCACCGGGTTCGCTCCCTGTTTCACAGAGAGCAGTGGCGCGGACGCAAGAGTTCCGACTCCATTCACGAACAAGCACACATCACCCGCTATCGCATCCTGCGTCAGGGCGATCGGAGCGCCTACATTGGCGAACTGGACTTTGTGAACCGTCGCTCCCTGCCGGTGCACAGCGCGCAGAGCGCATACCAGCGTGATCCGGGCGGGCAGATCGTCGGTGCTCGCGCCAAAGATCGTCTTGATGGCCATATACTCGGTGCGAGCGGGATCAACGGTATCGATTGCCAAAATGTCATTGACCGCAATTAGCTTTCGATCGCTCAGCAACAACTGAGTCTGATTCGCGGTCGCGTCTTTCAGTAGCTGCTTGTCGGGTCCGGGCGGGCCCACAAAATTCAGACCCTGCACCTGGCTGCCCGCAGCGGTACGATCGAAGTAGAGTCCCGGATTGACCGACACGAGATCCGGCGGGTCAGGCGCCACGACGAGGTTGGCGGGAGGCGGTGTTCTCCATAGGCCGGTTAATGAGATGACGGCTCCAACAATTGCCGACGACGCGATTCCTGTGTTCAGAACGACGCGGCCTTCGATCATGGTGGGGAGACGATGAAGAAGGATGACTCCCAAGGGACCCGGAGTGAAACTGTTGGGAAAGTTGGTGTCCTTCGCGATCGTGACATTGCGCAAGACCGGAATGTAACCGTTAGCCTGAATATTCACTGGAACTGCCACGGGAAAAGTTTTTAACTCCGGAAACGCGCGAACCGGAATTCCCGCGAATCCGACCAAGCCTCCAGAGCCCACTCGAGGACTAATCCCGGAAAAGGGCGAGTCGATGCTGATCGCACCTTCGGGTGGCTGGCCGTTGATCTCGTCAAGAAGGCGGCCTTGTATCACGGCCCAAGTCCTGAAACCAATCGGCAGTTAACATTTCGGAATCGACATTGACCAGCGTCACTTCATACGACACGGAAAGCTGGTAGGGCTGCTCCAGGGCGTTCCAGATGCGAGTGCTATCTTCGAGGCTCATCGGCTCCAGGCGCGCTCGGAGTTCTGCCTCGGTGCCGGAGAAATCACCGGCCAGGTCGGTACCGCGGAAATCCGGATGCCCGTAGAAGGTCTGCACAACCTTTCCCAGGACTCGCTGCTCGATTTCCGCGTTGTTCGCGGTAGCGGGATCGACGACAGGAGTACACAGATAGTGCAGCCGCAAGGGCAGTGGAGGCTCACGAAACAGGCTGGGCGTAACGCGTACGGGAGGATCGTTGAGACGATCTTCGTCGCGAGTGATTCTGTATAACCACAGAGAAAGACCCTGATCGTTCTTTTCCGTCATCTCTTCGGGATTGCGAAGAGAGACCGTCATGTGTCCGCCCAGACCGGAATTGAAAAGAGTGCGCAAGTTGGTGTCGTTCTCGAGCCTGTTCTGCAAAAAATCGGCCAGCGTTTGACTGGTGGCAAGAAGCGCGGTGTACATGACCCTAGTCTTCTCTCCCGCAAGGAATCACGCCGTAACTCCCCTCGTACTCCTCCAGGGTTTGCTTCAGCGTCTGGTAAAAATTCTTCGCTGAACGCGGATTCGTTAGAATCCTTCCTGTTAGGCGCACGCCGTGCCCGTCACCCGCCATCTGTCCGCAGTCGATGACAAACTCAAACGCGTTATGGCCGATCTTGAAACAGTTTGCGTAGTGCCCTTCCACTGCACGGGTATCCTCCCAGATGGGATTGTCGTCATTCACACGAGCCCCATGCAGAACCGTTCCCACACCGGCAACCTTCAGCCCTCGCAAAACGCGCGGGGGTCTGGCGTCGGGAAGATGATTGGCATTTGGGTCTCCACATGCGTTGTGCAAAACGACGCTAGTGAAATCTGCGACTTGCGGAGAGACTGGAACTTGATGTCGAAATCACGGAGGGGTGGTGTAACAGGCGCAAGAAGTCCGAGGAGAGATGATTCGAACAATCGAACGGTGAGGTATTCTCCGCAGGATAAGTAAGTTATCGTGTATCGCTTCGTGCGACAGCTTACTCCTTCGAAACTGTCACATGAAGGTTGTTACGGTGCACGTTACACTGAGACACGCTGATGAAGCGTCAATCGCAACAGCAATTATTGGATCCTGGGATCCACGCAGTCAGAGATTCGATACTTGCGCATCTTGCGATAGAGAGTCATCCGGGACCAACTCAACTGTTCGGCGGCCCGGCTTTTGTTCCATTTGCTTTGCAGAAGCGCGGAGAGGAGTGCCTGACGCTCAGTCGGGCATGTGGACGCCGGGTTGGCACAGCGCCGGCGGAATTGGTCAGGCAAGTCGCCGATCGAGATTCTTTCTCCGGGCGAATTGACAAATGCGGATTCCAGCACGTTTTTCAACTCCCGAATGTTTCCTGGCCACTCATATTTGAGCAGGCAGTTCCAGACTTCGTCGGCGATCTCGGTGACTCGCTTTTCACTGTTGGCGCTGAATTCCTGGACATAGTGCCGTATCAGGATCGGAATGTCTTCCTTGCGGTCGCGCAACGGAAGCAAGTGAATGCGTGCGATGTTCAAGCGATAGTAGAGATCTTCGCGGAAGCGCCCCTCCGAAGCCATCCGCTCAAGATCACGGTTCGTGGCGGCGATAAAGCGAACGTCGACTCTGATTTCTGCTTTCCCGCCCAGGCGGCGGAATTCTTTGTTCTCAATCACGCGCAATAGCTTGGCTTGCGTGACGGAACTCATGTCCCCCACTTCGTCGAGAAACATGATGCCACGATCCGCCGCTTCGAACCATCCCTCGGTACGCAGGTAAGCTCCCGTAAAAGCGCCACGCTCGTAACCGAAGAGTTCACTTTCCGCCAAGGCGTCAGGAATAGCAGCGCAGTTGACACGCACCATGGGCTTAGTACTGCGTGCGCTCTCCTGATGAATCGCGGAAGCGACCAGTTCTTTACCGGTTCCGGTTTCGCCGGTGATCAGCACGTTGCTGCTGCTTTGGGCGATTCGAACGAGTTGTTCTCGAAGCGCCAGCATCGTGGCGGTGGATCCAGTCAGGGGGCTTGCGCTGCCTTTAGCCTGCGCCTTCGAGGAGTCGGCGCACTGGCACGGAGCGGAGCGGGCAGCAATCCAACAACGCAGTTTCTCCTGCAAAGCCCGTTGCTCTCCAGGCGCGTGAAAGTAGTCCGTAATGCCGGCCCGAAACGCCGCGACTGCAAGACCTTCCGAGCCTTCGGCGACGACCAGGATCACAGGCAGACCCTTATCCATCTGACGAATCTGGAGGGCGGTTTGCAACGCCGCCTCATGCCCGCAGAAGGGCAGGAGAATGATTCGGGGCCGCGGAGAATCGATCCATTGTCCGACTTCCGCTAGATTTGTGGTTTCAATCCGCTCACATCCGATCGTGTCGAGGCCGAGCAAACAGCATGAAGAGGCTGATACCTGGGAATCGACGAGAAGAACGAGAGGTCTCATTTCCCACTCCAATCGCAATCGCTTGCGGCAAGCGAGCTGCGCCAGTAGCCAGAGCATCGAAACCGGCCGCAAGACGATGTGCGCCAGTCGATTCAAGCTGACACAACAAAGAAAAAATGTTGTGCTGCCGGCACGCAAAAAACACGGGCTGGTAGCCGGTTGATGTTTGGGAGTCGGGAAGGGCTCACAGCCACCACAACTGATGCGTCAATTACATGGCAGGTCCGTACCGGGTTTCGAATCCGAAACCGCAGGTGAAGTCCGCTTTAGGGAAGGCAAACACTCCTTACGGGAGTTTTCGCGCTAGACTCGCCACTCGTCGCCCAGATTGGCTCTGGAGAGTCCCGAGGATTATGCCACAGTCGCAATCGGGATCCAGACAAAAATTTTAGTGACTTGCGAGAGCCCTTGTTTAGCAGACAAGTGCCTTACCGCAAAGTCGGACACCACCGGGTGTCCTTCGAGAGCACGAAACTGGTGTTGGGTAAGGCCGTACACAAGTACGCCGACTATTTTGAGGCGTGTCGACGGAAGCGAAATACTATCGACTACACTTTCTCTAGTGTTTCAGGATGAATTATGGCCTTGACAGGTGTTAGAGTACTGTCGTACTCTTACGCCATGAGGTACTCGGTGGAACACAAAGCGAAGAACCACGAGAACATTCTTTCCGTGGCCGCTCGCTCTTTCCGCGAGCACGGCGGTGATAGCAGCGGCATTGGGACGGTGATGAAGAAGGTAGGCCTGACGAAAGGGGGCTTCTACCGGCATTTTAAGAGCAAGGACGACCTGTTCGTCGAAGCGGTGGCACGGGCATTCGCGTATCGTGAACGGCTACTGCCATTTGTTCCCGGTCAGACGCGAGAAGAAAAAGTGGCGAAGTTTCAGCTGTTGTTTCCCAGCATGGCTGGGGTGCTGACTGCGGTCCGGATGACCTTGTCCCCCGAAAGGCGTGAGCAGATATTGATGGAGGCGAGGAGCTTTTTTATAAGGTGCTTCGCTGAAGGATAATTTTTTTGTCCCATAAGAGTACGATCATACTCTTATGGGGAACACTGAACAATACCAAATTGAATGAGAGGCTAACCGATGAAATTCACGATTCCTTTTCTCATGGCAATGCTACCGCTAGCGTCGGTAGCGCAATCACAGTCCGGAGCCGCGTCAGGCTTGCCCAGCATAGCTATACCTAAAACCACTGCAGTGCTGGTAATTCAGACTCCCAAGCAGGGCGTCACCTTTGGACAAGTCATGGACGTTATCCCTGCTGAGATCCGGGCAACCGTGAAGCTCTACCTCGACGGCAGAATTCGCGAGTGGTATTCGCGCGGCGATGGCAAAGGCGTCATCTTCCTGGTCGATGCGAAAACTGAGGACGAAGCACGAGCCCTTATGGAGACCCTGCCGCTCGCGAAGGAACAGTTGATGGATACCGAGTACATTCCCGTCGGACCTTTGATGCCGCTGAGGGCATTGATCGGTCCAGGAGCGCAGCAGTGACTCTCGTCCCGCCTGAGTCTGGCGGCGCGAGCGCGCCATTAACTTGCCGTCATTAGCTTACAAAGTGCAGTGACTACGAAAAAGGAGCGAAGTCATCATGGCAAACATAGTCTTATCGCGCGTAGATCAGCTCAACGGTCGAGCGGTTTCCGGCATACGCACTCTCGTCGCAGTCTTCTTTTTGGCTTGGTT
>WNFI01044895.1_pt1 | contig 11686 bp, 12 predicted proteins | sample 5400471 | NCBI WGS metagenome assembly WNFI01 (sample SAMN13153348, study PRJNA577476) | soil metagenome | isolation source: 100 cm saprolite on Douglas fir-dominated hillslope | place: USA:California | collected 2013-09-17
CTGCGGTCGCGGCGCTACCTGAGCGCGATCCGTCCTTTCCGCGAGCTGATGCTGCTCACGACAATGGTCCACGCGGACGAGATAGCGGCTATGGATTTCTTCCTCCCTGACGCGGACTCGGCGCCGACGGACAGGGAGATCAAGATGGCGCGGCTGCTCGTCGATACGCTCTCCGGGCCGTTCGAGCCCGAGCGTTATCCGGATGAGCACCGCCGGCGCATGCTGGACGCGGTCGCGGAGCGCACTTCGAGCGCCGTCGAGCCAGAAGGTCCCCCATCGCCCACTCGAATCGTCGACCTGATGGCCGCCCTCGAAGCCAGCGTGAAGGCGGCCAGGGCTGCACGCGCAAGCCAGGAACGAAAGGAACCGGGGGGCAGACGGCTGCGCCGTAACGCTCGCTGACCCCGCCCCGGCTTTACGGGCTCGGAGCGTCCTCGAGCAGTGACTCAGGAAGGTCGACAACTCGCGAGCGCAGGAACTCGCCCAGACCCTTCGCCTGCGGATCGATGCGGGTCGACGAGGCGACGCCCTCGCCGAGGAGACCGACCGCGATGAAGTTCAGCGCACGGAGGTTGGGCAGCGCGTAGCGATGCAGCGGAAGTCCGGCTGTCTCAGGCACGAGCTCCTTGAACCGATCGGCGGTGAGAAACGCCTCGAGCCACCGATAGCCTTCCTCGCTGCGGGCCCAGACGCCGACGTTGGCGTTGCCGCCCTTGTCCCCTGAGCGGGCGCCGAACACGGTGCCGAGCGGCAGGCGTTGGGTCGGGCCAAGGTCGGGGACCCGGCCGTCACCAGGCTCGGACACCTCGCTGGCCGCCGGCTGTCGCGGCGGCTCGACGACTTCGATGCGGCGCCCGTCCTCTAGCACCACCGCCTGGGCGACGAGCTGGGCGGGCACCAGCGCCGGCCAGTAGACGCCGTACGCCGTCTCGGCCTCGGGCGGGCTGGTCGTGAAGAAGCCGGGATAGCTCGCCAGCGCGAGCTCGATCGCCTTGTTCGAAAACGCGCGCCCGACCTTCTTCGCGTCGGGGTCCTTCACAGTCACGCGCAGCTGCGCCATCCCATCGCCATAGCGCACGAGCTGAACGTCGACGTGGTCGAAGGCCGCCTGTCCGCCGACCGACTCGAATAGCTGCCGGCGCACGATCCCGGCCTTGGCGTCGATGTCGAGACCCGTGAGGACGAACGTCATCGTGTTGCGATAACCGCCGATGTAGTTGATCGACACCTTCAATGTTTCGGGCGCCGGCTCGCCGCGGACCCCTGACACAAGCACCCGGTCGGGACCGTCGGGCGCCAGGTTGACGCTGTCGAATCGCGTGACGACGTCGGGGTTCAGGTAGCGACGGCTCTGGATCTCGTACAGGAGCTGTGCGGTGACGGTGCCGACCGAGACCAGGCCGCCGCTCCCCGGGTGCTTGGTGATCACCGCGCTTCCGTCTTCGCGCATCTCGGCGATCGGAAACCCGAGGTGCGCGATCCCGGGCACCTCGGAGAAGAAGCTGTAGTTGCCGCCGGTCGCCTGCGCGCCGCACTCGACGATGTGGCCGGCCACGACCGCGCCGGCGAGCCTGTCCCAGTCGTCGCGCGCCCAGCCGAATCGCCAGGCGGCCGGCCCGACGACGAGCGAGGCGTCCGTGACACGCGGGCACACGACGATGTCGGCCCCGGCCTGGAGCGCCTCGACGATCCCCCACGCGCCGAGGTAGACGTTCGCCGAGACCGGCTCGACCCCGGCTTCTTCGAGGGAGCGGCCCGTGTCCAGATGACGAAGCTCGTGGCCGGCCGCCTGCAGTTCGCCGAGTCGGGGCATCAGGTCGTCGCCCTCGATGTGAGCGACGCTCGCGCGCAGCCCAAGCCTCTGCAGCAGCTCGCGTAACTTGCGCGCCAGCCCGGCCGAGTTGAGGCCGCCGGCGTTGACGACGATCTTCACGCCGCGGTCGATCGCCAGGCCCGCCACCTCCTCCATCTGGCGAAGAAAGGTCGTCGCGTAGCCCGCGTCGGGGTCCTTGAGCCGAGCCTTCCAGAGGATCAGCATCGTCAGCTCGGCGAGGTACTCCCCGGTCAGGACGTCGATCGGGCCGCCCTCGAGCATCTCGCGAGCCGCGGCGAAGCGGTCACCGTAGAACCCGGAGCAGTTGGCGATCCTGAGGACCTCGGTCACTTTGATACCGACTTTGACACCTCCGTGGGACTGAACCCGATACCCCTCCTGCCGGAAGGTGCGGGCATGCAGTCCGCCTCGTCACTCACGAGAGGAGAGGTTCACATGGTCAAGGCACTTTTCGGACCCATCGTCGCGGTCGCCGCGACGTTGTTCCTTGCCGTCGGAGCAGCCGCGGGCGCCACGGTCCAGCACTTCAACCTGAGCTCGCCCGAGCAATGCTTCCCGGGCAAGGGCGGATCCACGTTCTGCGTGGCTTCGTCCGGCGAGGAGAACGTCGCTCAGACACCCTCCGGAATGCTGAGCGCTGAGATCAACGTTTCAGACACCTTCGTCGTCAACTACAACGGCGCGGTCGTGGCGAGCGGAAGCGACTCGCTCCAGGAACACGTCCTGTACGCGAGCGACTTCACGATCCTTAAGGAAGGCGGGATGCACTCCACCTCGACCTCCACCAGCGGCGGCGTGACGTGCACGTTCGACGCGGACGTCCACGTGACGAATCTCGATCTCGCTACGGGAACGGGGCACATCGAGTACAGCAACGTCAGCTTCGTCTGCGTCTGAAGAGCCAGCTTCGGCCGGGGGCGCGCAGCCGCCCCCGGTCCTCGCGAGAGCCGGCTTGACTTCTTTGGCGCCGCAACCTCTCACGCCGTCAGGTTGAGTGCATACTCGCCCGCATGGATCAGCCGGAGGTGGCCACAGACGAGTGGGCGCGCACCCGGGGCATGCGCAGGGTGCGCGCGGCGCTCCAATCGGCGTTGCTTTTTCCCGCGCTGTCGAGCTTCTGCCAGCTTTCGGTTCACCAACGCGAGCTGATCCACGGTCTCGATGGGCCGGCGGTCTTCGTTTCCAACCACGTCAGCGCCCTGGACGCGGTCGTCATGGCCGAGGCGCTTCCTCCCCGCTACCGGCACCGATCGGTCGTCGTGGCCGCGGCCGACTCGATCTTCAAACGCAAATGGGAGGCTCGCCTGGCCCAGGTCACCGTCGATGCGTATCCGATTCCGAGGGGTGGCGGCGCGCGCCAGCACCTCGATTACCTGAAAGGGCTTCTACGCAAGAACTGGTCGGTGATCATCTTTCCGGAGGGGCGCCTAACCGTGACCGGGGCGATCGGGTCCTTTCGCAAAGGCGCGGCGATCCTCGCGATGGACGCCGGGGTGCCGATCGTGCCGGCTTACATGGACGGGATGTACGACGTGATGCCGCGCTTTCGCCGAGTGCCGAAACCGGGTCGTGTCAGCGTGACGTTCGGCGAACCCGTCAAGGCCCATCCGGACGATGACTACGACTCGATGATCTCGCGAGTCGAGGGGATCGTGCGCCGTCTCGCCGGCCCCAAGGGAGACGCGATCGAACCGGAAGGATCGACAAGGTCCGAAGGCCCGACTTACTGGTACTGACGTCTCAGCGACGGCGCAGGCGATACCACGCGGTGTCGTTGCCGAACATCGGCCGGCCGATTTCCTCCGCAACGATCTCCCAGCTGGAGCCAAACCGCTGCCCCACCTCGCCGCGGGCTACGCCCCTGGGCCCAACCCGACCGGCATCGCCACGTCTCACCATGGCGAAGAGCAGCATCGTCGCACCCTGCGTGGCAACAGCGGATGCGCCGCCGGCGTAGGCGTCGCGTCCGGCTTCCGGGATGCTGTGAAAGCAGCCCAGGTCGAGCAGCAGGCCGTAACCCGTGCCGATGCCAAGCTCGGGGAGACGCGTGACGTCGCCGACGAGCAAGCGAGGTGAGGCGCCGCCCGCAGCAGCCTTGCGGCGGGCCTGCGCGATGGCGCGTGGGACGAAGTCGACACCAGTCGTCCCCCATCCGTGCCGCGCCAGGTAGATGGAGTTCGTCCCTGTGCCACACCCGAGGTCGAGCGCCTTGCCGGGCTCGAGCTTGCCGGGCCCCTCGACCACCGAAACGAGCTCTGGCGGCGACACGCCTGTGTCCCAGGGCTTGAAGCCGAGGAGATACGCCGCTCGAAAGAAGAAGCTCACCCGGTCCAAGGTAACCCCGAACTCTGGCTTGCCGCACGCGCATAGGCGCCCTTTGCGCCAAACGCACGTATCGGGCGGCGTTCAAAGGTGCGTTCGGCGCGAAACATGCGTCTCAAGGGTGTGTACGCCACGGATCCAAGACTCATCGCGATTCGTTGACGGAGTCAGCTTGATCGAGGTGCAGACGTAGGCCCAGGCTTGAGCAGCAGGCAACTCAGGGCCGCAAGCAGCAGAAGGAGCACTGGTACCACAAGCGCCGCCCGGAACGCGCCGACAAACGTGTTGGCGTAACCCACGTTGTGGGCGGCCACCTGGGCGGGCCCAATCAAAGAGAGCCGGCTTTGGAGCAGCGCAACCGCGATCGCGCCGCCCATGGCGCCGCCGACCTGCCTGAACGTGTTGAGCACACCTGACGCGGCGCCTGCGACCGGCGGCGCAATGCCCCGCATGCCAACCGTCATCACAACCGCGAAGCCGCATCCGAGTCCGGCCCCTGTGACCACCAGCGCGGGTATGAACGTCGCCGACGTGGCAATCGTCGAGACCGATGCAACCAGCCAGCCCACCCCCGATGCCGCCATCAGCATCGCGCCCATCAGGATGAACTTGATGTCCAACCTTTCAGCGAGCCGGCCCGCGAGCGGTGCCACGAGCATAAGCGTGAGTGGCATGGGCGCTAGCGCGAGTCCTGCGTCGAGCGCCGTCATCCGAAGGGCGGACTGGAAGAACAGGCCAGCCACCACGATGAAGGCCAGCATCACTGTCTGGATGACGAGGATCACCCAAGCGGACACGGTGAAACTGCGCGACGCAAACAGCGCTGGCGGCATCAGCGGCTCTGGCTGACGTCGCTCCCAGACAACAAAAGCAGCCAGTAATACGACGCCGGCAGCCATCACCGCAGGGATGGTGATCGACCCCGTGATCGTGCCCCAGGCATAGCGCTGCCCTTCGACCAATCCGAACACGACCGCCAGCAGGCCTAGGCTCGCCAAAACGATCCCCCCGATGTCCAGCCGGTGGCGACGACCCGGTACTACCGTAGGGAGGAGTGCATACGCGCCGGCGATGGCGATTATGCCCACAGGCACGTTGACGAGAAATACCCAGCGCCAACCCGCCGACGTGACCAGCACGCCGCCGAGCGAAGGGCCCACCGCCGCCGCCAGTCCCGCCGACCCGGACCACAAACCCATCGCGCGGCCACGTCGGTTGGCCGGCACGACCTCGGGCCGTAGAGGTCACCCAGCCGCCCACCAGTGATCAATAGCGCCGCATAGACGAGGGTGTACGCGTTGAGGACCCAGAGAACCTGGTCGAGGCTCGAGTGCAGCCCGGTCATGATGCTGGGAATGGCGATGTTGACGATGGTTGTGTCGAGGACGACAAGAAACGCGCCCAGACACAGGATGGCCAGCGCCGCCCAGGTGCGCGCCGACACCTGCTGCTGCGGCTGTGCCACGGCCACAACCTCGTTTCTCGCCACATCAATCGATCGTGTTGAAAGCTCAGCCATTGCAATCCCTCTGAAAACGTGGCGGCAGTCTTACGGCTGAGCCAACTCTGCCCGCACTCGGCGCGGAGAACATCGGGGGGACACCTATTGGCGTCCCCCATTTCGCGCGCCGCAGGCCCAAGAGGCCTGGCTTGCGACTAGGCTTGCCCTGGAACATGACCCAGCTGGAGACACTCCCCTTCAAGCGCGGCGAGCCGACAGCAACCGCTGGTCTCCGAGCTTCGTTGAAGGCTCCAGACCTGCAGAAGCGGCGGCGCGATCTGCTCGATAGGTTCGCCCGGGAGGGGGACCCTGACATCCAGCTCGAGGCGGCGTTCCTCGAATACATGGTTCATGACTTCGACGCCGGCCTTGCGGCCGCACAGGCCGCTTACCGAGGACTCAGGCAACAGGGGCGCAAGAGGCGGGCTGCGCTTGCGGCTGCCGCCGTTGGGCGAATCTATTTCGAAGGGCTAAACAACCAAGTCGCAGCCCGCGGCTGGTTCTCGCGGGGGCGCACCCTGTTGGCGGACGAAGGAGAGTGCGTCGAGCGCGGTTGGGTCGAGCTGGGTCTCGTCGGCTGTTCGGTCACTGACGTCGGGGCCCTCGCGACAAAGGCGGCCGAGGCCGTCAAGCTGGCGCGAAAGTTCGACGACCTCGACCTCGAGTGCAAGGCGCTCGCGGACCAAGGGCTGGCCCTGGTCACGCTTGGATGCGGCGCCGAAGGCATGGAGCTGATCGATGAGGCGATGGCGATTGTCAACAGCGGCGAGGTCCATTCCTTCGCGGCCGGCCAGGTTGCATGCTGCACCCTGACCGCCTGCGAACGGATCGGTGATCTTGCCCGGGCCGACGCCTGGCTCCGGGTCTTAGATGAGGTGGGCATATCGCCGAGCGACCAGCAGACACCGATACTCTTTACGCACTGTCAGGCGACGTACGGCAGCCTGCTCTGCCAGGTCGGTCGCTGGGACGACGCGGAGACTGCGCTAACCCTCAGCCTGACCGCCGGTCGGAACGGCTTCTTTCTGCACCGTGTCATGTCGCGTTCTTCGCTGGCCGACCTCCGGCTGCGGCAGGGCCGGCTTCGGGAGGCGGAGCAGCTGCTCGCCGCATGCGGCGACCGGTGGGAAGCGATCCCGACTCGGGCGAAACTGCACTACATCCGTGGTGAGTTCGACCATGCCGTCTCGTCGGTAAAGCAGGCGCTGCGGCAGATCGGCCAAGACCATGTACGAGCGGTGCCGTTGTTGGCATTGCTTGCGAACGCCGAGATCGCGCGCGGTGACGGCGATGCCTCCCGCCACGCGGCCGAGAGCGCCGAACGCCTGGCGCGCGAGACGCGATCACCGGCGCTGATCGGCGAGGCGGCGTTGGCCATGGGCAACGTGCTCGCGGCAGCGGGAAACATAAGCGCCGCGGGCGCCGCTATCGAGGAGGGATTGCAAGCCGTCGCGCCCATCGAGCAGGTCCTGATCAAGGGCGCTCTGCATCTGGCGCTGGCGCGGCTCCTGGCGGATTCCGATGCTCCCGTGGCTGTCACCGAAGCCCGAGCCGCCCTCGCGATCTATGAAAGGCTGGACGCGCCCGAGGCCGAGGTCTGCGCGACCCTCCTGCGACGGCTCGGTGCCAAGGTGTCCTACAGTCCCCGCCCCTCGGCGGACCCGCTGGCGCCCCTCAGCCGGCGCGAGCGGGAGATAGTCGATCTCATCGGCCAGGGGCTGACTAACGTCCAGATCAGCGAGAAGCTGTTCATCTCCCCCAAAACTGCCGAGCACCACGTGAGCAACATCCTGGGCAAGCTCGCCCTGCGAAGCCGCTTCGAGGTCGCCGCAATAACCATGGCGATGCCAACCTAAGACGGCCTCGCCGCCGGCGGTCACACAACAACTTTGGGGGTGTCGAATGGGTATGTCCCCGATTCGGGACGTGCCCCCTCCGATGGACAGTGCCCATCAGTTCGATGGGGCACACGATTTCAGTACGAAACGGGCTTGCTGTGCAGGCGGCTCAGGAGATCGCCCAGCGTCACGGCATCACGGCCGAGCGGGCCCGGGTGTTGCACGACGCTAGCAATGTTGTAGTTCACCTCGCCCCGTCACCGGTCGTGGCGAAGATCTGCCGCGCCTCGGTTGGAGATCAGAGGTGGCGTAAGTTGGCCACCGAGCTCGAGGTCGCCCAGTACCTCGTTCGTGCCGGCGCCCCGGTCGTTGGCCCTAGCCAGGAACTGCCGCCGGGCCCCCACGTACAGGGCGACTTTGCGATGACGTTCTGGCGTCATCAGGAGCACAATCCAGACGCGCTTGCAACAAGCCGGGGCGCCGGGCATGCGTTGGCGCAAGTCCATGAGGCGCTCGACAGCTACCCTGAAACCTTCCCCTCGTTCCTAGACCGCCAGGTGAGGCGGACCGCAAAAATCCTGTTCGGCGAATCAGCCGCTTCCCCACTCCCGACCTCTGACCGTGACTTTCTCTGCAGCCAATACCTGAGCATCACCTTGGAGCTCCACGACCGAAAGCTCAGGTGTCGAACCCTGCACGGGGATCCTCATCGCGGCAACGTGCTGGTCAGCAAGACTGGGTATCTGTTGATCGACTTCGAGTCTGTTTGCTCAGGGCCGCTCGAATGGGACCTGAGCGCATTGCCCGGACTGGGCGCGGGCGCCTTTCATGTGAACGAGGACTTGCTTTCGCTGCTGCGAAGGCTGCGAAGCCTATGCGTCGCGGTCTGGTGCCGAACGAGGGCGAGGAGTTCGACCGCGCTCGCACGCGCAGCCAGGAACCATATGGGCCTACTTAGGCTGGCGGCCGCAACCTGACGGAAATCCGCCAGGCCACTGGCCTGATTTCGTCGCAGATCATTTAACAAGTCAACGAGGTCATGCATACGCAGCCGCTAGGGCAACCGCCTGGTCAGTCTCGGCCACGCGATGGGGAGTCCCGAGAAACTTGATCTTGCTTCGACCCGGCTGAGCACGACCACACCTATCTCTGGGTGTTCCTCGCGCAGGCGGGCCGCCGCCTGAATTCCTTCATCGGTGTTGCGGGGTGGCAATGCGGATGTCGGTCACGACCACATCAGGGCGGTCGCGTTCGACCGCGGCGAGCAAGCCTTCGAGGTCGACGCAGCAGCTGGTCAACTCGATATGAGGGTCCGTCTCGAGAAGGCGGCGCACGCCCTCTCGCACGAGGTAGCTGTCTTCGGCCAGTACCACTCGGAGCCTCGCCGTCACGGTGGCGTAAGGATGTCACCGGCGCGGCTATTTGAACGACCGTACTCGCACCCCTCAGCGGGTGTGCCAGCACACCGACCGCTAGTGCGGCGCGTGGCGCTTCGGACGGGTGTCAGTTCCCATTGCCTTCCAAAACACTCGAAGCGAATGTGAATCAAGGCTCAGGAGGGTCGCTGGAGCCCACGCCCGGATTCGAACCGGGGACCTTTTCCTTACCAAGGAAATGCTCTACCGCCTGAGCTACGTGGGCGTCGCGCAGCCAAAAAGATTACCTGAGGACCCGCAAGTTGCCCATGGACACATCACCCCATCGCGACTAGCATCCAACCACTGTCGTTGCCGCCCCGGTCTCCTCATGGAGGTGATGCCATGCAACCCCTCAGCGCGGACCTCTCGAAGTGGTCCCTTCCTCCCCCATCCGAGTTCGGCGCACATCACGCCCACCATCTCCTGTCGCGCAGGACCTTCATCGGGTCCGTGGCGGGTGTGGCCGGAGCGGCGGTCGGCGCCGGCCTGTTCCCGACGACGGCGCTCGCCGGCAAATCATCGAGTGCGGCGCCGAAACCCACGACCAACGTGGTCAACGTGGCCGGCATTGACTTCCACTTCACGTTCTTCGGTCCCGGTATCGACCCGTCGTCGATCTGGGACTTCAACGGATTCGTCGGCGTCGCCGACGTGCAGGGCACCGGGACGGCTACGAATCCTGATGGCAGTACCGAGACTCTGCTCTTCGACACCGACATGCGGTTCATGAGCGGCGTCTACGTCGGCCTCGACGGTGCGGTCCACAAAGGCACGTTCGGCTTCGTTTGATTGGACCTCTACAGAGGTCAGTATGACTTCACGAATTTCTCGACCCAGGTCCACGACTTCGATCCAGGAATCCATCCCTATCCCGGTGGACTGTTCTGGACCGAACCCATCTCGCCCGTCGGCCAGGTCGAGCTCGGAAGAGGCCGCGCGCGGATGACGGCGAGCGATTTGCCGGTGACCGACTTCGGCAGCATCCCGAACGCGCTGCTCCACTTCGCCCCATCACACGATGCGAAGTGCAGCTTCGACATCCAGTGGAACGGTCCCGTGTCGGCTACGAGCGACATCTCCACCACTGGCTCAACCGGTGAGCTGGTCATGACGAGTGCCACGATGACGTGGTCCGGCAGCAACAGCACAGGTTTCAAATTCGCTTCCAACCCGTCTCCAACCACGAGCGCGTTCGCGCAGCTTGGGCACGTCAAGAACGGCGTTTTCGCCGAATAACCCGGTGACACACGAGAGGTCGCGCCGCAACGCGACCTCTCTCTCCACCGACCGGCTGCTCGAGAAAGCGCGGCGCCGCCTGCGGCGCCTCGACGCCGAGAAGGCGTCTGCGGAGCAAAACGCCGGCGCCTTGCTGGTCGACACCCGCACGACGGAACAGCGCGCGAGCGATGGCCACATTCCGGGCGCGCTCGTGATCGACAGGACGGTCCTCGAGTGGCGTCTCGACCCGACGTCCGCTTCCAGGATCCCCGAAGCCGTCGATCACAATATCCGGGTGATCGTCATCTGCGCCGAGGGCTATTCGTCGAGCCTCGCCGCGGCGTCGCTGCAGGACCTCGGCCTCGTCAACGCGACCGACGTCATCGGCGGATTCGAGGCCTGGAAGGCAGCCGGCCTGCCAGTGACGCGCTAGACCCCCGAGGCGACCTTCCCGACGTCGGTGAGGATCTCGGCCTTGCCGCGGATCTTGATCGCCGCGGTCAATTCGGTGAACTGCGCGACCAGGACCTCTCCCGCGTCCAGACGCTCCGAATGATGTGAGCGCGTGTCCTTGCCCCGTGTCAGGCCCATGATCACGACGCCGTCCTCCAGCGCCTTGACCACGATGTAACGACCGCTAGGCTCTTCGTCCTCGCTCACCATAACCCCGTCCATTCCCGTTGGACTGTGCCTTCGGCCGGATCGTCTCGAGCCTGGTCGCAGCCTCACCCACGAGCTGATCGATCTCGGCCGCGAGCGCCGGGCCGGCGAGCACATGATACCGGTCGGCATTTACGACCACCTCGCGGCTGCCGACGACAACATGGAGCACGACCTCGTCGGTCCCGGGATGCCGCGACAACACCGCCTCCAGCCGCTCCGCCAGGCCGTCGTCGCCGCTCGGGATCCTCACGTGGACGAGCTGCCTTCGCGAAACGGGCACGCATTCGGGGTCATCCCACAGCCACGCTCCCTCGGCCACGATCGACGCGGTCTCGACCTCAGCTTCCATCTCGGGCTCGACCGGCGAGGCCGCGGCGCCGCTCCCCCGCGTGCTGCCCGCGCGGGCGTCCACCTTGCCCTGGACGACGACCACCTTGTCCGGCTCGAACAGCAGTCGGGCTTGCTCGAACACGCGCGGGAACAGCACGACGTCGACCGAGCCGGTCAGGTCTTCGAGCGTCGCGTAGGCCATGATCTGACCCTTGCGCGTGACGACGCGCCGGACCTCGCGCACCAGGCCCGCGACCCTGACCTCCGTGTCCTGCAGCGCGCTCGTCACCTCGACGGCCTGCGTGTCGGACAGCTTGGCGAGCTCGGCCGAGATGCGCCGCAGGGGGTGATCGCTCAGGTAGAGACCGAGCAGCTCCTTTTCGAGTCGGAGCTTCTCGTCGCCGGCCATCGGAGCCACGTCGATGGTGAGCCCGTAGTCGTTGGCCTCGACCTCGGGCGATCCGACCATCTCGAGCAGCGAGGTCTGGCCCGACTCGCGGTCAAGGCGCGCCCGCTCCGCGCGGCTCACGGCGTGGTCGAGCGCGGCCAGGAGGCGCGCGCG
>WNFI01066538.1_pt1 | contig 11686 bp, 12 predicted proteins | sample 5400471 | NCBI WGS metagenome assembly WNFI01 (sample SAMN13153348, study PRJNA577476) | soil metagenome | isolation source: 100 cm saprolite on Douglas fir-dominated hillslope | place: USA:California | collected 2013-09-17
TTCACCGTCGAGGCGACGGGCTTGGCGTTGCTCCAGGTGGTGAAGGTGACGCTCTTCGCGGCCGCCAGGCCGGGAAGATTCATCTGCGCTTCGTACGCGGTGGCGTTGGCGAGGCCCACGATCGAGCCGCGGCACTCGCTATTGCGCGCGTCGAACCACATCGCGAGGCCCTGCGTCCAGTTCGCATCGCCCTGCTTGCGAAACTTCACCTCGCAGCCGGTCTGCGCGTTGGCGCCCGGGTTGGACCAGTAGAGGCCCGCGGCTTCGTACGTGGGCACCGCGCTCGCACCGACCGAGTCGAGGGCGTGGGCGGGCCAGTTCGCGATGGCGAGGCCGACGAAAAGGAACGAGGCTCCGGCGAGCCAGTGTGCGCGATGGGCAGCTTTCTGCATTGGATGTCCGCCTTGTTTGAAAATCGAATGAGGCGGGACATCTGCAACGGCTGTGCCAACATAAAAAAATAACGATGCATCATGGACTTACACATGCTGCGCAATGTATGTGGATGCAACGCCTGTAGTGCGTCCAACACGGTCGTGTAGTCGAGTCGGAATTTCGTTGTAGGACCGCACTTACAGGCACGTCGGAACGCGCCTACGCTGTAGCGATTCGACGACAAAAGGTCGATGCTGCGTGACGCGATTTGTCAGCGCAGAGCTAGAGGCTCGATATCCGGGGTCAACGTGGCGCTGGACGTCACTTCAGCACGACAGGCGCGCTCGGCAGTCGCTTCGGCGGTTGGATTCCGGACCTGCGCCGGAATGACTCGCTGCGCGAACGCGAGGCCCGAAAAAAAGAAGAGGGCCGAAGCCCCCTTCGCGATCATTGCGCGAGTCAGGCGGGAACGGCCACCTTGCCGCCGGCCATCTTCTTGAGCACGCCCTTCATCTCCTGCTGCGTGAAGGCGCGCAGCATCTGGGTGCGCACGTTTCCCGTGGAGCCGAGCGCGAGCGCGAACGCCGTGATCGACGCCTCGTCGTCGGCCTCGAAGATGCCGACCACGTCGACGCTGCCCAGCGTCCAGTAGACGTCCTTCACGCTCACGCCGAATTTCTTCGCGGAATCGCGCAGCGCGTCGGCGCGATTGGTGGTTTCCTTGATGTTGCGGATGCCCTGGTCCGTGAAGCTGCTGAGACAGATATAGGTCGCCATGCAGTCCTCCGTTTCGCAAAGCCGCGCACCGGCACGGCGCGCGGGACGGCCAGTCTGCGCGTCCATGCGGGCGGAATCAACAAGCGATGACTAGGACCGCGGCGGCTCGCAGGTCGTTGCCGAGCGCACGCCGCGCAACCCGTTCCAGATGGGCCGGTCCCGCCGCGATTTCGACAGTGCGAAGAGGATCTGCATGCGTCCCTTGCCGCACGAGACGCTCTTCGCGGGCGCTTCGAGCTTGCGTCCGCGCGCGACGTTCGCCATGAGCCCGTTGAAGTACGTCTCGAGATGGTCCTCGATGTCGGCGGGCTCGATCGGCACTTCCTTCACGTCCCACAGGACCACGTAGCTGAAGCCCGCGTCGTCGTCGAAGTGGTCCCATTTCGGATTGAACCGGACGTGCTCGGTGCCCTGGTACGGAATGGAGGGCGCGAATCGCAGCGGAAAGTCGAACGACTCCTTGCGCCAATCGGGAGGAGCCACGAGCAGCGCGGCGAGAATGAATACGGCCATCGACATGGGTAGGGCCCTGTTGAGCGGCCGAAGGTCCGCTCCAACGGGCCGCGCCGCAATCGTGACTTGTATCTATTATGCGTGATGGAAAAAGGCTGGAAGCGGATCTACGACGCGCTGTACGTGAAGAAGAGCGCGATCGTCGGCAAGGGCCTCTACACGCGCGTGGCGATCCCGCAGCGCGCGAAGGTGGGCGAGTTCGGCGGCGAGAGGATCGGGCTTCGCGAGGCGCGCCGGCGCGCGAAGGGACGCGACATCGTCGCCATCGTCGAGCTCGACCGGTTCGCGTACGACGCGTCCGTGGGCGACAACGCGTTCCGCTGGATCAATCATTCGTGCGCGCCCAACACGTTCATCCGCTGCACGCCCACGCGCGCGGAGTTCTACGCGTTGCGCGCGATCGGGAAGGGCGAGGAGCTCACGACCGATTACGTCGACTCGCACCACAACGGGAAACTGGAATGCCGATGCGGCGCCGGGAAGTGCCGCGGCTACATCTAGTGTTTCGTGTGCCCGTGCGACACGGCGGAGCGCGAACGCGCACCCAACGTGGAGGCGTTGAGCGCGGTGGCGAGCGCGGCGTCGCCGCCGACGATCGCGGTCCAGGTGAGCTCGATTCCCTTGCGCTTGCCTTTCACGACGAGCCGGAAGCCCTCGGGGCTCACGGTGAGGGTGTACTTCTCGCCGTTCAGGTCGAGCTCGCGCTTGAACGGTTGCTGCAGCTTGGTGGTCATGGCTCGGTGGACCGGCGTTCACCCCCGAAATTCCGGGGTGTAGTCCTTCTGGAGGGGAGCGACACCACCAGGCTTAACGCGAGCGCAATGAGCACGCCGGCGATCCACCACCGGTTCTTCTCGCGCGCGCGGCCGCGCAGCTCGCCGATCACGAATTCCTCGCCGCGCGTCATCTCGTTATAGGACTTGAGGAAGGAGCCGATGCGGCGCACCTCGAGCTCGTCGAGGGGCTCGCCCTTCCAGCGCCGCTCCTCCTCGCGGGCGCGAAGCTTCGACGCCTCGTCGCGGTAGCGCTGCGCGTATTGCGCCGCTTCCGCGGCGGTGGCCTGCGCCTTGTCGTCCATGTACGCGGAGCGGATCGCGGGGAAGGCGCGCTCCATCGCGTCGAGCAGCGGCTGGTCCGCGCGCGGCGAGATGGCGATCCAGGCGCGCGATGCCGCGAGGAGCGCGGCGAAGATCCAGCGCGCCAATCGCCAGCTGACCTCCATCATCGAGCCCTTCGCCTGCGGCACGCGGAATGCCTGCGCGACCGCCGCCACGGCGAGCGCGAATCCGTAGGTGCATACGAGCGTGGCGCCGGTCGAGAAATCCCCGAGGTACGACACGACGAGGCCGACGATCGCGGTGGCGGTCCCGCAGATCCACGCGATGAGGAGCTGCGAGCGGAACGTGATCGCGTGGAGCACGCCGATCGCGGCCGGGATGATGAGGAACGCGAAGACGAGCAGCACGCCGGCGAGCGCGACCGAGCTCGTGACGACGAGGCCGAACGCGGCGTAGAAGGCGAATTCGGCGAGCCATGGATTGCGCACGCGGATGAGCGGATGGACCACGCCCACCACTGCGTAGAGCGGGATCGCCCATTTCAGCTCGTCCCAGCCCACGGTGAGGATGTTGCCGGTGAGGATCTGCCGGATGTGCTCGGCCCCTTGCGGCGCGCGGTCGACCAGGAGCAGCGCGGCGGCGGCGGAGACGACATAGATGACCCCGATTTGCGCTTCCTGCGGGATGCGCGCGGTCCAGGTCCGCGTGCACGCGAGCAATGCCGCCGTCGCCAACGTGAAGGCGAGCGCATACGAATGGGACGCGAGGCTCTGCGGAGAATGGCCCAGCACGAAGGCGATCGTGGCGCCCAGCGCCGCGACCTGGGCGAGCGCGAGGTCGACGAAGATGACCTGGCGCTTGAGCACGTGGAGGCCGAAATACGAGTGGATCGCCACCAGCGCGGTGCACGCCAACGCCGGCAGCGCGAGAAACTCGATCATTGCGCGAGCTGCCTCACGTTGTAGTCGATCAGCGAAAGGTAATCGTCGCCGTGCGAGGCCAGCGTGACGACTTTCGCCCCGGCGCGCGCGGCGATGAAGTCGGCGTCGCGCTGCGGCTCGTGCGGCTCGCGCACGACGAAGCCCACCTTCTGGCCGCGCGCCTTTTCGACCAGCTCGGCGAGATGCGACGGGCTCGCAGGCACGCCCGGTCGTGTCTCGATGACGCCGACGAAGCGAAGGCGGAAACGCCGGGCGAAATAGGGCCAGGTGTCGTGGTATGCGACGAGAGCGGGAACCCGCGCGAGGCTTCGCGACCAACGCCCGATCCGCGCATCGAGCTGGGAGAGGAATCGCAGGCGATTGGCCTCGAATCGTTTGGCGTCGGACGGCGCGAGCTGGATGAAGGCCTCGAGAATCGTCGCCGTGATCATCTCGGCATTCGCGGGATCGAGCCAGTAGTGCGGATTCCCGCGGCCGTGGGCGTGACCGTCGCCGGGACCGATGCCCCCCGCGCGTACGTCGAGCAGCGCCACGTCGGTCGAGGCATCGATCACGCGTACGTTGCGCGCCTCGCGCAGCAGCCGATCGAGCCAGAGGTCGTAGTCCACGCCCACGCGCACGACGGCGCGCGCTTCGCGAATCCGCGCCAGGTCCTGCGGGCGCGGTTGGAACGCTTCGGCGTCCTGTGCGGGCGCAATGATGTGCGAGACCGAAACGAGATCGCCGCCGACGGCGCCGGCGAGCGAGGCCAGCTCCGCGGTGGTGGCGACCACCTTGAGCTGGGCGCCCGCCGTGAGCGCCCAGAACAGGAAGGCGAGTCCTATTTTCTCCAGAGGCTCTTCGGCATCAGGCAGTGGACGTTCTTCACGTCGCCGGTCATGTCGCCGACGCGGCAGTCCATCGCCACGCTGGCGAGGCCGTAGGCGTCGAGGCGCGCGATGCCCTTCGACTCGAGCAGCTTGATCATGCCCATGGAAGCATTGTCCATCGCCTTGTTCATGTCCGCGTCACGCCCGACGCTCACGTAGTACGCGGCGGTCTCGGCCGAAGGCCGCTCGGGGATGCCCGTCGCGCGCACGTCCTTGGGCGTGAGGCAGTGGATGCCCTTCTTGATGTTCACCACCTGGGACACGCGGCAGTCGGACAGCGTTCCCATCGCCATCGCGGCGGCTTCGGCGGAAAGCCTGCGCTGCTCGCCGATGAACTTCACCGTCTGGGCGAGGGCCTGGTTCCACGCAAGGTTCAAATCATTGTCGTAACCCATCGTGATCCAGTGCGTCGGCGTCTCGATGCGCGGCATGTCGAGCTTCATGTCCTTCAGCACCGCGACGGTGACCGCCATTTCCTTGTACGCGGTCTCGACCGCGGTGAGGTTCACCTCGCCGTTGCCCTGCGCGGCGTGCGAATCGCCGGTCCAGAGCAGCGCTCCCTTCACGAACACCGGCACGTAGAGCGAGGCGCCCTCGGTGAAATCGCGGATGTCCATGTTGCCCGCGTACGGTCCCGGCGGCACGGTGCTGTAGCGTCCCGGTTCCGCGCGCGCCACGCCGAGCGTGCCGGGGAATGGCTTCACCGGAATGATGACGCCAGGCAGGAACTCCGTCTCCATCCTGTCCAGGTCGAGATAGAGATACTTCACCTGGCCATCGGTGTATTCCTTCGGGAACTCGCCGAACATGCCCGGCACGTTGAAGTTCGTGGCGTACGCGCGCGGCACGATCTTCTGGAGCGTCACCTTCAGCACGTCGCCGGGCTCCGCGCCGTTCACGTACACCGGCCCGGTCATCGTGTGCGGACCGCGCCCCGGAAAGTCGGTGCGCAGCTTCTTGATCTCCTCGATGGTGCGCCCCGGGACGACGGCATTGTGCGAATGCATCATCGTCTCGAAGATGACCGTGTCGCCCGAATCGACGCGAAGCACCGGGGGTTGCGCGTTGTCGAACCAGCCCCACTGCGTGGTCTCGAGCGTGGCGGGAAGCGCGTGGACCTTGCCCGGGTACTTGCTGGTGAGGACGATGCTCTGCGAAAACGCGGGAACCGCGAGGACCGCTAATATGGCGCCGACCAACCTTTTCACGAGAATCCTCCCTGGACTGACATGCCAAGAAACCGAATCATAGTCCTGCTCGCCGCGGCGGCCTGCGCGCCGGCCTTGGGCGCGCCCGGCGATCCGAATCCACAGGTGGCGCGCATCGTGGACGAGATCTCCGCGCCGCGCATCGAGGCGACGATCCGCAAGCTCGTTTCGTTCGGAACGCGCAGCTCGCTCTCCGAGACCGAATCGCCGACGCGTGGAATCGGGGCGGCGCGGCGCTGGATCAAGGGCGAGCTCGAAAGGTGCTCGAAAGGCACGCCGCTCCAGGTGGAATTCGACGATCACCTCATCGAGTCCGGCGCGCGCGTTCCGCGGCCTACCCATTTCGTGAACGTCGTCGCAACGCTGCCGGGCACGCAGCCGGAGAGCCGCGAGCGCATCTACATCGTGAGCGGACATTACGATTCGATGCCGTCCAGCCCCGTGGACGGCGAGAAGGACGCGCCGGGCGCGAACGACGACGCCTCGGGCACGGCGGTGTCGATGGAGCTCGCGTGCGTGATGTCGAAGTACAAATTCGACGCGACCATCGTCTTCATGGCCGTCGCGGGCGAAGAGCAGGGCCTGCTCGGCTCCACGGCGTTCGCGAAGGCGGCCAAGGCGAAGGGCCTCGACATCGCGGGCATGATCACCAACGACATCGTCGGCAACACGCGCGGGGCCGATGGCAAGATCGATCGCGGCCGCGTGCGCCTCTTCGCGGAGGGCGTGCCGCCGGCGAAGGAGCCCGCGGATGCGGTGCTCGCGGCGTTGCGAACCAGCGGCGAGAACGATCTTCCGGCACGCCAGCTCGCGCGATACGTGAAGGAGAGCGCCGAGCGCCATGTCGCCGGCATGAAGGTCGACGTGATCTGGCGCCGCGACCGTTACCTGCGCGGAGGCGATCATTTCCCGTTCCTCGACGCCGGCTACGCGGCGTTGCGCTTCACCGAGCCCGCCGAGGATTGGCGTCACCAGCACCAGGACGTTCGCGTGGTGGACGGCGTGCAGTTCGGCGACCTGCCGGAGTTCGTCGATTTCGATTACGTGGCGAAGGTCGCGCGCGTGAACGCCGCCGCGATCGCTTCGCTCGCGCTGGGCCCGGCCGTGCCGCGCGACGTCGAGATGGAGAACTTCCGCCTCGAAGCCGACACCACGCTGCGCTGGCAGCCGAACCGGGAGCCCGACCTCGCCGGCTATCGCATCGTCTGGCGCGAGACGACGTCGCCGGTGTGGCAGAACGCGGTGGATGTCGGCAACACGACCCGCCACACGCTCACGGGTGTGTCGAAGGACAACTTCATCTTCGGCGTGCAGGCCTACGACCGCGACGGCAACCTCTCGGTGGCGGCCTATCCGAAGCCGTACCGCCCGCCGCCCGCGGCGCCGAAGTAGTCGAGCGCCGCGAGCCGGAGCTCAGAGCACGGGCGACGTGAGGCGGGCGATCGACTCGAAGAGCGCGGTCACCATCTCGGGCCGGCGCTTCGCGGGAAACGCGTGCGAAGCGGCGCGGTCCTCCTCGAAGCGCTTGGCGAGCCGCTCGATGGTGTGCGCGTCGTAGAAGGCGGCCGCGACCTCGAAGTTCAGCCGGAAGCTGCGGTTGTCGAGGTTCGCCGTGCCGACGATGCCCACGGTCTCGTCGACGACGATCGTTTTCGCGCCGCGATGCGCAGCACCGACTCGAGCGGCTCGTCGGGAATGAGGTACGGCGTCTCGATGAGGATCCGGCGGCGCGCGGTCGAGAAGGCCGCGAGGAAGAACGCATGCAGCGGCGCCATGGTGTCATCGGGACCCGAGGCGATCACCTGCACCGGCACGCCGTGGTCGATGCGAAGGGCGGGAAAATACTTCTTGAAGTTGGACGGCGTGAGCTTGAACGCGGCGCCGGAGAAGTTCCAGTTCTCGAGGAAGAGCCGCTGGATGCGGTGCGTTGGCTCGCCGTGGATGCACGTGTGCTGGTCGCGCCACGCGTCCTTGCCGGAGCGCGTCGCGGTCGCGGGATCGTGCATGTTGATGCCGCCGAGAAAACCGGTGTGGCCGTCGGCGACGACGATCTTGCGGTGCGTGCGGAAGCTCGCGAAGTTGAGGCTCGCGACCGAGACGCGCAAGCGGTTGAAAGGCCGCACCTCGCCGCCCGCTTCGACCAACGGCCGCCAGAACTTCGCGCCCGTATTGTGGGATCCCACCGCATCGTAGAGGACTCGGACCTCGACCTTCCGGCGCGCGGCCACCGCGAGCAGGTCGCGCACGTAGGTGCCGACGTTGTCGGGCTCCCAGATGTAGTACTCGAAGTGCAGGTGGTGATGCGCCTGCTCGATCGCCTTCTCGATCTCCTTCAGCGTCGCGTCGCCGTCATCGAGGAGCTTGACCGAAGAGGCGAAGGTGGGCTCGCCCTGCTCGAGCCTTCGGGCGACCGCGGCAAGGCCCGCCGCATCGGCCGACAGCTTGATTTCGGGAGCCTCGCTCTTGGCGCGCTGGAGCGCGCCCCGGACGATGCCGTACTTGCGCCGCCGTCTCTGGAGGCGGCGCGGCCCGAACACCATGTAGTACAGGCCGGAGACGACCGGCAGCGCGATGAACGCGAAGATCCAGGCGAGCGTCGCCGTGGGCGATCGCTTCTCGAGCAGCAAGCTCGCGCACGCGACGATCACGCACAGCGAGTACGAAGCCACGAAGATCTCGAACCACGGCAGAGCCATGTCGGCAGCATACTAAAATGGGTCCCATGCACCGCATCGACACGCATTGGGACGACGAGATCGTCCCGCAGCTCATCGACTACATCCGCGTTCCGGCGAAGAGCCCGCATTTCGATCCCGATTGGCGGCGGCACGGCCATATCGACAAGGTGGTCGAGCAGGCGCGCCGATGGGTGGAGTCGCAGCGCGTGGAAGGCCTCCAGCTCGAGGTGATCCGCCTGGAAGGGCGCACGCCCGTGCTCTTATTCGACGTGCCCGCGCGCGGAACCGGCGCGTCGTCGCGAACGGTCGTCCTCTATGGCCACCTCGACAAGCAGCCGGAGATGACCGGATGGCGCGAGGGCCTCGGTCCCTGGACGCCGGTGATCGAAGATGGCCGGTTGTACGGGCGCGGGGGCGCCGACGACGGCTACGCGGTGTTCGCCGCGATCGCGGCCATCAAATCGCTCGATGCGCATCCACGATGCATCGGCCTCATCGAGACTTGCGAGGAGAGCGGCAGCTACGACCTGCCCGCATATCTCGACGCGCTCGCGCCACGGATGGGCGAGGTCGGCCTCGTCATCGCGCTCGACTCGGGCGCGGGCAACTACGACCAGCTCTGGGTGACGACCTCGCTGCGCGGCCTGGTCAACGGTTCGTTGCGCGTCGACGTCCTCGGCGAGGGCGTGCATTCGGGCGACGCCGGCGGCGTGGTGCCGTCTTCATTCCGGATCGCGTGCCAGCTCCTCGATCGCATCGACGATGCGCAATTCGATTGCGAGGTTCCGCCGGATCGCCTGGAGCAGGCGCGTCGCGCGGCCGGCATCCTCGGCGATTCCGGATGGAAGCGTTTCCCGCTGGCCGGGGATCCGGTGACGAAGGATCCATTCGAGCTGGTCCTGAATCGAACCTGGCGCCCTGCTCTCGAGATCACGGGTGCCGACGGGCTTCCGCCTCCGGCATCCGCGGGCAACGTTCACCGTCCGTTCACGACGCTGAAGGTTTCGTTGCGCCTGCCCCCGCTCGTCGACGGTCAAAGCGCCGGACGGGCCCTCAAGCAATTGCTCGAGGCGAATCCCCCTTTCAATGCACGCGTCGGATTCGATTACGACCAGACCGCGACCGGGTGGAATGCGCCTGCCGCGGAAACCTGGCTCGCGACGGGCCTCGATCGCGCATCCAGCGAGCTCTGGGGCAAGCCCGCGGCCTACATGGGAGAGGGCGGGACCATTCCCTTCATGAGCATGCTCAACCGCAAGTTCCCGCGCGCGCAGATCGTGGTGACGGGCGTGCTCGGACCGAAGTCGAACGCGCACGGGCCCAACGAGTTCATCGATATCGGCTACGCGAAGAAGCTCACTGCGGCAACAGCGAGGGTGATCGCTTCGCTTCCGTGACCTCGGCCCAGTCCATGGGCTTGCCGACCAGCATGCCCTGCGCGCGCTCGCAACCGAGCGACTGGACCAGGCGGCGCTCCTCTTCGGTCTCGACGCCCGCGGCGATCACCGTGAGGTCGAGCGATTTCGCCATGGTGCTCACCGCCTGCACGATGGCCGCGCATTCGCGCTTGTTGATGCAGCTCGACACCAGCGTCTTGTCGATCTTCACCGCGGTCGCCGAGAAGCCGCGCACGAGCCCCAGCGACGAGTAGCCGCTGCCGAAGTTGTCGATCGCGATCTCGACGCCGATGGCCTGCAGCGAGCGCACGGAGCGCCCGGTCGTGTCCGAGTCGGAAAGGAGCGCGGTCTCCGGGATTTCGAAGCGCAGCTTCTTCGGGGCGACGCCGTGGCGCTGCAGCGCGGCGAACACGCTGTCGGCAAGGTCGGCCTGCTGCAGCTGACGCGCCGAGAGGTTCACCGACACCGTGAGGTCGATGCCGACCTGCTGCCATCCCTTCACGTCCTCGAGCGCGCGCTCGAGCACCCACGCGCCGATCGGGATGATGGTGCCGTTCTCCTCGGCGAGCGGCAGGAACTCCGCGGGCATCACGATGCCGGAGTCCGGACCCTTCCATCGCAGCAACGCTTCCACCGCACGCAGCTTGCCGGTGGCGAGCTCGATCTCGGGCTGGTACTGCAGGAAGAATTCGCCGTTGTCGAGGGCGCCGCGCACGCGCTTCTCGAGGTCGGCCCGCTCGAGGCTCATCCGGTTGAGGTCGGAGGAATAGAACTGGAAGTTGTTGCGTCCGCGTTCCTTGGCCTGGTACATCGCGGCGTCCGCGTTCCTGACGAGCGTCTCCACGTCCTCGCCATCCTCGGGATAGCTCGCGATTCCCACGCTCGCCGAAATGTTCACCTCCCTCCATTCGAGCAACACCGGCTTCTGCAGGAAGCCCACGACCTTCTGTGCGACGGTCATCACTTCCTCGGGACCCTTGTGGTCCTCGATGAGGAGCACGAATTCGTCGCCCGCCAGCCGCGCGACGAGGTCGCTCTGGCGCACCGCGCTCGCGAGCCGCTCGGCCACCGCCTGCAGCAGCTTGTCGCCCGCAGGGTGGCCCATCGTGTCGTTCACCTCCTTGAAGCGGTCGAGGTCCACGAAGAGCACGGAGAAGCGGCCCGAGCGCCGGCGCGCCTTGCGCACCGAACGGTCGAGCGATTCCATGAACATGGCGCGGTTCGGTAGGCCCGTGAGCTGGTCGTGCATCGCCTTGCGGCGCATGTCGTCCTGCATGCGCTTGCGCACGTCGATGTCGGCGAGCGCGACCAGCAATCCCACCACGCCCGCGTAGCGGATCGGCTGCGCCGAGAGCAGCAGCCAGAACTCCCGGCCGTTCACGTCGCGCAGGTGCACCTCGTAGTCGCGCACCGAGCCGTGGCGCGACAGCGCTTCGGGCAGCTCGGAGCGGATCTTGTCGTCGACGTGGAATTCGGCGAGCGCGCGGCCCTGCACGGAATCGGCGTTCAGCGCGAACTGCTGCAGCGCGCGCTCGTTGGCGTAGAGGATCTGCTGGTCGCCCGCGCGCACGATGAGGAGCGCCAGCGGCGCGGACTCGATCAGGTGGCGCAGCTGCGCCTCGCTCTCGCGCAGCGTCTGCTGCAGGCGCTCGTTCTGCGCGACGAAGCGTTGCGAGACGTAGATGCCGGCCACGAGGAGCGCGCCGGCCAGCAACAGCATGCCCGCGAGCAGCACCGATTGCGCGGCGCGCTGCGCCTCGCCAAGCGTGGCGGCGATCGCGTCCTCGAGGCGGGCCAACGTCGCGTTCAGCCGCGCGATGCGCTCGACCTGCCGCTCGCGCTCGTCTGAAGCGATCGTGGGGCCCGCCTT
>WNFI01254084.1_pt1 | contig 11686 bp, 12 predicted proteins | sample 5400471 | NCBI WGS metagenome assembly WNFI01 (sample SAMN13153348, study PRJNA577476) | soil metagenome | isolation source: 100 cm saprolite on Douglas fir-dominated hillslope | place: USA:California | collected 2013-09-17
CTGAAGAAATACTCTTCGAAGCCCAGATCGAGTATTTCCTCCGGATCATCGAGACGATACAGGTCAAAATGATAGAGGGTCGGTCCTCGTTGTTGACGTTGCAATGGTTCAGCTGAAGCAGCAGCAACAGGTTGACCCTTATATTCCTTCAATAAGGTAAAGGTTGGGCTATTGATAATATCATGAATGCCCATACCTTTGGCTAAACCTTGCGTAAAAGTTGTCTTGCCGGTTCCCAGTTGTCCCTCAAGTAACAATAGTTCTCCGCCACGCATGAGTTCTCCCAGCCGCATGCCCAGCCGTTGTGTCTGTGCAGAGCTATGGCTAATGATATCAAGCGTACTCGTTGCTTCTTCCTGCGAATGTCTGGTCACTATACCACCTTCACGCACATGGCTCACTCGCCAATATCTATACACGTCATCACATCCTCCCGATGAACTGCATAGATACGCGCCCTTAACGAGGAAGTAACGATACCCCATTATAACACGCAATGTCTATGTTAGCGCAGTTTGCTACCACAGCTGCGACAATAGAGAGCATTAGCACGTACAGGGCTTCCACAAGAGGGACATACCTGCGTTTGACCACCTGGCCGGGCTTGCGGCGAAGATGAGGATGGAGCCGACGAGGATGGAGGTGTAAAAGGTGGAGGTGTATAGTCATTGATAGGGCCAGGGGCAGATTGATCTCCAACATAAGCTTCTTTTTTGATTTCTTGGAGCTGATCTTCGCGATTTCTGACGTCGTGATCAAGTTCCATAATACTGGCACAAATCCGTGACAGCTGGGCATCAGATAATGCTCCCTGTTGGTAAAGGTTCATCGCAACCTGGGCAAGTTCGTTAAGCAATTGGTGACGCTGATCTACTAGCTTATCAATTTCACTCTGTTTTCCTCGCACGCGCATTTGTTTTTGCGCTTCCCAGCTTGTACGACTAACCGCGGCGCTCACAAAATTCTTTGCAGACTCTACAAAATCGGCCATGATTACTGCCTCTCTTTTCTGTGGTATTGACAATTTCTGTCAGGATTATATAGGGCAAGCGATAGATACATCGCGTCATCACTCAGTAACAGCATGTTGATAGATGCGCATCCCTTCGGGCTTCCCACCTTTACTCAGTTGAACAGCGACTACATCTATACGCCATGATCGTTCTGAGCAAGCATGCACATCAAGATAATAGGAAGCTACCTGGATAATCTTACGTTGTTTACGTATTGTCACTGCCTCTTCCGGCAAACCATAGGCATTGCCGCGGCGCGTTTTGACCTCCACAAAAATCAAGTCGTGTTCGTCTTCTGCTATGAGATCGATTTCTCCGTAGCCACAACGAAAATTTCGCTCCAGGATACGACAGCCTCGCCGCATCAATTCCTCTGCGGCCAGACGTTCGCCTGTACGTCCCAAGCCCTGACGAGCGACCTGTTTCGTCACGTTTTTAGGATTGCTCTCTCCTGGACGTTTCATTATATAATACGCATCCTTTGAGTCTGTGTTGTACATAGATATTTCTGGTGAACAGGTATGTACCATGAGTATATCAGCGCTTCTTCCTGTTCAAGCCAGCAGAGCATAGCTACTGAAAGTGAGTGTAAGAGATTACCTCTACCGTGTCAAGTCAATGAAATTATGTGGGTCCTCCAGGCTACTTTTCATGCTATAGTTGTGCGTCAGGTGGTATCATGGCACTTTATTCATGGCGCGGGAGATAGCGCTCAGCTCTGGCGGTTACAGCTTGAACAGCTTCAGTCAGAGTACCAGGTTTATGCTATTGATCTGCCTGGACATGGACAACGACCAGATACGCTAGCAGTGGAGGCCACAGTCCAGGATTATGCTCAGGCCACGCACCAGGTGATCAAAGATGAGCTTCATCTGAACCGACCGATTATCGTGGGACATTCCCTAGGCGGAGCAATTGCCCTGACAATGGCATTTGAGTATGGGTGGGAGCCAGGTGGACTTATTTTGATCAGTACTGGTGCACGTATCCGTGTACATCCAAACTTGCTCGAAGCGGCACGTACTGCTCCCGAGCAGGCTCGCCTGCAATTAGTGGGCCTATCAGTGGCAAAAACCACTGCTCCCAGTGTTACGCAGTCCGTGGTAAAAGAGCAGATACAGCCGGCCCCTAACATCCTTTATCGTGACTTAATGGCCTGTAACACTTTTGATTGTTCCACGTGAGCAGCCCGAGACAGTGAACGAGACGATCAGGGAGTGGTTACGTTCTCATTAACCCCCTCGACGCTCGATGCTGACTCATGTTACAATATTTTCAACAAGTTTTTCATAGCACTCACTTCGCTAGGTTGAGGTATATATTTAAAGAACGTAAAACCTAAAATAGAGTAGGGGGCATTAACATGTCAGGACATTCAAAATGGGCGCAGATTCGCCGTTCTAAAGGTGTCAATGACGCCCGCAGAGGACAACTTTTCACTCGCCTGGGCCGAGAAATTGTAGTAGCAGTGCACGAGGGTGGCAGCGGTGATCCCAATGCCAATTTCCGCTTGCGTATGGCGATACAACGCGCTAGAGACGCCAATATGCCCATGGAAAATATTGATCGCACAATCAAGCGGGCTGTGGGTGGATCGGAAGGGGCAGCGCTTGAAGAAAATTCTTATGAAGGATATGGACCAGGTGGCACTGCCCTGATGGTCTACACGTTAACAGAGAACCGCAACCGCACCGTCGCCGAGGTACGCAACGCTTTTAATCGCAACGGTGGAAACATGGGGGAAAACGGCTGTGTCGACTGGCTCTTTGAAGGCAAGGGTATTATCGAAGTGGAGCTTGAGGGTCATGATCCTGATGAGTTGAGCCTGGAAGCCATCGATCTTGGAGCTGATGATGTCGATCCGGTGGGAGCCGACGACGAGACTATCACGATCTATACAGATCCGAGTGATATGGAGAAGGTTCGCCAGGCACTTGAGGCGAAAAAATATAAAGTAGTAAGGGCAGAAACTACCATGCTACCGAAAACCAAGGTTGAAATACAAGACGAAAAAGTGGCTCACCAGGTTATGCGTTTAGTTATAAAGCTTGAAGACCTGGATGATGTTCAGAATGTATACTCAAATGCCGACTTCCCCGAGGCTTTCGCTGCTTCCTTCGAAGACTAAGGAAAGTATTTTTTCTCTCTATGCATAAGGATAGCAGCGACACAGAATGGTTTGCGGTAAGGGTTAAATAATCCTGTGACGATCACGCAAGGCGACCCTGATGGATTGCCCGTACTATGCAAGCGCATCGACCAGTTACATGCGTGCATAGTAGGGACGACGCTTGTGACCACTGCGCCAGCACAGTTCTTGCTCATGCAATCTTGACACATGTGATTACCACACCTGCACATATGCCCCTGGCAGAGCGCTTGCAGCATATCTATACTGCTCTTATCGAAATCATCAAAATACATGAGCCGCACGAAGCGGCGATGGAAGAATTGTTTTTTGCGAAAAACGCACGTACAGCCATGACCGTTGGGCAAGCACGCGGAGTGGCAATGCTGGCCCTCGCCAATGGGGGATTAGCCATTTCTGAATACACGCCCAAACAAGTCAAGCAGGCCGTCACTGGCTATGGTGACGCTAAAAAAGAGCAAGTGGGAGAAATGGTACGCATTCTATTAAAACTTCGTACCATTCCTCGACCAGATGACGCTGCCGACGCTGCGGCTGTCGCTATTTGTCACTTACATACGGCAAACATCCTTACCAATCGTTTCCTCAATTTGAGATAATATACAGAATAATTATGTTAAGCCCGAATCTATTTTTAATGCTCACAAACATAATTTCCTGTACAAAAAATGGAGCATAAATCTATGTACATACAAGATAAGGTCAAAGGAAATGATAACAGGTATTCATGGTATTCTTGAAGCTTGCCAGGTAGATCATGCAATCATTCGCGTGGGAGGCTTTAGCGGCTTTGCCGGTGAGCAGGAACGCGATGCATTTGAGCAGTTGATCACCATTAACGGTGTTGGCCCAAAGGTTGCCCTGGCACTGCTATCAGTAATGGACGCTGGGTCACTCTATAAAGCCATTGCTGACGAGGATCAGCAGCGTTTAGCTCTGGCACCGGGGGTAGGGAAAAAACTGGCCGCCCGCTTAGTGCTTGAGCTAAGAGGCAAACTCCCTGCGATAGCTATAGCAGGAGGTTCAGGTGGCACGCCATCCGGAAAGATCCAGGCTGAGGTGTTAGAGGCGCTGATAGGCCTGGGTTATTCTACAGCAGAGGCACAGACAGCACTGACAAAGATTCCTCAGGATCAGGGCCTGACGCTAGAGCAGCAGATTACCTATGCCCTGCGCTCCTTTGCGCGTGAATAGCTTTTTGCCGAAGGATCGTATAGCCCAAAGGGCTGTTGCCTGGCTATACGATCCTCTTGAGGATAGGGCCGCCTTACCCCTACTTGAAAGATAGGGGGATGCGGCGGCCCTAACAGGCCCTTTCTAAAGGGTAGAACATTTGTTATAATGGGGTGTATGGATGCACAGCACACCAAACACGGCACGTATAAGCTTGCTTACCACTTTGTCTGGTGTCCGAAATATCGTAAGAAGATTCTGGTTGGCAAGCTTGCTACGTTTGTCGAACAAGAAAGCGTTCTATGAGCATCAAAGCCTTTAAATACCGTATTTACGCGAATACAGCGACAACCGAAAAGCTGCAATGGGTGTTAGATCGTTGCAGGGAAGTGTACAACGCCGGGTTGCAAGAGCGTCGAGACGCCTACGAGATGGGGTCAAGCGTCATCCCAACTACTACGATGAGGAGTCACGTAAGCAGTTGACCTGTGAGCATGCCATTGGCTACTACGAGCAAAAACGCGAATTGGTCGAGATCAAAGAGGAGAGGCCGGAGTACCAGGACATCGCTTCTCATGTGCTGCAAGATGTGATCTTACGGCTCAACCGCGCTTTTGATGGCTTCTTCCGTCGTGTGCAGAACGGAGAACAACCGGGCTATCCAAGATTTCAGGGGCGTAACCGGTACGACTCGTTCTGTTACCCCGATGGGGCCGGTTGGAAACTGGATGCAAAGGAGCGCGAGCCGGACAAAAAAGGGATAGTCAGAGCGAACCTCCGCCTCACGAAGATCAGCACGGTGAAACTCCACTTGCACCGGGACATGATAGGCACGATCAAAACCCTGACGATCAAATGCGAAGGAGAACACTGGTACGCGATCTTTACTTGCGAAATCGGCAAGCCCAAACCCTTACCCACAAGCTACGAGGATGTGGGCATTGATTTAGGCGTCACCCACTTTGCGGCCCTCTCCAACGGCGAGTTTATTGACCACCCCCGCTACTTTCGGAAGGCGGAGAAGAAGTTAACAAAAGCACAACAGACGCTCTCACGAAAGCTGCGAGGGGGTCACAGACGCAAAAAGGCAGCGCGTCAGGTAGCCAAATGCCATCGCAAAATCGCCAACCAGCGCAAAGATTTCCAGCACAAAGCCTCACGCCAGCTCGTCAATCAGTATCAAGTCATTGTGTTTGAAGACTTGCAGGTCAAGAATCTCACGAAAGCGCCTGCACCCAAACAAGACGAGACAACCGGGCAGTACGTCCCCAATGGGGCAAGCGCAAAAGCAGGACTGAACAAAAGCATTCTGGATGCGGGATGGAGCACGTTTACAGAGATGGTGAGCGTCAAGGCAGCATGGGCCGGACGCGCCGTGGTCTTTGTAGATCCATCCAAAACATCACAACTGTGTCCCAATTGCCGAACCATTCGCAAAAAGACGTTAGACGAACGGTGGCACTCCTGCGAATGTGGGTGTGAACTGGATCGGGATACGGCGTCTGCAAAGGTCATCCTGGACCTGGGACGAAAACAGCTTTTGGGCGGGACGCGTCCAACGCGGGAAACTGCGTAGAAGCCTCCGGTCAGAGACCGGAGGTACGTTCACGGCTATCTTGTAAGCATGCGTTCCGCTTCGATATATGTTGGGCCTGCTTCAATAAAGCCAAGGCGATGGTAGAGATTGACCGCGGGAATACCAAGTGTTACATAGATGAGGACCGTCGAGTAGCCTAATTCATGGAGCCTTTGCATAGCCTTCACAGCGAGTAATTGTCCCAGGCCAACGTGGCGGAATGAGGGAGCAACCGCGAGGTCGTGAATGCGCGGAACACCGCGTTCCAAGTGAGCCATTACTACGCCAGCCAGGTTAAAGCGATCCAATGAGTGTTCGGTCACAAAGCAACACTCAGGAATAAAAGGTCCCATCCTTCCTTCCATAATTGCCCGTATTTCGGCTCGCCAGCCAGCCAGATCTGGATGTAGGTTATCAGGACCATTAGTATAAGCATGTTGCAGCAGCATGGCTATCTGGTCTGCATCAGTTGAACTCCGTACAAGCGCTTCCGTAACTACCTGGGCAGCAACCCTGCCTCCAGCTTCGGGCAATAGCACTAATCCATCCAACTCAGAGGTATCTTCACGCAAGAAAAAGCGTAAACGGCCAACAGGCTCATCATCGCGCCAAAGTAAATAACGCTGGGCCTGCTGTTCTGCATCTTCTTCTTTATAGCGAGCAATCTGTGAATCTTCTGTTTCAAACAGTATCTGGTCAGCACTGCGCCGGGTTATAGAGACCCAGATAGCGGCATCTTCAGGCCGAGCCTGTCTCCATTCCACTACGTTGCGAGTTGTTTCCGGATCGAGCATATATGCCCACTCCTCTCACTGAACCTGCTCAGTTGAACAACTCCCTGGAGTTGTTCAACTGAGCAGGTCCAACTATTTTACATGCTAATGTACCAATAAATAGCTACGAAAAGTATACGTTATGCGCGTTCTAAGCTCAAGGGCCCTTTGCTTCTATTATTTTAATACATTGGGTGAGAGATTGACATTCTCCAGCGCATATATATGAGGAAAGAGTTTCCTCACCACGAAGTGCCCACAACGAGATATAATGACGAACAGATCTAATGGAAAGGTAGTGCTGAAACACATGGAGCTATTGATCGTAACGCTAGCACATATTCTACCAGGGAGAGATGAAGAGGGTCTGGCACGCATTCAATTGATTTCAGATACTGTACGTAATGCACCGGGGTTAATTATTACCCGTTTTTATCGTGGTCGAGGACAAAAATCATACTATTTGATCCTTACGACATGGGAAGATGAAGAGAGTTGGCATAAAGCCCAGGAGCGCTATAACCCCAAACAACTTCTTTTAGCTTCGGCTAGTGAATTACTTAGCCACCCTCCTGAACAGTGGCTGATGCACTACTTGTGGGGCTATAGCCGTCCTGCCGCAGTACCGGCACTAGCAGCGGCACATTTAGCCACGATTCGTCCGGACCAGGCAGAGCGAACTCAGCGAGGGTGGATTGAGAGCCTGCGTAGGCAGGCTATTCAGCCACTGCTGTCATTTGCTTTCTTAGCACGAGGTATCAAGGAGGATATGCTAGCGCCTCAGTTGACAGTAACCGAAAGTAGACTTGATGGTAGTAACAGTTCTGTTCAAGGTGGTTCTATCTTTCTTAACCTGCTAAGTTGGGCAAGCGAGGCTGACCGAGAAGAGTTTTATGTTGATGCCAACTACCAGGCTATCAGCCTCCTTTTAGGAAGCGTAGGAGCGCTGCAAATCTTAACGCTTGAGCCATTGCCCTAGCAGGACTGATAGAATTACTGGGACGCTCCCAATCAACTAATCGTTCGAACTTTCCGCGACAGGTTTCTTATAATATTTATACAGTTCCATACGCAGAAGATCCCCGTTTGCCCACATCTGGCTGGTGAATGTATGGTATTCGCCATCACACAGGGGAATGGGATTGGAACACTTACGATGAGGGGTTAATCTGAAACGTATTGATGTGCCATTAATCTCGACCCAGATATGACGCTTTGTATAGCCTGTACCCCATTTCAGTAGAACGATTGCATCATATTCCTCAAAGGTGCCTCTTTTCCTGAGCTCGTCCTGATTGATTTCCTGGAGCATTTGAGCCAGGCCACTATCTCGTAAGACTCGCTTGGCATTTTCGCGTATAGCTACACGGCTAGCGGCTGCCGCCTCTTCGTTAGATAGAAGTTCCTCCAACTGTTTCTTTTCCTTGCTCGTAAGACTGCCTCCCTTTCAAATGAGACTTCTTTATTCATATTTACTATGATGTATGGGCAATTGGCAGTGAGATGTAACCCGCACATACATAGGTATATGTACAGGATAACACAAATATTTTGGAAGAAGCCAGAGAAGAGTTATCAATACACCTGCTGCTCATATCCAGATGGCTCATCCTCTTCCGAAAAATACATGAGATCATGCAGAGTATGACCATATGTTGCGAAAGGGAAGGGAGTTGGCAAGAGAATTGGCGCGACAGAACCGGCTGAAGATTGACGTTCGCTCGGTGTTTTATCGCGCTGGGGTGAAATATAGCTAATGTTTGAAGTAGACTGCTTCGCATTACGCTTGGCTTCTGCAACCAGGTAACTTACTTCCTGAATACTGTGGGGCTGCCGGAGTTGATTATCGACGATGCCAATGGACAGCGATACCAGAGGAAATTGATATGGTCGCCCTTTACGATCAACTCCGCTGATTGACCCTCGCTTCAAATCCTCAGAACGATATAAAGCGGCACTTTCTTTTTTATATCTTGTGGAGATATGTGAGCAAAGTGTCTGTATACGGCCTGGAGTCGTTAAAACAATAAAATCGTCACCGCCAACATGACCGACAAAATCATCGGTATTGCCATATTCGTACACAACTTTTTGACAAATCTGTCCCAATAAAAGGATCATTTCATTGCCCGTCAGAAAACCATAAACATCATTGAAAGCTTTGAAATTATCCAGATCGAGATAGAGGATACTCCAGGGCTCTCTATTGCTAAGCTTGTAGTTAATAGCTCGTTCTACTTGCAGCCCACCTGGGAGGCCAGTCAGAGGTGAAAGACAGCTTTCTTGAATACGACACAACTGTCTCCGTACACGAGCAAGTAGTTCATCAGTATTGAAGGGTTTGGTGACATAGCCATCAACGCCCCCTTCATAGGCACCTATCTTGTCCTCAGGTTCGCTAAGTGCACTTAAAGCAATTATTGGAATATGCATACTCTTGGGATGATTGCGTAAATGCCTAATTACCGAATACCCATCCATCCCTGGTAGCATAATATCTACAATAATGAGATGGGGCGTCTCACGTAAGGCAAACTGTACAGCATCTTTGCCGTTAAGGACGATCGTAACGCTATATCCCTCGACCTCGAGGGTTTCCTTGAGTAGCCTTGCAATTAAAAGCTCATCCTCGACGACTAAAATGTTGACCATATGTACTCCTACCTCTACGTTTTACAAAAACTACAACGAGTATATTCCCTCGATGTAACGTTTGCCATCACAAAAATGATGCAGTGTTCATCACACAAGTTGACAGGATACCAACGTTTCTGATTGTTCATGTGCTTATCTCCATGATGCATTGTGAGCTATCAACCATGCATGGTTACGATACATTGTATCGCTAACAGGCATTATACACTATTAAATGCAAACAATAGATGCACATTTCGTTATCAGAAATGTGAGCATGCCGGTTACAGCATGTTATCAAAGTTGCAAAGACAAACAGTGCAACAAATTGACGGTATCCATACCCCCAGTAGGATAGCGTAAAAGTGGAAAGTGTGAAGAAGAGAGCAAGGATCAATAAAATAACGAGGACCAGGTTGGGCCTAGCTCTCTACTTTTGCCTTCATGGTTCTTCGCCCCCACAGGCGAAAAATACGCAAAATGAAATACCACTCCCCTCATCTGACGTATCATTTTCGGTATACGCAAAAATAAGTACGCAGATGTTGTATTCAGTATAACATCCTTCAACCCATATGCAAAGTCTTCAGTCACTCAATTTACCTACAAATGAGGGTAATTCGTAAAATTTGCCTGATTTCTCACAAAACTTTACCAATATCATTACTTTTGGTTAAATAGCTCTGTGCTTTGCTGCTACGTTATTTCTCTAAAGGAGGAAAGCCTTTGAGTCAAAGGTGTTGACGTCGAGCTAAACCTGCGATAAGATGGAAGACACAGAGCAGTATACAAGCATACATAAAGGGAAAACGATGACCTCATCATCAGCTCAGGCTGAGCGGACGATTACATTTCAAAGCGCAGGACAACCTTCATTCCTCCTGGAAGGTATATTACACGTACCGCCCATAGAGAAACCAGCTCCTATTGTTGTGCTTTGCCATCCTCAGCCGGCCAGTAGTGACATGAATGATTCTCTCACAGTGGTACTAGCCCAAAGATTAGCCGCAGACACAGGCATGTTTGCATTACGTTTTAACTTTCGTGGGGTTGGCAAAAGCCAGGGGCAGCAAACCGATGGAAGGATGGAGCCACTTGACCTCGCAGGAGCCATCAATGCTACAATAGGCATACCAGGGGTGAATCGTGACAAAGTTGCGGTTATCGGCCATGGATTTGGTGCAAATATTGCTCTCATGTACGCACCCTATGACTATGACCAGCGGATACGGACGGTTGTTGCCATTAGTCTGCTTCTATACCGAATAGGGAATGGCTTTCCTAAAGCCTTTGAACGTCCGAAGTTGTTCATTACCGGTGAGTTTGATGAGATTTGTCCCCGTCATAAACTGGAACCATTTGTTGAGCAACAACCAGGTCCTAAGGGCATGAATGTGATTACAGGGGCACGCCACCTCATGCGCGGCTACGAAGATGAGACAGCAAATGCTGTCATAAAATATATAAAGAAATGGGCGGTTATGCCGGGAGTGTAATGGGAAATGAATGTAAATAACCCATTGATCGTTCAGAGTGATAAATCTATTTTGTTAGAGGTAGATCATGCACTGCATGCGGAGGCACGCGATGCCCTGGCTCAATTCGCAGAGTTAGAAAAGTCTCCAGAACATATTCACACGTATCGTCTCTCACCGCTCTCGCTTTGGAATGCTGCCGCAGGTGGTATGAATGCAGAGATGGTTCTTGAACTTCTCACGCTCTATAGCAAATATGCTATTCCATCGAATATTATTGTTGATATTCGTGAATATATGGGCCGTTACGGACGTATCAAGTTGATTCGTGAAGGTGATGCTCTCTTACTTACATCAAATGACGCTGCTCTTATTGCTGAGATTCTTCATCACAGACGCACTCAACCATATTTGTTGCGTCAGTTGAATAACCATACCATCCAGGTAGATGCTGCGCGTAGAGGTCATATTAAGCAGGCACTGATCCATATTGGCTTTCCAGCAGAAGACCTGGCTGGCTATACCGATGGTTCGCCCTTGCCAATGCAGTTACGACCAATCACGCTGCAAGGCGACGAATTTGCTCCACGTAAATATCAGTACGCTGCTTCAGCGGCCTTCTATGCTGGAGGTGCACCCAGTGGAGGTAGCGGCGTTGTAGTGTTGCCTTGTGGTGCTGGTAAAACTATTGTAGGCTTAGCTGCCATGGCTGATATTCAACGCGCAACACTGATACTTTCACCCAATACAATTGCTGTACGCCAGTGGATTCAAGAAATTCTCGACAAGACAGATCTGCCACCGGAGATGGTGGGCGAGTACACAGGCGAGCGCAAGGATATTTGTCCTATCACTGTCAGTACCTACCAGATCCTCACCTATCGTCGCACAGA
>WNFI01129984.1_pt1 | contig 11685 bp, 18 predicted proteins | sample 5400471 | NCBI WGS metagenome assembly WNFI01 (sample SAMN13153348, study PRJNA577476) | soil metagenome | isolation source: 100 cm saprolite on Douglas fir-dominated hillslope | place: USA:California | collected 2013-09-17
CAATTTCGACGGATCCAGGCCGAAAGAGACGAGCCCGATTGCCACCGACAGCTTCCGAATTGGCACGCCGCAGCAACTCTGCGAAGCGACGTATAGTCACCGCTCGATTCCGGTCCCACCGCACCGCTGACGGGTTATGTCCTCGCGGCCATATAGAGTTGGGAAAATTCCGCATCACTGTAAGTGCGGCCGTCTGGGTCCGTAATGTGAACATCTCTGGTGCCGTCGCCCATAAGCTCAACGGCCTTCTTGATGGCCGCCACGGCCGAGTCCCGTTTGAGAGACAGCACTCCTGCTGAGTTCGTACCGGTGATGACGTAGCTCATGATAGTCCCCGCAGCTTTGTGCATGACTTATGATTTAGCCACCAACATCAAAAACGACGACCGGGTGAATGGTAGCTTGCGTCTCCGGGGTCGATCGTCCGGGGAAATCCTGGTCGGCCAAATTGCCCAGCCCGCCGGTCACGATCGATTTCACCAAAGCCGCCGAATGTTCCCGTCTAATTATAGCCGGTTAGCCGCAGAATGACCGCAACGACCTCGCTGGTTACTACAGCAATCACATGCGATACGATGCTGAAATCGAGGCTCATTTGTGCACCGATCATTGGCAGAATGAAAAGAACGCCGATCAGGATCATCATCCCGTATGGTTCTAGCCGAGCCAACGGGGAGGCGAGCTTGTCCGGAAGCAATCCCACGGCGATCCGCCCGCCGTCGAGCGGTGGTAATGGCAGCAGATTGAAGACCGCCAGAACGACGCGCAGCGCCCCGAAGTTAATCGGGGACCGGCTTCGCATAGCCAAACAAGAACGGAGAACGCAGGAAAAGCAGCACCGCCGGTAGCAAAATCGTCCCGATTGGGTCGATCTGCCTTAGCGGATTGAAGGTGACGCGGCCAAGGCGCCAAGCGGTATCGTCGCCAAAGAGACGCGCGGCAAAGCCGTGTGCCGCCTCGTGGAATGTAATTGCAACGATTGCGGGGAGGGCCCAGATCGAGATCACGTAGAGCAACGGGCCTAATTGTTGATTCATCTGATCAGCTTATTCGGCAGGATTGACGCGCACACTTGTTAAGGGCTCGCCTTTCATGACTGTTCTCGAGCCCTCAGGTTGTCCTCAGGCTACCCTATCCTCAGGCCACGCCACGTGGCGTATTTTGTAGGACTTGGCGCCTCCGGGAGCGTCAACCTCTACAGTGGTGCCCCTGGTCTTGCCGATCAACGCGCGCGCGATCGGTGAAGTCACGGAGATCTTTCCCTGCTTCACGTCGGCTTCCGGCTAGCCGATTATCTGCCAAACCTTCCTCTGGCCGGTATCTTCATCCATCAGCGTCACCGTAGCCCCGAATGTGATGGTATCGCCGGAAAGCTTCGATACATCGATTACTTCTGCACGCGCGAGCTTGTCTTCTAGCTCGACAATGCGGGCCTCATTGATTTCTTGTTCCGTCTTGGCAGTCTGATATTCTGAATTCTCAGCCAGATTGGAATCATCGGCGATCGCCGCCTGAATTCTCTCCACGAGATGAGGTCGCTCGATCCGGATGCGCTGCTTCAACTCATCCTCAAGGGCCGAGTGACCGGCTGCGGTCATAGGGAGCTTGCTCATCTGTTCTTGCTTCGATCGGTTGTCGCGAAGTCGCGATAGGCTCATTTTTGAGTGCGGCGACGGCTCAAGGCGGAGAGAGATAAAGAGTGCCGCATGCCAAACATAGAGAAATAGGTAAGCATTGAAGGGCAAACAATAGGTCCGAAACCTCGGCAGCTATTCGGGCGTTCTCTGGGTGGAGACAGCCGCCCCTTTTGGCCGAGGGAAGGGTTGAGCCGGGAGGTGGGTCCCGTCCCGTGGTTTCTCCTTCTCCGGTACTTCTTAGTACCAGAAAGGGGATTTCGCGGCGCGACTACCGAGAAACGCCTGTCGCAGCCGAGCCACACAATGCCGAATGCGTTCTTTGTGGTCGTGCGTCAGACGGGCGAACGGACTGTCTGCCTTACGGCGCGGGCGGGGTCCCTTGCTTCTTGAACACGGCGTCGATTGCGGCTTGGGCACATTTTTCGCCATCAGCACTGGACACGCCCATCGAGCCGATCACCTCGCCGTCGACCACGATCGGCAAAGCTCCAGGCTGCGGAAAGTCGTGCATGAAAGTCGGCGCCAGATTTTGGCCGCTGCGCACGATCTTGTTCATTTCCGAGGTGGGCCGGCGCCAGCGGAGTGCCGATTTCGCCTTCAGTAGCGCGGTGTCGATGGAATTGGCGGCCGCTCCTTCCATGGCATGGGATTCGATCAGATTTCCCGCCCAATCCAATACCGACATCGCGAGCGTCACGTGATTGCGCTCAGCCCAAGCCGTGCAGGCGTCGACCATTGCACGCGCGCCTGCGCTGGAGATGACCTTCTGCTCACGGACCATCGCCTGGGCAGATGCTTGTGTGGCAAACGCGGTGCCGGCAAACGCGGTCGCGGCGATCGTGGTGAGCGGGATCAGCCAGGATCTAGCACGCATGGTTTCCTCCTCTTTGTTGGGTATCGCACGGTATCAACTACGACGCGGGGCGACCAGGAGGCAAATTAACGATCACCTGCCGCAAATCCTCGAATGAACGTTGTGGGTCAAAGGGCTGCCTTCGCGATGACGTTGGCAGCACGTCCGGTGTACCCCAGATAGCCGCCGACTTGCTGCATCGCCCAAGTTGGCAGAGTCGGGCCAATAAGAGACACCGAGCCGCCCCTTCCGCATACCGGCGGTGGCGCGATCAGCACCGAGTGGCGCTCACCACGATGGCTGCGTTTCGGTGAGCCGCAACACGCCCCGTCCGAACGGGCCACCTCAATCACAACGCCGCGATCATCCCGCACACCGCCGGCGGGGCGCCGAACGCGACCTGCTGCTGACTTGACGGTATCGCGTTCGTTAGCCAACGTTTGTGCCTCGCAAGAGGATTGGTCATGCCCGCCAGAGTTATTGGAATGATCGGAGTGACGCCGCCCAGCAGCAAAGCCAGCTTGCATGTGATTGAGGGGGGCTTGTCGCCAGCCTATCTGACCGAATTTGCCCTCGCCCATGATCGCGCCGGCTTGGTGGGCTATTCATCTTCATCGGCGGAAGGGTTCCTGGTTGCGCTGTATGCGGCGATGCGGACGGAGCGATTGGGCTACCTCGTCGCACACCGGCCTGGCTTCGTGGCTCCGACCTTGTTGGCACGCAAGATCGCAACGTTCGATCATCTGACGGGCGGCAGACTCGCGGTGCACATCATCACCGGTAAGTCGGATGACGAGCAGCACGGAGATGGGGATTTCAGCCCCAAAGACGAGCGTTATCGGCGGGCAGTGGAATATCTGGAATTGATGAAGCTCGTCTGGTCGAACGAGCAGCCGTTCGATTTTGCGGGCGACTTCTATCGCGTCAAGGGCGCGCATTCCGATATTCGCCCGCTGCAGCAGCCACATCCTCTGCTATTCTTCGGCGGCGCCTCGCTTGGCGCCCTCGAGATGGGCGCGAGACTGTGCGACGTCTACGCGATCTATGCCGAGCCGCTTGCATCGACGCGCGAGCGTATCGCGCAGTTTCGTGCGCAGGCGGCGTCGTTCGGGCGGGTGCCTGGATTCAATGTCTCGGTTCGCCCTATCATTGCCGAGAGCGAGGGAGCCGCATGGGACAAGGCCAACCGCATTCTCGCGGCGATGAACGAGACGAAGGGCTGGAGGCGACAGGAAGAGGCGATCGGCCCCGCCGACAATGCCGGCAAGCGGCTCATGCGCTTCGCTTTGGAGAGCGATATTTATGATGAACGTCTACGGATGCCGATTGCGCGGGCGACCGGCGCGCTCGGTAATACGTCGTGTCTTGTCGGCACGCCCGAACAGGTCGCCGAAGCCATCCTCAAATACTACCGACTTGGAATCGACTCGTTTCTCATTCGCGGCTTCGACCCGCTGAACGACGCGGTTGAATTTGGAAGAGAGCTCATCCCACGCATCAAGGCCGGCACCGCCGCGATCGATCGCATTAAGGCAGCCGAATGATGTGCATGTTGCCGGTGTCGATGACGACGGCCAGGAGATGACAATGCGCAGAGCGGGCCCGCGCTTGCAGTCTTTGCACTTGGCTTGGCCGGCCTGCTGAATGCATCCGGCCCTGCGGCGATGCAGACATGGCCGTCCAATTCCATCCGGATCATCGTGCCGTTTCCGCCCGGCGGCACGACGGACCAGATTGCCCGGCGCGTCCAACCGTTGCTCCAGGCTGACCTCAAGGTGCCGGTCATTGTCGAGAACCGCCCTACAGCCCGCGCGGCCCCGGCTCCCAGACCGTCGGCGCTTCTCCTGGGGAGCCCCTTCACATCGCTCCAAAGGTTCAAAGGAGTCAACCACGATGCCGCAGCTAAAGGCAGACATGACCTATACGGACTTCTTTAAGGCCCGAACTGAACTGGTCAAGGCGCTCGCTGACAGTGCACGGAGCTATATTCAGATCAGTTCGGCTGCGCTCGCTCTTCCGTTGTTGTTCTCACGGACATTGCTGGCCGAGCGCGCAGCGAAATCGGGCTCTTACGCAATGGGCATGCCATAGAGCCTCGTCGCAGCGTGCGCTTTCTTTCTGCTAGCCATTGTGTGCGGGCTCTTCTATCAGTGGTTTATTGTTCGGCGTCTTTGGGACAAGCTTCACAGAAATCACATCACTGCCGAATACGCCGCAGAATGGGGGGTCGCACAGTCGGCGTTTGTGCCGAAGCTTGAATGGCTGGACCGGTCCTGGTTATACGGTGGCATGGTCTACAGTTTTATAGTAGGCGCAGCCCTGTTGGTCTGGTTCGCCTGGACCATACTAGCCTTGAACTAGTGGACCCTTGCAGGTAACAAACCGCCGGCCGGTGCCGATAGCCTGGACGAAAGGGTTGTTAGTACTACTGCATCATAAGTTCCGTCGCCGGTTCCGCGCAAAGCGGCGGGCGCAACACTGGCATCTGAGAAGGGTTGTGGCAATCGCGACCGCTAACAGGCGATGGATCGTGGCGATCGAGTTGGGAACGTGGCGTCGCGGCCGGATCGGGGGCGCCGCGGGGTCGATAACCACCGGGAACGGCAGATTTTTCGACCCAAGCGGCGGAATGTGGTGCTGAGGGGGGAATCCTCTCCCGTTCGGAGATCAAGAAGCCGTAGGCGGCGATTGACAGCGTGCCATGATGATGGAAGCCCGACCAGCCACGGCCCTCATAGTGGCCGAGGCCGATTTCTTGCTTGAGGTCGTGATAATCGCGCTCGATGCGCCAGCGCAGCTTGGTGATGTCGACAAGGCCGCGGAACGACATGTTCTGATCGACGGTTGCGAGCCAGAATTTGGTGGGCGCGGCCTCGCCCTTGGGCCATTCGATGAGCAGCGTCTCTTCGGCGAACCGTGCTTCGCCCCGGATCGGCGCAACGCGCACGCGTACGCGGGCAAAGCGCGATTGCAGCTTCTCGTTAGTGCCTTCCCGCCACGTGATGGTGCGCCAGGCGTGCTTGGGCAGGCTGAGGGCCAGTGCTTCGACACTGACGCGCGGCGGCTTCGGATCGTCCTTGCGCACCGGGCGCACTTTAACGCTCGACACGATGGCCGCCACGTAGCACAGCCCCAACTCTGTGAGAGCTTGGCGCAGGGCGCTGTTGGACCCATAACTCGCATCCATCAGCACCACGCCGGGGCAACGCCCGCCAGCAGAGCCGCGCGGATCTGCTCCAGCGCAATCTGCGGCTTGGTTTTGAACCTGATCGCGCGCGGAACATGCGCCTTAGCGCGGTCGATGATCCAGGCTTCGATCGGGCTATGCCGCGTCATCGCCGGCACCACCAGTTCGCGCACTTTGGTCAACGTCTGCTCGTCAGACCACGTGGCATTGGCGACAAAGTGCAAAAGCCTCTGATGCTGCGCCGAAACGTGCGCCGGCGCCGTCACCGCCGCCATCGGCTCAACGCTGCGCCGGCCCTCCGTTGTCAGAAGACCCGAGCAATAATCCCGCAGCGGCCCCTCCCGGTCCGCATGCCCGATCACCTTCGTCAGTTCACCAACGTAAGCCGCAAAGCGATCCGCAATCGCCATTCTGTTCCCGAGACCCATCCCAGCCTCCCGCTGATAGGAATCTCGACAACCATCTGATTCTAAATCAAGATCAAATGCGGCCAACTGACTCAGCCAAATGACTCAGTAGTATTAGTCCGGTTTGCGGAAGGCAGCTGCCTGTAGGCGAACCGGGTCACGCTCACCAAGTTTGCCGCCGCAATAATTCGTCCGGCGATGACTTCGCGCGTCACCTCAGGCTCACCGATGTCGTCGCCTAGCTTTCTGCAGGCGGCCTCCAAAGCTTCACTCATCGCTGCTATCACCTCAGGTCCGAGCGCTCCAAGTTCATGAATGAACGAATTGGCATGGCCGCTAATCCCACGCAATGCGAAGGCCGGCCCTTTGGCCTCCTAGGCGTCACCGCCTCCCGGATCACCGTTCCGGAACGGTGGATTTTGCCCGACGTGTGACGATGGATTTCCATCGGTCAGGACGTCAAACCGCGTCATCGCCTTGTTCAGTTTGTCCATTTGGGACACGAGATCGAGCCACAGGACAATTGGATCGGGCAGTGGTTCGGTAACGATTTCACGACTAGGTTTGTCAGCAGCCATATGACTTACCCCACGTGGTTGTGCAGGCAGTTTCCAAGTTTACCGACACGGCCTCGCTGCTATTCCCGCTCCGCGGCCGTTCGCCACAGCGGTCCGCTGTCATTGGTTAGGTTGTGCCGGCCAACGCTCCGAATCGAAAAGGCCGGTCCAACGGCCGGCCCTTAGCGCCAGTTTCATTTAGCCGTTGGCACCTCACGGGGTCCGATTTCCAACTGCTCAATTCTGTGCGCCATAGGCCAGTCGGCTTTGGACCCGGTCGTCTCCTTGTCTGGATTCCAGGTTTTGACGATCCAACTGTTCGTCGTTTCTCGAACAACGGTGCCCATACGGCACGTGGACTCGCCCGGCGGCCACAGCACAACCACGGCATACCGACAGTTGAGCTGCATCCGGTACAGCACGGATATCGTTTCTCATCAAAAAGTGATGTCGGCTGCGGAAATTATCGGTCGCGATTGTGGGTGTGATGGGCATCGCAGGCGCCGACTTCTAGTGTGAGGCGACCTGTGCCGATCGAAGTTGCGGATGCAGCAATGCGCCGATGACGGCGATCGAAGTCCTTGCGACTTCTGGCTCAACCCATCCCAAGAGGAGAAATCCATGTCGTCGAAAGTGAATATCGCGGTTGTCGCCGCACTCCTTGTTGCTTTTGTCACCCCGGTCGGAGCCTACGCGCAAAACTATGGCGGCGCATCCATGACGATTGGGCGCCAGCTTCACACGCAATCGAAGCATTTGAAGGCGAGGGTGCCCTCTAATGCCCGAGGTTCGGTCGCCGATCCCGGTGTCTTCTCGGGGCCCGCTGTGCGATCCGGCGGGCGTTGGCTCGAGAGCGATCCGGATCCGCGGATTCGTTTCGAAATGAACCGCGACGACCGGGATCGCCGCAGCGGCGGCTGAACTGCGACGCGCTCCTTGGCAAGCCGCTTTCATCGCAGGATGGGAGCGGCTTTTCGTGCTTGCGAAAGCGCGGCACGGTGGTCGCGTCTCGATCAGAAAGCGAAGGTCAATTCCGGCGACACCCGTCGCGACAGACTGGCCAAATTCTACACTCAAGCAGGGTCGTTAAGGCAGTGGTACCAGGCGATCGGTAACGTGCATCACTGCATCGCGCGCATTTCTGGAATATTGCACACCCGCCATTGGTCTTCCGAAGCATCGCCAACGTCGTTGCCGCATCGATCCGCTGCGCTCGTTCGGCATACAGATCAGGAGACCCAAAAATGAAGACGTTCCTCTCAGCACTCTGTGCCGTCGCGGCAATGACTTTCACGTGGCAACGCCCGTCCGAGGCACGGGTCTATGCGACGGACCTGTATCCGTATTGCTCTGTCAATTCCTCCAGCGGCGGAGGAACAAACTGCTACATCTCGTCGCGAGCCCAATGCGAGTTTCGCGAACCGTGCATCGATAATCCGAGATATCTGGGCGCGGAGCGCGCCCGCGCATGGATGCGCAGGAATAAGCCCGAATGGCGCTGGTGGCGATAGGGTCGCGATGATCTGTGCCGGGTTTCACGACCCGGCGCCGCTTTCGCTGAGCTACATTCGTCCACGAGGAGATGACCTCCGCGCAAGAAGGAGTTTCAGATAAAAGGGCGGGAATAAATCCCGATCTATCTCAGTCTCCTTCGTATGAATGCGCGTCTTCAATCTGTTGGGGCGCCGACGCAGGGAGATGCAGCATGTGAGCATTGCGAATCTTCAACATCAAAATGAGTTGATTCGCGCGAGCAATCGTTCCGGCGGCCGCTGGCAAATCCTTCCCGCTCAAACAGGAGCGTCAGGCGGCAGAATAGCCGGAGGCGAGGACGATCATCAGCGCTTTGCAAGGCTCGTGCTGCCGCATCTCGGCGATGCCTATTCGCTGGCGCGTTGGATTACCGCGAACCGCGCCGATGCCGAAGACGTGGTACAGGATGCGAGCCTGCGGGCATTCCGCGCGATCGCGAATGTTGGAGAAGGCAATTCGCGCGCATGGGTTCTGACCATCGTGCGCAATACGGCTTATTCCTGGCTGAGGAAGAATCGTCCGTCAGCACTTGTGGTCGTCGATGATCTTGAAGCGGTGGAGAGCGCACAGGTCGTCACAACGGATTTGGACCGCGAGACCCCGGAGACGGCATTGATCGCCAAAACCGACGCCGCATCTCTCGAAGCGGCCATCGCAGAATTGCCTCCCGCGTATCGGGAGACCCTGATACTGCGCGATGTCCAGGGGCTCGGATACCGAGAAATATCGCAAGTGACGGGTGTGCCTGTCGGCACCGTCATGTCGCGGCTTGCCCGTGGCCGGTCTCGGGTGATCAGAACCATTGGAAGGAAATCGATATGACGCGAGCCGCCAGCTACGAAGATGCCGCGCTGCGCGTCCATGCCTATGTGGACGGCGAACTCGACCCGGTCAATGCACTCGGCGTGGAAGCAAGCATGGCCATTGACCCGGCGCTTGCGGCCGAATGCGAGCGCATCGAGGCTTTCCGGTATTTGGTTCGGGAGCACTTGCCGCCGGAAGCGCCACCGCTTGGTCTGCTTGCCCGCGTCGAAACTGGGGTCGGCATGCGGCGACGGCGCACTCAGCCCTCGTGGCGCGCCCTCGCTGCATCGATTGCCGTCGCGGCAGTCGTCGCCAGCGGCGCAACTTCATTGATAATTGCGCCATCAGGGATCGATGCGGCACGCGAGGGCATCGTCGATGCTCACATCAGGTCGCTGATGGCATCGCAGCCGATCGACGTTGCCTCTTCGGACCGCCACACCGTGAAGCCCTGGTTCAACGGTCGAATCCCGCAAGCACCTCGGGTCGTCGATCTCGGCAGCGATTTCCCATTGGTCGGGGGGCGCATCGACGTGGTGGGCGCGACGCCGGTGCCGACACTGGTCTATGGCCACGGCAAACATCTCATCAGCTTGACGGCAGTGCCGGCTTCCGGCCGCGCAAATTCGATGCCCGCGTTGAGCGAGGGCGGTGGATACAACATCTTCCGATGGACCGAGGGTGAAGTTACCTACTGGGCGGTCTCTGATGCCTCCGCTACGGAACTCGACAAATTCTCCGAATTGTTCCGCTCTACGCCGCCGGATCGGTGAGAGTCGTGCTACGGCTGGGGACGGCTACAGAGGCGCAGATATCCGCACCCCGATTGGGAGCTTCCCATTGCCGAATACACGGTGACATCCCGAGCGTTCAGGTGGACCTGAGCGCGGTACCCTCTGGATTGATCTCGTAAAGCTATTGATCCCCCGCCAGGGCCCTATTGCGCAGCGTCGGGTAGCGGCGCCAGAGGCTCGGCCACTAAAGGAGCGGGCCATGCGAACGGCTGGGAGGCCTCCCAACGGTCGCAGATCTGCGGAGTGACGTCAGTTCGATCCAACATTCGGCGCATAAGTTTTGGCAAAACCATTTCGTGTGTTGGTTACGGTGAATGTCCCGTCCGATTGCGCCGTCGCCTTGATCCAATAGGCCAGTCCATTGTGGGCCGGCGGCGGCGGCACGTTGGGTCCGGGCTGAGGCGCCGCAATCGGCGCCACCGGCATTGCGGCGGACGGCTCGTCGAGCAGATTGGCGATGAACATCCCCGGCACAGTGTATTCTTGGCCGCTCAGCTGAGAGAAGTGCATCTGCCAGAGGTCTTCCAGGCCAGGCGAGGTGTGGAGCACCTTCATCGAGTCGGGCTCGCCGCCCTTGCGCGTGCCGTTGTTCATGATGCCAACGCGGGGATGGGTAGCGTGAATCATCACCTCCGCATTCGAGGTGTTCTGCCCATGATGAAGCCCCAGGAACAGGTCGATGGCGCCGATGCGATTGCTCGGGCACATCAGCTCGAATTCCTTGTTCTTGGTCAGATCGCCCAGATGGATGGTGCGGAATTTCCCGAACGTGATGTAGACGCCGACTGACATCGGGTCCTCGGCGTTGTTCGGTCCGGGCTTGAAGCTCGCGCAATAGGGGTTGGGAGCGCGCGCATCCGGCAGTGCCGTCTTGATGGTCTCGCCGCCGGACGCTACCACTTGCACATCGAGGCCAGCGACCGCAATCTTGTCGCCTGGTTTGGCGACCGTATGCCTGGCGTTCGCGTAGAGCTGCGGATAGACCTTCGCCAGGAATTCATCGACCGCGGGCGCCGGCTGGACGTTTGGTCCGTGGTCGATGAAATGCCGGATCGGGATCCGCTTTGCGAGTTCCGCTAGGCCGCCATAGTGATCGCCGTGCCAGTGGGTGATGATCAAATTGTCAATCTGGGTCAACCGGGCATCCTTCGCGGCCGCCATGATACGCTCGGAGTCTCGGATCGCCGCATCCGGCGCGACATTGCCGGTGCTCCCCTTGGGTAAGCAGTACCAACCCTGCAACGGTCGTGAGCCACAAGATCTTGCGCATGGAGACCCCATTATGACCGCGCCGTGACGCGATCCGCGCCCCGCCGCTTTTGCCCAATATGTCCCGGACTACCCGTCGGGATAAACCAATTGTACCAATCCGCGCAAGTTCCCGAGAGTCGGCGGTATTTGCCATCCTCCAAGACCGCCGTAGAGACGATAGATAGACGAAGAGATAAAAAAATCCTGACGCTGTTGGACGAAGGCGTCGCAGGGGCAAGGGCCGCCTTCGCCACTACGTTGGCATCATGACCGGTTTACCCCAGATAGCTGCCGACAAGTTGCATCGCCCAAGTCGGCAGAGTCGGGCCAAAACCTGCCATCGGTGTACCTCGCCCGTTGCGCCTCCGCGCGCCAACCTGCGGTCTCGCCAGGTCGGCATTTATGCCGGGCGTGTGCTCAAGGGCGAAAAGCCGGCCGATCTGCCGGTGATGCGCGCGGTCAAATTCGAGTTCATCATCAACCTCCAGACGGCCAAGACGCTCGGCATCGCCATTCCGCCCGGGTTGCTCGCCATCGCCGACGAAGTAATCGAATAATGAAGCGGCGGGTCATTGGCCGCGCTGAGATGGGCCGACCAGCTTGTGCTGAATATGTCGGGGGAGGCTTGCTGCAAATGTGGCTTCGTTGCAACGGGGCAGCAG
>WNFI01165293.1_pt1 | contig 11685 bp, 12 predicted proteins | sample 5400471 | NCBI WGS metagenome assembly WNFI01 (sample SAMN13153348, study PRJNA577476) | soil metagenome | isolation source: 100 cm saprolite on Douglas fir-dominated hillslope | place: USA:California | collected 2013-09-17
ACCAGGTCGCGGGCGGTCTCCACGCCCGCCGGGATCGTCGCCGTCATGACGGCGACCCGGCCGCGGCCTCGGCCGAAACCGCGTCCAGCGCGGGATGCGTGCCCGTCTGGACGCCGTCGCCTCCCGGCTCTCGCGCGGCCAGCCCGGCCCTCGGTTGGATCAGCTCCTGTGCAGCGGTGCGTCCGCTCCGCACGGCTCCCTCCATCGTGTCTGGCCACCCGGTATCGGTCCACGCTCCGGCCAGGATCAGCCCTGGCAGCGAGGTTGCGGCGCCGGGACGCAGCGCGCCGCATCCTGGTGCCTGTCGGAACGTCGCCCGGCGCTCCCTGGTGACGAAGAAATCGGTCACGCGAGCGTCCCTGGCCTCCGGAAACAGATCCTCGAGCGCGGGCAGGAACAGCTCCCGCAGTCTCGCGGTCGCGGCGCCGGTGTAGCTGTCTGCCGCGGACAGCGATATCGCCAGGTACTGCCCGGTTTGCAGGCCGGACGTCCCGGTCTTGTCGAACACCCACTGCACCGGGGAGTCGACCGCGGCCGCGAACGGCAGCCTGGTGACCCTCCGGTCGTAAACCACGTGCACGTTCACGATCGGTGACGAACCAAGGTCGCCCCACCGCGCCGCGCCCGCGACGCCCGCCGCGCCCGCGATCCTGGCGGCAGGGCCCGCGGGAACCGCGAGTATCACGGCGTCGGCGCCGATCGCCCTGCCGACGTCGGTCCCGCTGCCGCCCGTGCCAGCCGCGCCGTCTGTTTCGTCTGCTTCGTCCGCGCCCGATGTCACCAGGACCCGGACCCCCCCGGCGGGGTCGGGCTCGACCGCAGCCGCCTTGGTGCTCAGCCGGACGTCAGCCCCGAGCCGGCCGAGCAGAGTGGCCGCGGCCTGTCCGTGCAGGTCGCCGAGCGGCACCGCGGGCACGCCGATGTCCGCAGCATCGTTGTCGCCGAGCAGCGCCGTCTTCAGAACGGTCGCAGCGAGCGGCACGCTGGCCTCGTCCCCGTCGATGTTCAGCGAGGAGACGATGAACAGGTCCCAGAGCTTGCGGCGGGCGCGCTCGTTCTGCCCGCGGGCGGCCAGCCAGTCACCTAGCCGCTGGCCGTCGAGCCCGGGCTTGGCCGGATCGAGGGTCCTGAGGGCGACGGCAGCCCGGGCCACGCGCAGTCGTTCTGGCCGTGACAGGAAGCCGTAGGCGGCCAGGGCCCGGCCCAGGTGCAGCGGCGCGGGCAGCGCGGACCGGCGCAGCCTGGCCCGGCCGGTATCGATCTTCAGCTCGCCGCGGGAGAACGAGCTGGTCGCGCCGCCCAGCCGGGGCCTGGCCTCGAGCAGGGTGACGCCGACGCCCGCCTCGCGGAGCGTGATCGCAGCGGTGAGGCCGGCCAGGCCGCCGCCGATCACCACGACGCCGCGCGCGGTCACGGCCGCCCCCTCGCCGCCGAGCCCTCCGCGGCGGGGCCGCCCGCTGCGGGGCGACCGGGGGCCGGTGCTGGCCTGCCGGGTGCGGGCAGGCCCGGGCCGGGCGGGTCCATGGCGGGGACCCGCGGGGCGATCCCAGCGAGCGCCCTGGCCGCGACCATGGCCTTTGCCTTGCCCGGCAGCGACTGCCTCTGCCGCAGCGCCACGGCGGGCGCCGCGGCGATCTGCGCGAGCAGGCGCAGGTAGATGCCTGCCATCGCTCCCGTGCACGCCGCGCTGCGCCGGTCGAGCAGGGGCAGCAGCCGCAGCCCGGTGGCATACCAGCCCAGCGCACGCTGGGCCTCGAACCGCATGAGATCCGCCAGCTTCGGATCGTCAGCCAGCGCGTCGACACGTTCCGGGCGCAGCGCGGAGCCGTACCGCTCCAGGTCCTCGGCGGGCAGGTATACCCGCCCGTTGCCGAGGTCCTCGCGGATGTCGCGGAGGATGTTGGTCTGCTGGAGCGCGATACCGAGGGCATCGGCCAGCGGCTGTGCCGCGCTGGGGTCCCGGCTGCCGAACACGCCCAGCGACAGCCGCCCGATCGACCCGGCCACGCACCTGCAGTAGTGCTCGAGCTCGGTGAAGGTCGCATAGCGAGTGCCGCGCACATCGGCCTCGCAGCCGTCGATTAGCTCGGCGAAGGCACCCAGCGGGATCGGGTAGCGGCGCGCCGCGTCGGCGAGCGCGATCAGCACCGGGTCCCCGGCCGCCGTGGCGGCGTCAGCCTCCAGCGCGGTAACGGAAGCGCGGGCGTCTTCCAGCGCCGCGAGCTTGTCCGCGGCGGGCAGCGTTCCGTCACCGATGTCATCGACCCGGCGGGCAAACGCGTAGACCGCCGAGAGCGCCCGGCGCTTGCCGCTGGGCAGCAGCCGGATCCCGTAGGAGAAGTTCCTCGCCTGGGTCCGGGTCCCCTGCTCGCAGTGCCGGTACGCGTCCTTGACGCCGTTAGCCCCGGCTGCCTGGGCCGTCATCGGGTCACCGTCCCCTCGCGTAGGCCAGGATCAGCTCGGCGGCCAGGCGCCGCTTGCGCGGCCGCGGCGTGGTGCGGAGCACATCGTGATCCGCCGCGGCGATCGCGGCCAGCGCCGCCCGGCCTCCGGCCACGTAGCCTGCTACCGCGACGCGAGCCGAGCCGCGCAGCATGCCGATCAGCGGGGCACCGGCGTCCAGCATCGCCTTGGCCCGGCCGGTTTCGAACGCCATCAGCGCGCGCACCGGCGGCGGCGCCGCGGCCTGGGCCAGGTCCTGCTCGGTGCAGCCGTAGGTTTCCATGTCCGCCGCGGGCACGTAGATGCGGCCCGCGCGCAGGTCCTCCGCCACGTCCTGCCAGTGCTCGGCGAGTTGCAGCGCGGTACAGACGGAATCGGACAGCTCGGCCCGCTGCGGGGTGAAGCTGTCAAAGACGTACAGCACAATCCGGCCGACCGGGTTGGCCGACAGACGGCAGTAACCGAGCAGGTCCCGGAAGGTCGCGTAGCGGGAGACGACCTGATCTTGCCGGTTAGCCAGGATCAGGTCGAGAAAGGGCTGCATCGGTATCGCGCAGTCGGCCACGGTCGGCGCGAGCGCGCGCACCACCCGGCTCCGTGGCTCCTCGCCGTCACCGTCCGAACCGCTGTCGCCGCCCGAACCGGAGCTTTTACCACCATAACGGGCGTAGAGCCGGCGGAGGTCGGCCTCGAGATCATCGAGCAGGCGGGGCCGCTGCTCCGGCGGCGCCTCGTCCCCGATGTCGTCGACGGTCCTGGCGAAGCCGTACACGGCCGTCAGGTGCACTCGGCGGCGCGCAGGCAGCAGCCGCAGCGCGACGGGGAAGTTCTCGCCGGCCGCCTGGCCGGCCAGGAGATTCGGCTCGTCCGCCGCGTCGGCGGTCGCGGCAGCGGGCTGTGCCCCCGTACGGAGCCTGCTGCTCGCTCCGGTCCCGTTGCGCGTCACGATCTCTATTTGGACACAGGTCTTATTTGAAATGCAAATAATGACGTGCACGTCAGCTGACGTGCGCGTCGACTTTCCGGCCAGTTTCCGATGGCGAGCGGATGCCGTTGGCCGGCGGATGACCGCCAAACCGCTGCTCCGCCGCGCGGTCCGTCCGAATCCGTGGGGCTCGCTAAACATTATCTGACATCCATGTCATATCCCCGGAAAGCTGACGTCCATGTCATATGGGCGAGTTGGCAGGGCGCCGTCGCAGGCCCGTCCGCCTCCTGCGGCGCCGTGCCTCGGGCGGCCGGAGCGCGGCCGCAGCCTTCTCCGCCGTGCTGGCACCACCCGGTGCGGGCGCGGAGGCAGACCGCTTCATACAGGTCGCAAGCCGAAGTGCGTCGTGCCGTGTCGGGTGGCCACCGCGAGAACCAGAGCGGTTACCGGGAGGCAGAACTCGAATGTTAACCATTCCGTAATAAGGATTGCCGTATAGTACTTGAGGACCAGGGCGCAGTCGTCGGAGCCTGCGTGCATCGCGCGGACCAGCTTGCCCGCGCCGGCCTCGAATCCGGACGCCACCAGCCGGTCGGCCGCGCCGAGCAGGCGGTCGATCCCGGCGTCGATGTCCCGGCCCGGCGCCTCGATCAGCCCGTCGGTGTAGAGCATCAGGGCATCACCGGGCCGCAGTGACCCCCGCTCGGGCACGGAACGCAGGTCAGGGACCACGCCGAGCACGATCCCGCGCGCCTGGGTCAGCCGCCAGGTCCCGCTGCCCGCCTCGAAATGCGCCGCCGGCGGATGCCCGGCCGAGCCGACGACGTAGTCGCCGGTGGCCAGGTCCAGCCACAGATGAACCGCGGTCACGAACCCCTCCGCCGACGGCCCCCGACGCAGGTAGGCATTGCACGAGGCCAGGAAGTCCCCCGCCGGGACCGAGCCGAGCAGCCCACCGAACGCGCCCGACAGCAGCAGCGCCCGGGTCCCGGCATCGATCCCCTTGCCCGCGACGTCGACGAGCGCCAGTTCCAGGGTCTTCCCGTCACAGGCCGACACCAGGAAGTCCCCGCCGAACGATGACCCCCCGGCGGGCTGCAGTACCGATGCCGAGCGCCACCCGTTCGGCAGCTCGGGCAGCCGGCCTTGAGCCCGGATCCGGTCCCGCAGGTCAATCAGCATCTGATCCCCGCGCAGCCCCTGCACTCCCAGCTTCGCCCGCGCCCGGGCCAGAGCGTCAGCGAACACCGCCGTCACCGCGATCGTGGCGATGATCCCCGGCCCCGCCTTCCCCTCCGCCGCGTCATACGCCAGCGCCGCCCCGACCAGCACAAACAGGACCCGCAGCGCCCGCGGCCACAGCAACAGCCCGCCCGCCAGCAACGGCAAGATCATCACCCCGGGCGAGAACCACGACACCGACACCCGCACCGCAGCAGTCCCGATGACCGCCACCACGACCGCCAGCACGAACGCCAGCCGCCGGTTCCGGGTCAGGAACTGCCGCCGGACCAGACCGCGAACCCGCTGCGCCGCCGCCAGCACAACGGCCCCGAACCCGCGCGGGCTACGAACAACCATCTTGCCGGCACCTTACCGGCATAACCTGCGTTCCAGCAGCCTCAGGTTTCGCGTCGCCCGGATCGGCGTGAAAGATACCTGCGGAGTGCAATCAGCAAATTGCGATAAGCGAAATGCAGGAGTGATCCCTGCTAGTCCAGACTTGTCCGTTTTCATAGTGATCTTCGTAACAGAGTGTTAACATCGCAGATCTTCCTGGGATTTCTCTCGGGTTACAGCGCGGTCCGCTGGTCCCTTCTCACCTCGAGGCACACTCATGGGTTTGCGTCGCTGGTCCATACGCCTGAGGATCTTCCTCCTCGTCGCGCTCCCGATCCTGTCCCTGATTGGCCTGTATGCCTTCGCGGCGACCATTACTTCCAGTAACGCGATTAATCTCACCAGGGCCAGGGCGGTCAAGGACACCATTGCCACGCCGGTGGGCAACGTGGAATCGGCGCTCGAGGCCGAGCGCCTGACGGCGGTGATCTACCTGGCCGCTCCGGTGCCCCGGGACCTGGCGGCACTGCAAGCACAGGAGCACAAGACCGACCTGGCTGTGGCGGGCTTCAAGGCTGCCGCGGCCAGCGCCGCGAGCAGCGCGAGCGCGCCGGAGAAGCAGGCGTTCGCGACGATGCTCGCCGACATGGCCCATCTCCCGGCGTTGCGCTCCCAGATTGCCACCCTGGCCATCAGCAGGCCTCAGGCGATCAGCGCATACGGCAGCATCCTGGACCAGGACTATGCCGTGCTGACCCAGGTAATTCTGCAGCAGCAGAATGTCCAGCTGGTCACTCAGTCGCTCGCCCTGGCCAGAACCGGCAAGGTCGTGGACCTGGTCCTGCAAGAAGACGCGCTACTGCTGGGTGACACGCTGAGGCGGTCATTCTCCGCGGCCGATCGCCAGGACTTCACCCAGCTGGTGGGGGCTCGCCGGGTTCTGTATGCCCAGATCCTGTCCGACTTTGAGCCCTCCATCCGCGCCATCTACGCGAATGACGTCAGCTCGCGTGTCGCAGGGCCGCTCGAGGCGCTCGAAAACAAGGTGATCGCCGATTCCCCGCCCGGCCGCATACCGCCCGTGTCCCCCACGTCGTGGAGCCCGGCGGTCCAGACGGTCTCCGCGGGACTCTCCCAGGCGGGCACGCAGGCGGCGGATGCTCTGGCCGCCGGGGCGCAGCCTGCCGCCGACTCAATCTTCGTCAGGCTCGTCCTCGTCGGCGGCCTCGGGCTGGTGGCCATAATTCTGTCGATCTTCGCCTCGATCTGGATCGGCCGCGGCCTCGTGAACCAGCTCGCCGAGCTGCGGCGGTCGGCCCTCGATCTGGCCAACAAGCGCCTGCCGAGCGTGGTGCAGCGGCTGCGCTCAGGCCAGGACGTGGACGTGTCAGCTGAGGCACCGCCCCTGGAATCGAGTTCCGATGAGATCGGCCAGGTCACGGCCGCGTTCAACGCGGTGCAGCAGACGGCAGTGCAAGCCGCCGTCGACGAGGCGCGGCTTCGCCGCAGCGTCAGCGACGTGTTCCGCAACCTGGCCCGGCGCAGCCAGTCGCTGCTGCACCGCCAGCTGGCCCTGCTCGACAGCATGGAGCGCCGGGCCAGCAGGCCCGACGAGCTGGAGGACCTGTACCGCATCGACCATCTGACCACCCGTATGCGCAGGCACTCGGAAGGCCTGATCATCTTGTCCGGCGAGACGCCCGGGCGCGGCTGGCGTGCTCCGGGCCGCGGTGGCGGAAGTGGAGGACTACACGCGGATCAGGGTCACCACGGCAACCCAGGCGGCGCTGATCGGCCCCGCCGTGGCCGACGTCATCCACCTGATCGCGGAGCTCGCGGAGAACGCGACGATTTTCTCGCCACCCAACGCCCCGGTCCGGATCCACGGTGACATCGTCGGCCGGGGCTTTGCCGTCGAGATCGAAGACCGCGGGCTCGGCATCGCCGAGGAGAAGCTGGCCCAGATCAACCACGATCTCGAGCGGCCGCCGCAGTTTGATCTTTCGGGGAGCGAGCAGCTCGGCCTCTTCGTGGCCGGGCAGCTGGCCCGGCGCCACGACATCCGGATCACCCTGCGGTCCTCGCCCTACGGGGGCATCACGGCGATCGTGCTGATCCCGCAAGCCCTGATCGTCGACGACGCCGACGTCTCGGCAGTGGCAGCGAGTGAGCGCGCGATCCGGCTCACCGGCCGGCATGCCTCGCTGAACCACGGCATGATTGCCGAGCCGACCGCACTAGGCCAGCTCACCGCCTCGACCCCAGCCGACGGGCAGCCCGGCCCGGCCGCCGAGCTGCCATCAGGCCCGGCCGGCGAGCTGACCTCCGGCCCGGCCGCCGAGCTGCCATCAGGCCCGGCCGGCGAGCTGACCTCCGGCCCGGCCGCCGACACGCCGACCGTCCCGGCAGTGCAGGCGGGCAGCGTCTTCACCCCGCGACGTCCGCGCCCAGCAGCGGCCGCGGCCGCCGACGGCAGCTCGACCACGGCCGCAGGCAGCTCGCTGCGATTCTCTGGCAACGGGCCGCAAGGCTATCCACCCGACCCCGAAGCCGCAGACCCGCGAGTCACCACCACCGAGCTGACCAAAATGGGCCTGCCGGTGCGGGTCCGGCAGGCCAGCCTGGCCCCGCAGCTTCGCGAGGGCGGCAGGCCCGCCGCCGACCAGGCCGAAAAGGCCGACGCGCCGTCTCCCGAGGCAGCCCGCAGCACGATGACTGCCTTGCAGAGAGGCTGGGAGCGCGGCCGCTACATTTCCGGGGCCCCGGTGCCGTCGTTCGACACGGCGCAGAACGCAGAGCCCAGCGGGGGCGGTGACGAGCAGCGCAACGACGGCTGATCCCGCTGTCGCGGGATCCGGAGCACCGAAGGGGAAACGTGAGCGTGGCCACCGAACTTGACTGGCTCCTCGATGACCTGGTCACCAGGGTCGTCGACATCGAGAAGGCCGTCATCCTGTCCAGGGACGGTCTTGCCATCGGAGCGTCGGCCGGGCTGAGCAAGGAGGACGCGGATCACCTCTCCGCGGTCGCGGCCGGGTTCCAGGGCCTGGCCCGAGGGGTCGGCCGGCATTTCGGAGGCGGTCACGCGACCCAGATCATCGTCGAGATGGAGGCAAAATTCTTGTTCGTAACGGCCGCGGGCGAGGGCAGCTGCCTGGCCGTCCTGGCCACGGCCACGGCTGACGCAGGGCTCGTCGCCTACGAGATGGCGGTTCTGGTCACGCGGGTCGGAGAGCACCTGGCCGTCATGTCCCGGCCCGCCCCCTCGAGCGCAGAAACGAAGTGACACGGCGTGACCCCGGCAGAAGACAGGTGGCTTGACCAGGACGCCGGGCCCGTTGTCCGCCCCTACGCGCTCATCGGCGGCCGGACCCGCCCGAGCGGCGAGACCTTTGACCTGGTATCCATGATCACCGCCGTTCGCGGATCGCCGGCCGACCTGGACGGTCTCGAGCCCGAGCACCTGACGCTGCTGCGGCTGTGCCGCCTCCCGACCTCGGTGGCGGACCTCGCCGCCGACCTGGATCTTCCTCTCGGCGTGGTCCGGATCCTGCTCTCCGACGTGCGACAGCGCAGGCTCATCGCGGTTCATCATCCGGTGCCGACACGGCTGACGGACCCGCAGCTCCTGAGGGAGGTGGCGGATGGCCTACGCAGACTTTGACCGGGACGCCACCCCGTCGGCACCGGTCGCGATAAAGATCCTGATCGCGGGCGGCTTCGGCGCGGGCAAGACCACCCTGGTGAGCTCGGTGACCGAGATCCGGCCGCTGCGAACCGAGGAGGACCTGAGCGCGCCTGGCGCGTACGTCGACCTGACCGATGGTGTCGAGCACAAGACAACCACCACGGTCGCGATGGATTTCGGCCGCATCACGATCCGAGATGACCTCGTGGTCTACCTGTTCGGCACGCCGGGCCAGAAGCGGTTCTGGTTCATGTGGGACGAGCTGGCGCTCGGCGCGCTCGGCGCGGTCGTTCTGGCCGACACGCGGCGGCTGGCCGACAGCTTCCCGTCCGTCGACTACTTCGAACGGCAGGGCACGCCGTTCATCGTGGCCGTGAACTGCTTCGACAGAGCGAGGCGCTTCCCCACCGACGAGGTCAGGGCGGCGCTCAGCCTGGATCCAGACGTCCCGGTCAGCCTGTGTGACGCGCGCCAGTTCGCCTCCTGCCGTGACGTCCTCGTCACGCTCGTCGAGCACGCGATCCGGCTGCTCACCGCCAGCCCTGACCACTTGACATCCTCGCCCGCCTAGGGCCCGGAGATTCCCGCCTCGTCCGCAGCCCGATATCCGCTCGCCATACCGACCGCGGGCCAGGTACAAAGCAGAGCATGACCGCTGCCTACCCCATCCGCGCGATCGGCGCCGACGAGTTCCCCGCCTTCTATGCGGTGATCGAGCACGCCTTCAACTCCAGTCATCAGACCGATGCCGAGATGCAGCATGATCTCGCCACGTTCGAGTTCGACCGCAGCCTGGCCGCTTTCGACGGGGCCGACATGGTCGGGACCGCGGGCGCCTTCACGTTCCAGATGGGGGTGCCGGGCGGCATCGCTCCGGTGGCCGGGGTCACGGCGGTCGCCGTGCTGCCGTCGCACCGGCGCCGCGGGATCCTGTCCAGCCTGATGCGCCGCCAGCTGGCCGACGTTCGCGAGCGCGGCGAGACGATCGCGGCGCTCTTCGCCTCGGAGACCCCGATTTACGGCAGGTACGGATACGGCGTCGCCTCGGCCGAGCTCGATTTCAGCATCCGCCGCGGAGAGGGCACCATGTCCGGGCGGCCCGCCGCGCCGGACCCGGCCGGCCCGGGCTCTATAGCCCTGGACCAAGCGGGGACGACCCCCGCTCAGCGACAGCTTGCAGCCCCGCGGCTGCGGAGCCCCGTGCCGCGGGACGCCGCGGCCGAGCTGGCCAAGGTTTATGACTGCGTGCTGCGCGGGCGGCCCGGCCTGCCCGCCCGGGACGACCGCTGGTGGGACTACACGCTCTGGGATCCGGAGCACCGGCGTTCCGGCAGCAGCCCGATGCGCTGCGTGATCGCCGAGGACGAGGCGGGCGCGCGGGGATACGCCCTGTTCTCCGTGAAGCCGGAATGGGGCGAGCACGGGATTCCCGGAAGCGTGCTGCGCGTACAGGAGCTGATGGCCACCGATCCGGCGGCGCACGCGGCGGTGTGGTCCGACCTGCTGACCAGGGACCTGGTCGCCGAGGTCCGCGCCCGGATGCGGCCTGCCGACGACCCGCTGCTCTACCTGCTCGCCGACAGCCGCCGGGCCCGCGCGCATCTCCTGGACGGGCTCTGGGTCAGGCTGGTCAGCGTGCCCGGGGCACTCACCCGGCGCCGTTATGCGTGCGCCGTGGACGTCGTCATCGACGTGGCCGACGAGCTCTTCCCCGAGAACGCCGGACGGTGGCGGCTGCAGGCGGCGGGCGGGGCGACGGGGCTGACCGCGAGCTGCGAGCGGACCTCGGCGCCAGCCGACGTGGCCCTGCCGGTACGTGCGCTGGGCGCTGCCTACCTGGGCGGCACCAGGCTCGGCGCGCTGGCCGCCGCGGGACTGGTCAACCAGACGCGACCGGGCGCGCTCGCGGCCCTCTCCGCGGCGCTGTCCTGGGACCCGGCCCCCTGGTGCCCAGCGATCTTCTGACCGCCGGGCATGGGCCTAGCCGCGGTGGCTCCCGTGCGAGACTGAGGCGGGAGGACGCAGATGCCGCGGTGGCTCCCGTGCGAGACTGAAGCGGAGGCGCAGATGCCTGGGATGAAGGTGACCGTGGATGCGGCGATGCGGGCCAGGGACGTCTCCAGGCCGCACGCCGAGCACGAGGCCTTGGCGGACGAGAGAGAGCCGACATCGGCCGAGGCCCCGGAGCACGGCCAGGGTGCGCTCCCGCCGGGGTCCGCCGGTGCCCTGTCCGATACGCCGGCCCGCGACGCCGCACCGGGCGGCCCGCCGAAGGGCAGATCGCCTCGCCGGCGTCGCAGACGCCGCTGAGTTTCGGCGAATCCCGCTCGCCTCCGGGGCCCCCCTTGAGCGCCGCTCCCGGCCCGGTCAGGCCGACACCACGGTCACGACGGTGTGCCCGATCTTGATCTTGTCGCCCTTCTTCAGCCGCTGAGGCGCGTGGATGCGGCGCCCGTTAAGAGCCGTGCCGTTGGTTGAACCGAGGTCTTTGACGTACCAGAAGCCGTGGGCAATCTGGAAGCGGGCGTGGTGGTTGGAGGCATAGTCATCGCTGACTGCCAGTGCGCCCTGGCGGCCCGCGACGAAGTCCGCATGGAAGCCGTGGCGCTTGTCTCCGACCTGGACGAGAAGCAACTGGGTGGGGACGGGATCGACATCGGCCAGGGTGACGCCGGTCTGGCCGGCGACGGCGGACACTGCGGCCTTCCAGGCCTGCTGCACCTGCTCGGCGGCGTCTTCCCACGGCGGGAGAGATTCCGGGAGTTCGACTCTGTGGGCTTCGTAGGCGGTTCGCGCGAGGTATTCGAGGCCGGTGCTGGTCACGCCATCGATGATGCCAGAGCCCGGGGGTGATGGCCCAAGGGAAACTTCCGCATAGCCGGGCCGACGTCCAGCTCACAGGCCAGCGGGCCGCGTCCCGATGACCGTAACCCGGCCCGGCCGGCCGGCCGGCAGGACCTACGTCTGCGCCGGAAGCGGCGGCAGCTTCCCCGTCGCCTCGTAGTCCGTGATCATCGCGAGCCGCCGGGCGTGCCTCGACTCTCCGGAGAACTCGGTGTTCACGAAC
>WNFI01316628.1_pt1 | contig 11685 bp, 10 predicted proteins | sample 5400471 | NCBI WGS metagenome assembly WNFI01 (sample SAMN13153348, study PRJNA577476) | soil metagenome | isolation source: 100 cm saprolite on Douglas fir-dominated hillslope | place: USA:California | collected 2013-09-17
CCTTTTGCTGCCGGGCGTCGCCAACGCGCTTGCCGCGCGCGTTGTCGCCGATCAAGGCTTTGCGGCCGCCTATGTCACCGGCGCCGGCATCGCCAACACGTTTTTCGGCGTCCCGGACATCGGACTGGTGACGGTGAGCGAGCTCGCAGCGCACGTGGCGGCGATCCGTGAGGCATTCCCCGGCCCGCTCGTGGTCGATGCCGATACCGGCTTCGGCAACGCCGTGAACGTGGTGCGCACCGTTTCCCTGCTCGAGCGCGCGGGCGCCGATGCACTGCAGATCGAGGACCAGGTCTTCCCCAAGCGCTGCGGCCATTTCGCCGGCAAACACGTGATCGCGGCCGCGGAGATGGTGGAGAAGATCAAGGCGGCCGTCGATACCCGCCGCGACGGCGATCTGCTGATCATCGCGCGCACCGACGCCATCGCGCCCGAAGGCTATACGGCCGCAATCGAGCGCGCGGCCGCCTATCGGGAGGCCGGCGCCGACATCACCTTCGTCGAAGCGCCCACGTCGATGGAAGAGATCGCCGATATTCCCCACCGCTTGCCGTGGCCGCAACTTCTCAACATCGTGCTCGGCGGCCGCACGCCGGAACTGCCCAACGAGAAGCTCAAGGAATTGGGCTATGCCGGGGTGATCTACGCCAACGTCGCGCTGCAATCGGCGCTCAAGGGCATGCAGGCGGCATTGGGCGAGCTGCGGCGCAAAGGGTATATGGGCAACGCGATGGACTTGGTGATCGATTTCTCCGAGCGGCAGCGCTTGGTGCACAAGGACGAGTTCGATGCGCTCGAGCGCAAATACGTCACCAAGGACTAAGCGGCAACTAGGGCGCTGGCGGCGTCGCGGATGACCCCGCGTCCTAATGCATGGCCTTGCCACCGTCGACGTTGACCGTCTGTCCGGTCATGAAATCGCTCGCGGCCGAGGACAGGAACATCACCGCTCCCACCAAATCATCGGGTACCTGCACGCGCTCGATGGCGCGGCCGGCGACCCGCGTGGCGAGATAATTCGCCGACGACGACTGCACTTGCGTTTCGCTTTGCGTCATGCCGGGGGTAACGGCGTTCACGGTGATGCCGAGCTCGCCGAGCTCGCGCGCCAAAGCGCGGGTGAAGCCAATTACGCCGGCTTTCGAGGTCGTGTAGTGCAGCCGATTGGGCGTTCCTTCCCACACTCGCGACGACGAGATATTGACGATCTTGCCGCGCCCTTGCGCCTTCATCGCCGGAAATACCGCGCGGCAGGACAGGAACATACCGCGCAGGTTGACGGCCATGACGCGATCCCATTCATCGACCGGGATTTCCAGCCACGAGCGCCGCGGCAGCACGCTCATCAGCGAGGCGTTGTTGATGAGGACGTCGATCGCGCCGAAGCGCTCAAGCGCGGCCTGCGCCATGGCTTGCGTCGACTCTTCGCTGGCGATGTCGGTTGCGAGCCCCACGGTTTCGAAGCCTTGCGCGGCAAGCGCTTCGGCCACGGATTTCGCAGCCGCGCCGTCGATGTCCGCGGCAACAACGCGGGCCCCCGCCTTGGCGAATTCCTGGGAATAGACTTTGCCGATCCCTTTGCCGCCGCCGGTGATGATGACGGTACGGCCGGTCAAATCAAAGCGCTCGTTCATGTGGCTGCCTCGATGGATCTAGCGCGGACGCCCGCGCCCTTCGGCGCCACGCCTTCTCCTGCGTGAACAGGTTCAAGCAACCCAAGATGACTTACCACAAGCCATTGCCCCGCGCCTTCGACCTTGACCTATAATGCGGTAGTTGCATCCAGGTTGCTCATGGCCATTCCTGCAAACCTCGAACTGGCCGCGTATGGCGGGCGCCGACGCTCCAGTCTCGCGCGGTTCTACCTCGAACACGAGCGCCTGGCGATCGGCGGCGGCACGCTCGTGGCCGTGCTGCTGGTTTGGGAGGCGCTTGGGCGCAGTGGTCTCGTCGATCCGCTGTTTATCTCCTTCCCCACGCAGGTCGCCCAGGCAGGCTGGCAATTGAGCCACGATCGCGATTTCTGGAACGACGTTGCGGTCAGCGCGACCGAATTCATCCTGGGCTACGGCGCGGCGCTGGCACTGGCGATCCCGCTCGGACTCGCGGTCGGTTTGTCCAAGCGCCTGCAATACATGATCGGCCCCTTCGTCGACACGCTCAACGCGGTGCCGCGCGTGACGCTCCTGCCGCTCATCATCATCTGGTGCGGCATCGGCATCTGGTCCAAGGTTCTGGTGGTTTTCCTCGGCGCCGTCATCCCGATCCTCATCAACACCCAATCGGGCGTCAAGACGAGCGAAGCGCGCTTCATCCGAGTGGCGCGCAGCTTCTCCGCCTCCAGAGTGAAGATTTTTTCGAGCATCATCCTGCCCGGCACCGTGCCCTTCATCTTCACCGGCTTGAAGTACGGCGCCGGCCGCGCGCTGCTCGGGGTCGTCGTCGGCGAGCTCTACGCCTCGACGGCGGGCCTCGGCCGCATGATCGCCGAGGCCGGCAATACGTTTCAGACCGATGTCGTCTTTTTCGGCGTGCTCGTGTTCATGGCCACGGGGCTGAGCGTGGTCGCGCTGCTCGACGCCGTCGAGCGGCGGTTCGAAAAGTGGCGGCCTCACCCGCGTTGAGCCGATCATGACGGACGCAGCGGATGGCAGGCGCAACGGCATGAGCTCGGCTGCTCCCATGCGGGCGGCAAGCGATGAATTGCAGATGCCGGCGGCCCTGCGTTGGTATCTCGTGCATGAGCGCGTCATTCTCGGCACGCTCGTGGTGATGCTCTTTCTGATCGGCTGGGAGGGCCTCGAGCGCGGCTGGTGGGCCGACATGCTGCGCCCGCTGCTGGGGGCTTCGGCGGGGCGGTTGCAACTCAAGCCGATCTTCATCTCCTCGCCCACGCTCATCGCGGCGGCCGCGTTTCGCATGTTCTTCGTGACCGGGGAGATCTGGCGCGACCTCGCTTGGAGTGGCGCCGGCTACGTCCTTGGCCTTGGTCTAGCGATCGCGGTCGGCATCCCGCTCGGGCTTACCGGCGGGTGGTATCGTCGCTTCTCCTACGCGGTCGAACCGTTCCTCTCGGCGCTCAATGCCACGCCGCAAGTGGCGTTCCTGCCGCTGATCGTGGTCTGGGTCGGCACCGGGCTCGGCCAACGCGTCTTGATCATCTTCCTCCTGGCGGTGCTGCCGCTCGCGATCAACGCTCACGCCGCGGTTCGCACCACCGATCCGCGCCTGGTCAAGGTCGCATCGAGCCTGGGCGCCAGCGACTGGCGGCTGCTTCGAACCATCATCCTGCCGAGCTCGATCCCCTTCCTGCTGGCGGGGCTGCGGCTCGCGATCGGTCGCGGGATGATCGGCGTGGTGGTCGGCGAAATCTACGGTTCGGCCGCGGGCGTCGGCGCCATGATCAACCAGGCGGGAGCGCGCTTTCAGACCGACAAGGTGTTCGTCGGCGTGCTCACCATCGTCGCCGCCGGGGTAATATTGGTCGAGATCGTGCAGCGGATCGAGCGCCGGGTCGATGTCTGGCGTGCACCGACCTGACGGCAGCGGCGCATCATGCACGCGAAACTCGAAGCGCAGGACATTCGGCTCGAATATTTTCAGCCTCGCACCAATACCCGGCTGTTGGCGCTCGATGGCGTCGACCTGAAGATTATGGACGGGGAATTCGTGTCGATCGTGGGGCCGTCCGGCTGCGGCAAGACGACCTTCCTCTCGGTGGTCGACGGCTTGGTCGCCGCGAGTGCTGGCCGCATTCTGGTCGATGGGCAGGCGGTGACGAAGCCGGGGCCCGACCGCGCGGTCGTGTTCCAGGACGCTTCGCTGTTGCCGTGGCGGACCGTGCTCAACAATGTACGCTACGGACTGGAATGCCTCAACGTCGGCGCGCGCGAGGCGAAGGAGCGTGCGTCGCATTTCATCGAGTTGGTCGGCCTCTCCGGTTTCGAGCATCACTATCCCTACGAGCTCTCCGGCGGCATGCAGCAGCGCGTGAACCTTGCGCGCGCGTTGGTCATGGATCCGAAAATTTTGCTGATGGACGAGCCGTTTGCATCGCTCGACGCGCAAACCCGCGAGCTGATGCAGGAGGAGCTGCTGCAAATCTGGGTGAAAGCGAAAAAGACCGTGCTGTTCGTCACCCATCAAATCGACGAAGCGATCTATCTATCGGACCGCGTGGCGGTCTTTTCGAGCCGGCCAGGAAGGGTCAAAGAGACCATCGCGGTGGCCGTCGAGCGCCCGCGCCGTCTGGCGATAAAACGCGAGCCGCGTTTCCATGCAATCGAAGACCGCATCTGGGGTCTGATCGAAGAGGACGTGAAGGCTGACCGCACCCGCCGCAACATTGACCGGAGCGATCACAGTTTCTAGAGCTTGGTGGATCCGCTCGACCGATAACGAGAGGCAAGTTCCCGGGAGGACGCAATGCGGTCAGGCACGCTTCGCATCACGACGGCTTCGCTCGGCCTCGCGATCGCGCTCGGCGCGGCGGCGCCCTCCGCCCAAGCCGCCGATCCGATCCCGTTCAAGATCGGCATCTCGGCCCCGGTCGTGACCATCTTTCCGGTCTGGATGGCGGAGGCCGGCGGCTTTTACGAGAAGGAAGGGCTCAAAGTCGACGTCATCAATATGGAAGGCGGCACGCGCGGCCTGCAAGTGCTGCTTTCCGGCGAAATCCAGGGCATGCACGTGGGGCTCGCGCCGGCCGTTCTCGCCAACAAGCAGGGAGCGGACCTGCGGCTGGTGACCTCGACCTGCAACACCATCCCGATCACCATGTTCACGAAGGCGGGGGTCGGCATGGGCGACCTCAAAGGCAAGACCTTCGGCATCAGCACCTTCGGCTCCGAGACCGACGTTGCCATCAGCATCCTGCTCAAAGAGCTCGGCCTCACCCGTTCGGACGTCACCGTTTCGCAGATCGGCGGCAGCTCGCAGCGCTTCGGCGCGCTCATCGCCGGCCGCATCGATGTCGCTCCGCTGATCGAGCCGGCCATCACGCTGGCGAAGGAACGAGGCTTCAATCCCATCATCGATCTGGCGGCCGCCAAGACGCCGTGGATTTTCGATTCCCTCGTCGTCAGTAGCAGCTATCTCAAGGGCAATCGCGCCACGCTGACGCGCTTTGTGAAGGCATACGTCGCCGGCGCCTATCTCGCGCTTGCCGACGAGCCCAAGGCGAAGGAGGTGGTCGCGCAAAAGTTCAAGACCAACGACGCGAAGGTCATCGCGGCCACCTACGCCGACTTCAAGCGCCTGATGCCGCGCGATGCAGCGCCCTCGCTCGAAGGCGCCAAGAACGTGCTCGCCCAGCTCGAGGCGATCGGGACCGACATCGGCAGCCGGAACGCCAACGACTATCTCGATCTCGGCATTATCGAGGCGCTGAAGCAAGAGGGCTATTTCGTGCAGCTGGAGCGGACGTATCCCGTAAAGTAAGCCGCCGAATGATGACGCAGATTCCGCCGTGCTCACCAGCGAGCGAACGACGATCACCGGGTGCCCGTGTTCGCGGGCATGACGAGTTCGGATGTCGCGGAGCTCCGATTTGAACGCCATCGACCTCGAAGTCATTTATCAATCGACCCTGCAGATCGCGCGCGAGCTCACGCTCAACATGTTGCGCACGGGTTATTCCACCATCATCAAGGAAAGCCAGGATTTCACCTTCGCCGTCTTCGACGGCGCTGGCCGCTTGGTGGCGCAAGGCATCCCGCAGCCGCTGCATATCGGGCCGCTGGCGGCACAGGTGAACGAGATCCGCCGGCGCTTCCGCGATGCGACCGAGCCCGGCGATGCTTTCATCGTCAATCATCCCTATCAAGCGTGCCAGAACCACGCCACCGACATCACCGTCATCTCGCCCCTATTCGTGGGTGAGCGGCTGGTCGGCTTCATCGGCAATATCGCCCACAAGCCGGATCTCGGCGGCAAGGTCCCCGGCACCAATAGCGGCGACGCCACTGATCTGTTTCAGGAGGGCTTGCTGATTCCGCCACTCAAGATCCTGCGGCGCGGCGAACTCAACAGCGACGTGGAAGCGCTCATCTGCGCCAATACCCGCACGCCGGAGGTCACCTGGGGCGACGTCAAGGCGCAGGTCAACACCAACACCTATGGCCTGAGCAAATTCGCCGAGCTGTTCGGCAAATACGGCGCCGATACCGTGCTCGCCTGCTGGCAAGGCTGGATGGACATTTGCGAGGCCGAGCTGCGAAAGCAAATCGCCGCGGCGCCCGACGGGCGCTATGGCCCGCAGACCGACTATCTCGACGATGACGGCGTCGACCTCGCGACGCCGCATCGCATCTCGGCGTCGCTTGAGATCAAGGGCGACACGCTGCATTTCATCCTCGACAGCGATTCCCAGGCGCGCGGACCAATCAACCTGCGGCCCTGCGTCTCCCGCAATTTCATCGAATGCCTGGTGAAGATGATCTTCATTCCAGACCTGCCTGTGAACGACGGCTTGTCACGTCCCGTGCACGTGTCTTATCCGCCGGAGGGTTCGCTGCTCAATCCTCGCTTTCCCGCCCCAGTGAACATGTACGTGCGCCCGAGCCAGGTCACGACCGCGGTCATCATGCGCGTGCTGGCGCAGGCGTTGCCCGGCCGGGTGCCGGCGCCGGGCAGCGCGGCCGGCGGCTCGCTGTCGAGCGCGGGGCGCCATCCGAGGTCTGGCCGCTGGTATTCGCAATACGAGATCTTGAACGGCGGAACCGGAGCTCGGCCCGACAGCGACGGGGTGAGCGCCATGGATGAGCTCGTGGTCAACGTCATGAACACGCCGGTCGAGGCGATCGAAACCGAGTTTCCCGTCCGCGTCGAGCGCTACGAGCTTGCCTGCGACTCGGGCGGGCCGGGGACGTTTCGCGGCGGCCTCGGCGTGCGCCGTCAGTGGCGAATTCTGGCCGAGGAATCGAGTGTGAATCTGCGCATGGACCGCTTCAAATTTTCCTCTCTCGGCGTGTTCGGCGCCAAGCCCGCGCGCGCCTCGAAGGCGGTGTTGAACCCCGGTAGCGGCGCTGAACGCGCGCTGACGTCCAAGGTCGCGGGCCTGTTGCTCAAACGCGGCGATCTCCTCTCGGTCGAGTTCGCCGGCGGCGGAGGCTCGGGCGATCCCCTTGAGCGCGACGTCGGCCGGGTGCGCGACGACGTCGCGCGCGGCTATGTTTCGCGTGAGTCGGCGCAGGAGGACTACGGCGTCGCGCTCGATCGCGACCTCGGCATCGATCCCGATGCCACCGCGCGGTTACGCGGAAAAAAGACGCACCGATGACATTGCGTGTCGGCATCGACGTCGGCGGGACCTTCACCGACGTCAGCGCGTTCGATGAGGATCAGCGCGAGCTCGTCGCCGTTCGCAAGTATCTCTCCGATCCGGCGCAGCCCGCCGCTGTGATGGAGAACATTACGGCCGACTTGGCCCGCGACTTCGGCGCCGATTCGGTATCGCTGATCCTGCACGGCTCGACCGCCGCGCTCAACACCTTGCTCGAAGGCAAGGGCGTTCGGGTCGGACTGCTGACCACGCACGGTTTCCGCGACGTCTACGAGATCGGCCGGCAGTGGCGCGGCGAGGACGTCTTCAACATCTTCGCGCCCGCGCCGAGAATGCTGCTCACGCGCGATCGAATTTTCGAGGTCCGCGAGCGGGTCGGCTTCCAGGGCGAGGTGATCGAGCCGTTGGTGGTGGACGACGTGGGCGCCGCGGTCTCGAAGCTCGTGGCCGATGGCGTCGAGGCCGTCGCCGTATGCTTCTTGTTCGCTTACGCCAATCCCGTCCACGAGAAAGCGGCCGCCGAAATCATTCGCGCCACTGCGCCCGGTCTCTACGTGTCGCTGTCCCACGAGGTCAATCCGGAATGGCGCGAGTACGAGCGCACGGCGTCGACCGTGGCCAACGCCTATATCGGCCCGCCGGTCGCGCGCTACCTGCGCACGCTGGAGGAGCTTTCGCTCCGACGCTTCCCGCGCTCGCGCGCGCTGATGATGAAATCCGACGGTGGGGCGTCGAGCGCGGGCATGCTCGCGCGCACGCCGATCCAGACCATCATGTCGGGGCCGGTGGCCGGCGTGATCGGCGGCCGTCATCTCGCCGACGTGAAGGGCATCGACAATCTCATTACCTTCGATACCGGCGGAACGAGCTCCGACATGGCGGTGCTGCCGGGCCGGCCGCTGTTCAAGTCGGAGGTGAAGGTCGCGCGCCATCCGCTGCGGACCCATACCGTCGACATCGAGACCATTGGCGCGGGCGGCGGCAGCATTGCCGCGGTGCAGCTCGGCCACGTCCTCAAGGTCGGGCCGCAGAGCGCCGGCGCGCACCCGGGTCCCGCGTGCTACGGCCGCGGGGGCGGCGAGCCGACATTGACTGACGCGCTCGTGTTGCTCGGACATCTCAATCCCACGGCGCTGCTCGAGGGCGCCATGCCGATCGCCGCCGCCAAAGCGCACGAGGCGGTATTGACGCGCATCGCCGCGCCGCTGGGAATGTCAGCGACCGAGGCCGCCTGGGGCATTCTGTGCGTGCTCGCCACCAATGTGATGGTGGCGATGCGCACCATCACGGTCGAGCGCGGCTACGATCCGCGCGAATTCACGCTGGTGCCGTTCGGCGGCATGGGCCCGACCATTGCCGGGATGATCGCGGCGGAGCTCGGCATCGGGCGAATTCTCATTCCTCGCAATCCCGGCGCCTTCAGCGCGCACGGAATGCTGGTCACCGACGTGCATCAGCAGCGCAGCCTCACCCGCGTCACGCCGGTCGATGGAACCACGCCCGCCGAGCTCGATGCGATCTTCGCCACGATGGAGACCGCAGCCTTGGAAGATTTAATGCGGGAAAAATTCCCGCGCGAGCGGCTGGTCACCCGCCGCCACGCCGGGATGCGCTATCGCGGCCAATCCTACGAAGTGCCGGTGCCGGTGCCGCGCCTGGGCGGGCCGCAGGACATGGCCGATTTGGTAGAGCGGTTTCATGACGCCCATCAGCGGCGCTACGGCCATATGGCACAGGCCGAGGCCGTCGAGATCGTCAATTTCCAGGTTACCGCGGTCGCCCTCATCGCCAAGCCCGCGTGGAAGACGTTCGAGCGGACCGATGCGCCGGCCAAGCCGCACGAAGCGCGGCAAGCCTACTTCAGCGCCGGCGATGCCCGCGAGGTGCCGGTATTTCGGCGCAGCACCCTGCATCCGGGCATGCGGATCGAAGGCCCCGCGATCGTCGAGGAGCAAACCTCGACCACCGTGCTCTATCCGGGACAGCGTGCGGAGGTGGACGAATATTTAAACGTCGAGATTGAGCTGCTGTAGGGCGGACAAGATCATTCTCGCGTAGTGCTAAGACGCTCTGTCCCAGCAGGCGATTTTTGCTCGGCCTACCTGCCCAATCCGCCGTTGTCCTCTATGAAACGGGCGATCGCGTCCACACCCTCGCCCGCGCGCAGATTGCTGAACACGAAGGGACGCGTGCCGCGCATGCGCTTGGCGTCGCGCTCCATGACCGCGAGCGAGGCGCCGACGTGCGGCGCGAGATCGATTTTGTTGATCACGAGCAAGTCGGAGCGCGTGATGCCCGGGCCGCCTTTGGACGGAATCTTGTCGCCGGCGGCGACGTCGATGACGTAAAGCGTCAAGTCGGCGAGCTCCGGCGAAAAGGTCGCCGCCAGGTTGTCGCCGCCGGATTCGATCAGAACGAGATCGAGCGTCGGAAATTTTGCCTGCATCTGTGCGACCGCGGCGAGATTGATGGAGGCGTCCTCGCGGATCGCAGTGTGCGGACAGCCGCCGGTCTCGACGCCGGCGATCCGTTCAGGCGCAAGCGCTCCGGAGCGCACGAGATATTCGGCGTCCCACTTGGTGTAGATATCGTTGGTGATCGCCGCGATCTCGTAGCGGTCGCGCAGCCGCTTGCACAAGGCGTCCATCAGCGCGGTCTTGCCCGAGCCGACCGGGCCGCCGACCCCGACGCGCAGCGGACCATGCGGGCTCGCCATGCCTCAACTCCGAAACAGTCGCGTGTACTGCGTCTCGTGTCGCATGCTCGCGAGATCGGCGCGGAACGCGGCGCCGCCGACATCCTCGAGGGCGGTGGCGAGCGCACGCGCGGCCGTCGCCACCACCACCGGTTCGAGCGCCGCGAGCACGCGTTGGCCGTCGGTTTGGCCGAGCGGGACGAGCCGCACGCCAGCCGAGATGAGGTTCGCGGTCAGCGCATGGAGATAAGCCTGCAGCGCGGGCGCGAGCGCGATCTCGTGTCCCGCGCTCGTAGCGGCGACCGCAACGGGCAGCGCGACGGCTCCATCCCAGACCGCCAGCAGCCGATCGAGCGCCGGCGTGGGCCAGGCCGCGCGCGTCGCATCGAGGAAGGCGCGGCCCTGGGCCGTGGTTTCCAGATGCCGCTCCTGCGACGGCGCAAAGACCGCGGCGAGTTCGGCCACCGCATGCAACGCTTCGTCGTTGCGCTGCGCGACCGCGCGGTGGGCATGCACGAAAAAGACCGCGTCACAAAATCCGCTGCCGTCGGCGATCATCACCACAAGCCAGCGCTCGAACGTCGCCGCATCGGTGACGTCGCCGGCCTCGACCGCCCACTCGATACCGCTGGAATAGGAAAAGGCCCCGATGGGATAGGCCGGCGACAGCCACGCCATCAGCCGGTAGAGGGCGGCCGCATTCAAATTGCCGGCAGTGGTGCCCGCGTCCTTCGCGGCGCCGCGCCGCGTGCGCTCGTCGCCGCGCGCGACATTCCCAGACGCTTGCAGCGCGGCCACGCCCTTGCGGAGGCGCGGTTGCTGCTGGATTCCCGCTCTGGCGGGAGTGAGCGCAGCAAGTCCGGCGTCTCGAACCACACGGCGGGCGCGCGTGCCGCGCGCCGTGCGACGACGCGATCGCTTAGTGCTCATGGTCGTGGTTGCTTGCGTGCCCATAAGCACCATGCTCCGGGTCGAATGGCGCCTCGAGCGACGTGAGCCGCGCGCCGAGACCGCGCAGCATGTCTTCCAGCACGGGGTCGCGCCGGATGCGCAACGTGTCGCCCACCACCTGCACCTCGGCGTGGCGATTGCCGATGTGCCAGGCGAGGGTGCCGCCCTCCCCCGTCAGCGCGATCCGGCGGCGATGGCGCTCGTGCGCATCGAGCACGACGCGGTCGATGGCGGTCGCTGCGTTCCAGCTGCCGGCAGTTCTAATTTCGCACGCCCGCCGCATCGCATCCTGCCTTCAGAACAGAAAGTAGCGCTGCGCCATGGGCAGCACCTCGGCCGGCGCGCAGGTCAGCAATTCGCCGTCGGCGGTCACCTCGTAGGTCTCGGGATCGACCTCGATTCTGGGCGTCGCGCCGTTGTGCACCATACTCTTCTTGGAGATGCCGCCGCGGGTATTTTCGACCGCGACAAACTGTTTCTCGACGCCGAGCTTGTTGCGCAAGCCGCGCTTGAGCGCGGCCTTCGACACGAACACGACCGAAGATGCCACGAGCGCCTTGCCGAAAGCGCCGAACATCGGGCGATAGTGCACCGGCTGCGGCGTCGGGATCGAGGCGTTGGGATCGCCCATCTGCGCGGCGATGATCGTGCCGCCCTTGATGACGCAGTCGGGCTTCACTCCGAAAAAGGCGGGCGACCACAGCACGAGGTCGGCGAGTTTTCCCTTCTCCACCGAGCCGATATGCTTCGACACGCC
>WNFI01146030.1_pt1 | contig 11684 bp, 16 predicted proteins | sample 5400471 | NCBI WGS metagenome assembly WNFI01 (sample SAMN13153348, study PRJNA577476) | soil metagenome | isolation source: 100 cm saprolite on Douglas fir-dominated hillslope | place: USA:California | collected 2013-09-17
GTGGGCAACGGCGCGGGCTTCAGCGCCTACGCCCTCCGCACGAGCGGGGCCCCCTGGTTCGACTCCGGCCTCGAGATCCGGGTTACGGGCGAGACCACCACGCTGGCCTGCACCCAGAACCACTGGAGCATGGAGGGCCGACACCCGGTGCGGGTGGCGGCCACCACCGCCGACTACGACCGGAAACCCCACTTCGCCCGCGAGATGGGGGAGGACCCCCGACCCGGCTCCTCCCTCTTCCCTCCCCACAAATACGAGGGACACGCCTGGGGTATGGCCATCGACTTGAACGCGTGCGTGGGCTGCAACGCCTGCGTCACCGCCTGCCAGTCCGAGAACAACATCCCGGTGGTGGGCAAGGAGCAGGTGGCCCGGGGGCGGGAGATGCACTGGATCCGGGTGGACCGCTACTACGAGGGTGACCCCGGCCGCTCGGAGACCATCGAGGCCCACCACCAGCCCATCCCCTGCATGCACTGCGAGAACGCCCCCTGCGAGGTGGTGTGCCCGGTGGCGGCGACCGTGCACAGCGACGAGGGGCTGAACGAGATGGTCTACAACCGCTGCGTGGGAACGAGGTACTGCTCCAACAACTGTCCCTACAAGGTGCGCCGCTTCAACTTCTTTCTCTACCAGGACTGGGACACGCCCAGCTTGAAGATGCTGCGGAACCCGGACGTGACCGTGCGCAGCCGGGGCGTGATGGAGAAGTGCACGTACTGCGTGCAGCGCATCAACCGGGCCCGCATCGAGGCCAAGAACGAAGGGCGCGGGATCCGGGAGGGGGAGATCAAGACCGCCTGCCAGTCGGTCTGCCCGGCGGAGGCCATCGTGTTCGGCGACGTGAACGACCCCAAGAGCCGGGTCTCCCGGCTCAAGGCCGAGCCCCGGAACTATGGCCTGCTGAGCGAGCTCCAGACCCGGCCCCGCACCACGTATCTCGCGGCCGTGCGCAACCCCAACCCGGAGATCCCCCGTGGGTAGCGCGGAACAGCCGATCATCGGCCCCGGCCACACCTTCGGCAGCGTCACCGACAAGATCAGCAGCCTCGTCCTCAAGCGCCGGACCCCTCTCGGCTGGTTCATCGGGGTGAGCATCGCCGCCACCCTCTTCCTGGGCCTCCTCTTCAGCCTGGCCGCCCTCCTCTTCAAGGGGGTCGGCCTCTTCGGCATCAACATCCCCATCGGCTGGGGCTTCGACATCATCAACTTCGTGTGGTGGATCGGGATCGGGCATGCGGGGACCCTGATCTCCGCCATCCTCCTCCTCCTCCGGCAGCAGTGGCGGACCTCCATCAACCGCTTTGCCGAGGCCATGACCTTGTTCGCGGTAGCCTGCGCGGCCGTCTACCCGGTCTTCCACATGGGCCGCCCGTGGGTGGGGGCCTACTGGCTCATGCCCTATCCCAACACCATGGGGCTCTGGCCCAACTTCCGGAGCCCGCTGATCTGGGACGTGTTCGCGGTCTCTACCTACGCTACGGTCTCGGCCCTCTTCTGGTTCGTGGGCCTCATCCCCGACCTGGCCACCCTGCGCGACCGGGCCCGGAGCCGGGCCTGGCAGATCGTCTACGGGATCCTGGCCATGGGTTGGCGCGGGTCGGCCAAGCACTGGCACAACTACGAGACCGCCTACCTGCTGCTGGCCGGCCTGGCCACTCCCCTGGTCGTCTCCGTCCACACCGTGGTGAGCTTCGACTTCGCGGTCGGGGTCATCCCGGGCTGGCACGCGACCATCTTCCCGCCCTACTTCGTGGCGGGGGCCATCTACGCGGGGTTCGCGATGGTCCTCACCCTGGCCATCCCCCTGCGCAAGGCTTATGGGCTCGAGGACTTCATCACCCTCCGCCACCTCGAGAACATGGCCAAGGTGATGATGGCGACCGGCCTCGTCGTGGCCTACGGCTACATGATCGAGGCCTTCATGGCCTGGTACAGCGGCAACCCCTACGAGACTTACATGATCTGGAACCGCATGACCGGGCCCTATCGGCATATGTACTGGGCCCTCATATTCTGCAACGTCTTCACCCCCAACCTGCTCTGGATCAAGAACCTACGCACCAGCGTCCCCTTCCTCTTCGTGGTCTCGTTGGTCGTGAGCGTGGGCATGTGGCTGGAGCGGTTCGTCATCATCGTCACCAGCCTGCACCGCGACTTCTTGCCTTCCTCCTGGGGGATGTACTCCGGGACTTACGTGGACTGGTCCACGTTCATAGGGACGATCGGGCTCTTCCTGACCCTGCTCTTCCTCTTCGTGCGCTTCTTGCCCGTGATCTCGATTTTCGAGATGCGGACCATCCTCCCCGGGGCGGCGGTGGGCGGAGAGAAGCCGTGAGAGCCCGCCCGCCGATTTACGGTCTGCTGGCCGAGTTCCACACCCCGGCCGAGGTGGTGGCGGCGGCGCGGGGCGTGCGCGAGGCGGGGTACCGCAGGGTGGACGGCTACTCGCCGTTTCCGATCGAGGAGCTCTCGGAGGCGCTGCATTTCCACAAGTCCCACCTGCCCAAGATCGTCCTCGGGGGCGGCATCCTGGGGGCCCTCGCGGGCTGGGGTCTGGAGTATTGGTCTTCGGTGATCGCCTATCCCCTGAACATCGGGGGGCGGCCCTTCAATGCCTGGCCGGCCTTCATCCCGCCCGCCTTCGAGACCACCATCCTCTTCGCGGCGGGTTCGGCGGTGCTGGGGATGCTGGCCCTCAACGGCCTGCCCCAGCCCTACCACCCGCTCTTCAACGCGCCCAGCTTCGCCCTCGCCACCCGCGACCGCTTCTTCATCTGCGTGGAGGCCACCGATCCCCGGTTCGACCGCACGGAGACGCGCGCGCTCCTGGAGCGGCTGGGTGCGAGCGGGGTCTCGGAGGTGGAGCACTGATGCGCGGCGGCGGCGCGCTCCTCGCGATCGTGGCCGCCCTCACGGGGTGCCGGCAGGACATGCACGACCAGCCCCGGTACAAGCCGTTCGCGCGCAGCGAGTTTTTCAGCGACCACCGTTCCGCCCGGCCCCTCCTGCCCGGCACGGTGGCCCGCGGTCAACTCCGGGAAGATCAGGTGTTCTTCACGGGCAAGGAGGGGGGGGAGTTCACGAAGACCCTGCCCCTGCCCGTCAGCGCCGACCTCCTGGCCCGGGGCCGGGCCCAATTCCAGACCTTCTGCGCGCCCTGCCACGGGCGGGTGGGGAGGGGGGACGGGATGGTGGTGCAGCGGGGCTTCCGGAGGCCCCCCTCCTACCACATCGACCGCCTGCGGGAAACGCCGGTCGGCTACTACTTCGACGTCATCACCAATGGCTTCGGCGCCATGTCCGACTACGCGGCCCAGGTCCCGGTCAAGGACCGCTGGGCGATCGTGGCCTACATCCGGGCCCTCCAGCTCAGCCAGCACGCCACCCTGGGGGAGGTTCCCGCGGCCGCGCGCGGCCAGCTTCAGGCGAGCGGGCCATGAGCTCCCCTGCCCTCCCTGTCCCGAGCCGCATCGATCGCCTGCAGCAGATCGCCCTCGGGGTGGGCCTCCTGGGCGGCCTCGCCTGTCTGGTTGGCCTCGCGCTCGATCCCCACCAGTTCTTCCGCTCCTACCTCTTCGCCTATCTCTTCTGGGCGGGGGTGGCTGTGGGCTGCATGTCGATCGTGATGATCCACCACCTTTCCGGCGGCTTGTGGGGGCTGGTGATCCGCCGGTTGCTGGAGGCGGGGACGCGGACGTTGCTGGTGGTGGCCCTCCTCTTCATCCCCGTGGCCCTGGGCATGGGCCAGCTCTACCCCTGGGTCCACCCCGGGGAAGACAAGCTGCTCCAGTACAGGGCCGTCTATCTGAACGTCCCCTTCTTCCTGGGGCGGGCCGCCTTCTACTTCGCGGCCTGGCTCACCCTCGCCCACTTCCTCAACAAGTGGTCGCGGCAGCTGGACGGGGGGGAGAACCTCAAGGTCTCCCGCCGGCTGCGGGGTCTCTCCGGGGGCGGGCTCGTCATTCTCGGCTTGACCATCACGTTTTCCTCCGTGGACTGGGCCATGTCCCTCGCCCCTCATTGGTTCTCCACCATCTACGGGATCCTGTTCATGGTAGGCCAGGTGCTCTCCGCGATGGCCCTCGCCATCGTGCTCCTCGCCTTTCTGGGGGGCGAGAAGCCGCTCTCGGAGGCCGTCCGCCCGGGGCCCGTGCACGACCTGGGCAAGCTGCTCCTTGCCTTTGTGATGCTCTGGGCGTACGTGAACCTCTCCCAGTTCCTGATCACCTGGTCGGGCAACCTGGCGGAGGAAGCCCCCTTCTACATCCACCGGCTGCAGGGCGGCTGGCAGTGGGTGGCCCTGGCCTTGGGCTGCTCGATCTCTACTGGCTGGTCGCCCCCGACCTCACCGGGCACGGTCACGAGACGGCGGGGCTGGGCCTGGCCGTGCACTGGCTCGACGTGGCCGCGCCCCTGGGGCTGGGAGGGATCTGGCTGTTCTTCTTCGCCCAGGCGCTCCGGGACCGGCCCTTGCTTCCGGTGGGGGAGCCGGAGATCCGCGCGCTCCTGGAGGCCCCGGCGGGGGGGAGGTCGCGATGACCGAGCACCCGGGCCCCGGCCATCCCGAGGTCGACTTCGAGCGGACGGACGTCGACGCCACCGCCCTCCTCAAGTTCGCCTTCTGGCTGGTGGTGGCCACGGTTGCGGTGGTGCTCCTGCTCTGGCGGCTCTATTTCGTCTTTGTCGCCCAGGAGGCGGCCCGCCAACCGGCGCCCCCCGTGATGCGGGCGGATCCCGCGGCGATGGCGCCGGCGGGTCCGAGCCTGCAGCCCCTCCCCGCCCAGGACCTGGCCCGGTTCCGCGCCGAGGAGGAACTCGCCCTCGGCACCTACGGCTGGGTGGACAAGGAAAAGGGCATCGTGCGCATCCCCATCGAGCGGGCCATGCGCCTCCTCGCGGAGCGCGGTCTTCCCGCCCCCGCCGCCACCCCGCCTTCCGCCGCGGCCCCCCCCGCGGGCGACCGGGGCCGCGAATGACCGCGTCGTCCCTGGGCCTGATCCTGGTCCTGGCGGGCATCGCCCCCGCCGGCGACACCGAGCCGCCCGCTATCCTCCGCGAGATCGGCTTCGACCAGAAGCTCGGCCAGGCCGTGCCCCCCGATCTGGCCTTCCGGGACGAGGCCGGCCGACCCGTCCGGCTCGGCGACTACTTGGGCGGGAAGCCCGTGGTCCTCAACCTCGTCTATTTTGACTGCCCGATGCTCTGCACGGTGAGCTTGAGCGGCCTGGCCAGCGCCCTCGACGTTCTCTCCTTCACCGCCGGGCGGGAGTTCGAGCTTCTGACCATCAGCTTCGACCCCCGGGAGAGCCCGGCCCGGGCCGCGGCCACGAAGAAGGTCCACCTCCAGCGCTACTCCCGCCCGGGAGCCGAGGCGGGCTGGCATTTCCTCACCGGCGAGAAGGAAGCCATCGACCGCCTCACCCGGGCGGTGGGCTTCCGCTACGTCTGGGACGAGGAAACCAAGCAGTTCGCCCACCCCGCCGGGCTGCTCGTGCTCACGCCCGAGGGCCGGATTGCCCGCTACCTCTTCGGCATCGAGTACGCGCCCAAGGACCTGCGCCTGGCCCTGGTGGAAGCGGGGGCGGGCCGGGTCGGCACCCCCTTCGACCAGGTCCTGCTCTACTGCTTCAAGTACGACCCCCACCGGGGCCGCTACAGCGCCCAGATCCTGAACCTCGTCCGGCTGGGTGCCGTGGTCACCGTCCTCGCCCTTGGTGCTCTCATCCTCATCCTCCGGCGCCGGGAGGGGGACAAGGCTCTCCCGGCGCCGGCCGTCCAAGGGTCATGACCGGATTTCCTCTCTTTCCGGAGCGCGCCTCCACGCTCGCGGGCGAGGTCGACGCCCTTTATCTCTACTTGGTCGTGGTCTCCGTCTGCTTCTCGGTGGGGATCGCCCTCACCCTGATCGTCTTTGCCATCCGCTTCCGCCGCCGCTCGGAGACGGAATGGCCGGGCGAGATTGAAGGCTCCGTCACCTTGGAGCTGACCTGGACCATCATCCCCTTCCTCCTGACAGTGGTGATGTTCGTCTGGGGGGCCCGGGTCTTCTTTCACATGAACCGGCCCCCCGACGACGCCATGGCCGTGAACGTGGTGGGCAAGCGCTGGATGTGGAAGCTCCAGCATCCCACCGGCCAGCGCGAGATCAACCTGCGCGGAGTACTGCGGGACCGAGCACTCCAAGATGATCGGCCGCATCGTCGTCCTGGAACCGGCCGAGTACCAGACCTGGCTGGCGGGCGGACCCGCACCCGTGTCCCCGGCCGCGGCGGGGGAGAAGCTCTTCACGGAACTGAATTGCGTCACTTGCCACCGGGCGGACTCGGGCGGTCGGGGGCCGCTCCTGCACGGTCTCTTCGGCAAGACGGTACGGCTGCAGAGCGGGGAGACGGTGGTGGCGGACGAAGCCTACATCCGGGAATCGATCCTGAATCCGGCCGCCAAGATCACGGCCGGCTACCAGCCGATCATGCCCACCTACCTGGGCCAGGTCAGCGAGGAGTCGCTCTTGCAGCTCATTGCCTACATAAGGTCTCTTTCGGCGCCGTCGGGGGAGGGCGCGCCCCTGCCCGCGGCGGCCGGGGGACCCGCTTCCTCCAAGGCCCGGGCGCGCGATTCCCGCAACCCATGACGACACCGGCCGCTCTTCCCAAGGTGCACTACCTCAACGCCGACTATGGGTGGAAGTCGTGGCTCTTCACCACCGACCACAAGCGCATCGCCATCCTGTACCTCGTCTCCATCACCCTCATGTTCTTTCTGGGCGGTGCCTACGCGGTCGTCATCCGCCTGAACCTGCTCGAGCCCACGGGCAGCCTGGTCTCCGCCGAAACCTACAACAAGCTCTTCACCGCCCATGGCGTGATCATGGTTTTCTTCTTCCTGATCCCCTCGATCCCGGCGACCCTCGGGAACTTCCTCATCCCCCTCATGATCGGGGCCAAGGACCTGGCCTTCCCCCGCCTGAACCTTCTTTCCTGGTACGTGTACATCGTGGGGGCATCCTTCACCCTCTACGCCCTGGTGGCGGGGGGGCTCGACACCGGCTGGACCTTCTATACGCCCTACAGCACGGTCTTCGCCAACACCAACGTGATCGCGGCCGGGATTGGCATATTCATCACCGGTTTCTCCTCCATCCTCACCGGCCTCAACTTCATCGTGACCATCCACAAGATGCGGGCCCCGGGCCTGACCTGGTTCCGTCTCCCCCTGTTCGTGTGGGCCCACTACGCCACCTCCCTGGTCCAGATCCTGGGCACCCCCGTCATCGCCATCACCCTCCTACTCGTGGCCCTGGAGCGGGCCTTCCACTTCGGCTTCTTCGACCCCAACCGGGGCGGCGACCCTGTGCTCTTCCAGCATCTCTTCTGGTTCTACTCCCACCCCGCGGTCTACATCATGATCCTGCCCTCCATGGGAGTGATCAGCGAGCTCGTCACCTGCTTCTCCCGCAAGCGGGTCTTCGGCTACAAGTTCATCGCCATGTCCAGCCTGGCCATCGCCGGCCTCGGCTTCCTGGTCTGGGCCCACCACATGTTCGTGGCGGGAATCTCGGTCTACTCGGCCATGATCTTCTCCGCCCTCAGCTTCCTGGTGGCCATCCCCTCCGCGATCAAGGTCTTCAACTGGACGGCCACCCTCTTCCGGGGCTCGGTCTCTTGGCAGACGCCCATGCTGTACACCTTCGGGTTCATCGGCCTATTCACCATCGGGGGGCTCACCGGGCTCTTCCTGGCCTCCCTCGGCATCGACGTCCACGTGACCGACACCTACTTCGTCATCGCCCACTTCCACTACATCATGGTGGGCGGGGCCATCATGGGCTACCTCGGTGGCCTGCACTTCTGGTGGCCGAAGATGACGGGGCGCCTCTACCCCGAGTGGTGGGCTCGGGTCTCAGCGGTGGTGGTCTTCCTGGGATTCAATCTCACCTTCCTCCCCCAGTTCATCCTCGGCTACCTGGGCATGCCCCGCCGCTACCATGCCTATCCGCCTGAGTTCCAAGTCCTGAACGTCATGTCCTCGGCGGGGGCCTCGATCCTGGGCGTGGGCTACTTGATACCGATGGTCTATTTGGCCTGGTCCATGCGCTACGGCAAGGTCGCTCCCGCCAACCCCTGGCCCGCCACCGGCCTCGAGTGGCAGACCACCTCCCCGCCCCCCACCGAGAATTTCGCCCGGACTCCGGTGGTGCACGAGGAGGTCTACGACTATTCGGCCCCCCCCAAGGAGGCGGCCCTTGTCTGAGGCGCGGACGGGCGCCCTCGCCCATCCCTTCGGGGACCTCGAGCAGCAGAGGGAGGCCTCCGCCCTCGGAATGTGGGTCTTTCTGGTGACGGAGCTCCTCTTCTTCGGCGGTTTGTTCGGGATCTACTCCGTCTATCGGCACTCGTACTACGAGGCCTTCTCCGCGGGCAGCCACCACCTCTCCTGGAGGCTCGGCTTTTTCAACACCCTCGTCCTCATCGGCAGCAGCTTCACCATGGCCATGGCCGTCTACTCGGCGGCCACGGGAAGGCGCGCCCGCATCGTGCTCTTCCTGGTTCTCACCATCCTCCTGGGGTCGGTCTTCCTGGGCGTGAAAGTCGTCGAGTACGCGGAGAAGATCGGCCCCTGCCTGGGGGACGGGACCCACGCGGGGTGCCTCCTACCGGGCCCCCGCTTCGATGGCGAGGCCCTCCACCTGGAGGGGGAGCGGTCGCGGGAGGCCCAGATCTACTTCTCGCTCTACTTCGGGATGACGGGCTTGCATGCGACCCATATGATCATCGGCATCCCCATCCTCGGCATCATCGCCCGGATGGCCCACCGCGGGCGCTTCAGCCCCGCGTGGCACACTCCCGTGGAGCTGGTCGGCCTCTATTGGCACTTCGTGGACATCGTCTGGATCTTCCTCTTCCCCCTCCTCTATCTCATCGGGCATCACTGACATGTCGAAGCCCCACGTCGTTTCCTGGCCTGTTTACCTGTGCATCTTCCTGATCCTCGCCATCCTCACCGCGGCCACGGTCTGGGCGGCGGGCCACGACTTTGGCTCCTTCAACACCCTCGTGGCCCTCACCATCGCGGTCGTGAAAGCCACCCTGGTCATTCTCTACTTCATGCATCTCCGCTACAGCCCCCGTCTGACCATCCTCGTGGTCTTCATGGGCTTCGTGTGGTTGGCCATCCTCATCCTGCTCACCATGAGCGACTACCTGAGCCGGGGCTGGTCGATCGTTACCCGCTGAGGTCAAACACCCACACCCCACCGGCATGGAGCTTACCGTCCCGCCCGGGTGACCGATCTCCGAGCCTCGGGCCCGGGGCCCCGTCCGCGTTTCAATCGGACTTACCGCGCCCCAGCGGCCCGGGCTGCCGTCATATAAATGTCACATCGCTCCCCTACCGTGGAGCGTCCCCCCCGGCCCAAGAGGTATCGAAGATGCGTCTGCTGCCGCGAGTCGTGCGCCTCACTCTGGCCACGGGCATCGCCCTCTCGGGCCGGCCGGCCGCGAGCGACCCGATCCGTGGCGTGGGCGCGGCCCTGCCGAAGACCGTCTACGCGGAGTGGGCGCGGATCTACGAGGCCAAGACGCATGTCGCGGTTTCCTATTCCGCACTCCCTCCGACGGCTGCCCTCGGTGAGCTCGCGTCCGGACACGCGGATTTTGGCGCCTCCGAGGTACCCCACGTGGTGGAGCAGCTCGCGGCGAAGGGCCTCGTACAGTTCCCGACCGTCATCGGCGGCGTGGTTCCCGTGGTCAACATTCCGGGCGTCGCTCCCGGCACGCTCAGGCTCACCGGCCCCCTGCTCGCCGACATCTTCCTGGGCCGGGCGAGGACCTGGGACGACCCCGCCATCAAAGCGCTGAACGGAGACCTAGACCTGCCCAGCCGGGCCATCCGCGTGGTCCATCCCGAGGAGGCGTCCGGGTCCACCTACATTTTCACGACGTATTTGACGGGCGTGAGCCCGGAGTGGCGCCGTCGCGTCGGCCGGGGCTTCACCGTGGTCTGGCCGGTGGGGGAGGAACGGGCGGGAAGGGCGGAGCTCGGGTCCTTCGTTCTGAAGACGTTCGGAGCGATCGGTTTCGTCGACTTCGCTCATGCCGCGGACGAGGGCTTGGCCCGCACCAAAATGCAGAATCGGGATGGGGAGTTCGTCTCTCCAAACGTTGTCTCCTTCCAGGCCGCGGCGGCCAACGCACCCTGGGAGTCCGCGGCCGCCTTCGGCCTCCTCCTCGTGGATGTGCCCGGGCGCGGCTGCTGGCCGTTGACGGCGCCGGTCTTCGCGCTCGTGCCCCACGCGCCCAAGGACCCGGCGCGTGCCCTGGAGGTGCTCCGGTTCTTCGACTGGACCTTCAAGAACGGGGCCCGGATCGCCAGCGAGGCCGGGTATGTGGCCCTCCCCCTGGCCGTGACGACGCTCGTCGAAAACGCCTGGAGGCGCCAGGTGAAGACCTCGCGGGGGACCTCCGTCTGGACGGGCCCCTGACCGTCCGCCGCCTCCTTGCGCAGGCGCCGCCGCACCACCGGGTGCGCAGTCGGGCGGCGTTGTTTGCTGGGACCTCAGCGCCCTTTTCTGGGCCACCGAGAGAAGACTAGGGCTCGGGGAGACTCTCCGGGGTCAGGATCCAGCGTAGCCGCCAACCCTCGCTCTCCCGCGCCAAGCGGACCAGCCCCCCCATGCGGAAGGAAACGAGGCCAAGGGTGGGGTCACCCACGACGAGAAGCGAGGCCAGGCGGCTCAGGTGGGGGAGGTGCCCGACGAGGAGGAGGGGCGCCTCCGCCTCCGTGACGACGCGCGCGACGGGGGTGGGATCGTCCTGGGGACCGAGACCGGCCAGGGGGGCGAGGTCCGGCCGCGGCACCAGGCTCTGGGCCAGGATCTCCGCCGTCTGCTGGGCCCGGAGCTTTCCCGAGTGCCGGATGGCGGGGATCCGAAGGCCCAACCGAGCGGCGGCCCGTGCCACGCGCTCCACTTCTCCCCGGCCGCGCTCCGTCAACGGTCGAGACGGATCTTCCTGCTCCGGCCGGGCCTCGCCGTGCTGCATGAGGTACACGTCCATGGCTCACGCGTCCCGAATCGATCCGTCGCCGACGTCCGGGGGAGCGGCCCCGCGCGACATGATATAGCGGGGTCGGCCCCCCTACGTCACCGGAGGGGCTCGTCTATCATGGGAGCCGTGGCGACCCCCGATCCCCGCGTCTGCGTGATTGGCGCGGGCCCCTCCGGCATCGCAGCCGCTAAGAACCTGCTCCAGGTCGGCCTCCGCGACGTTGTCGTCTACGAAAAGAACCGGCAGGTAGGGGGGAACTGGATCTTCTGCCCCGAGCCCAGCCACTCCAGCGTTTTCGAGACCACCCACATCATCAGCTCCAAGACCCTCTCTCAGTATGCAGATTACCCTTGGCCGCCGGACAGTGCGGATTATCCCGGTCACCGCGAGCTGCTCGAGTACTTCCAGGGCTACGCGCGCCACTTCGGGGTGGATCGTCACGTCCGCTTCGGGGCGGAGGTCAAGAAGGCGGAGCCGGATCCGGCCGGGGGCTGGCGGGTCGAGCTCACCACGGGAGAGAGCGAGCGCTTCGATCACCTGCTGGTCGCCAACGGCCACCACTGGGACCCGCGGATGCCGGAGTACCCGGGGGCCTTCGCGGGGGACTTGGTCCACTCCCACGCGTACAAGGCGAGC
>WNFI01166736.1_pt1 | contig 11683 bp, 11 predicted proteins | sample 5400471 | NCBI WGS metagenome assembly WNFI01 (sample SAMN13153348, study PRJNA577476) | soil metagenome | isolation source: 100 cm saprolite on Douglas fir-dominated hillslope | place: USA:California | collected 2013-09-17
CGGAACTTGAAGCCCTGATCGTTCAGCACTGCGACCGCATTCCCGATGACCTGGTTGGCGAGCTCGCAAACCGCCTCGCGCACCAGCCCGTCGGTCTCCGGTAATTCCGTTCCGGCGAAATGGCTGGCCACGCGTGCCGCAGTCTTCGGCGCGAGATCGAAAATAATTCGACCTTCGATGTCGCCGGTCAGTTCGATCATCGCCGCAACCCCTTTGCGGCGATAAGCTTCCTCTTCCATGCTGAGGTTCTCAATCGCCATGGGAGACTGCAAGCCCTGTGACAACACGGCGTCGGCCGCATTGATAAACGGCTGAATCAACTCCCTCTTCATGGTTAGGCCCCTGCGCTGGCTGCGTTGGTTACCACTCCATCTTCCCCGAGCACGTACTTGATCACTTCGTACAACACTTCCGGTTTCACCGGCTTTTGTACAAAGTGGCGCGCGCCCCGCTGCAGAGCGGCAACAATGTTCTCCTGATAGCCGACGGAGGACACCATCACCACCCGTGCTTCCGGGTTCTTCTGGACGATCTTCTCGGCAGCTTCGATGCCTTCCATCTGCGGCATGGTGATGTCCATGAGCACGATGTCAGGCCTCAGGCGGTCGTATTCGGTGATGGCGGTCAGGCCGTCTCCCGCTTCGCCCGCAACCTGGCCGCCGAAACTTTCAACGATTCGGCCCAGATTCTTGCGCGCGAAGACGGAATCGTCGACGATCAGATACTGGACCGCCTGTCCGTCCTTGCTTCGCTTTACTGGTGCAAACTGCTCCATACACCCTCCTCCTCTACTTCGCTGGAATCAATCGTCCCGGCCTGCGGGCGCCGGGGGAAAACAAAAATCAATCTTTCCCGGCGCTCATTCCCTTACCGGCCTGCCCGGTGCGTCCCGGGCGGGAGTGCGCCTGCAAGATGCCAGCCAGCGCGTCCAGTTCTACCACTCGCATGGCGTGCCCACGTTCAATGGCGGCTTTCGGCATTCCGAAGACGACGCAGGACTGCTCGCCCTGCGCGATGGTCATGCCGCCCGCCGCTTTGATCAATCCCAAGCCGTTAGCGCCGTCCTCCCCCATGCCGGTCATCAGAACGCCGATGGCCCTCTCCCCAAACTCTTCAGCAACGCTCTTAAACATCACGTCGGCTGACGGGCGGTGTCCGTTCGTCGGCGGATCGTCGCTCAAAATCGCGATGTCGCCCAATGGCAGCTTCTTCACTTTGATATGACGGCTACCGGGACAGATCAACACTCGTCCGGCATGCAACAGATCGCCGGATTGTGCTTCCTTCACGTTCAACGAGCAGCATTCGTCCAGCCGGCGGGCAAACATTTCGGTGAATCCCTCGGGCATGTGTTGCACTACCACGATGCTTCCGGGGAAGTCCGCTGGAAACTGAGCCAGCATGTATTGCAGCGACTGCGGTCCTCCGGTGGAAATCCCAATCGCGATAATCTTCGTAGGCTCTTTCGGGGCAAGAGGACTGGTCTTCGCCCTCGGCACCGGAAACGGTAGATCCAGTTCGGTATGGAGACGGAACCCGCGGCTCTGTGCTGCCGCCTTGATCTTGGCAATCAACTCGCGCCCAATTTCCTGCATGCGGGTAGAGACGTCCGTCGGCTTGGAGACGAAGTCGAACGCTCCGAGCGACAGCGCTTTCAGCGTCACCGACGCACCCTCGATACTGTGTGAGCTCACTACAATCACCGGAACCCGGTGGCGGCGCATGATTTCTTTCAGCATTTCCAGGCCGCCCATGCCCGGCATCTCCAGGTCAAGGGTCACGACCTGCGGTTTGAGATCGTCGATCTTTTTCAGGCCGAAATTTCCGTCAATCGCAGTACCTACGACGTGGATCGAGTCGTCGGTCTCCAGTATCTGCGGAATCAGTTTGCGCATCAGCGCCGAGTCATCGACCACCAGCACCCGGATGGGTTTCGAGTTCATTGCTGCACCCCCGCTGCCGCCACCCGCGCGGTGCGGCCGGCACCTGACAGAAACAGCCCCTCAGGGGTCGTCCCGGCATGCGCGGACGTGAAGCGGTCCACCACTGCCGGCAGATTCATAATCAGGACGACTCTACCGTCGCCCAGGATCGAGGCTCCGCTTACCAGATCGGTCGCAATCGTCTGATCGTCCAGGGCTTTAATGACGAGTTCTTCCTCGCCTTCCAGGGCATCCACCATCAGGCCCAGTTTGCGCCCGGCGAAGTGGATCACCAGGACAAAAATCTTCGAATTGCGCTTCTCGGCGTCCTGCGTTGGCTTCTCGCCCAGGCGCATCAAGGGCAAAACCTGGCCGCGAAGTTGCAGCACCTCCCAGGAGTCGACGTGATGCAAGTCGCCCTCCCTGGCGCGCGCGATCTCAGCGACGCTGTTCAGGGGGATCGCGTACAGCCGTTGCTCCACGCGGAACAGCAGGGCTTTGATAATGGCCAGGGTCAGCGGCAGTTTGAGCCGAAACTTGGTCCCTGTACCGGGATGGGTTTCCAGTTCCACCGTGCCCTTGAGCCGGTGCAGCACGCTGCGAACGACGTCCAGCCCTACACCTCTGCCGGAGACTTCGGTGATTTCCTCCGCCGTGCTAAAGCCTGGCCTGAAAATCAGATCCAGAATTTCCGAGTCCGTCATGCTGGCCGCGCCCTCGGCGCTCACCAGGCCGATGCGAATGCCCTTGGCCTTCACCTTTTCAACGTCAATACCCCGGCCATCGTCGCTGACCTCAACGATCAACTGGTTTGCCTGATGGTAGGCATTCAACGAGAGCGTTCCAGCAACCGGCTTCCCGGCAGCTTTTCGCTCAGCCGGGCTTTCCAGTCCATGGGCAACGGCATTGCGCACGATGTGCGTAAGCGGCTCGGCAATGGCATCCAGAAGGCTCTTGTCCAAGTCTGTGTCCTGCCCGGTCACGTGAAGACTCACTTCCCGGCCGCAGCGCTGGGCGGTGTCGCGGATCATGCGCGGGAACCGGCGGAAGAGTTGCTCGACCGGAACCATGCGTATTTTCATCACGGAACGCTGCAAGTCATTTAAGACGCGCGCCTGAAATGACATCGCATCGGCGAAGCGAGCGCGCAGCGGATCTTTCGGAGAATGCCGTCCGTGCTCGTGGATGGCTTGCTGCATCATCGACTTACCAATGATGAGTTCGCCGACCAGGTTCAGTACATTGTCGATGCGCTCGGCATCGACGCGCAGCATATTCTGCGGGCCAAGACGGTGGTCAGCGGAACCGTCCTGCTCACCGTCGCCCTTCGCTTCCGATGACGCCTGCTGTTCGTGGTCACTTGCATCGGCCGCGGCTTCCGGTGCAGGCTTCGCAGCAAACTCCGAACAGGTCGTCTTCCCAATCACGGTGGGTATCTGGCACTTCGCAACAATCGCGGCTTCCTGATGAGAAGTGGCGAGCAGTAATTCGATCGTCTGTCCCTGTACCGGCGCGCCAGCCTCTGGCCGGGAGCCCAGAATCTGCGCGATACTGCTGACCGCATTTGCCACCAGCTGCCGGGCAGCGATGGGCATCGCACACAGCGGATCGATGTGCGCCACCACGTGAAATACTTTTCGCCCTTCGGAGCGAGCACCCTGCGCCGCCAGGTTTTCGTACTCCGACCAGACTGCTCCCCTTGTGATTTTCTCTGCTCTTACCACTGGCGCAGCAGTATCCTGTCCGCTGGAAAGTTGCGTCACCAGATTGCGCACTGCCGCGGTATCGGGCAAAGCTGTTCCCTGACGATAGGCCACCAGCATCCCTCAGGGTATGCACCGTCCGGCGAATGCTCCGGATGATTTCCCGGTCTTCCGGATTCCGCTCGAGTTTCAACGAGTCCTCGTTCAGAGACTGCAGGAGTTCCTGCGCGGTCTCGAAGAAGAGGTCGCGGAGATCGCCCCCGCGTTCGTCGGAAGACTGGGTCACTTCGACACCTCAACCCGCTTGTAAGCGGTACCAGAGTTGCGGTAAACCATAGCGAATTTTTCGGTCAGGCCCATCATGCTCTCGGCATGTCCGACCAGCAGATATCCACCGGGGCTCAAGCAGCGATAGAACTTCTCCAGCAGGCGCCGCTGCTCGGCCTCGTCAAAATACATCATGACGTTGCGGCAGAAGATGATGTCGTTTTTCTGCGGCAGGAATTCTGTTTTCAAATTATGGAAGTCGAAATGGACCAGTTCTTTGATGGGCTTCTTGATGGCGTAACGCTCGCCAACCTTGTCGAAGTAACGCAGGCGATAGGAGTAGTCCACCGACGACATCTGGTGTTCGTTGTAGAGACCTTCCTGGGCAGCGCGTAAAACCGTGTAATTGATATCACTCGCTGGGATTTCCACCTTCCACGGCGGAGCAACCAGCGGTCGCGGCCACTCGAGCGCGCCCGCTGATGGCATTCGAAGGGTGTGATAGGCAAGCGCGTCGGCCAGCAGCATTGCGATCGTGTAGGGCTCCTGCCCGGTCGAGCATCCCGCGCTCCAGATTCGAATCTGGTAGTCCCCGGTTTCCTGTTTTTTCGCAATGAGTTCTTCGAGGATGTGCTTGTGAAACAATTCCAGTTGCGCCTTGTTGCGAAAAAAGCTGGTCTCGTTGACGGTGAGATTCTCCACCAGCTTCATGAGTTCCTGGCGCCCTTCGGGACTCACCAGCAGCCGGTAATAGTTGTAGAAGGAATCGATGCGACATTCGCGCAAGCGCCGCTGAAGCCTGTCCTGCAGGAAGTGTTCACGACGGGCATCGAAGTACATGCCACACTCCTGATACACGACCGCCTGCAGTAGCCGCATTTCTGCTTCACTGAGCTGAATCGCCAGAGCTGGAGAACTCATATCTTCCTTTGCGCCTTATTTCCCGGCTACTGCCCGCCGTGATTCGCCATCCGGCATAGAGCGGGCCTCAGGCGCCGTCTTTTGCGCCCTGCCAAGGTCCAGCAGCCTGGTCATATCCAGCAGAACAATGAGGCGGCCCTTGTATTTGCCCAGCCCGGTAACGCAATTGGAACGCCCTTCCTGCAGCGATGTGGGTGAAGCCTCCACATCTTCAGCAGGGATCTTCAACACTTCGGAGGCGGAATCCACGATCAAGCCCGCCAGCTTTCCGTTGTTCTCGACGACCAGGATGCGGTTGCGGCGAGTGAACCCAATCTTTTTCTCACCCAGCCGTTTGCGCAGGTCGATCACTGAAACAATCTTGCCGCGCAAGTTGATGACCCCTTCCATGTAATCGGGAGCGTCCGGCACCGCAGTAATTTCCGGCACGCGCACGATTTCATGCAGGGAGGTGATGGGCACGCCATAGGTCTCGCGGCCCACCTGGAACCCGACAATGTGTAGTTCGCGACTCATGGCAACTCCCCGGTTTACCCGCGTGAGCCGGCAGCAGCGCTGCGGGCTCTGAGACCTTCGCCGTGTCCGACGCTGAAGCTGTTCATCGAATCCAGCAGGTCGCGCGACATCTTTGACATCTGCTCCGACGATGCCGCCAGCTCCGTGGAACCAGACGTAGTCTGCTGCACCAGTTCCCGCATGCGTTCCATGGCTTTGACCACGGCGTGTGCGCCCGACGCTTGTTCTTCCACCGCGGAATTGATCTCGTGGGTGATTTCGTTCAGCCGCGTGGTTGCCCGCGCGATTTGCGTGGAACCGTGCGACTGCTCGTTGGTGGCCGCGCCGATCTCCTGCGCAAACTTGTAAACCTCGGTGACGACGTTCGAGATCTTGCGCAGCGCAGTGTTGAGGTCCTCGCCCAGGCTTAGCCCTTCATTGACGATGGTCGTGCTCTTGTCCATATTTTCGACAGCCTTGCGGGCTTCTTTCTGGATGCTCTGGATCAGCTCGGAAATTTCCTTGGTCGATTGCGCCGACTTCTCCGCCAACTTGCGGACTTCATCGGCAACTACGGCAAATCCCAGGCCGTGCTCGCCAGCGCGCGCCGCTTCGATAGCCGCGTTCAGGGCCAGCAGGTTGGTCTGCTCGGCGAGATCGTCGATCACTTCGATGATTTTGCCGATATCATCCGCACGCTGTCCCAGCGCCCCGATTATCTGGCCGGAAGCCCCGATCGTGTTATTGATCTTGTTCAGGCCTTCGGTGGCTTTCTCCATGGTTGAGATACCGCTGTGCACTTCCTCGCGGGAGCGGTTAGAGATGTCGAGCAGCACCTTGGCGGTATCGGCCACGCGCTGGATGGAAGCCACCATCTGATCGATGGAGGCAGAGGTCTCGCTGACGCTGGAGGCCTGCACCTGCGTGCTTTTCACCATGTTCTGCACATTGACGCTCATCTCGTGCATGGTGCTGGTGACTTCGTCGATGGCGGAAGAAGTCTGCAGGCTGATTTTGGCGGATTCGTCGGAAGCTCCAGCCACCTGGGACGAAGCGCTGGCGACTTGCGATGCTGCGTCGCGAACGTTACGCACCAGCCCACGAAGCCCGTCGGTCATTTTCGCGAAGGCGTTGCCCAGAGTGTCGCTGGCAGAACGCGGTTTTACTTCCACGTTCAGATTTCCGCCGGCAATGGCTTCTGAAACTGTGGCCATTTCTTTCAGGTAGGTAACCATACGCCCGAACGTCCGGGCCAACTGGCCGATCTCGTCATCGCGGCGAATATCGATCTCGTGCGCGAGATCGCCCGAGTCGCCAATCTGCTGCGCCACTCTAATCAGCGAGGTCAACGGCAAAGTGATCGAACGCGCCGTCCGGAAGGCAATCACGATGCCGAAAGCAACTGCCACCAGAGTGGCCAGCAGTGCAATGCCCCACGTCCAAGTAGCGGCGCTCTTGTCATTTAGCTTTCGTTCCTCGAGAGTTTGATGAGCGTCGTGATCTGCGATGTCGAGGGCATCGATAGACGCCTTTACCCAAGCGCCCGGATCTTTCTGCAAGTAATAGATCTGCAGATCGGCGACGGTCGCATTGCCGGAGTCGACTTGCCTGCGCTTCTGCAGCATGGGATCGGCGAACTCTGGGACCCATGTTTCTTCGTTCTTTTGGACCGTTTGAATTTTGGAGCCCTGCTCTTCCGACGTGGCCAATTTCGAGGCCGTCTGCAGTTCGTCTCGCAACTGCTTTACCCCTTCGTTCATGCGCTGAACTTCCCGGCTATCCCCACTCAACAGGTAGTTGCTGAGGTACAGCCGGTTTTGCATGATTTGAAAGCGCACTTTGTCGGTGGCGTCGGTCATCTGCATTGCTTGCGCAGCTCCGTCTTTAGCATTCTGTTCGCGCTTCACCGCAAACAAGGTCACGAAGAACAGCACGACCACCATCGCTAGGACGATGCCAAAGTTCAAATAGAGCTTCTTAGTTATGGACATGAATTTCTCCACGCGATAGCGGGGCCAGCCCGCTACGCTAATTCGTTGACTCGAACTTGAACTCCACTACACCCACGCTGTCGCCATTGCCAGGCTCGAACTTCCATCTTTTCATTGCATCGATGGCGGCGTTGACAAGAATCGGATTGCCACCGATTACTTTCGTGTCTTTTACAGTGCCGTTAGGCGCGACTGTGACTTCCAGTTTCACCACGCCGGCAAGGCCCATTTTGCGGGCAATCTCGGGATACACCGGACTGACCTTGCTCCTAGCCCGGCGGTCGAGCCCATCCTGTCCGGTGGCTTTTAACACTCCGAAACTGGCAAACAAGCTGGTGAAAACCAAGGCAAGAACTAACGGGCGGAACACACGACGAAGGTTTTTCTTAACAGACACAATCCCCCCTATAAGGAAATGCCTTCATTAGTGCAATGTGACTTCCACTAGGAAGATCGTTGTGGCGGACATCCATTTTTTCATTTCTTTCAGAGACTTACGGGCCTTCTTTAATAACGCGCCGAGTTTCCCGGAGCGGGAATTCGTCTCATATGGGATTGCCGCGTCTCAGTACGAGACCGGGCGCCAGCCGATGTTGATGCAGGTTCCGTGAGAACTGAACCGGGTACTTTTTCGCTTGACTCAAAATGAGATTACAAATAGATTCCTATTTATCAATAACTTGGCGCAGGTAGGTCACGAAAGCAAGGGGGGATTCTGACCACGGAGTCCGATCAGATTGTGCAGTCCCGCCCGGGCGGCTCCGAGGACGACTCTTTTCAAAATTTCCTTTTAGAATTCTCCGCAGCCGCGACGCGGTTGGTTTCTTCTGCCGAAATCCTAAAACTGTTTTGCCGCGAGACCCGGAACTACTTCCAGGTCAGTGGCGCCTACGTTTGGCAACTCCTTCCGCCGGATCAGCTGTCCGGCGTCGAAGCCGATGGGTGGATGGCTGACAACTTCCGAGGTTCTCTTCTCCGCTCCTGCGAAAGCGCAATCGCGAATGAAGCCGTTCAAAAGCGAGAATGTCTGTACATCAACGGGCTCGACACCTCGCGCTATCCCATGGCGGCGGAGTTCCGTGTTCGTTCCATCATGGCCGTGCCTCTGATCCTTTCGAACGAGGTGCTGGGCGCTGCAGTTTTTGTACACAACGCTGATCCTGATTTCTTTCGCTCCGACCATGCGGCGAAGGCAAGCATCCTCGCCACCCAGCTGGGCGGGCTCCTGGAATCCGTTCGGCTTTCTGAGCGAGCGCGCGAAGAGCAACGGCGTGCCAGCATTTTGGCAGAGGTAGTTCAAAGCCTGCACTCTGAACCCGACCTTCGCGTCCTGGCAGACGCGGTCGCGGACCGCCTGCGGGCGCTGCTCCGCACGCCCCTGGTATGCATCCTTGCGCGCGGCCAGGAACGCTTCGATCTTTGGGCCCTCGGCGAGCTGGTTCCGCCCGGGGCTCTTCTCGCCGCACCGTTTCGAACATCAACCCGGGACGGCGCCGTCCTGGTGTACCCGCGCCGCGAAGGCCCGTTCACCACCGACGAGAAATCGCTTTTGCCCATCATCACCAGTTTCGCCGCCGTAGCCATTTCCAACGCCGAGTTGTACTCCACAGCTCGGGCTCAGGCGCACGAACTCCACCAGACGCTCAACATTGCATCCGAACTGGGTTCGATCGCCGATCTCGACCAGTTCATGCAGCGCTTTCTGCAGCGATCGAGCCAGTTTCTCGGTTACGCGCGCACTTTTGTGGCCGTGATGGAAGACGATACGCTGCGCATCCGTTGGAGTTTTGGGGAAGGCAATCGCGCTCCGGACGGTTTTCCGCTGCCAGAGGGCAACCTGACTCGCGCCATGCGCGAAAAGCAGGTTTTCCGGGCGGAAGACGCAAGCCACCTCGCCGGCGCTCATACCGAACTCCTCGCCCAGTATGGTGTTCGCCAGCTGCTCGCCGTTCCTCTGCTTGGCATCACCGGTGAGCTTTCAGGCGTGTTCGGATTGCTCGATCACCGGGAGGGCCTGCGAATCTCGGATGAGGATGTTCGCCGGTCCCAGGCGTTGGCGGCACAGGTTACGGTGGCCCTTGAAGTCAGCCGTAATCTCGCGCTTTCGGAACAGCACCGCCGCAAAGCCGAAGCCCTCACCACCCTCGCTCTCGAAATCAATTCCCTGCTTCGCGGGCGGGAGTTTGCGCGCAACTTCGTCGCCCGCTTTGCCCAGATCATGGCAGCGCCGGTCGCCGGGCTCCTCCTGGAGGGAGGCACGCCTTCTTGCGTCCTGGCAGACGCGGTCGCGGACCGCCTGCGGGCGCTGCTCCGCACGCCCCTGGTATGCATCCTTGCGCGCGGCCAGGAACGCTTCGATCTTTGGGTCCTCCGACCCCACTCTCCAAGCCCGACCAGCAACTGCTTCAGGCCATCTGCGGCCAGGCTTCGGTTGCGCTGGAAAACGCGCGCTTCTTCGTGCGCATGGAACAGGCCAACCGCCACTGGATCGAAATCTTCGACGCCATTCCCGACTTCATAGTCGCCCACGATCCCTCGGGCAACGTATTACGCGTGAACCGTTCGCTGGCCGATTTCATCGGCGTGCCCCCGCAGCAATTGATCGGGATCAACATGGGGGCCCTGCTGGAACTGGGCGGCACCGCGCCTTCGCGCTCATGCCCCTTCTGCCGCACCGCGGGAACTTTCACCGATGAATATCTGCATCCCGTGCTGGAGCGCACGTACCTGGTCTCCACTTCAGAAGTGCATGCCGCCAGCAGCGAAGGCCTCCAGACCATCCATGTACTCAAGGACATCACCGACCGCCGCGAAGCCGAGCGCCGCTATCGCGAGTTGTTCGACAACATTCAGGAAGGGCTCTTCTTCTGCAGCCCGGACGGCCGCTTCGTTGAGGTCAACGACGCGTTGGTCCGCATGCTCGGCCACGACAGCCGCGACGGACTGCTGCACTCGGACCCGCGCCAGACTGTATTCCCGGTCCCGGAACGCCATCGCGAGATGTTTGCCACCCTGGAGCGCGACGTCGGAGCTGCAGCGGGAACGGGATTTTTCCGGCAAGATTCTGAACAACACCCAGAGCCTGATTCTGGTGGTGGACACAGCTGGACTTATCAGTTACGCCAATCGACGATGGAAGGTACTGGGCTATGAGCAGCAGGAAATTCTAGGCCGTCCCCTGGAATCCGTCGTCGCCCCTCAGAAGCATGACGCTTTCAAAGAAGCCTACGCCGCGGTCCTTGCCGGCCGCCAGGTAGATAACCTGGAGCTGCAGGTACTCCACGCCGACGGCCGCGTGGGGCAGTTCTCGGTGAACCTCAGTCCCATGCGCGACGAGCAGGCACAGATCGCCAGCATCGCAGTGGTGATGAGCGACGTCACTGATGCGGCATCGCTGCAGTCAAAGCTGGTGCATGCCGAAAAGATGGCTGATGGAAAACCCTGAACTGCCCGACAGTGCCCGCAAAGACCTGCGCGTAATCCTGCAGGAAGCCCAGCGCACCAAGCAGATCGTGCAAAACCTGCTCAGTTTTGCCCGCCAGATGCCGCCGCAGCGGAAGCCGGTGCAACTCAGCACCATTCTGAAACGCACCATTCAGCTGCGCGCTTATGATTTCCACAGCCGCGGCGTGGCAATCACGGAAACCTATCCCGATGACCTGCCGTTTGTGATCGGCGATTCCCAACAACTGCAGCAGGTGTTCCTGAACATCCTGAACAATGCCTACGACGCGGTACGCGAAGCGGCGGGTGGACCGCGCATCGAAATCTCAACCTCGCGCCAGGGCCACCTGGTTGAAGTTTGTTTCCGCGATAACGGCCAGGGGGTTCAGCACGCCGACCGGATTTTCGATCCTTTCTTCACCACCAAACAGGTGGGCGAAGGAACGGGATTGGGCCTGAGTATTTGCTACGGAATCGTGAAAGAGCATGGCGGAGAAATTTTTTGTTCGAACAATGTCGACGGCCCCGGAGCTACCTTTACGGTTCGCCTGCCGGCGTTGAATGAGATTGCTTCTTTGTCCGCAGCCGCTGGAGTCGTTAAACCATGAGTACACCTGCCACCAAACCTACCAGTCTGCCCGTCCTCCTCATCGAGGACGAGCCCGCCGTAATGAGCTACGTCAGCGCGGTCCTGGAGCGCAGCGGCTACGCCGTGGTCTGCTGCGACTCTGGCGCGGAGGGCCTGCGCCACCTGGAAACCGGGACATTCCTCGGCGTGGTCTCTGACATGCGCACCCCCGGCGGCGTCAACGGGGCCGACGTCCACGACTGGATCAGCCGCCACCGCCCGGAACTGATCCCGCGCCTGGTGTTCATCACCGGAGACATTGCCCACGAAGACACAGCCATAACCTTGCAACGCACCGGGGTACCGTGCGTT
>WNFI01669725.1_pt1 | contig 11683 bp, 12 predicted proteins | sample 5400471 | NCBI WGS metagenome assembly WNFI01 (sample SAMN13153348, study PRJNA577476) | soil metagenome | isolation source: 100 cm saprolite on Douglas fir-dominated hillslope | place: USA:California | collected 2013-09-17
CATCTGATTGCCCACGTTGCAGACCGCCAGAAAAACCAGCAGTGCGAGATCGGACCGGTCGCGGAACTGCTCTCCCGCTCGAATCCTCCGCCAGAACGCCGGCGCCACGAAAATACCGGCGAGAGCGATACGCAGCGCGCCCAGCAGCAACGGTGGAAACTCGCGCAGCGCCACTTTGCCCACGATGAAATTGGCCGACCACAACAGCACCATCAGCCAGATCAGCGTGTAGAGGCCGAATTGCCCGTTCAACCGACCGATACCTCGCGCAGCGTGACTTCGCGCAGGAAATCGTGATCGATCGTGTAACCGAAACCCGGCTCGCCGCGAATCTCGATGGTGCCGCGCACCGTTGTCTCGACGGCCGGGCGGATGATGTCGAGTCTCCAGTAGCGCTTGCTGGCCGACACGTCGCCGGGCAGGGTGAAATTCGGCAAAGTGGAGAGCGCGATATTGTGCGCGCGGCCGATTCCGGCTTCCAGCATGCCGCCGCACCACACCGGAATGCCGGCCTTCTGGGCCACATCATGCACGCGTTTGGCTTCGCGGAACCCGCCCACGCGGCCCAGTTTGATATTGATGATGCCGCACGCGCGCAGGCGGATGGCCTGCTCGGCATGATGCGCGGAGCGGATGCATTCGTCCAGGCAGATGGGCGTTTCGAGCTTCTTCTGCAGCTCCGCGTGGTCGATGATGTCGTCGTGCGCCAGCGGCTGCTCGATCATCATCAGATAAAATTCGTCCAGCTTCTTGAGATGGGCGGCGTCCTTCAAAGTGTAAGCGGAATTCGCGTCGGCCATCAGTTTGATGGAAGGAAACTTCTCGCGCACCTGCCGGATGACGTCCACGTCCCAGCCGGGCTTGATTTTCATTTTGATGCGCTGGTAACCGGCGGCCAGCTCGCGCGCGATTTTTTCCAGCAGCTTGGGCACCGACTCTTGAATGCGGATCGAGACGCCGCATGGAATCTCCGACCGGGTTCCGCCGCCGATCTGCTGCCAGAGTGGCTGCCGATTCAGGCGCGCCTCGAGATCCCAAACCGCGACTTCCAGGCCGCCGCGCGCCATGCGGTGACCGCGAATGTGCTCGGTCAGCGGCGCCACGTCGGTCGCACCCGCAAGTTGTTTCCCGAGAATTTGAGGCACCGCGTAATCTTTCAAGATCAGCCAGGCGGATTCGGTCCACTCCTCGTTATAGAACGGGTTCTCGCCGGCGGTAACTTCGCCCCAGCCCGATACGCCCTCGCTCACCGCTTCGACCAGGATAATGTCGCGGTCGCTGGTGCGCCCGAAGCTGGTCTCAAAAACCTGCAGCAGGGGCATGCGAATTTGCCGGAGCACGACTCTATCGATTTTCATTCCCACGGTCCAAAGAGGTAGATGCCCGCGTCAGGCGATCTCTCGACGCCGGTTACCGCCAGTCCACGGTCGAAATATTCTTCAAAATGATGGCCCATCTCTTGCTGAATCTGGCGGGCGCGCTTGGGATCTTCGCGGCGAATCGTGGCCATGTCGGCGGGGACCGAAATGCGCTCGATAATTTGCGGGCGCGCTGGCGGCGCGGCGCCATCCACAACGGCTTTGACGCGAGGACTGCCGATCCACCATTCGGCTACGCAGCGATCGGTGGGGAGGCCGCCATGCAGCGGGCTGGTAGTGGTACCGTACTGATTGCGCACGTAGCGGCGCACAATCGCGCCCAGGCGCTCCATGTTGAAATAGGCGTTCTTGATTTCGAGAGGATCGAAGGTCCACTCGACCAGTTCGATGGCGCGCGTAAACGCATCCTCGCGCTGCTTGAGCTTCAGCAGACGGCCCACGCCTGCGTCGCGATATTCGTGCGACACGCCTAGCATGTGGCTGTGAAGGTAAGAACCGCCGCCGGGCTTGAGGCCCGGAATAGCGAGGCAAAAACCGATCATGCGGTTGCCGTCGAAAGCGCCCAGAGCCTGACCGCCGACTTTCGTGGCCACTATGAACAGGCGCACTGGCAGCAGCTCGAGATCGTTGAAGCCCCAGATCTCCTTCTGCAACTGGACGGAGTCTTCGAAGTCTTTCTGCGTGGTGAGCGCGCGGATGGAAATCGCCGCCGCACCATGCCGCCCTGTCGTGGAGCCGCTCATTTTTTGGCTTCCTGCCACAGCGACTCCATTTCTTCGATCGAACTTTCCTTCGTGGTTCGGCCGCGCTCGGCGAGTTTTCGCTCGACGTAGCCGAAGCGCCGCCGGAATTTGGCGTTGGTCTTGCGCAGCGCCTGCTCGGGGTCCACCTTGACGAACCGTGCCAGATTCACCAGCACGAGCAGTAAATCTCCCAGCTCATCTTCCAGGTCGGCCTGGGAGTCGCGCGCGCGGGCGTCGTCAAACTCGCGCAGCTCCTCTTGCAGTTTCTCCAGCACCTGGCCGGCGTTTTCCCAATCGAACCCGGCCTGCGCGGCGCGCGAAGTGATCTGTTGTGCTTCGGCCAGCGCCGGCAAAAAGCGGGGCACGGAGCCGAGCAGCGTAGTGTCCGGTTCGCCTTTGCCCCGTTTCTCTTCGGCTTTGATTTCGTTCCAGCGCTTGCGCACGTCGCCTTCGGTCTTCGCCGTTTCGTCGGCGAACACGTGGGGATGCCGGCGGATCAGCTTCCCGGTGATCGCGTCCAACGCGTCTTCGATGCGGCCGCCGGGAGCGCGCAGGCGCGCCATCAAATCGACCAGAAGCTGAAATTTTTCACCGGCGGTTTGTGCGGACATCAGCGTGGGGCGGAGCGAAAGCTAGTGATAATCTCTCAATGTAACATAGGGTGCGCGGCGGACCTGCATCAACGCGGCGCCGAGCCGACGCAGCCGCCAAGAACTTGAGATACTTGCGGAGGAGTATTATGTGCCGAGCAACTGTTTGCGTCGCTCTTCTATGGGCTTTCAATTCTCTTGCGGCCAATAATCCGCCGTCCGTTACCTTCACGAAAGATGTTGCGCCGATCCTGCGAAAGAATTGTCAGGGGTGCCATCGTCCCGGGGAAGCGGCGCCATTTTCGTTGCTGACTTACGAGCAGGCGCGGCCATGGGCCAAAGCCATGAAAGAAGCGGTGCTGCTGAAGAAGATGCCGCCATGGTTCGCCGATCCGCATTACGGCAAGTTCTCGAATGACCGCTCGCTGGCGCAGAAAGACGCCGAGACGATTGCCGCCTGGGCCGACGCCGGGGCGCCGCTGGGCGATTCTAAAGAAGTGCCGCCTCCCGCGAATTTCGTCGAGGGCTGGTCCATCCCCAAGCCGGATATCGTCTTCGAATTCCCGCAGCCATTTCAAATTCCCGCCACGGGAACCATCGAATATCAAAAGGTCATCGTGCCGACGGGCTTCACTGAAGATAGATGGGTGCAATTCGCCGAAGCGCGGCCGGACAACCGCGCCAGGGTCCATCACATGATCGCGTTCATCCGCGAGCATGGCTCGCAGTGGCTGAGAAGCGCGCAGCCAGGCGTCTTTTTTGTCGCGCCGAAACCGAAGGCTGATGAAGACGCCGACACCAGCGGGTTGCCGAGCGACTTCCTGGTTGGCTACGCGCCCGGACAGCCGCCCGAGATTCTCGAGCCTGGTCAAGGCAAGCTGATCAAGGCGGGCTCGGATCTGGTTTTGGAAATTCACTACACGACCAACGGGACAGCGGCCACGGATCGCAGCAAGTTCGGCCTGGTTTTCGCCAAGGAACGGCCGAAAGAGCGCGTCCTCACGTTGTCGGCGACGAATGGAAAATTCAGAATTCCCCCTGGCGATCCAAACCACCGCGTGGATGCGGCGTTCGAGCTGGCTACACCAGTGAAGTTATCCGGCCTGCATCCCCACATGCACGGGCGCGGGAAAGATTTCGAATACCGGATTGTCTATCCCACGGGCGAGACAGAGACGCTCCTGCGCGTGCCGCGCTATAACTGGCACTGGCAGCTTTGGTACAGCCTCACCCAGCCGATCCTTCTGCCCAAGGGCGCAAAGATTGAGTGCACCGCGCATTTCGACAATTCCGCGAACAATCCGGATAACGCCGACCCGGCGAAGGAAGTCACCTGGGGCGACCAGAGCTGGGACGAGATGATGGTGGGTTTTTTCAACCTGACGTTCGACGCCGGCATGCCGGTCGAGGATCTGTTTCCACAGACCAAACGCCAGAAGACGGTCGCCGGTAATTAACGCGCGAGTGATGTCTGGTCCGCGGTCACAGGTTGACGTCTGACCATAAACTCGTCCCCACCAAGCTAGTGTTGGTAAAATAGAGACTCCATGAGTGAGAGCGAAAACGCCGGGGCGGCGCCCGCGGAAGAACACATTCCTATTCCTCCCGCGTCGTTCGAGTTTCTGGTGCTATCCCTGCGCACACAAGCCGAGCTGCAGCTAGGTCTGTTGCACTTCGGCGCCGAAGAGGACCGGCCGAAGCCGGATCTCGACCTGGCGCGCCACAGCATCGATCTGCTGGCTATGCTGCACGAAAAAACCAGAGGCAATCTGGCCCTGGATGAGCAGCGCCTGGTGGAGAATTCGCTTACGGAATTGCGCTTTCGCTACGTACAGGCTCTCGAAGAAAGCAAGAAAAGCTGAATGGGCGCGGCAGGCCCATTGAGGATTACGGTACTCGGCTCCGGCACCAGCGTGGGCGTGCCGACTCCCGGCTGCCATTGCGCCGTTTGCACGTCCGCCGACCCGCGCGACAACCGCCTACGGCCCTCGGTGCTCGTGCAGTACGGCGGGCACAACGTGGTGATCGATACCACGCCGGATTTCCGCACCCAGATGCTACGCGCCAAGCTGGATCATCTGGACGCCGTGCTGTTCACCCACTCCCATGCCGACCACATTATGGGGCTCGACGACGTGCGGCCGTTCAATTTCCGGCAGCGCGCGCAAATCCCGATTTTTGCGTCGGCCGAAACCATGGGCGCGATCCAGCGCTGCTTTCAATACATTTTTACCGACGAGGAGCGGGAGTCTTCCATTCCGCAGCTGGAGCCGAATACTTTAAACGGCCAGTCGTTCGACCTCTTCGGACTGGAGTTTACGCCTATCCGGGTGCTGCACGGGCGTTCGCCAATTTACGGCTTTCGTTTTGGCGGCGCCGCTTATCTCACGGATCACAGCGACATTCCGCCGGAGTCGATGGACCGGCTGCGGGGCCTGGATGTCCTTTTCCTGGACGCGCTGCGCCACAAGCCGCACCCCACGCATTCTACTGTCGAGCGGTCCGTTCAAACGGTCGCACAACTCACGCCCCGGCGCGCCTTCTTTACTCACATCTGCCACGACCTGCCGCACCAGGAGACCGAAAATGCGCTGCCTGCGCACATTCGCCTGGCCTACGACGGTTTGGAAATCACCGTGGAGGGCGGCCACGAGATGTCTTTGGGAGGCGCCCGTTAGATGAGTGCCGCATTTCGCCTGTTTCACGGGCTCGATGAATTGCCCGCCGGTTTCGGCCCTTCGGCGCTCACCATCGGCAACTTTGATGGCGTCCACGCCGGGCACCGGCGGATCCTGCGCCGCGTGCGCGATACGGCGGAGGAATACGGCTGGAAAGCCTCGGTGCTGACGTTCGATCCGCATCCTACGAAAGTAGTCGCGCCGGATCGTGCGCCGCGCTTGATGACCCTGCCGGAGCAGCGCTGCGCTCTCATGCGCGACGAAGGGATCGAGCAGGTGCTCATCCTGCCGTTCAACGCGGACGTCGCGCGGCTCACGCCGGAGCAATTTGTGGAACAGGTGCTGGTGCGGAAACTGAGCGCGCGTGCGATCGTAGTGGGCGAGAATTTCCGGTTCGGCCACAAAAAGGCCGGCGACACGCATCTGCTGACCTCGCTGGGGAAGCGCTTCGGATATACGACGGAGATCGTGCAGGCGGTTTCCTGCCGGGGAAAACAGGTTTCGAGCAGCGGGCTGCGTCATCTGGTGGAAGCGGGTGCGGTGGCGCGCGCCGGCCGCTACCTCATGCGGCCTTATGCGCTCGAAGGCGAGGTAGTTTCGGGACACGGCGTGGGCGCGAAGAAGACCGTTCCGACGTTGAATCTGGATACGCGCTCCGAGGTATTGCCCAAACGCGGCGTGTACGTCACGCACACGACAGATCTGGATGGCGGTGGTCATTGGGAATCGGTGACCAATATCGGTTACCGGCCCACATTCGGAGGTGACGATCAGCTGTCGATCGAGACCTTCCTGCTCGATCCGCTCACCAGCCCGGCGCCGTGTTCCATACGGGTCGAGTTCCTATGGCGGCTCCGCGATGAGCAGAAATTCGAGAGCCCCGAAGCTCTGAAGACACAAATTCTGAAAGACGTCGCGCGCGCCAAGGCGTATTTCCGCCGTTTGGCCAAGTGGACGCGGCAACCGATCAATGAATATGCAAAAGGAGACGAACATGAGACTGTCAGACGGTAAGGCGCGGCGCATGAAGGCGCTCGCGAATCAGGCCGGCGTGATTGCCGCCGCCGCCATGGATCAGCGCGGAAGCCTGCAGAAATCGCTCGCCACCGCCAAGGGCGTCGACCAGAAGCAAGTAACCGACGAGATGATGAGCGAGTTCAAGATCGCGGTCAGCAAGATGCTGACGCCGCATGCCAGCGCGATTCTGCTCGATCCCGAATGGGGGCTGCCGGCGGCGAAAGCGCGCGCCAAGAATGCCGGCCTGCTGCTCGCCTACGAAGCCAGCGGCTACGATAACACCCAGCCCGGCCGCCTGCCGGACCTGCTGCCGCATGTTTCGGTGAAGCGAATCGTCGACTGGGGCGCCGACGCCGTCAAGATTCTCATCTACTACACACCGTTCGACGACACAAAGGTCAACGACATCAAGCACGCCTTCATCGAGCGCATCGGCGCCGAGTGCAAGGCGTACGACATTCCCTTCTTTCTGGAATTCGTCGGCTACGATCCGCAAGGCGGCGACGAGAAAGGCCTGGAGTACGCCAAGCGCAAGCCCGAGATCGTGACCAAGAGCATGCAGGAGTTTTCCAAGCCGCAATATTACGTCGACGTGCTCAAAGTCGAAGTGCCGATCAACGCCGAGTTTGTCGAGGGTTCGAGCGTGTACAAGGGCCAGAAGGCCTACACGCGCGCCGAAGCCCTCGATCATTTCCGCAAATCCGCCGCGGTGGCCAACAAGCCGTTCATCTACCTCAGCGCCGGCGTCAGCAACGCGCAGTTCACCGAATCGCTGCACATGGCGGCGGAAGCCGGCACAGATTTCTCGGGCGTCCTCTGCGGCCGCGCGACGTGGAAAGAAGGCATCCCGATCTACGCCAAGCAGGGCGTGAAGGCGCTCGAAGACTGGCTCGGCAAAGAAGGTGTGAAAAACATCAACGCCGTCAACGACGCCATCAAGCCGGCTAAGCCATGGCTCGCGAAGATGGAAGCGCCTGTTTCCGTGTAATTGTTTATAAAATAGTTAAATATGTTTAAGGTTGGTAGAGTTTGTGCCGATTGACAGAATGTATGAAGAACATGTATTATTTCATTTGGGAGTAACTACATGCCGATTTCTCAATCCGCGGGACTGAACCACATCCTAGTGGCGGACGAAACCTGGGTCGCCTTGGCGATGCTGCACAAGCAATACCCGGGACGTCAATCGTTCTCGACGAGGGAAATTCTGGACCAAGTCAAGCGTGAGCACGCCTTCCCGGAGCTGCGGCCAGGGGTGCAAGTTCACGTTCACCAGCACAATGTCGCAAACCTCGAGCCGAATCCAGCCCGGCAACGGATGTTTTATAGGCTCGATGACGATAGCCTCCGGCTCTACCGGCCGGGCGATCGCGCCCATCCTTTGAGAAAAGGAAAGATGGCGCCAAAACGCTCCGAGTTGCCCGCGAAGTATCACTACCTGCTCGATTGGTACGAAAACGAATATTGCAAGGGCAAGGCCGGGACGCCACACATTCAGGACTTCATCCTGGCGATGTGGGGTTTGGGCAAAGAAGTCTGGCAAGGCGTCGATGCCGACGAATATGTCCGGAGTCTGCGGGTCGACTGGGATGAGCCGGACCAGCAGGGGGGCAAGTAGATGGCAACCTACTGGCAGATTCAGGAATGCGTACGTCTCACGCACGGATTCGTACCCAAGACCTGTTGGATCGCCCACGTCAAAGCGGATCTTGGTCTAGTCGGGCGACTCGCGCCGAACCGGGCTGACTCTCAGAAGCGGAAGTACCCTTGTCCGTCAGAGAGACGGAACGCAATCCTGGAGTGCATGGGTCGCTTGAGCCCGCAGTTGTCATAGCCAATGGCGCTCGTCTTTTGGGATACCAACCTATTTATCTATCTGCTGGAAGAGCATCCCGCTTTTGGCGAGTCGGTCCGCCAGCTTCGCCGTAGGATGATCGAGCGCGCTGACGGCCTGGCGACCAGCGCGCTGAGTATTGGCGAGGTTCTCACCGGCCCCGTGCGGGTCCGTAATGACGCGGTTTACAAGCAATATCTCGAGCTGTTTTCGCAGCCGGAAATGAGAGTCCTGAAATTCGATCTGGAAGCAGCTGGTCACTATGCGCACATTCGACAGGACAAAAGCATCCAGCCGCCCGATGCGATTCAACTCGCATGTGCTGCCTCGGCAAAGGTTGATCTATTCATTACGAACGACGAGCGGCTGAGTCGAAAAACGGTTTCCGGCATTAACTTCATCACCAGCCTGGCGCGCGCGCCGATCTAAACCGCTGCCCGGAAGTCCACGCCTTCCCACCGCGCCACCACCGCCGATGCCAGGCAATTGCCCAGAACGTTGACGGACGTCCGCGCCATGTCCATGACAGCGTCAATTCCCAGTAGCACCGCTGCTCCCTCCATAGGCAGTTGAAAACTCGAGAGTGTGGCCGCCAGGACCACCAGCGCGGAGCGGGGCACGCCGGCCATGCCCTTGCTCGTCAGCATGAGCGTCAGCATCATGAGCAGTTGCTGACTGAGCGTCAGTTCGACGCCCGCGGCTTGCGCGACGAAGACCAGGGTCAGCGACAGATACAGTGTTGAGCCGTCCAGGTTGAAGCTGTACCCAGTGGGCAAGACGAATGCCACGATGTGCTTCGGCACGCCGAACTGTTCCATGTTCTCAAGCGCGCGCGGCAGCGCCGCTTCGCTCGATGCTGTCGAAAACGCGATGAGAAACGGCTCGCGGACCGCGCGATAGAACGCGCCTACCGGAATCCGGAACAGCATCGCCACCGAGCCCAGCACTACACCCACGAAAACAATCTGTGCCGCGTACATCGTCAGGATCAGCTTGCCAAGGCCGACCAGCACGCCCGCGCCTTTGCCGGCTATCGTCACCGCGATGGCCGCGCCCACGCCTAACGGCGCCAGGTACATCACGTAATTCGTGTAGCGGAACATTACCTCCGCCAGCGATTCGCAAAATGCAATCACAGGCTTGGCTTTGGCTCCTATGGCCGCGCACGCCGCACCAAACAGAAATGCGAAAACCACAATTTGCAGCACGTCACCGCGCGCCATGGCGTCGATGATGCTCGATGGAACGACGTGCTCGAGCACGGAACTGACGGTCGGCGCTGCTTGCGGGACGGCTGTCTCGGAAGCAGAGGGCGTCAGCTTCATCCCCGCTCCCGGCCGCACCAGGTTCACCGCCGCTAGACCCAGGAACAGCGCCACCGTAGTGACGGCCTCGAAATATACGATGGCCTTCAGGCCGATGCGGCCCATGCGCTTCAAATCGCCCGAGCCCGCGATCCCATATACGAGCGTTCCGAAAATCAGCGGCGCGATGATGGAACGGATCAGCCGCAGAAAAATGTTGCTGACCGGCGCTAACCGGCCGGCCACGCCGGGCGCGGCGATCCCCAGTACAATCCCCGCCGCCATTCCTATGAAGATCCACGCGGTGAGCGAGAGCCGCTTCACCGCTCGCCCCATTTCAGCTTTTCGCGGAGCACGTCGAAGAACAGCATGCGCGGCGGGCGAATCAGCATCAGAGTATGGGTGGAACTGCGGCAGATGATTTGGTCGCCCTTCTGGAGAGGCTCGCCGATCTGCCCGTCAATGGTAAGAAAGGCCGAATCGTCTTCCGCCTGGCACGTGATGCGAATGGTGCTGGTGTCGGGCACGATGACCGGCCGGTTGGTCAGCATGTGCGGGCAAATGGGCGTCAGGCAGATCGCGCCCACGGACGGAAAAATGATCGGGCCGCCTGCCGATAGCGAATACGCCGTGGATCCGGTAGGCGTCGCCACAATCAGTCCGTCCGCTTTATAGCGGCAGACGAACATCTGGTCGACATGCGTATCCAGATCGATCATGCGCGCGATGGCCGACTTGGTGATCACCACGTCGTTGAGCGCTTCCCAGCTGGCGACGGATTTCTCGGCGCGCAACAACTCGGCATACAGCAGCTTGCGCTTCCCGATGCGGTGCTCTCCGCGAAAAGCGCGCTCGAGATTGGGATAAATTTCGTCCATCGTGATGGCCGTGAGAAATCCCAGCCCGCCGAGATTCACCGGGAACAGCGGCACCTCGTGCGCACCGATCACGCGGGCCGCTGAAAGGAGCGTGCCATCGCCCCCCAGCACGATGATCAGGTCCGCGCCTTCGGGAACGTCGTCGCGCCGCATGCCGTCGCGCGTGCCGGCATAAGTGGCGGTTTCAGGGCATCGAGCAGGAACTCCTGATTGCCTTCCGCGCCGGTGATGGGACTATCCATGATGCTCGTTTCGAAGCCCAGGCGCTTCACGGCGTCTTCCACGCGCGCGCACGCTTCGCGATGCAGTTCCGGCGAGCGAACGATGCCGCCTTTGCCGACTTGGCCCTTCCCCACTTCAAACTGTGGCTTGACGAGTATAACCATGCGACCCTCGGGGCGCAAAATCGGCGCGGCCGCCGGCAGAATGAAGGTAACGGAAATGAAACTGACGTCAAACGTGGCCAGGTCGACGAGTTCGCCGATATCTTCGAAGCGCAAATGCCGCGCGTTGATGCCCTCATGCACCACCACGCGCGCATCGTTGCGCAGTTTCCAATCGAGCTGGCCCGCGCCGACGTCCACGGCATGAACGCGCGACGCCCCGTGCTGCAACAGGCAATCGGTGAAACCGCCGGTGGAACTGCCAACGTCCATGCATACGCGGCCGGCCACCTTGATGCCGAATTGGTCTAGCGCCGCCGCCAGCTTGATACCACCGCGGCTCACATACGGCGCTTTGCCGGGGACTGCGACCTGGCTCGTGGTGTCGATGGCGTGCCCCGGCTTGAGCGCTTTCTGCCCGTTCACCAGAACATCGCCCGCCATGATGAGCGCTTGCGCCTTTTCGCGGGACTCAGCTAAGCCGCGCTCGACCAGCAGACGATCGAGCCGCTGTTTCATGACTTGCGCTGCACAATGAGATCGGCGAGCTCGCGCAGCCGCCCGGCGCGTTCGCCGAATATGTCGAGCGCCCGGTGAGCGCTCAGCCGTTCGCTCTCCGCCATGCGCCGCGATTCTTCAAGGCCGTAGACCGCCGGGAACGTGATCTTGTGCTGCTGCGCGTCTTTGCCCGCCGTTTTTCCGAGCGATTCGCTCGACTGCTCCACATCCAGAATGTCATCCACGATTTGAAACGCTAGGCCAACATGCTCGCCGTAACGCGAGATGGCGTTGAGTTGCGGCTCGCCGGCGCCCGCGTAGATGGCTCCCATGCGCACGCTCGCGCGCAGCAGCGCGCCCGTTTTGGCGCGGTGAATCG
>WNFI01022306.1_pt2 | contig 11681 bp, 14 predicted proteins | sample 5400471 | NCBI WGS metagenome assembly WNFI01 (sample SAMN13153348, study PRJNA577476) | soil metagenome | isolation source: 100 cm saprolite on Douglas fir-dominated hillslope | place: USA:California | collected 2013-09-17
TGGCCGCGGCGCTTTGAAAAGCCGAACCCGCGTTCACTGTAAAGCTGGCCATGAAGAGGCTGTCCCACGTGGATGCCCTGATAGGTTTCAACCATCGGAACAGCGTGGGCAGCCGCAACTCGAAAGCCCTCCTGAACACGGTGTTCAGTAGGGATGGTGTCATGATACCAGTTGAAGCTGGTTCCAACTGGCATCATATGGGGAGCATTCAAATTAGGAAATTGGCTTGGTGTGGCCATCATGATAGGACCCCTGTCCCTAACGAACGTCGGGTGATACTGGGGTTGGGGGTACATATTATACATAGCCCTGGGTTGCGATGATGTAGTTTCGGAGACCATCTTCGATGGGTGCAGTACGGGGTGACTTCCTCCAGGTTCCGGTGCGCTTTGCTGTGGGTTGGTGCTTGCCATGTACTCGCCAAGTGCTTCAGGCGCGTAAACCGGAATGAGACCCTGCTCACTTTCAATGAAGCCGGTTGGTTGAAGAGGGGCACGGCGTTCTGCCATCACTTCAACGTGTTGCTGCCTGGTTGGAGGGATTGGAGGGAACGGCAAAGGATATACCGAGTAATGAGGCATTGGCTGAAGGAAAAATCAGCAATTCATTGCGGCAGATTATAGTTTAAAACCCAGACCTGATACATGGTATTAGGCGGGACAGTGTGACCTGCTTCATTCGCGCTGACCACCGAAGGTGTCAAGGGGATTGAAGGATATCCCGGAACCATGTGCGGAGGGGGCACATACGGATAGGAGTGCACGAACCATGGAGCAGGAGCATAGAACGCAGTAGGCGGTGGAGGGGGATATGTCATTGGGTGTGCGCCAGAGAGCATCGTGGACGAGGCCTGCGAAGGGATAAACGTCACACAACTGTTCTCTGGTGCTTGTCCCCGAGTATCTGGATGAAAAGAAGCGGCACCGCTCGGGGACCGCGAGAGAGCAGGAGCCAGTTCTTCGCCAGGAGCCGGAAGGGTGGATCCAATGCCGTTTTGACCATGAGGGAAGGCGTCGACTGGAGAGCCGTTGACCCTGGGACCAATCTGATGTCGTGGACTGAATGGCCTCCCCTCACTCAGCTTGAGATTCGTCTTTGACCCATGTACTTTCTGTACTGCGCTGTCACGAAGCTGGACGCGAATATGTCGACCATCGTATATGCGACCGTGCTATTGAAATAATGTCAGGTGAAGAACACCGGGACAACACAGGGTTGGTACGACCTCTGCCAGGACAGCTCGCGATGATGATTTATTATTCTTGTACGTCACGAAAGCGAACGCTGACTTTCTGTGGGCTAAAAGTTGTGTAAAATCGGCAGGCGGATGACATCATCACCGTATAACCCACCTGGTCTCACAAGCTTCACTTCAGCAATCTCTCCATACTGTCCAAATACCCGTCCGAGTCTTTGCTCATCCCATGTACAACGCCCATGAACGTCTAGACCACCCACAAAAATTGTCGTTGGGTCGAGGACGTTGCGCGGGTTGGCATCTATGTTCTCGTCGCCCGTCCCAACAGGTCTCCGTGCTTTTGCTTCTGACCACTGAGGCGCAGGTGGTATGGCGAAGGTGTCATAAAAGTTGAAAGCACTGCCAGCAAGAGGATACGCAGGTTCAAGACTTTTCGGGACAAACGGGGAGGCAAGGTTCTCAATGAACGGGGGGCTCAGCGCAGCAACTGAGCGTGTGGGTGGGGATTGGGTGTTTCCACCATGTGCGGGGGCGTGCAAGGGGGAACTGGAGACGACGGTCATCGTGGGTATGCGTCGAAACAAGGTCTGATTAGAGGACTTACACAGGGGATAAGGTCGCAACTTCGCCGTTTGAATGTGCTACGTTATCAGACACGACTCCTGACCACTCGAGAGAATCGGAGGGCACCCCGTCGATGCAAAGAAGTTCGTCCGTTTGCCTCTCTCGATTGTCCTCAGTCTCAGGTGGGTCACACACATGAGACTGCGAATGCTCGGAGGCTAATGGGTGGGGGACATTTGGCGACACATTGAAATCCGGGTTACTGCCAGCATCTACGATCGTCCAATCATTTGTAGTGATGGGGAGATTTGGCGACGAGAGTCGCCCAGGCGGAGACTGTGAGCCAAGAGTGGCCGCAATTGTGTTGACTCTATGATCCCATGAGGAAGCTGGGCCCAAGGAGGAAATAACTCGGTCCGTTGTATTATCGTTGTCGCCATGTGGTGGATGAAACTGTTGTAACCTTGTCTGTCGTTTAGTCGACAGATGGTCTTTCACGTGATGACTACGGCTAAAGAGTCCACTCCGTCTAGGAATAAGTGCATGCTGCTGATTCGGCCAAGTAACAGTAATATGCGGCACACTACGGAGTGTCTGCACAAGGGATGTCAGCCAAACAGGGGGAGTAATAATGTGTTACTTGCCGCTAGCGCACTGAGACAATCGTTACGATTCACCCACTTGATCTCCCAACATCCGGGATCCATTTCTTCAGATCTATCCGCATTATGAGGATACGAATATGTTAAATACTCTGCGGCAGTCAAGTTTGAATAAGTAGGCGACGTTGAGCACATGCAGCTCACCTGTGCTCTCTTCTGCAGGCTCCGGCGGGCGGAGATCGAATGACGCTAAAGGACCGAAAGACGAAGCAATACGGTGCAGGGTCTGCAGCAGCATCTGTCAGTCACTGGCAGGGTCCCTGGGACAATAGAAACAAACTGGCCTGAGAGTCAAACCGCAGCGGCGAGAGGGTCAAGCCTACACCAGTCAAGACACTGGCGGCAGGATCTTGCTCTTGTGGAGAAGGCGGGACGGGTGTACTGGTATTACTGTCGAGGTGAAGAGCCTGTGCATTGTAGAGTATATTGATACGTCTGGAGGCGCATATAGTCAGACGCAACACGATTGCTTCATCCCCGGCATTTACCTTGATCCCGGAAAGCGACAAATTCTCATTGCCGTCGGCAGGTCGAACTCAACGATACGGCCGTTTGAGTTGGAGGAAGAGACGAATCGACCATGGTCGGCGTCGCGAATTACCTCCACTGGTTTTCTGAAATTGTGTTGTTTTAAGGCGGAGCGCTGAAAATAAACAATACCTATACGAGACCCAGAGCGACCTCTGAGAGCGTGCGGGTTCGAAGCGCAGATGGCGACCCATGAAGTTCTGGGGAGGAAGCGAGCGAACCTGTTGTATTAGTTGGGCAGCGGACGCCGAGTCCTATATATGCGGGTGAGGTTGAAGAAAAATAAAATGAGCTTTTGGAAAAACGTTACATCACACTGGACAAAAGCGCAGACTCCACCGCGGCTATCGCGAATGATTCTGACAAGGTTGACATGCACAAAAGCAGAGAGATGGTCCTTGAGCCGAGCGCTCAACTCTGCATGGTCAACAGTTGTTGGGAGACTGAAAAGGAAGAATCAGAGCATGAATGAAGGCAAGAATGGAAGGCGGAAATGACCTTCCAACAAAGACGCTAGCTTCGTGGGATATTTTGTCATTTTGAGTGCGAATCTGAGTGGGAGTTACGGTGACGGGAGGGAGAAGCGATGAATTAGTGGTAGTTGTACAAGTGGCAGTTTGGGGGATCCTAGACAATGAAGAGGCGGTAGATGGAGAGGGAGAGGTGGACAAAGAGTCGTAGCGAGTGCCCCACTCTCTGAGGGGGCCAGATTCGATGAGAGACATGAGGAAAAGAGAAAGAGATGGAGGAGAGGGCGAAAGAGGCTGAGTTAAGAATATTGAATACCAACATAGCATGTCAGCCCACAGAAGCCCCGCCCTGACACAGCTTCACTCGGATCCCGCTCGGAGATCTGTCCCACTCTTATTCGGCTATCGTCCCCAGAGCTCTCTTTCTCAATTCATTGTCGCTCCCCGGAGATCTTCGCCAGGCTATCCAGACGTCAGACAGGTCAAGAGCAAGGCCTGCAGTCCATTCGCATCAGAGGATCCCCACAGATTAAGGCCTTGGGATGCTCAAAGAAGGCAAATTTCCATATGACCGGACGAGGGGTAATTGGTATGCGTAAAAGCGTACAGGAAACGAGAAGCCAGTCCAAGCCCGCATTTGGTAACGTGATTACCAAACTGTACTTGAAGCTCCGCGATTGACTCTTGTGCATTTCCCGATACAACACTCACATCAACCCTCCCCTTCCTTTTCCTTCCCTATACGCCATGTCCGATGACGGTTACGGTGGCGGCACCGGCGGCGATGACTACGACTATGGTGGCCCCAGTTTTGCCGAGGATGTCTACGTGCGCCCTTATATCACGTTCCTCTCAACCTCTACATCTTCTCTTGCTCTTCTATAGGATAACAATTATGACTTGCTTGCCGAGCCACATGACGGTGTCGACGATGGCCAAGCAGACGCGTCTCAAATGAACGGTATCGAAGGTCTCAATAGTGCTGAGCATGATCACGACATGATCAATGGGACCGCTTCGCAAGAACAGCAGAGTGCCCCTCAGACTCAGACGGGTCTCACCGGAGAGCAACAGCCTAACAAAGTTAGAGTCACCACCCCTTATTTAACAAAATACGAGCGTGCCCGCATATTGGGAACGAGAGCTCTGCAGATCAGGCATGTATGATGTCCTACTCCTCTAATTGAAAATTTGACCATTGCACAGCATGAACGCCCCCATTCTTGTTCCCCTCGACGGCGAAACAGATGCACTTCAGATCGCCATCAAGGAACTTTCTCAGCGCAAAATTCCTCTTGTCATCCGCCGTTATCTTCCCGATGGCAGTTTTGAGGACTGGAGTGTCTCCGAACTCATTAGTGATTGATCCTTCCTAGTCTATTTTCCTCTCGCCCCGGCGTGCCTTTGTTCGCCCCCATGATTCCCTTACTGTACACTCTGCTCTCTCCACTTGCCGACGTCATGGTCAGTGCACTGCAAATACCGTTCCTTGTGTGCTTGTTATACATTACAGCAATAAATTAGATGTAAACAGCACTGTTCCCAAAGTTCATGTAAAAATGTCCACGTCAAGCTCACGTTGTGTTGGAATCACAACTTCCACCTTCATCCGTTTCTTCGATGGACCCCTCTTGACTCTATCTGCGCCAGTAGCCTTGAACCTCATTCTTGGGACATCGCTTTCATCAATCCTCTTCTCGACATCTTTGATGCAGCTATTGGTCGCATCGGCGAACAAAGGAACACGCTCATCTGGCGAAAGCTTCGCCACGGTGGGCTTAGAACTCCCAATGTCTCGCTTCTTCGATGGGCTGCAGTCGCCACCCATGTAATGTGACGTCGACGGGGGCCGCTTCGTCGGGGAAGAGGGGGCTTTGGGTAGTGTAGTGAATTGGTCGGCAACCAGGGCTGGGGGGATATTCTCCATTCCAGACGCTGTATGCTTCTTGCCACCTATAGGTTCGACAGGTTAGCCTTCATCGAGCAAGTGACAATGAGTGAAGGGATAAATACTTCCTAATTCCTTTGCCGACAACGCCTTTCATGGCCTTGAACGCGCCGTTGTCATCGTTATCGAGTGTTTGCTGAACTTCCCAGTCCGATGGCCGGGCCCTCCGCCAATCTTCCTCCACGTTATGTGCCCATGCATCTGTCTCGCCTTCAATGTGATAGTCTATGACACCGTTCCACTCGCTCCCTGGGGCCGTCTTGTTGATATATATGACTTTGCCCATCCAACTCTTCTTTGCGGATTGAGAGTCTGATGGCGCAGATGCATGTACTGCTTTTGCAAAATCTTTGACGAGCTTCCGTAGGCCGTGGACTTTGAGTGAGGTACCCATAATGATCAGCATGTCCGGTTTTCGGGATACATCAGAGGCTTGGATGTCCCCAATGTCATCCCCTAACGGATGTGCCTCGTCATAGAGCACGATACCCGGGCGCAATGTTCCTATTTTCAGGGGGCGCGCCGAGCGTGCGATACGAGCTTCCGCTGACAGAACGTCACCACGTGGTACAATCCAATGATGGCGAAAGACATACAACGTGAAGTGCACTCGGGGCAATCGGGCGCCAACCCAGACGTGAAGAGTCGAAGGTGCTCTTCCTTGCATGGAAAGTCTGCAGAACACAAGGTACATCGTACACGATGAATATCCCCGTGTAGCTGGACATTTCGTACATCCTTTGCGCGAATTTTGCCCTTGCCCTTTCCGTCAACCTTGACATCCTTACTAGAGCTGCCGATAAGCCCGGCCTTTTCCTCAAGGCCATCAATGTTCTGAGTGTAAGAGCGAAGGAGCTTTTTCCTCTCATCGAGCGTGCGAATAAAACGGTGTGTGCGTGACGGAGATGCCAAATCGACCGACTGCTTCAGTTGCGAGATGAACGAGTAGAATATGGAAGTGGAGGTCGGGTCACGGAACAGGGAGGCGTCAAACAAGTCTCGCCCCTTTAAAATTGTGTCTGGATATTGCTTCTTTACGAGTGCATAGAGCCCATCTGAAGAGCGAAAGTCCTGTATGTGCGAATAAGTATTCCGAGGTCTATGGATGCAACTGCGTGAGACTGTCAACGCACGGGAATCCCGCAGGAGCAAGAAATGCCTGCGCCGGTGACCACAACGATGCGCTTGCTTTTCGCTACGGACAGCGAAAGACTAGTGAGGATGCGGCGAGCGACAGGATCCGAAGATGATGTGGCGAGATCTAGTGTCGTAACCATGGGATGGAAATTTATGAGAGGTTGAAAAGAGGAGGAGTGGGTGGATAAGGGACTGAATGAGGGGCTCGTCACGTTTAGCCCCAAATTGAGTTCGAGTTTTGGTTGAAAGCTGTCGCGTCAAGACACGTGATCCAATTTAATAAAACGCGTTTCCGGCGCGACTGCACTGGCAACCCACACTCGCGGATAACTCGTGGTACTGTCTTGCGTTTTCTCGCGCTCAAACCTGCAAGACCGCCACCATCATCATGCATGTATCAGTATCTACTTTGAGGCCGTCAACATGTCACAGCAATCACTGCATAGCCCAACATTGCCAACATCTTCACAGCAGCACCTGCGCATCATGCTCGGATGTGGGAGTGCGTTTGTAGAAATGAATCTCATCGGCTCATTCATACCATCTCTCGGTGATGGCGTCAGAGACCTTGACATGCCCAAATTGGTCCTTCACGTCTGTGAGTACCAAAGAACCTACAGGTCGCGCAGGACGACTTACAGCTCCACCTCAACTTGAATCACAGTGCCATTGTTCCCACAGCCAAGCTAGGGTATGCCGCTGGTCCAAGCTCTGAGCGCGTTCTGGATGTCTCCGAGTCGGAAGGAAACCGTGCTGAGTGGCACGACGCAAGCGTTCAATTTGCTGGACAGGCAGCATGTGCGTCGGTTTGAAACGGCACCAGACAGGGGCGAACTCACAATGCGAGGATGTCGTATCTCGGGAATTGCTTGAATGCGTGGACCATGGTATCAAGGAAGCCAACGACATCTTGGTGTGGCTGGTAATGAACTTCGAACGTCTGTCACAGAACTCCTTTCGGGCGAACATCGGCTGGGCTGAGGAACGCCGTGATTCACAAAAGTGTACCACGCGTGCTTGCTGAACTGAGATTACATCTCATAGCATCGAGCACTGCACATCGCCCTGATCGCACAGCCTCATCTCGTGCCCAAAATGTGCCACCTTTAATATCTAACGAGCTCTGGGTGAACCAATATTCACCCACTTGAAAATGCCATAAATTTACCAGAGGAACCATCGACGGCGCGTACGCACTGTAGTCTGGAAGATCGAAGTGGCAGAAATTACGGGTGAAACCCCTCGTTAGGGAGCGCCTGGGTCCTGTTTAGCAATATCTCGGGAGGGATTCGGGTCGTGCTAGCAAGAAAAATCGTAGCATTGGCCGAAGGACCTGTGAGAGGGCAAGCCCTGTTGACGGGTCAGCTGCTCATCATACTCAAGCCTAGCGTAAGTATTCCCGAATTGAGTTTGCAGGGGACCAAGCCACTGGGAGTGGGAGAGTAACAAGCGTTTTGGATAGTACCAGTCGTGTTCTTACAATAAAAGACTAGCGGTTCATTGGCACAGGTCGCGTTTCGGGAAAGGTATTGCAAAGACTCTGCTTCGAACGAGAGCCATCAGACTCGGAGTCTTGAGGCCTTGAGGGAAGACCAAAAACTACACCAGTTAAGCAGGATCACATCGAGGTCTGGTAAACGTTATTTTATGTCCTTGCTAGTGCTTGACATGCATACTGTGCTTAACTCTGGCATAATCCAGTTCCGTGTTCGGAGAAGCCAACGGCAATCCAACAGAATAGGCTTGTGGGTGCGTCGAATTGCATCACAGAGTTTTCTTACATCAGAATAAGAAACTCGATCTGCCCTTGCAGTGTGTAGGTGGGTCGCAGCCAAAAAAAAAATCAACTCTTCTTTAGGCAATGGCACCACCGGAACTGTCTATGAATAGGAATAGGCAAATGACTTGGATACAGAAAGGAAGTGTAATTATGATCTACAAACAACCCGACGTGAGGTCGTCAGGCAACATAAGAGTACATCAGCTTACGTATATATGCAGCGGGACGATCGATTGACTCTTCTCTCCACTCGGGATGACGAATGTGTGCCGATCAGCAACTGCGATGGCACTGCTAACCAAAGGCGCTTAGCTAAAATATATGTGAGAAGGCATCAGTCGCGATCGTGTCTCGCTCAGAGTTTATAAAATTAACGTCACTCACGTCATGGTTGCCAACTCCATGTCGTCTTCGGACAGACGTCCAATCACGTACGAGAATAAGTATATGGTCCCCCGAGATTACAGTACAGTTCTGACGATGATGAACGAAACAATCAATCCCAATCACCGTCAATAGTTCCCAGCACTTCGACATCATCCTGTGACATATCATTTGCTGCCTTTTTCGCTTTTTGTGGTCCGGTGCTTGGCGTGGCTTTTACGCCTGGTCGAGTGCTTGATGTTTGCCCTGGCTCTACCTCGGCACCACCCTCTTTGGAAGGTCTAGTTGGTCCAGGTGTTCTGCTTTGCTTCCTCACAACGGTCAAAGCACTCTCTGTGTCGGGATTTGAAGGTTCTAGGGTTGGCATAGGTCTTGCACGTATCACCGGAACTGGCCCCGAGAAGTCTTTTCCGGTCATCCTGGAGAGTGTCTGCATGTCTGAAGGCGGGTTTCGCTTCAACGGCACAGGCGTGAAGCGGTCGACACTCACCGTATGGAACCCTGTTTTTCAAACAATGATTGATACGTTGTGAATTCTTCTTGTCCTCCGTCTTGAACTTGGCTTTACAAGCCTTTCGATCGCGCCCGGGGAGGACATAAGACATTAGCTCATAGTTCTCACCGAATTGAGAAAGAGCCTGCAGAGGGTTCAATAAGATACTTGGCGTGATGTAAGAACGCTTACAGCGTAAAACAACTCTGTTTCTTCGGCTGTCCAGCGTGTGCCTCGGAATTTCTTGCCATAAGAACCGGAGTTGATAAATTTCGTGGCATCTGACTCCTCTACGTGGATGTAATTATCTGTCTCATGCTCTTCCGCCCGGTCGACGAACAAAGATTCTTCATCCACGATAGTTTCTCCATTTGGGCCAATGCGAACTTGGACGTTGAAACGACTGGTTGGCATTGTATTACCATAATCAAAACCGAACTCGTTTTCAGGAATGGCAGATGGGGCAGGTGTTCCGGATGGAGTAGATGCAGGTTGATCGGGTGTTTCTGCAGAAGTGGTCGCTACAGAGGAAGACGGCCCCGCGGTAGGGGGTGGAATACTCCGATCTTCAATGTCTTCAGTAAGTCCGTACTTCTTCGCTTCCATGAGAGCCCTCATGCGGGTTCTTTTGTCCTTGTTGGAACGTTTCCAGGCTGCATGGTTATCCAGGATCTGGGAAGCCTTGCTACTCACACGGCCCTGACCAGTATCTTCGCAGATTGCTGCCATTGTTATGACAGTAGGGTCAAGGTCTTCTCCGGGATCGGCGGTAGGGTCCAGGGCGGAAACAGAGGAGCTCTTGGATCGAGCAGGGCCAGATGAATTTCGGGAGGAGGACTTTTTTGGATGACCTTGGTCTAGAGTCTGCCAAGTCATTTGTTGATCTCCGCACTCGCTTCTTTCGTGGTGGTGTAGAGATGTCGACTTCAGAAGGCACATCATGAGGACCAAATTCGCCTGACCGACCGGAGCGTGTGCGAGTATTCGTTATTTCCATTGGAAGTGGGCGCCTTGAGTCAAGTGGGATTGAGGGGGACTGGGTTTGCACCTCTTTGGAAATATTCTCACGCTCTGCCTCTTGACGTCGAACCGAAATGATCGACTTGCCAGTTGGATCCAAGCCGGGTTGGGAGCTTGAACAACAAGCTGATTCTGATCAAGAAGAGACTCCCCCCTTAAAGGGTGTAGCGAATAGGTCATCTTCACTCTCTTCACTTCAACCCGTCCTCTGCTCACTCACTGGCTAGCCTCCTCGTTTTCCATTCACTAAAGCAATGTCAGCCCTTTCGCACATAGCCCACTTCATCGGATTTTTGAAGCCTTTTTCCAGCGCGTTCTAACTGGTTATCATCAACATTTCCCAAGTTTTCTAGTAAATCACGAGGCGGAAAGGTTTCGGATACGGTGCCCCCTCCACACACAATAAGATCACTGGGTAAATTTGACTTCCAAGTCGGTCCTCATACATTCCCGGATACCTCAGTATACGAAGCCCACTATCTTAATTCTACTCCCGTTCCTCAGTTGCCACGTTCCAACACAAATCAGGCCCCGGCCAGTACTTGGCAAACGACTCCTTCTTTCAGAGCACCGACGTACACACCCTACTACCCCTACGCAACCTCAACCACACCCTCTACAACAACATATCCGTCTGTTCAAAGAGCTTCTACCCCACTTGTCTCCGCTGTCGCTTCAGAAACGCCAATTACTCCTGCTCTGATCAACCGCGTTAATGATGCCGCTGCAACTGATCCTATTCTAGCCAACTTCTTGCAACTGGCTGCGTCTGGTCGTGCCACCTCTGACCAACTGAAAACTCTGGCGCTGCTCATACAATCTTTGGCTTCTGCGCAATCGTCCTCAATGTCAGGGTCGGTTCTGAGCAGCGTCTCTGGTTCAGAGCCACATTCTATATTCAATCTCCTGAGCGGTCAAATGCCATCTTCCGCTCCGAGTATCTCAGCTCCAGCCACACCGCCAAGCTCAACTACTCATCCGTATCCCAGTAGTAATCAACCTGCTCCTGCTCAGACTTCTACTCCCACAGCTTTGCAACCTCCAAAAGAATATGATCTTATTTTGGAGTTTCCAGAAAGACCGTATGATCGATGGCTCGTGCCAAGAGTGCCCGTTGTGTGCGAGCGCGTACCGTCCACCGGTAATATTGAGGCCATACTATTACTCTTTGCGTTACCTTTCCCCAAGCAAAAACCGCAAACGCAAACACCAGGAGAGTCAGAGTCGGCAGAGTCGGCTACGTCTCCTAGTTCAGATCCACCGCAGGAAGTAGTACAATTCCGCATAACGAAAGTGCATCAGGTCTTTTGGGACAACCTTCTCAATTGGGCAGGTGGGTCTACCAAAGTGGAGTCGAATCGCGGCATCCTCGAAAAAATTGTTAGCCCTACGAAATATCCTTTTAATATTCGGCCTTAATATCGTTTTTTCAGGCGGTTCCAGAGCGGGTGTACCTCCAGCACCAACTCCCAGAAGGTGAATTACTGACAAAGTTGC
>WNFI01323290.1_pt1 | contig 11680 bp, 6 predicted proteins | sample 5400471 | NCBI WGS metagenome assembly WNFI01 (sample SAMN13153348, study PRJNA577476) | soil metagenome | isolation source: 100 cm saprolite on Douglas fir-dominated hillslope | place: USA:California | collected 2013-09-17
ACGCCGTAGATGGCCTTCACCGCATCGGGGATCGTGTCCCGTCCGCCCGGGCAGAGTGCGCACGTGGCATTGCGATAACTCTGCTTCACTACCTGGAAGTACTGCAGCGCGTCGGTCATCAGAAGATCGTCGTAGCCACGGAACGGCGTCGCGACGCCGCTTCTGACATCCAGCTCCATTTTCCGCGGTCCGGGCTTTCCCTTCTTCGTCTCGATGATCACCACGCCGTTGCTGGCCCGCGACCCGTAAATCGACGCCGCCGACGCGTCTTTCAGGACCTGGATTTCTCCGATGTCGTCGGGACTCAGCCAGTTGAGGTAGGAGTCCTGCGTCGGCGTACCGTCGATGATGTACAGCGGATCGTTGTTCTGGAACGAGGTGATGCCCCGGATCCGGACGGTGGAGCGCGAGCCGGGAGAGCCGCTGGCATCGACCGTGACACCGGAAACGGCGCCATCCAGCCGCTGCAGCACACTGGTCGTGGTCTGCTTCTGGAGGTTCTCGACGTCGACAGTGCCGACCGCGCCCGTGATGTCGGACCGCCGCTGCGCCGTGTAACCGGTGACGACGACCTCTGGCAACACGGCGATGGCTCGGTCCATCGCGAGATTGACCGTAGTACGTCCGGCGATGCCCTGCGCGGTACCGCGGAAGCCGATGAGGTTGAACGTCAGGACCCCATTCCCCGGAGCCGAGATCGTATAGTTCCCCTGCGCATCGGTGGCGGTACTGGTCGCGCTCCCCCGGATGCGGACGGCCACGCCGGAAATGGGATGACCTTCCGGCGTGGTGACTTTGCCGGAGACCTCGATCGGTTGCGCCGGCTCCTGGCCGCGTGCCGTGCCGCACACTGCCAGTGCGAACAGCACGCTCAACCCTGCCGCGCTGAGGAAGTGGAGATGCCTGCTCGCGAACCAACGCTTACCCTGCAGCATGTCGTTCATGGGGGCGCCCTCATCCTGCGGGTCGTCGCATGGCCTTGAGGCCGTGCTTTGTGATCACATCGCGATACGTAATGAGCACCACGTTCCGGGCCTTCACAGCCCCGGTGAATCGTTGAGAGGTGAGCGCATCCAACTCGCCCTGCCGGTTCTTGCTCATCTCCGGGAGCGGCTCGTCGGTGTTCATGTCCACCAAGGCGCCGAGCTCCGCATCGTCCACGCCGACGTGCGTGACCACCGCATTCACGCCCGGGCGCAGTCGATCGATCATCGCCACCAGGCTGTCCGCCTTGCTGCGCGGAGCGGCGGCATATTGGGGAGCGTCCATCGCCTCGCCGAAGTATTCCGACATGCCGAGTCCATATTCCCGCGCCAGCCGCTCGGTGACGTCGCGGAACTCGGGGTAGCGGGTGGCCGTGCCCATGTGAAAATCGACGTAGTCGATCTTCAGGCCCGAGCGCCGCGCCCGCTCGATCTGCGCGCGCAGCTCCTTTTCAATTTCTTTTGGATCGGCGTGGTTCTTGTACAGCGCCTCGGAAGACTGGAAAAAGTATCCATCGGCGTCGACCAGAGTGGGCACCGCTTCGCGGCCCGCCACCGGCCCCCAGCGATAGAATCGCCACTCGGAGTTCAGCGTCAAATGAATGCCCACCGAGACTTCAGGATGCCGCTTGAGAATGTCCACGGCTTCCTGGTACCAGGGGCATGCGAACATGACCGACACGGACACGGGCAGGCCGCTCTCGATGAGGCGCTGCACGCCCATGTTGACGCTGTGACTCATGCCGACGTCGTCGGTGCGGACAATTAGATAGATCGGATCGGACGTGGCGACACGCTGCGTCACGGTCGCTTGACCGAACACGGCAGCCGGCGCGCTGACCAGAAGGAGACCGATGTACGCAGCAAGACGTGACTGCATTCGCTCGCCCGAGACACGTTGCACGTTTGTTACTGTTTCCTCGCCAATTTTGCAGCCTAAAAAGCAACTCAGCAAGTAGCTGCCCGGTCCGCGCTGACCCCCGAAAAAGCCGGTCCACCCGTGCGCCCCCTATAAGAGGAAAGGGGTGGGTGGAGGCGTTATCTTCTCCGGCGCCCGACACCATCAAGGGGAAGACAGTGCACGCGAGAAGCCTGAGGCTGATCGGGATGCTCCTGATGGGGGCGTGCGGGGGAGGGGCGGGTGGCGATGCGGTCGCCAACAGCGCCGCGGCCGTCACGGCGCGGACGTGGGGACTGGCGTACCTGCAGCAGAGCCTGCTGCCCCAGGCCGAAGCGGAGTTCCGCAAGGTCGTGGCGCTGGCGCCCGACCAGGCGGTCGGCTACGCCGACCTCGGGCTGGTGTACCTGCAGCAAGGCCGCTACCGCGAGGCCGAGGCCCAGCTACGGCGGGCCGATGCGCTCGATTCGGCCGACAGCAACGTCGGGCTCATGCTCGCCCGGGTGTACGAGCTGACCGGGCGGGAGGCGGAAGCGCGCAGCGGGGTGGAGCGAGTGCTGCGGCGCGATTCCACCGACATCCGGGCGCTGTACGCGCTCGCGGAGCTCGCCGGACGGTCATCCGATCCTGAGGGGCGGGGGCGCCAGGAGAGCTACCTGCGCCAGGTGGTGGGCCGCGCCCCGGCGAACCTGGCGGCCCGTCTCGAGCTGGTGGACCTCCTGCTCGCGCGCGGCGCCACCGACGATGCGGTCGCCGAGCTCGAGGCGTTGCAACGTGAACTGCCACAGTTGCCTCCGGAGGCCGCGCGCTTCTTCCACCGTGCCCTCCGGGTGGCCCGGGCGGGCGGGGGCCGGGCGTCCGAGGCCGGGGCCGCCGCGAAACAGTTTCATCGCGCAATGGAGGTCACCGCCGCCTACCAGGCTAGCCTGCAGCGCCTGGGCGGCCGGAGCGCCCCGCTGGTGGGCTATCCCGTCCTGACGTTCAACCAGAACATCGCGGTGCCCACCGAGGACGCGCGTGCTGTGGCGGCGGATATCCGTTTCAGGGACGTGACGACCGGAAGCGGGCTGGAACGCGTGGAGGCACTCCCCGACAGCCTGGCGGCGTCGCTCGAGCGCGGCGTGGCCCTGGCCGTCGGCGACTACGACGATGACGAGGCCGAAGACCTGTTCGTCGCGGGCCACCTGTTTCGCGGCGTGCTCGGGCGCTTCGTGGAGACCACGGCGAGCGCCGGCATCGTGCTCCGCGATCGCGCCACGACGGCGGTCTTCGGCGATTACGACAACGATGGCAGGGTCGACCTGTACGTCGCGACCAGCGGGCGCGGAACCTTGTTCCGGAGCACCGGTGCAGGTCGATTTCGAGACGTTGCGGCCTCGGCAGGCCTCGCGGAGAGCACGACTGCCTCGCGGGCGCTCTTCATTGATCTGGACCACGACGGTGATCTCGACCTACTGCTCGCAACACCGGCCGGAACCCGCGCCTACCGCAACAACCTGGATGGCACGTTCCGCGAGATGGCCGCTCAGATGGGGATCTCGAGCGGGGGCGGGGGCGGGGGCGGGGGCAGTCGCGATGTCGCGTTCGGGGACTTCGACGGGGACGGCCACACCGATCTCGTGATCGTCGGTAACGACGGGCGACTCCGGCTGCTCCGCAACTTGAGCCAGGGGCGCTTCGAAGACGCCACAGCGGCGAGCGGCCTCGGCGGAGTCTCTCACGCGGGCGCGGTGGCCGTAGGGGACTACGACAACGACGGCTTTCTCGACCTGTTCGTGACCTCGCTCGACGGACACGGGGAGCCCGCGTTGTACCACAACCGCGGGGACGGCAGCTTCGAGTCGGACGCGCGAGCGGGGGAGTTGCGGCGGAAACTACGCGGCGTGGTGGGTCTGGACGCCGCCTTTTTCGATTTCGACAACGACGGCTTTCTCGATCTCGTCGTGGTGGGCAAACCGGCCGTTCCGAACGGGCGGGGCGTGTTCCTGTTCCGCAACGACGCGAAGGGACGCTTCGAGGACTACTCCACGGTCCTCCCCGACAGCCTGCGAGCGGGCCGGGCAGTCGCCGTCGCAGACATCGATCAGGACGGCTTTCTCGATCTCATCGTGGTGGGCTGGGACGGACGACCCAGGTTACTCCGCAACGACGGCGGGAACGTCAATCAGTACGTCCAGGTACGGCTGGTCGGCTTGCGCCAGGGGAGCGGCAAGAACAACACCTTTGGGCTCGGCGCCACGCTCGAGCTGCGGGCAACGGTCTATTACCCTGGGACCGAAGAGGACGTGCTCGAGCAGCAGATCCTCAAAGGATCCTGTCCGTTCCTGTACGCCTGGGACGGGCACGGCTTCAGCTTCGTGACGGATGTCATGTGGCGCAGCGCGCTCGGCATGCCCCTGGGGATCATGGCGGGCGGCACCGACATCGCGTCGGCACCGCCGCACGCCTCGCGCGAGTACATGCGGGTGCCGGGCGCGGCCCTCGTGCCGCGCGACGGCCGCTACGTCCTGCAGATCACCGAAGAGTTGTGGGAGGTCGGCTACCTCGACGAGGCGAAGCTGCTCGTCGTGGATCATCCGGACTCGGTGGACGTGTATGTCAACGAAGGCTTCGTGCCGCCCGCGCCGGGTCCCGCCGAGCTGCGCCTGTACAGCGTGTCGCGATCCCAGCTTCGTCCGCCCATTGCCGCGACCGACGAGCAGGGCACCGACTGGCTCCCCGCGTTGCGCGCGCGGGACGACCGCTACGTGGCGCCGCTCACGCTCACGCGCTACCAGGGTATCGCCACACTGCACGACCTGATTCTCGACCTCGGCGACTTGAGTGGCCTGGACAGCGTCCACCTGTTCCTCAACGGCTGGATCTTCCCGACGGACGCGAGCATCAACCTGGCGCTCGCCCAGCAGGGTCAGGCCGGCGTCATTTTCCCCTACCTCGAGGTGAAGGATTCGCAGGGCCGCTGGAGCAAGGTCGCCGACGTAGGCTTCCCGTCGGGCAAGGGCAAGACGGTGATCGTGGATCTCACGGGAAAGTTCTTGAGCGCCGATCACCGCGTGCGCCTGCGGACCAACATGGAGATTTACTGGGACCAGGCGTTCGTCGCTGGTGGTGGAGCCGGAAGCGCGCCCGTGATTACCCCCCTCGGTCCCGCGGCGGCCGACGTGCACTCCCGGGGGTTCTCACGGTTATCCCGGAAGGGAGGGCGTTACGGACCAGAGTGGCCCGCGTACGGCGACGTGTCGCGGGAATCGCCCTGGGAGCCGATTGTCGGGGCGTATACGCGCTACGGCGACGTGCTATCCCTCGTGCGCGCTCCGGACGACATGTACGTCATCATCGCCCCGGGCGATGAGGCCACGCTGACGTTCGACGCCAACGCGGCTCCTCCCGTGCGACCGGGTTGGACGCGCGACTTCCTGCTGTACACGGACGCGTGGCTCAAGGACTCGGATCGGAATACCGCGGCGGGGAACACCGTCACGCCGCTGCCGTTCCACGGCATGTCGCGCTACCCCTATGGGGCGGACGAGGCGTACCCCAAGGACGCCACGCACCAGCGGTTCGTCGAGACCTACAACACTAGGCGCGTTCTCATACGGCGTTCCCCTCTCCGTTAGTCCTCACCCCCTGTCCCCCTCTCCCGTTGGGAGAGGGGGGACGAAGGTCGGGCTTTGGTCTCCCCTCTCCCGAAGGGAGAGGGGATCAAAGGGGTGAGGACCTACAAGAGATAACCGCGCTTCATGAGGCTGCGCCCCGAGGCCGCGTACCCATCCGGACCCGGGAGATGGAAGCTGAGCGAGTCCGCCAGGCGGTCGTAAATGTTGAAGAGCACGCAAACCTGGATCGCATCCTCCACGGCTTCATCGCTCACACCGGCGGCGCGCAGTGGTTTCACGTCCGCCGGTCCCACGTCCGTTGGGGCGAGCGTGAGCTTCTCGAGGAAGCCGAGGGTCGCACGCAGCTTGGGATCGAGCGGAGCGGTGCGCCAATCTCTCAGGACTGCCTCGACCAGGGTGTCGTCTTTCTTTTCCTGCTTCAGGGCCAGCGACGCGACCGCGCCGTGAGCGCCGGTTCAGAACAGGCACTGGTTCAGGCGCGACGTGAACGCTGCAAACAGCTCCCGCTCCCCCACGCTCCAGGGCGAGTGCCCGCGCATCACCCTCCTGCGTTCCCCCTCTCCCGGAGGGAGAGGGGGTCAGGGGGTGAGGACCCACCCTGGAGAGGGGGTCAGGGGGTGAGGCCACGCCCCGAAGCGCGCTGAGCCCGCGCTCGAGCCGGCCCAGGGCGGCGCCGAGCGCCGCGGAGACCGTCGCCTCGAACAGGACATCGTCGGAATGGCCGGCCCGCTTCAGCGCGGCGAGGTCCTCATCCGTGACCTGATAGGCGTGTAGGGCCACCTTGTCGACATAGGCCGCGAGGTCAGGCGCGATGTCCGCACCCCCTGTCCCGCTCTCCGTTCCGGAGAGGGGGGACGAAGGACGAGCGCGCGCGAGCACCGCGCGACGCAGCTCCGTGGGCGTGTGGCCGGAAGTGGCCAGCACGCTGTCTAGGAGCCGCTTGGTGAAGGCGGCGTACCGCCCGGTTCGGCCATCCATGCGGCGTAGGATGGGTGTAGCGGGGGGGTGCGTCAAGAGGATTCCCGGGTGGCGGAACCACACTTCAAGCCGTACGATTCTCGCCGCTCATGACCCTTTTCGCGTTCCTGGTCGCGGCCCAAACGGTCGCACAGGCGGACACCGTGCCGCCCTACCTCGCCTTCCCACAGCCGGGCCTCGATGACCCTGCCGCGTACGAAGGCTACCAAACCCGCGTGTACCAGGATGCCGCCAAGAACGCGCTCCAGGTCTACTGGAAAGGTTCGACAGGCCGGATCGTGAACTTGTGGGCGGACGCGGCCAACGAGAGTATGGGCTTCACCGTGCGCGACTCGAGTGGCAAGCCGGCCGAGCTGGCCTGGGGCTCTTCCGGGGCCGTCGTGGCGAGATCGGCTCATACCCGCTCCGTGTCCTATGCCCTGGAGCTGCCGTCGGCGGTGAGAGTTGGTCTCTTCCTGCTCGGTTCCATGCGGGTCGAGCGGGACCTGCAGTATGCCGCCCGCGATACGCTGCCCCTCGACGCCGCCGCGTTTCCCCAAGCCGAGCTGTCGCAGCTGATCGACCACGTCGCGAAGCTGAAACCGGCCGAGCAGGCCCGTCACCTATCGCTGCTCGGCGTGAAGAACGTCGAGGGACTGCGTGCGCGCCTGCTGCCGCACGTCGTCCTCACCCCCCATCCCCCTCTGCGCGATGCGGAGCGGGGGAGTGCCGATACGACGTGGTCGGTGCGCGTCGAGCAGGTCAGCTTCGACGGCAGGAATCACCTGTGGCTCGCGCTCGAGGGCGACACGCGTGAAACCGTTCCTGCGCTATCGGGGAGCACCGTCACGATCCGACGGCCCGCCGGAGGCCCCGTACGCCTGACCGTACGGGTCACGACGGACGCGCCGGCCCTCACGCCGCTCGGGCGGGCGGAGATCTTCAACGATGAGTTCAATCGTTTTCTCGCCCAAGTCCGCGCCGATACGGCTCACCCGCTGCGTTTCCGGCGGCTCGAGCGTGAGGTGCGGGGGGTGGAGCTCTTGAGCTACCGCGAGAAGCTCATGGCTGGTCTGCCCAATTTCGCGACCTATTTCGGGCGCGACATGCTCATGACGGCCATCCTGATGCAACCCGTGTGGGCGCCGGACGTGTCGGAGCACGTGGTCGCGAGCGCCCTCGGTAAGCTGTCGCCCGCGGGAGACGTGAGCCACGAGGAGGCCTTGGGCGGGCAGGCGATCCGCGAGAACGCCGCCGAGTACAACCGCCTGGTGTCCGCTGGCCAGCTGGCGCCCGCTCGCGCGCTGCTCGGGCGGCTCGCGGCCACGCGCGAGAACTACATCATGGTGGACGACGACTTCCAGCTGCCGGTGGTGGCCGCCCGCTATCTCGCCGACCCGCGCGTGCCGGCGGATCGCAAGCGCGACTTCCTGCACACGGAGCACCACCTGGCCCGTCTCGTCTCCAACCTGGCGTTCGTCGCACGGCAGGCGGCCCCGTACGCGCGTGACCCCGTGGCGACGAACCTGGTGAGCTTTCCGCGCGCACCCGACGGGGGGGGCGGTTGGCTCGCGACCAGCTGGCGCGACAGCCGGGTGGGGGACGGGGGCGGCCGGTTCGCGATGGACGTGAACGCCATCTGGGTGCCGCACGCGCTCGAGGCGCTGGGGACGATTCTCGACGCGCTCAAGCAGCTCGGTGTCACGCCGGCGATTCGCGAGCAGCCGCTCGCCACGTTCGCGCGCGACCGAGCGGTGCTCGCGCGAGCGGTGGCCACGTGGAAGGGCGCCGAGCGCCACTTCCGGGTAGCGCTCGCGCCAAGCGATGTGAGCGATCGCGTCGCCGCCCGGTCGCGTTGGCTGCCGCCGGCCGAACGGGAGTACTGGAATAACGTCGCGCAGCGGGCGGGCCCCCCCGCGGACACGCTGCGGTTCCTCGCCCTCTCGCTCGACGCCGCTGGGCGGCCGATCCCGATCGTCAACACCGATCCCGCGATGCTGCTGCTCGTCGACTCGCTCGGTCGCGATCGGACGCTCGAGCTCATCGGGCCGATCATGCAGCCGTACCCCTGGGGGCTGTTCGTGGATGGGCTCGGGCCCCTGGTCGCGAACGATGCCTACGCCACGCGCGATGTGTGGGAAGCGTTTCGCAGGGATCGATATCATTCCCCGTTCGTCGTGTGGGGCCGGGACGTGAACGCGCTGCTCGCGGGCTTGGCGCGGCAGCGCGGGAACCGGGTCGACACCACGATCGCCAGCATCGAAGCCGCCGTGAATCGTTCCGGCCTGCGGCATGCTGAACTGTGGAGCTACACCATCGAGAACGGCCGACTGGTCCCGTCGCGCTACGGCACCAGCTCGGACGTGCAGCTGTGGAGCCTGACCGATCTCGCCGTTCAATATCTCCTCAACCACCCAATACCATGAGCAACCTGCACGGATTCGACATTGCCGTCATCGCCGCCTACTTCCTCGTGCTGGCCGGGATCGGGTACTGGGCGGCGCGCCGGGAGAAGAACGTCAGCGCCGACTTTTTCCTCGCGAGCCGGGATGTAGGGTGGTTCGCGGTGGGCGCGAGCCTGTTCGCCTCGAACATCGGGAGCGAGCATCTCGTGGGCCTCGCCGGCACCGGGGCGGCCAGCGGGCTCGCGGTAGGCCACTTCGAATGGCTCGCCTGCTTCATGCTGCTGCTGCTCGGCTGGCTGTTCGTGCCGTTCTATCTGCGGAGCGGCGTGTACACGATGCCCGAGTTCCTCGAGCGCCGGTTCAACCCAGCCGCGCGTAGCTACTTCACCTGGGTGTCGATCATCGGCTACGTCCTGACCAAAATCAGCGTCACCCTGTTCGCGGGCGGCATCGTGATGCGCGAGGTGACGGGGTACAGTGTGTGGACCAGCGCCGTCATCTTGATCGTCGTCACCGGGATCTACACCGTCCTGGGGGGCCTGCGCGCCGTGATCTATACGGAGGTGATGCAGGCGGTCGTGCTGATCATCGGGTCGGCGACCATGACGGTGCTCGGCCTCCAGGCGGTAGGCGGATGGAGCGGCCTGGAGGCACGTGTGCCGGCGGACTTCTTCTCCATGTGGAAGCCGATGAATCACCCGAACTTCCCCTGGACGGGCATCGTGTTCGGCGCGCCGATCCTGGGCGTGTGGTATTGGTGTACCGACCAGCACATCGTGCAGCGGGTGCTCGCGGCCAAGAACGTCAGCGCCGCCCGCACGGGCACCATCTTCGCCGGGTTTCTGAAAATCCTGCCGGTGTTCATCTTCGTCTTGCCGGGGATCATCGCCGCAGCGTTGTACGCGGACATCCGGGGCGGGTCGGCCGATGCGGCGTACCCCGCGTTGGTCACGCGGCTGCTGCCGGCCGGGTCAGCGGCTGGTGGCGGTGGGACGGATCACCACCGTGCTGCTGGTCGGGTTGGGTCTCTTGTGGATTCCGTTTATGAAGTACATCTCGCCGCAGATCTACATCTATCTGCAGAGTGTGCAGGCGTACATCGCACCGCCGATCGCGGCCTGCTTCCTGCTTGGTGTGCTGTTCCCGAGGCTGAATGGGACAGGCGCGCTGGCGGCACTGTGGACCGGCCTGGTGCTGGGGACGGCCCGCCTGGTGCTCGAGCTCGCGCGGGCCAGTCTGGCCAGCGGCTCGGTGTGGTACTGGTTCGCCACGATCAACTTCCTGCACTTCGCGGCATTGCTGTTTGCGCTGTGCTCGGGGATCCTCATCGCGGTCAGCCTCGCGACCGCGCCGCCCGGGACTGCCCGGACGGCCGGGCTGACGGTCGGGGCCCCGGAGATCACGGCGATCCCCGTTCCATCAGGCCCGCGCACCCTCAATGTCGTCCTCTCGATTGTCCTGGCGGCGACGATCGGGGTGCTGTGGATCGTGTTTAGATGAGCAGACGTATGCTGCTAGTTCGGCGGTTTATTCTCGCGCTCGCCGGGGGCCTGTGTTGGATGGCCCAGCTCGGCGCGCAACAAGCGACCGGTACGATCCGCGGACGCGTCGCGGACGACGCGACGCACCAGCCGCTCTCCGGAGTCACGGTCGCGGTCGGCGGCCACGGCGTGCTGACCCAGGCGGACGGCCGCTACCTCATCACGGGCGTCCCCGCCGGCACGGACACCCTGCGGACGCGAATGATCGGGTACGCGTCGGCCAAGCAGGCCGTCACGGTCGTGGGGGGCGACACGGTCGTCGTCGACTTCCCCCTGTCCCCCCAAGCGGTGAGCCTGTCGGAAATCGTCGTGACCGGCTACGGAGAGCAGCGGGCGGGCAACATCACGGGAGCCGTGAAGCAGGTGACGGCTGCCGAATTCAACAACGGCCGCCTCATCAGTCCTGAGCAGCTCATCGAGAACAAAGTTGCCGGCGTGCAGCTCGTGGACAACAACGAGCCGGGCGGCAACCTGACGATCCGGATTCGCGGCGCGACCTCCGTCAACGCCAGCAGCGAGCCGCTGTACGTCGTTGACGGCGTGCCGCTCGGCACCGGCGCCGGCGGGGGCATATCGATCGGCCGCGACAGCCTCAACCCATCGGCCGGGCGCAATCCCCTAAACTTCCTGAATCCGGACGATATCGAGAGCATCACCGTGCTCAAGGACGCCTCGTCCGCCGCGATCTATGGCGTGAACGCCGCCAATGGCGTCATCCTCATCCGGACGAAAACGGGGCGGGGCGAGCCGAAGATCGAGTATACCGGGAGCGTGTCCGCCTCGTCCGTGACCCGGCTGCCGTCGATACTGAACGCCGCGCAGTTCCGTGCAGCCGTGCTCGCGCACGCGGATCCGGCGCAAATCAGTCAACTCGGCAACGCGAACACCAACTGGTTCGATCTGGTGGACCGCACCGGGGTCGGCCAGCAGCATGACGTGGTGGTTTCGGGCGCGGGAGATAAGAACAGCTACCGCCTTTCGGTGAGCCACTTGAACCAGGACGGCATCATCAAGGGCACCACCGTGGAGCGGCAATCGCTGGGAGTCAACTACCAGCAACGATTCCTCGACGACCGCCTGAGCGTGCGCACCAATCTGAAGGGCTCGCGCGAGTTCGACCGGTTCACGCCCGGCGCCGTGCTTTCCAACGCCGTCCAGATGGGGCCGACGCAGCCGGTGTACGATTCCACCGCGGCCACCGGCTACTACAATTGGCCCGGGAACAACCTCACGTCCGCGGACAACCCGCTGCAGATTCTGAATCTGGCCAAGTCGGAAG
>WNFI01005952.1_pt1 | contig 11677 bp, 11 predicted proteins | sample 5400471 | NCBI WGS metagenome assembly WNFI01 (sample SAMN13153348, study PRJNA577476) | soil metagenome | isolation source: 100 cm saprolite on Douglas fir-dominated hillslope | place: USA:California | collected 2013-09-17
ACTTCACCCCACTGCCGCTCCGCTCGGCAGCCTAACCCCGGCAGACGCTCCACTTATCGACGCGGAGATTCTGTTCAGACAACCGGGACCAGCTCAGTCTCCCAGTCATTGCGGAGATAAGTGTCGAGATCTGGTGCGCCCAACGCCGAAATATGCAGTTTCTCCCGATAGAAGTCCTGGCTCAACGCCCAGCCCGCATAGATATGGCCAATGGCACGGAGTGTCGCGCGCGGTTCCTCGGAAAACCGTCCATTGCCGAGATGTTCGTGCGCGGCCTCGAAGGTACGCAGCAGACCCGAGAGGAAGACCTTGTTGTGTTCGGCGGTGCGGGCGCTTCCACACACCACGATGATGCGCTCGACCGCGTCGGGAAACGCCGCGGCCCAGTGATAAGCTTGTTGCGCGCCCATCGAAAACCCATACACCGCATGAAGCCGATCGATCCCGAATTGCTCGGTCAGCAAGCGATGCTGCGCCTGGACGCTGTCCCAGGATGTCACCAGCGTGGGATAGTCGGGCCTGTCCGCAGCCCCGGAGGACACGCCGTTGGAGAACATGTTCGGAATCACGATGAACCAGCGGGCCGGATCGAGAATGCCGTCCGACCCGATCAACCACTCCATGTCCTCGTGTTTGGCACCGTAGCTGCATGGATACAGCACGACGTTGTCCCGTTCCGGTGTTAGCGTGCCGTATGTCTTCCATACCAACCGCGCGTCGCGAATGACCTCGCCTGACTGCACCTGAAAGTCGCCTAGGCGAAACTCGCCGCTGTTTTGGGGCCAATCCATCAACCGTGAACCTTTCTCATGATCCTTAATCCAGCGCCGGGACGACAACACGGGACGAGCCATTCCCATTGTTCCGGATGGATCGTGGTCGATCAGCTCGGCTAGGTTGCCCCGACAGATCCCACGCCGCCTCGACACGCGGCAGCGCGTCCCGGAAAGTTATCTTCGCCACTCACGATACGAGTTCCACCGCATGCGACTGCTCCCAATGGGCTCCGGGCACTGCGGCAAACAGCGCGCGGGTGTAGGGATGCGACGGTGTGGCATGCACGGCAGCCGCCTCCCCCATTTCGACGATACGGCCCGCGCGCATCACCGCGATACGTTCGCAGACCTGCAAGGCCACGCGCAGATCATGAGTCACGAACAGCATGCTGAGACCGAGCTTGCCCTTGATGTCCGCCAGCAATTGCAACACCTGCGCCTGGACCGAGACGTCCAGCGCGGAGACCGGCTCGTCCGCCACCAAAATCTCTGGCTCCAGCGCCAGCGCCCGCGCGATGCCAATGCGCTGCCGCTGACCGCCCGAGAATTCGTGCGGATAGCGCGTGGCCACTGCCTCCTCAAGCCCGACGAGATTGAGGAGATCGACCACTCGCGCCCACGTCGCGGCGCGGCTCACGCCATGAATCAGCGGCCCTTCGGCGATGATGTCACCCACGCGCTGTCGCGGATCGAGCGAGGCATAGGGGTCCTGAAACACCATCTGCACACGCCGGCGGTAGGGCCGCAGCCGCCGCCGGCCGAGCTGCGCCAGCGCTTCGCCACCAAGCAGGACCTCGCCGGAATCGACCCGGGCTTCCAGCACCGGCGGCCCCGAACTAGCCGCAGCATGGCGAGATGCCTGCAGCCGCGGCACTGCGGCGAGGAGCGAACGAGTGTAGGGATGAACCGGAGAACGCAGCACATCGTCACGCCGGCCCTCCTCCACCAGTTGACCACGCTGCAACACCGCTACCCGGTCGGCGATATCCGCCACCACGCCGAAATCATGGGTGATGAACAGCACCGCCGTGCCGCGCTCGCGCTGAAGCTCGCGCAATTGGGCCAGGATCTGCGCCTGGGTAGTTACATCAAGGGCCGTCGTGGGCTCGTCTGCGATCAACAATTTCGGCCGCAATGCCACAGCCATGGCAATCACCACACGCTGACGCTGACCGCCGGATAGCTGATGCGGATAGGCGCGGTACAAACGCTCCGGATCGGGCAGATGCACGTCGGCGAGCAATTGCACCACGCGCTCGCGCCGCGCCCGGCGCGACAGATCGGTGTGCAGGCGGAATACTTCGTCGACCTGCTGCCCGATCCGATGCAGCGGATTAAGCGCCGTCATCGGCTCCTGGAATACCATCCCGATCTCCAGCCCGCGTATCGCGCGCAACCGCGTCTCATCCGCCTGCGCGAGGTCGGTGGCGCCAAAGCGTAGCGCGCCCGCGGCGATGCGCACACGCGGCGGCAGCAACCCCAGAATGGCGCGTGCGACCATCGACTTGCCGGAGCCGGATTCACCGACCAGGCAAATAATCTCGCCCGGACGCAACGTCAGGTCGAGTTGGTCTACCGCGTGAGGTCGGTCGGCGCCGCGCGGCAAGGCGATGCTCAATCCCTCGATCGATAGTACGGGTGGAGCGAAGAAAAAAGCGTCGTTCATCGATCGCGCAGCCTTGGGTTCAACGCCTCGTTCAGGCCATCGCCGATCAAATTGATAGCCAGCACCGTCGCCAGAATGGCCAGGCCGGGAAAAGTGCATATCCACCAGGCCGACCGCAGCACTTCGCGCCCTGCACTGATCATCAGGCCCCAGCTCATCAGGTTCGGATCGCCCAGGCCGAGGAAGGACAGGCCGGATTCGAACAGAATAACGCTGGCGACCAACAGCGAGCCCACGGCGATCAGCGGCGAAGCGCAGTTCGGCAGCAAATGACGGAAGACGATGCGCCCATCGCCTGCCCCGAGTCCGACGCAGGCCAGTACGAACTCGCGTCCGCCAAGAGAAGCGAACTCACCGCGCGCCAACCGCGCAATGCCAGGCCAGGACACGAGGGCGATGGCGGCAATCTCGCTGTCGGCCGAGGGCGAGAGAATCGCCACCAGCAGGATCGCCAATATGAAAGACGGAATAGTCTGGAACAATTCGGTGACCCGCATCAGCGCCACGTCCAGTTTGCCGCGATAGTAGCCGGCCACCGCGCCGATCAGCACGCCGAGCACGACCGCGGCCAGCGTCGCTGCGACGCCGATCATCAGCGAGGTGCGCGCACCGTAGATGATGCCGGCAGCGACGTCGCGTCCGAGCGTGTCGGTCCCAAGCAGGAAGCGACCGCCAGGCGGCTGCAACGGTGGCCCTGCCAGCGCGAAGGCGCCGGCGGGATACAGGACGGGAGCGGCGGCGGCCATCATCAGCACGAGCAGCAGCACGACCGCGCCGAGCAGCGCCAGGCGGTTGCGGGCAAAGCGAACGAACGCGTCCTGCATGGTCAGGCGTCCATGCGCGGATCGAGCGCGACATAGGCGAGGTCGACCACCAGGTTGATCACGACCACGACGCAGGCCGACACCAGGAATATTCCGAGCAACAGGTTCAAGTCCCGTCCTTGCAACGCGGCGAAGTCAAGCGTGCCGATGCCGGGCCAGCCGAACACCGACTCCACGATCACCGACCCGCCGATCAGGTTGCCGGCCTGCACTCCCGCCATCGTGACCAGCGGCAGCAATGCATTGCGCAGGATGTGGCCGAATATGATGCCGCGCTCGGTTTGTCCTTTGGCGCGTGCGGTGACGACGTAGTCCATGTTCACTTGCTCGATCACGGAAGCGCGCATGACCCGCGTATAGAGAGCGAGATAGAACAGCGCCAGCGACAGCGCTGGCATGATAAGGTGGCGACCGACGTCCAGCGCGTAGGCGCGTCCTTCATAAAACGTGCCGATCGTCTCGAAGCCGCTGGTGGGCAGCCATCCCAGCCGAATCGATAGCAGCACGATCAGCATCAGCCCCAGCCAGAAGGACGGCGTTGCCGATGCGAGCAGGGCAAGCACGGAACTCGCGCCATCGCGCCAGGTGTTGCGCCCGGTGCCAGCAAGCAGGCCCAGCAGCATCCCAATGCTGACGGAAATGACGAAGGCGGTTCCCATCAGGAGCAGTGTCGGGCCGAGCCGGTCGAGGATGAGGTCGAGGACCGGCTCGTCGTTGCGAAAGGAATAGCCGAGGTCGAACGTTGCAACGTTGATCACATAGTGCCAGAGCTGCACCGGCAAAGACTGATCCAGCCCGAATTTGTGGCGCAGCATCGCCATATACTCAGGCGTCGCGCTGCCTCCTTCGCCCGCCATGACCGAAGCCGGATCCCCCGGTGCGAGATGGATCAGGAAGAAATTGAGGACGGCGATGCAAAACAGCACCGGCACCGCCAACGCCAGCCGTCCCCCGGCATAGATCAGGCGTCGCATGAGACAATCCCGCTAGTGCTCGATCCATGCGCGCTCGAACGCCGAATAGGTTCCGAGCGGCCCGGTTGTCGCATCATGGAGCTTTCGGTTGAACACCGTCACATACTGAACCTCGCCCAACCAGACCACGGGCGAGTCGGTCACCAGTATCTTTTGAATCCGGTGATAGATCTCCGCACGTTTGGCGGGATCGAGTTCCTGTGCGCCGGCGACGAACAGATCGTCCACTTCCCTGTTGCTGTAGAACGTGTTGTTGACGAAATCGACGCCCTTACGGATCTGGCTGGTGACATATTGGCGTTGCACGCCGATCACCGGGTCGGCGAGTCCATTGCTGGCCGAACGAGTTCACCTCGAGCGTGGTTGCGAAGCGCGTCCCGTCCGCCTTGCGCGGCAATCCCGCCCGATCGAGCAGCTTGTTGGCGATGGCGACGCGATCCGGTACATCAAAGCGCAACACGTCGTCGGTGTAGAGGCCCGAAGGCTTGAAGTTGGAGCTGATCGGCCCGGTCGCGGGCTTGCCGAAGCCATACTGCACATTATCGATGATGAACTTGCGATCGATCGCATAGGCAATCGCCTGCCGCACCTCGCGCTTGTAGAAGGGCGGGCGATGCGCGTTCATCTCGATCTCGCTGATGCCCGAGGTCATTTCGTAACCCTTGCTGGTGGTGTCCAGCGCGGGGTTCGCTGGCAGCCGCTTGACGTCGGAATAATTCACCGAACTGTAGGCGGCGTATTGCACCTCGCCGGTTTCCAGCGCCGCCGACCGTGTGGAAGCGTCGGGAATGAAGCGGGCTACGATACGATCGAGATAAGGCATTCCCTTCTGCCAATAATTCGGGTTGCGATCCAGGCGAATGTATTGGCCGCGCTCCCAGGCACCGAACTTGAACGGCCCGGTGCCGATCGGCTTGTTGGCGGTCGGGTTGGCCGCCGGGTCGGTGTTCTCGAACGCCGACTTGGAGAGGATGGGCGCGTCGTACCCCGACAGCGCCATCATCAGATAAGGTGCCGGATGGCTCAAATGGAATACCGCGGTCATCGGATCGGGCGTGTCGACCGCGATGAGATCGCCCAGCACGACCGGTGCGCGCGGATGCACCTTCTTCAGCACCTGCATAAAGCTGTACTGAACGTCAGCGCTGGTGAATTTCGCGCCATTGTGGAACGTCACGCCGTCTCGCAAATGGAACGTGGTGGTCAGGCCATCAGGCGAGATCTCCCATGATGCGGCAAGCTTCGGCACCGGTTTGAGATCCCAATCGTAGCTCACCAGCCCTTCGTAGATCTGGCAGGCCACCGGACAGATGTTGCCGGCGACCGACAGATAAGAGGCGAGTGTCGCTGGCTCGGGTTGGACGATCATTACCATCGTGCCGCCGCGCTGTACCTCCTGCGCCTGTGCAGCCGTTGACAGAACGGCCACCATTGCGGCGGCAAACAGCGCGCGTGGGCGCACATTGAATCTTCGAAACATAGATGAAGGCTCCAGAGGGTTCGCCGCTGAGCGGCGCGCGCGAGGGGTGCCCTAACGACCCTCTCCCTGCAAGCAAGACACATGCCATCGACCATCCGCCCGGTCGTGAGGTTCCTCATGGCCACCGGCACGCGGCGGAGAGACTGCGATCAGAAAGCGTGCCGCAATCGCCACGCGGTACAGATCGATTTCGCGATGAAAAAGACACTGCACCTATGTAACCAGGCCACTTACCGTCGCAGACGATAATGCCGTTGGGATTGATCAGGAGCACAGTACGGCGCTTTCGAGGTATAAAACTCGTCCACATTCTGGGGGGCGTGGTGTCCGAAAGTGATCCCGAGGGAACGAAATCTCCCTACGCCCTCACCTCTCATCGTCCGCTGCACCCACACGTAAGGCGGGATCTGCCGCTCTCTTACGTCTTGGATATGGTCGAAGTATTCATCCTCGGAACGGATCTCATAGGGATAATCTCGAACTGTCCAGAAGCAGCTTGCCCGAATTTGCGTAATGTCGCTGTTGCACACCCGCATGTTGCGCCGCGGCGTGAAGGTCGCGCATTCGCTGCTGCAACGGCGAGCTCTCATAAAGCGCAGTGCCGCCGCCTGCAGCAAAGCATGGATCGACGATACGAACGCAAGTCGCTGTGATCCAAATCGCTGTTTGGGTGCCTTGTGCAAGGAGTGCCTCGTTTTTCAGCGTCCGGCAAGTGCATGGTGCCAATGACTCCCGGCCTGGACTCGGCAAAATGACCGCGCTGCTCTGAGTTCAGCTTCGATACGGCCGAGTTCGTATTGGAATATTTCCGAAGCCCGCATCGGCACGGCGGCCCGCTGCTGCTGCCGTCCAGTATTGGCGAGCCCGACGAGTTCATCTAGCGCGCCCTCGGCTATACCTACGGCGAAGGCACAGTGAAACAGCGGAGTAAGCCACAGCACGGCTTGGTAGAGCGGCCCCGGCTGACATTGCCCGCCGCTCACGGGATCGAAGGAATTCGCCGCCGGGACCAACGTGTCCCTGAGCGTGACATGATGGCTCCCAGTACCCTTGAGCCCTGCGACGTACCAGGTGTCCTCGATCTGCCAGTCGCGCGCCGGCAACACGAAGCCCCGAAGCATTGGGGGGCCGCCCTCGCCGGCCGGTCCGGGTAATGGCTTCCCACCTTCGGTCACGACGCAGAACCCGAAGATCCAGTCGGCGTGCTGGCAGCCGCTCATGAACGGCCACCGTCCGTTGATTCGCCAGCCGCCAGCCACCGCCTCGGCCGTCCCTGCAAGCTGGGCCGAGGCGGCAATAATCATGTCCGGGCCGTTCTGGTAGACCTGATCGAAAGTCTCTCGCGGCAGGTAGGGCACGAAGATGGCGGACCCGGCGCCGATCATCGCGGTCCAGCCGAGCGAACCGTCGATTCTGCCGAGTGCCCCGATGACCTCCAGCGCCGCCGGCAGATCGAGTTCCAGCCCGCCATGGCTCTGAGGCACGAACATGCGAAAAACGCCGATCGATCTCAACGCCTCCACCAGATCGAGCGGGATACGGCGCCCTGCTTCGATTTCCGCGGCCCGGGATGTGACGCGGGGCGCCAGTTTCCGGATATCGGCGAGCAAACGTTGGGCTGTTTGGGTCATCGTTCGCGTTTACGACGCTCAGGTTGCCGCTGAGTTTCAACGTTTGCGAATGAGGTTACGGTTGTAGCTGCAATTTTTCGAAGGCAGCTTCGAAGATTCTCAGAGAGGCCGTGCCAAGCTTGCTGGCCTCCTCATGCAGCAAGCATCATGAAGCAGATTTGCGCCGGGTCGCGGAAAGCGAATTTTGCAACACTACCGGGAATGTACCGGAGCGACGCGAACATGACGCCTGGTCGGAGATTGACCCGGGGCGCGGCCCTCGTGGATCATGGACGGGAACGGCCAGGCAGGGTGAAAAGCGGACTCGACACGTCACGCGACAGACCCGCCATCGATCGTCAGGCTGGAGCCGGTGATGAAACCGGCTTTGGCGCTGGCAAGGTAGCCGACTAGCCCGGCACCTTCGTCCGGTTCCCCCAAACGTCCGAGCGGCACCAGAGGTTTCACCATCTCGACGTAACCGGCCGTCATGTCGGTGGCGGTGGGACCGGGCTGGACGTTGTTGTCAGCGTGCCGCGTTTGTCAGGCGGCGCGCACCGTATTCATGAATTTGCCAACCTCGAGCTTGAGCCGGTTGCTTTCGGTCGACAGCGACCGCGCCGCCGACAGCACCTCGGAAGAGGCGGAGCCGGTTTCGGCGGCGCCGCGTTGCACGTCGGTGATGCTCGATGCTACCTGTGACGTACCGTCGGCGGCCCGCCGCACGCTTTGGGAGATGTCCTGCGTCGCGGCGCCCTGTCGTTCGACGGCCGAGGCGATGGTGGAGGAAATCTCGGAGATCCGCCCAATGGTGGCGCCGATCTCCTTGATCGCCGTCACCGAATCCTGGGTGGCCGACTGGATGCCCGATATCTGCGCGCTGATTTCGCCGGTGGCCTTCCCGGTCTGCTCGGCCAGCGCCTTCACCTCCGAGGCCACCACGGCGAAGCCGCGACCGGCTTCGCCGGCGCGCGCCGCTTCGATGGTCGCGTTGAGCGCGAGCAGGTTGGTCTGGCCGGCGATGGTGTTGATGAGCTCGACCACGTCTCCGATGCGGGCCGCGGCCTGCGACAGCTGGTTCATGCGCGCGTCGGTTTGCTGCGCCTGTTCGACGGCTTCGCCGGCGATCTTGGCCGAGGCCTCGACCTGACGGCTGATGTCGCTGATGGAAGTCGCCATCGCCTCGCTCGCGGTCGCGACCGAACGGACATTGGCGGAGGCTTCCTCGGATGCGGCGGCCGCGCGGTTGCTGACCGTGGCGGATTGCTCCGCCGTTCGGCTCAGGCTGCCCGCCGAGGCTTCCAGCTCGGTCGATGCCGACGACACCATCTCGATGATCTCGCCGACCGCGCCTTCGAACTGATCGGCGAGCCGGTTCATATCGGTGCGGCGCTGCAGCGTCTGGTGCTGCTGCTGCGCCGTTTGCTGCTCGCGCAGCCTGTTGGTCTCGATCATCGCGTCCCTGAACACCTGCACCGTTCGCGCCATTTCACCGATCTCATCGGTCCGGCCGATATCGGCAACCGCGGCGTCGAGTTCGCCGGCGCTCAGGGTCGCCATCCGCGCCTTGAGAGCGGACAGCGGCTTCACGACGCTGCGCGTGACCGCCCAGGCGATGCCGATCGACAACAGCATCAAAATGCCGATCACCAGACTTGCCGTCCTGACCATGCCCCAGAAGGCCGCATCGATGTCGGTCATGTATTCGGCGCTGGCGATGGTCAGGTTCCAGGGCGCGAAGCCCCTGACATAGGCCACCTTGTCCAGGGGGGTCTTGTCGACGCTGCCCCTGGGAAAGACGTAGCGAAGGGTGCCCTCGCCTTGACGCTTTGTGATATCGAGCATGGCTGCGAAGAACGCCAAGCCGCTCGGATCCTTGATGCCGCGGACATCCTTGCCGAGCAGCGGCGGATTGCCGTTGTTCATGACGCAGATGCCGGTCTCGGTGTCCAGGATGAAGACGTAATTGGTGAGACCCTCCCACCGGATTGCGCCGGAAGCCGCGAACAGCCGCGCCCTCGCCTCGTCGGTGCTGATGGTGCCGGCGTCGGCCGCTTTCTTGAAGCTGTCCGCCATCTGCCAGACGGCATCGACCATGGCGTGGGCCTTCTCGGTACGCTCGGCGATAAGTTCGCCGCGGGCAATCAGCAGCACCGTGACGGCGACCAGCGCCGTGAACAGTGCGCTGACGATCGCCATGACGGCGAGCTTGGCGGCGATCGAACGAGGTGAAATGAGGTTCAGCAGCTTGCGCATTGAAGATCCATCCGTTGGCCGATTCGGAAGAGCGGCAAAGAGGTCGTAACCGTCCGCATTACTTACCGGCGAACCCTTAAGAAATCCGAATGCCAGGATACCCGACAAAGCCTGTCGCTTGGCTGCAACTGCCGAGGACTGCGCAACGCGAGGCGTGAGCGGCCCGCCATCGGCGCTTCGCCGGTGTTGGTCAGACCAGAACGCCGCGGGCCAAAAGATGACAACAGCTGCCGCGGTCGCCACGCCGTCCTGAGTGCGCTTGCTGTCTTGGACGCCAGAAAGGGACGCGGCACGCGTCGATACGGCCTGGGCCTCCTGAGCGAGTTGCTGACAGGTGTAGGCCTGATACATGACCGGCGAGACGTAAGCCGGTGTGATATCGGATGAAGCGGACGCGCAGCCGCCCAGCGCGATGCCTAGCACCGCAATTCCCCAGTTACGCATTTTGAACCCCCAGACCCGGCGGCTAACCAAACGCAACCGGAGGTTGAGGGCAGGAGCGGACGCGACAAAGCGCCCCCGAAGCGGATGGATTTCCAGCCCAACCTCTCCGCCCACGAAGTTATTTCCGCCATGGTCGCACTTGCCGCGCGACTCTGGATCGAATCCGGTGGCGCCCGCACGCGGGTTTCGGTTCAATCTGCACCGACCCCCAAAGGCGGCCGGCCGGAAAGTGGCCGCGGGCTGTGGGACTAGTTTGGTCTTTTAAAATAGTGAATTATTCCAGGCTCTTTAGCCCATCAGTAGATGACCTACGAGCGCCGTAACGATCGCAGCGAACGTTGCTCCCGCCAAGATCGATCCGATAATTGTTCGACTTGGATGGGTGCGATAATCGGCATTTGCTCCGTCTTGGGCGATGTTTGAATCGTTCATAGCACCACGCGCGAAATCAACCGCAATTGAGCATACAACTAAGCTTCCGAAAAATATTTCCCAGTTCCAAGACATTTGCCGGCCCCCAATTGGTTGAGGATCGAAATTCCCTCACCCAAAAGTTGGCGGCATCAATTCAAATTGGGCCACTGCTCAATTCAAATTAGGCCACTAGGGGGTTAAAACGGGCCAGTACCCGGGCGCGCAAGGGGGGTGCGTCGTCTGATTACGCGCGTGCACTGCATCCAACCCGGTGGCAGGCTCACAATTTGTCCCGTCACAGCGCCCATTGTGGCCTTTCTGCAAATTTCACCCGGATACTCCCCGCTATCCAAGCGCACGCCTGATAGGCGAATTATCCTGATTGTCTCGGGAGCCAACCGCGGAAAGCTTTTGCGGGTAGACTCAACCGGGAGCACAACCCATGTTTCAGCCGTTATCGACGGAACGTTTCGACAAGCCGACCTCAGACAATAAGCCGGGTCCGGCTCCGCAACTGCTCTGGGTTGAGGTCAAAGACCTGGTGGTCGACCTGACTTATCAGCGGGACATCGGAAAGCGCGGTGCGGCCAACATCCGACAAATCGCGGAAAACTTTGATTGGTCAATGGCCCTGCCACCTTGATAACGGGCCTGCAGTGCATCACGCAGACCGCCGACGGCAATGCCGGCTTTGTCCGCGCCACCATCATCGAAGGCATATGCGAAGTGCTGCACAAGAATCGGCGATGGTGCGAGGCCGGGGGCGCGCTCTTGCGCGCAATGGATAGCCTGTCCTTCTCGGACATGTGGGAAGAGGTCAGCGGGGGGCGGGATCAAATATTCCCCGCCACCGCGTAAGCTCGTCGCTGAGGTGGTTACAGCCCATCTGACCAAGGTACTGGGGTCGACCTCGCGCCAGGGGTCACCGGTCGGGCGCAAAGCAGCGCCGTCGCGCGCCTGATGTCAGATCGGAAGATGCGGACTGCTACGGATCGCCCTGGCCACCTGAGATGCATCGGCCCGTGCAATGAAACGCTCTTGCGGGAGCAGTTTCCACGGTAGCATTCATGGATGCTTGGGCCGCGCCGCGCGGCAAAGACCAAAGAAAAACCCGCCGGGTTGAGACGGCGGATTTTTAAGTAGGTCTCTCGCGGTGTGAGTTGCGGACAAAGGTATTCGTGTCCGGTTAAAAACTTTCCCGATGGAAGCCGGCCGGCGTGAACCGGCGGGTCT
>WNFI01017916.1_pt1 | contig 11677 bp, 11 predicted proteins | sample 5400471 | NCBI WGS metagenome assembly WNFI01 (sample SAMN13153348, study PRJNA577476) | soil metagenome | isolation source: 100 cm saprolite on Douglas fir-dominated hillslope | place: USA:California | collected 2013-09-17
GACCGATTCCATCCGTGCGGGAGTTCGGGCGGCCATTATCGGCATGCTCGCCGTATTGATTTTCATGCTGATCTACTACCGCGGTGCGGGCATCAATGCTGACCTGGCGCTGATCCTGAACCTGATCATTCTATTAGGTTTTATGGGATACTTCGGGGCCACTCTGACCCTGCCGGGTATTGCTGGCGTGATCCTGACCGTGGGCATGGGCGTGGACTCGAACGTGCTGATTTTTGAGCGCATTCGGGAGGAACTCCGGAACGGGAAGACGCCATCCTCGGCGGTGGAACAGGGCTTCGCACACGCCTGGATCACGATCGTGGATACGCACGTCACCACTATCGTATCGGCCGCCATTCTGTTCTTGTTCGGAACTGGTCCAGTCAAGGGGTTTGCAGTCACTTTGACTTTCGGCTTGCTGGCCAACCTGTTTACCGCGGTGTTCGTTTCCCGCATGATTTTTGACTGGCTTTTGAGCCGGAAGCAGCGCGGAGAGGCTTTAAGCATCTGAGGTAAAGCCGGCGCGCCTAAGGCGTGGTAAGGCGGGTTTCCTTCGCGAAGGACACAGATTCAGTGACCAATAGAGGGGTTTGACGACAGCGTGGAATTTTTTCGAAATCCAAACATAGACTTTCTGGGCAAGAAGTGGTATTTTCTCGCCTTTTCGTTGCTGTTCAGTGTGGCGGGAGTATTTTCCATGCTGTTTTGGCATGGCGTCCCGCTGGGCGTAGACTTCCGGGGCGGGACCCTGGTCTATGTGAAGTTTTCGCACCCGCCGGATGACAATGCCATCCGTGAGGCGCTGCGAAGAGTGGGTTTGACACAGGCTAAGATACAACGCCTCAATGCCGTGACCAGCAACGAAGTGCTAATTGACCTCGACGTGCGCGAGACCAGCGAGAAGGCGCTCGATCAGGGCAAGGTCCAAATCATCAATGCGCTGGAGACCAATGCTCCGGCGGGCAAGCTGGACTTGAACAACACCAGTTCTTTGACACTAGCCAATTATCTGCTGGAGAAAGATCCGCTGCGCGCCGGCACCGATGCCGGCCAGCGCTACACGGCAGCAGCCAAGGCCATTGTCGACTATCGCGACAAGACCAAGGGCGGGGTTCTGAGTTCCTTCGATGAACTCAAGACTGCGGCCGACCCCGCCGTGGTTGCGGCTTTGCCGGACGGGTTCTTTCTTTCCGATTTCGGTGTCTATCAGGTAGAGATTGTCGGCCCGCAGGTGGGCGAACAGCTAAAAGGCCAGGCGATGCGCGCCGTAGCATATTCGCTGGCCGGTATGCTGATTTATCTGGGCTTCCGCTTTGAGTGGATTTATGGTGTCGCGGCCGTGATCACGGTGTTTCACGATACCTTGATCACGGTGGGCGCGTTCTCCCTGGCCAACAAGGAAATCTCGTTGACCGTGATCGCAGCGATCCTGACCCTGATCGGTTATTCGAACAATGACACCATCGTGATCTTTGATCGCATCAGAGAGAACTTGAAGTTGATGCGGCGAGAAAAGTTGTCAGAAGTCGTAAACCGGAGTATTAATCAGACCCTGAGCCGGACGATCCTGACCGCAGGGCTCACATTTTTGACGGTCCTGGCCCTGTACCTGTTCGGCGGCGAAGTGCTGCATGGCTTCTCTTTCGCCCTGGTGATTGGAATCCTGATCGGGACTTATTCCTCGATCGCGATTGCGGCCCCCATCTTGGTGGCCTATCAGGATTGGCGGGCGAACCAGGGGAAGCCGGTGGCGCTCATCGCCGGCAAGAATAAGGCGACTGCGGGCAAAGCTGTCGGCAAAGGTAAGGTGGCTAGCGGTCAGTAGAGTGAGTTTTGGCGAGATCGGGTGTGGTTTCAATAGTTTGAAGCGTGTTTTTTACGGAACGAAATGGCGGATGAATGCGGGAGCAAAGAGTGCGCGGGCGGTGTCTAAACATACGTAGGGTCTTGCAGGAGAATCCTCATGTTTGAAGATAGCCTCATTGAATCAGGTGGCAGGCTCAAAACAAAGCGCGGCCTGACTACTTTTCTATCGTTTGGTTTTCAGATCGCACTGGTCGGAGTCCTGGTACTGATCCCGCTGCTGTTTACCGAAGCTCTGCCCAAAACCCAGTTGATGACCTTCCTGGTGGCTCCACCACCCCCGCCGCCTCCGCCACCGCCACCGGCTGCGACTCCCATCAAGGTGGTAAAGCAAATTCAAACCGACATCATTAACGGCCATCTGCGCACCCCCACGAAGATCCCCGAGAAAGTCCAAATGATCAAAGAGGAAGAAGCGCCGCCACCGGTCTCGACTATGGCTGGGGTTGTCGGCGGTGTTCCGGGCGCGGCCGGCGGGCAAATGGGCGGCGTGATCGGCGGCATCATCAATTCCACCCCGATCGCTGTTCCCAAAGTCGCGACTCCACAGCGCGTGCGGGTATCGCAAGGTGTGACCCAGGGTTTGCTGTTACGCAAAATTCAGCCGGCGTATCCCCCCCTGGCGCGGCAGGCACGCATCCAAGGTTCAGTGTTGTTGCAGGCTGAGATCAGCAAGGATGGTTCGATTCAGAACCTGCGGCTGATTAGCGGCCACCCCATGCTGGCTCCGGCTGCAATCGAAGCGGTAAAGCAGTGGAAGTACAAGCCGTACATTCTGAACGGCGAGCCGGTAGAAGTGGAAACTCAGATTACGGTCAACTTCACCCTGGCCGGAGGTTAAACTCCGGTGTGCCAAGTGGATTTAGGAAGGCAACTCGTAGCGGTAAATGGTTTTGCAATCTGACAAGCTCTGAGGAGGAAGGCAACTCATGTTCGTAGCCAATCTAGCAGCACTTACTTACACACACATGTCCACTATGGCGGCCTGGTTTTTCCAGGAGCAGGCAGCAGTGGGTTGGGACCCGATTTCGCTTTGGCACCAGATGGGTATTCCCGCCAAGGCAGTGGTCATCATTCTGTTTGTCATGTCGGGCTGGTCAATCGGAGTCATGATTGATCGCGCCATGGCCTTCAGTGCCGCACGCAAACAATCGCGTGCGTTTGCTCCCGCCGTGGCCGGGGCCCTGCGCGATGGCAAGATCGAAGAAGCCATCAAAGTTGCAGAGCGCAACAAGAAGAGCCACCTGGCGAAAGTCGTCACTTCAGGCCTGATGGAATTCCGCGCTCACCAGGAAAGCGGTGAGATTCCGGGCGAGACCATCGAAGCCTCGAAGCGCGCTCTGGAGCGCACCGAAGCCATTGTCCACGCCGAACTGAAGCGCGGACTGGGCGGTCTGGCAACCATCGGTTCGACAGCGCCCTTCGTGGGACTGCTGGGCACGGTGGTCGGCATCATCAACGCGTTTAAAGGTATTCAGTCCGAAAAGGCTACCGGTCTCGCAGCCGTCGCCGGCGGTATTTCGGAAGCGCTGGTGACCACTGCAATCGGACTGTTCGTCGCCATCCCGGCCGTGATGATGTTCAACTATCTGACCGGTCGCGTGGAAGCCTTCGACGTGGAGATGGATAACTCGTCGAGCGAACTGATCGATTACTTCCTGAAGCGGCGGGGAATGCGCCGCTCCTAGGTCTCAATCGCAGGGCTACATCCTCAGAGTTGCCGAATCTGGCGCCGGGCGAATTCCCGGCGCCGGGTCCTGAAGTCTGGGGTAAAAGCGCAGGATTGAGAAGGTGGAGTGGCTGAGACTGATCCTCAGCTCGGGCGGGCGCCAGGCGACCGCCGAGGAGAAGTGAGTTTATGGCGTTAAACAAACGAAACGAAGGAGTCAAGGTCAACTCCAACATCAACGTGACCCCTATGGTCGACGTGATGCTGGTGTTGCTGATCATCTTCATGGTGATCACGCCCATGTTGCAGCACGGTGTAAGCGTTGACATGGCAAAGGTTAATAACCCGCAGTCGATGCCTGACGCTGATAAAGAAGACGCTTTGCTGGTGTCGGTCATGCGTGACGGGACCGTCTACTTCGGGACAGACAAACTACCGGCCGACCAGTTGACCGGTAAGGTCAAGGATCGACTGGCGAATCGTGTGGACAAGCGTGTCTTCGTCAAGGCCGATGCGCGTGCCCGGTTTGGTTCGGTGGTTGAGGTCGTGGACAACGTGCGCGCGGCGGGAGTGGACCAGTTGGGCCTGCTGACCGAGCAGCGCAAGACCACAGTGCCGGCTCCTGCAGCTCCGGCCGCCCCAGCGCCTGCGGGCGGGCAATAGCCGGGGCATATTCGTACCTAGAGATTTAGAAGTCAGGACATTCGAGGAGAATCGTTATGGGAATGGCAATGGGAGCGGGAGGCGGTCAGAGCGCGGACATGAATGTCACGCCACTGATTGACGTACTACTGGTACTGATCATCATCTTCATGGTGATCACGCCGTTAACCCCCAAGGGACTGGATGCACTGGTGCCCCAACCGCCACCACCGAACGCTCCCAAGAACACGGCCCCAGACCGCACTATCGTGGTGCAGTTACTCGACCGGGGAGCGGGCCAGCCACCGGCGCTGAAAATCAACCAGGAAGAAACCACCTGGGACAATCTGCAGGGCCGGCTGACTGACATCTTCAAGACCCGCGCGGAAAAGGTGATGTTCGTCAAAGGTGACGATGCGGTTCCGTTCGCCGATGTTGCCAACGTGATCGACATAGCCACCACCTCTGGTGTGGACAAGGTGGGTCTGATTACGGCGAAGATCGAAGCCGGTAACTAGCCGCGTCGATTTTGTTTGCTACACCGTTGTGAGCGGACGCCGGGTCCGCCGATTCTCATCCGCGCACGCGCGTCGTATCGGTGCGTGCAGGTCGTCCGTAGGCACACGCAGGCCTGACGATTTCTGGCAAGGGAGACTTACAGCGCAATGAAAACAAGCTTACGAATGCTGGCAATGACGGCGCTCGGGTTGGCGATGCTGGCCACCACGGGCTGCAGCAAGCTGCAGGCGCGGGACCAGCTCAACAAAGGTGTGCAGTCCTACAAGAACGCCAAGTACGAAGAGGCGATCAATCACTTCCAGAAGGCAGTATCGCTTGATCCCAGCCTGCTGAATGCGCGCCTCTACCTGGCTACTGCGTTTGCCCAGCAATATATTCCCGGCGTCGATGCTGAAGACAACAATCGCATGGGACAGAACGCGATTGACCAGTACAGCGCCGTGCTCGAGCGCGACCCCAAGAACATCAACAGCGTAAAAGGGATTGCCTACCTCTACCTGCAGATGAAGAAGTTTGAGGACGCCAAGACCTACTATCGCAAAGCCATTGACCTCGACCCCAATGATCCTGAGCCTTACTACTCGGTAGCGGTCATCGACTGGACCCAAAGCTACCAACCGCGTATGGAAGAACGCGCTAAGGCCGGACTGAAGCCGGACGAGTGGATCATGAAGGACAAGTCAAACAAGAAAGTCTGCGAGATGCTGCGCGAGAAGAACACGGCTGTGATCGAGGATGGAATCGCCATGCTGCAGAAGGCCCTGCAGATACGGCCTGACTACGACGACGCCATGGCGTACCTGAATCTCATCTATCGCGAGCGCGGAGACTTGCAGTGCGATGATGCAGGGGCACGGGCAGCGGACATGAAAACGGCCGACGAGTGGGTGGACAAAACCATGGCCACCAAGAAAGCCAAGGCCGAGAAACAGCCGGGCGCTCAGGGCATCACCATGCCTAGCCAATAGGGATGGGCACAACTCTTTAACCGCGAAAGCCTCTTCTGATGAAGAGGCTTTCGTATTTTTGAGGGCAGTCGTCGGTCGTCAGTCGTCAAGTCATGTTCAAGAAGATTCTTGTCGCCAATCGGGGGGAGATTGCGGTGCGGGTGATTCGTGCCTGCCGCGAGTTGGGGATTCCATCAGCTGCGGTCTACTCGGACGCTGATCGTGCCGCTTTGCACGTTCTCATGGCCGATGAGGCGTACTCTGTCGGCACTGCAGCTGCGGCTGAGTCTTACCTCAACATCAGCAAGATCCTGGAAGTCGCGAAATGCTGCGGGGCGGACGCCATTCATCCCGGCTACGGATTTCTTTCCGAGAACGCGAAGTTTGCCCAGGCCTGTGCGGGCGCGGGCATAAAATTCATCGGGCCCAGCGCCGCGTCGATGGAAATGATGGGATCAAAGACGCGGGCGCGCCAGGAGATGGAGAAGGCCGGTGTGCCGTTCGTTCCCGGCACTTCCCGGGCGCTCGAGTCAGGGCAGCAAGCCAACGAGATCGCGGCGAAGATCGGCTATCCGGTCATGCTAAAGGCGGCCGCAGGCGGAGGCGGCAAAGGGATGCGCCTGGTGCATAGCGCGGAGGCGTTGCAACCATCACTCGAAACCGCTCAGAGCGAGGCGCAGCGGGCTTTCGGAGACGGTGAGGTTTATCTGGAGAAGGCCATCCTCAACCCGCGGCACGTCGAGATGCAGGTACTGGCGGATGAGCACGGCAACGCGGTTTATCTCGGCGAGCGCGAGTGTTCCATTCAGCGACGCCACCAGAAAGTGCTGGAGGAGGCTCCCTCGCCGCTGGTTGACCCCGAAATGCGCCGGCGCATGGGCGAAGTCGCAGTCCGGGTGGCCAAGGCCGCCGACTATTGGAATGCGGGCACGGTCGAGTTTCTGGTGGACGCGGAGAAAACTTTCTACTTCCTGGAGATGAACACGCGTCTGCAAGTAGAGCATCCGGTGACGGAGTTGGTCACCGGGTTCGACCTGGTGCATCTGCAAATAAGCATCGCGGCGGGAGAGGAGCTTCCTTTCCGGCAGAAGGACATTGTCATTCGGGGACACGCCATCGAGTGCCGAATCTACGCGGAAGATGCGGACAACAATTTCTTCCCGAGTCCGGGGAAGATCGAGACGCTGCTGACTCCCGCGGGGCCAGGAATTCGGCTGGATAACGGGGTATACGCCGGCTGGACCGTGCCCATTGATTACGATCCGCTGCTGGCGAAGTTGATTGCCTACGGCAAGGACCGGCAGCAGGCGATTTCCCGGCTGGCTCGCGCTTTACCGGAATACTTTGTGGCGGGGATCAAGACCAACCTGGGATTGTTTCGTCGGATTCTGGCTGAATTGTTTCGTCGGATTCTGGCTGACCAAGACTTTCAGTCCGGCGAAATCGATACTGGATATCTGGAGCGTCTGCTGAAGATCGAGACTGGCGGCGAGGACAGGAAAGGAACGGCCGATGTCGCTGCCATTGCCGCGGCAGTTTTCACCGTGCTGGAATCGAAAATGATCGCCTCAAACAATGGGACGGGCGCAGCCGGCGCCGGGCCCGCAACATCCAGTTGGAAAAGAGCAGCACGAACCGAAGGCTTGATGTAACGCATTTATGGAGGACGGGCGTCCTCGCCCGTCATGCGCGGGCCACGTCTGGGACGGGCGGGACGCCCGCCGTCCTCTATCGGAATTTCGAAATGATCTACAACGTCGCCATCGATGGAACCGTCTTCCGCCTGGACCTCGATCTCGATCGAGAAACCGGGAGCTGGCGCTGTTTTCTGGACGGACGCGAAGTCCAGATCGATGCAGTGCTGGCGCAGCCTGAGGTGTTGTCAATCGTCATCGCTGGCAGGGCATACCAGATCAGGCGCGAGCGGCTTGCATCCGAGTTGCAAATCTGGGTGGGCGATCAATCCTATGCGGCTGAGGTGTCTGACCCGCGATCGTTGCGCAGCCGCAAGGCCCGCGCCGATTCCGGCAAAGGCCCGCGGCCCCTGGTGGCGCCCATGCCGGGGAAGGTGGTCAGGTTCCTGGTCGGCGTGAATTCGCCGGTGGAAGCCGGGCAAGGCGTGGTCGTAGTCGAAGCGATGAAGATGCAGAATGAAATCAAGTCGCCGAAAAAAGGAAAGGTGCTGAAATTGGCTGTCGCCGAAGGCGCGGCGGTGAATGCCGGAGATGTATTGGCGGTCGTAGAGTAGCCTGGCCCCGGATTGGCGGGACGCCCGTTCTCCATCACATCGCGGGCGAGTCGCCCGCGACCACACCTACCTATTGCGCGGTGCCGTTGCCGTCCAGCACTTTTTGAGCGTAGTAGTTGTCCACCCGGGCCTGGTCGCGGAGGACCTCATAGTAGGCAGCCTTTAGCAGCTGTTCACGCCGGTCGCGGAGCTGCGAGCGAATGGCCTGCTGCACCCGCGGATCGGCCAACTCGCGCTGTCCTGCCGGTTCCTTTGAAATCAACTTCACGATCTGGAATCCCGCGACTTGCTTGTTCATCGGGTTGGCGAGCGGGATCACGGCGCTGTACTGGCCGGGTTTCAGCTTGGTCATCGCATCGCGCGTGCCGGGGTCGGTGTTGTGCAAGGAGGATTCGGGAGCGAAACCCAGATCACCTCCGCTCCCCGAAGTCTCCGCATCCTCCGAGTAGTTCATGGCGAGTGTGCCGAAGTCATCGCCACTATCCAGCCGATTCATGATCATCTGGATTTTCTTGCGGGCATCGGCCTCGCTCTGCGCCTTGTCATTCTTCAGGTTGTGGACTTGAGGATTGGGCGTAGTCGTAACCAGAATGCGGGCCACGTGATACTGCGGCTCGATGAGATTGAATTCTGCTTTGTGGGCGTTGTAGTAATTCGTAATGTCCTGGTCGGTTACGTTGATCTTGGACGTAATTTCCTTGTTTAACACTTTGTCCACGGTGAGGGAACGACGCAGATCCCGCTTGAAGTCGTCCACCGTGATCTTCTTTTCCTTCAGCCGGGTTTCGAACTGTTCCTTGGTGTAGGGCGACTTGATCTCGTTCAGCTTCGCCTCCACCTCTTCGTCGGTGGCCAGGAGTCCGAGCTTTTCCGCTCGCCGCATGAGGATTTCGTTATCGACCAACTCCTTCAGAATGCTGAGCCGCAGGCTGGTGGCCTGTTCGCCGACCGGCACCTGGTCCGATCCGGCGGTTTGGTTCTGGTAGTACTTTTCCACGTCAGCCCGGTAGATCTTGCGGCCGTCCACCGTGGCAGCAACGTCGTCGCCGGCGCGCTTGGAGCTGCAGCCGGCAGAAAAAATCATGAGCGAGACGGCAAAAAGCGCAGCCAGCCTGTGGCGCAAGAGATCGTTAATTTTCAAGCCAGGTCCTCCGCGTTGCTGATCGATACGTGTCCGGGGCCGTTATTCGCAAGCCATCATCCGGAAATTATTTGCTCCCCGGCTGGGATGTGCTGGCCGGGGCTGAGGCAGGATGCGCTGGCGGCGTCTCTCCCGCCTGCACCAGGGCGCGATCCAGGATTGCGCGAAGCTCGCTGAGAGACAGCGCTCCATCCACCTGCTCGCCGTTCACGAACATGGTTGGCGTAGCTTCGACGCCCAGCGCCTCGCCCTCGTGGACGGAAGTCTTAACCTGGTCGTCTTGTTGCGCTTTGATGCAAGCTTGAAGTTTTGTACCATCCAGATTGTGCTTTTGCCCCTGCTCGGCGGCCATGCGATCAAGCGCCGCGAACTGACCATCGTGGCTCTTCTCGGAATTCACGTCTTTCTGGTTGGCATGGATGTAGTCGGCGAAATCCCAATATGCGTCCTGGTTCTGCGCCGCCAGGCAGTTGGCATTTACCGCCGCATGCGTGGCCCAGGGATGGATCTCAGCCAGTGGGAAGTCCTTGTAAATGAATAAAACGCGGTCGCCATATTCCTTCAGCAGGTCGGGGAAGAGGGTCTGGTGCATGCGCGAACAGAAGGGGCATTCGAAGTCGTCGTAGTTGATCGCGACCACCTTGGCCTTGCTGTTGCCGCGCGTCGGGCGTCCGCTGACGTCGATCTTTTTCATGACCTCGGCGTAGGGGTCCTTGCTGAGGTCGAGCTTGGTCATACGGAGCAGCGTCTTGCCGTCCTTAGCCAGCAGGAAGTCGTAAGTCTGTTTCTTTGTCCCCCCATCGAAGGTGATTGTGAGAGCGTCGTAATTGGGAAACTCGGCGCTAGGCTTGACCGGCCCCAGAACCACTTTTACCCGGGCTGGAATGGTGTAGAAAATCCGTACTTGTTGCTCGATCCGCCTGGCCACCTCAGGAGGCATCGACTGGGCGGAGCAGCCCAGGCATATGACGAGAAGCACAACTGTGGCACGCCGCAGAAACGTCACTAGAAACCGCCTGTACATTGCAGAATAACCCCGATTATCTCACACCGTGGGGAAGGCCGACCGCCTGAGGATAAGGGTGGAAAGGCCATTTTCGGCGGCGAAATCAGCGTCCGCCAGTCAGGATTTCCGCTGCCAGAAATGTGTTCATGGAGCCGGAACGGAAGCCTTCGAGGTCCAGAGTCACGAACTTGAACCCCAGGGCTTTGAAGATGCGGGTAAATTCCGCGGCCATCTCTGGACTTAGCGCACGGGTCAGTTCCTCGCGGGCAATTTCGATGCGAACAATATCTCCGTGATGACGGACCCGGACCTGGCGGAAACCGAGAGCGTGCAAAGCAGACTCGCCCCGTTCGACAACGCTGAGCGTTTCGCGCGTGACTTCGCGCCCGTATTCGATGCGCGATGACAGGCATGCTGAAGCAGGCTTGTCCCACACGCGCAGCCCGGCAGCGCGGGCTAGTTCCCGGATGTCATGCTTGGAGAGGCCCGCATCGCGCAGTGGCGCGGCGACGCGATGCTGCTCGGCCGCCCGCTGGCCGGGGCGAAAGTCGCCCTGGTCGTCGACGTTAACACCGTAGGCGATCGAATCGAAGCCTCGACGGCTGCGAAATTCCTCCATCGTCGTGAACAATTCATCCTTGCAATGAAAGCAGCGGGCAGCGTCATTGCGGGCATATTCCGGCCGGTCGAGCTCGCTGGTCACGATGACTTCGAGGGGGACCTCCTGTTCAGCGGCAAAGGCGGTTGCATCGGCCAGTTGGGTGCGGGCCAAGCTGGGCGAATCAGCGATGACGGCCAACATATGGCTGCCTAACACCTGGTGCGCCGCCCAGGCGAGAAATGCCGAGTCCACGCCACCGGAGTAGGCGACCAGGGTTCGTCCCAGGCCGCGGAGGTGGTCGTCAAGCAAGGCTCGCTTGGCGGCGAGATTGGGTTCAGCTGGCACTGGTGATATCTTACGACGGTTTGGCGGCTTGGCGCGAATATGGGTGCGCATCGATCGGCTGATCACCAATGTCATCCTCAGCGGAATCTTTCCATTCGCTCGCGGATGGAAAGATGGAGCCGAAGGACCCCCTATAGCCTGACCCCCGCCGGGAAGGTTGGAGCAGACGCCGAAACTCCCACGAACCAATGAGTTGGTGGCACGGGTAAGGGTCCTTCGACTCCGCGATGGGCTTCGCTGCGCGAAGCAATCGCTGCGCTCAGGATGACAGGCGGACGCTTCGTGCTTATACTTTCGCGTCCGACCTGGCACCGCCAAGGCATGCCCTCATCCCCTACCCATCGCCACGCCTACATCGACTGGATGCGCGGCCTGGCCTGCGTCCTGATGTTTCAAACTCACTGCTATGACTCTTGGCTGAATGCCGGGGCTCGAAAGACGACGTTTTTCATGTGGTCGCAACTGGGCGGGACGCTACCGGCGCCGTTGTTTCTTTTTCTGGCAGGAACTTCCTTCGCCCTGGTGACCGACAAGTTGAGACAAAAGGGAACGCCGCCGAATATTATTGCGCGCACGACGATCCGGCGCGGCGCGGAAATTCTGGGGCTGGGTCTGCTGTTCCGCTTGCAAGAGTACGTCATCTCTTGGGGATGGGCCCCGTGGAGCGACCTGTTGCGGGTGGACATTCTGAATACG
>WNFI01053035.1_pt1 | contig 11677 bp, 16 predicted proteins | sample 5400471 | NCBI WGS metagenome assembly WNFI01 (sample SAMN13153348, study PRJNA577476) | soil metagenome | isolation source: 100 cm saprolite on Douglas fir-dominated hillslope | place: USA:California | collected 2013-09-17
GGTCCGAAGTAACGCATATGGCCCGAGCGAAGCCGAGCGCATCAACCGTGCATTTCGTGGCGGCTACGCTGCGGTCCACCGTGCTGCGGACACATTCATCGGTGGAGTGATGCGACACGTCCCACACGACGTCGAAGCTGGTCTTAAAGGCGTGCTTGGCTCCCGCAGCGGTGACGATGTTGACGTTCCTCATCAACATCCAGGTATGCAGCTGCCTCGTTCACACCCTCCCGGGGAAGGGACCATGTTGCCTGCACCTGAGTCGGCACACGTCGTTCCTGACTTGTCCATTGAGCCAGAGACTGCGGGTATTCTCCGAGACGAGGAGGATGGTTGGGTATCTGATCAGAGTGGGCCAGAGGATTTCCCGGGGGAAAGTGGACATCAACAAACTGTGAAACCGCCCCGCAGTCGAACCAACAAGAGAAGACGCGCCGACCGTCACCGTCCTTCCACCCACGTTCACCACCACTCACGGCTACCACTTCATACCTCAATAGATGATATGTCCACCAAGTCCAGTACTGCCCCTGCCTCAGGTTCGTCCATACTGGCGCCAGACGCCCCGAACTCGCTTGTCCCAGAAGTCTCTCCTTCCCCGACGGATACATTGGACGAGGAGCTGCGCGGTCGCAGGTTGCCCGGGTCCGCCCCCTCAACCTCTGCAGTTCAGACGCTGCCGCGACATATGCGCATAATGTCGTTGCGCGGGAGAGAGACCGGTTCCCGGGAGGTTTCCCCCGCTCGCTCGATTCGGTGGGCCGATGCTGGCGCAGGTGCCGGCCCTGCGACAGCGCGCTGGTCTCAGCCCCCGTCCGCACAAGGCAGCCGCGCACCCTCGCCTGGGCCACCAACTACCAGCGAGCACATGAAAGCCGATCCGGGGTAAAACGAGTCTGTACAGACCCGTACCTTAGACATCGAGATTATACCCAGCTTGGGGAGCCTTATATTATTGGCAGCTTGATGAAAACAGCTTCCTCGCTATGTTGTTTAATTGGCTTTGCCCTTTGCTCCGGTGTTAGAGGGCTTTAGTATAATTTCGTATTCCTAAAATTCCTACCCTGTACCTTCTCTCTGGCCCTGATAATGTCCCAGGACCTGTTTTTCACTCATGACACCTTGCTTGCTGGCTTTCAAGGAAGTCCGGTCGACTGTCTACGTAGCTGAGATGCAGAGGTTGAAGAGGTAGGCAGAAATGTCGATCCATTATCCATTATCACTCACGGCGACGGCAACATGCTGCAAGTAAGTCACCGGAACTCGGGAAAGTAGAGGACGTTAAGTCGAGAGACGCCAATTCTTATCATGGCATGGTGCACAAGGTAAATGTAATGTGCATTTATGTGGGATATAGATCTGGTCGACTATAAGCCAGAGCAAAGCGCGCAGTTATGCTGCATTGTTATTGCAGGACTTCCGGCGATCGAGCTTAATGAACTTCAGATAGTTTTTCATTAATCATGGGATCACTGACGATTGGACTACAGAGCAGGGTTCGAAAAATGTTAAGCCAAAGTATCGATAATAGCCCATGAAGCCATAATCGTCAGTGCTTTTTCGTAAGACTCCTGCGGTTCTTTTTAGTCTTGACGGACGGCGCCTCAGTAGCGATATCCGCCTTGCGCTTAAGCCTTGCGGCATTTGACGTCTTGACGCTGACGACCGTTGATTGGCCACCCCCGCTCCCAGCAGCAAGTCTATGACGTATTTGTGCCTCAGCGACAGACCAGTTTGTCGATACGCCGTCGATGGCATACCTGAGAGATTTAAGATAAGCTGACACACATCAGAGGTAGCTGTGGCGAGTTGAGAATCAAAAGGGGTGGTTTACTTACCGTGAAAGGTCGAGCGAGTCGATCATTGCACGCTGCTTTTCCTGGAGTGCAGTGGTAGCCTCGTCACCAGCCGCATCTAGCTCCGCTTCCATGTTCTTTAGCCCGCGCTCTGCATCTGCGGCTAGAGAAATTGAGGCGCCTGTTCCGTCCTGGGACACAGGTGCGGGTGCAGGAATGCTGGCACTAACCACGGCCCTCTGTATTTCCTGCAGGTTACCCGAGATTTTACGGATAAGCTTCACAAAAAGTGCAAGTGCCTGCGAAACTGGGAGCTGAAGTTCCGCCTGTGCCAGCACAATTGCATGAGCTCAGACGATACGCACATTAGTGCGATCTTACCTCCACCGTTTCAACGCTTTTCCGTTGTAGCCCCATGCCAAGTAACAGACTGCTCTGTATCGCACTGAGACGCACTTCTTCTCCAAGGCGTTTCTCGAAATAGACCATGGCCACCGTCGGCAACAAGTCAAGTACAACGTGGTAGTCAAGCAAGTTCTGAGCATATGATTCGAGGCGTTTGAGGTCGAAAGGTGTGAACAGGAACGAAAGTTCCTGAGAGGTCAGAGCTAGGTCAAGAGATGTAAGACAAGAAAGGGTGGGCGCAATGCGAATAAATACATACCTGGCTTGCTGTCAGGTTCGAGATATTTAACCCCAGAGTTAGCGGCTTCAATGACGCTGAGCCCCATAACACTACTAAATTCCCGGAACTTAAATGATAGAAGCGTGAGAAGCCGCCTTCGAAAATCTATTAGAAGATATCATGATTAACAAGCGCGGTCCAACAACGTAGGAACTTACCTTTAGAAAACTCCCCTAGCCACCTGAGCTCTTCATTTGTCGAGGATTGGAGCCCACGGACCATAACGATCGTGTGCTCGCCAGTAAGTTCGCTCTGTGTCTGACGAATGTACAATGGGACGTAGCCCCCGTTCTTCCAGAACCTGTTAGGGACGTCAGGGAAGGTTTATATTTCAATTGCTAACAAGCAGACCGAAGAAGTTGCGACGTTAACCCATATGACACACCGAGATAATCGAGGTTCTCAGGTTTACGCTCTGTGAGTCTTTGCAATAGGGGAGGCATTGCGGTGGCTGATCTGACAGTGGGACGGTCGGTGAGAAGTGTGGCGGACTAAAGAAAGGTAAGCTTCCTTGAGTAATTGTGGCATCAATTTCAACATACCTCGTTTATCGTCACGATGTTAGAGTAAGTGACGTCCACTTTAGCTGACTCGTGTAAATTGAAATATTCGCCGGAGTAATATGCATTCAGAGCTTGAAGCGCCCGTGCCCCGTACCCCATCTACGTTCCCACATCAAACTTTAGTCCACATCGATGTCCAAGGCACGTACACTTAAGTAATCTGGATGTGTCGCGATACGCACGATACGAGCTCCGCTCATCATGGCAAACTTGCCCTCTTGGAACTGCTGTGCGACTAACCACGGAATGAGATCGCCCCCTGCACGTAACCCGCGCTGTAGCCCGTCCAGTATGGCCTGCTTGCTGATGTTTCCTTCTAGTGCGACCTGCAATACCACGAAAAGAGCCATCATGCGTTGTAGGAATGCCTCGCTGGCGGGGTGATAAGAGAAAAGCGTATCACGCGAGACATAGAATAGCTCGCATTGCGATGGGTGCGGTGTCCCATGTAGCGCAGAACGCGGAGAAATCGTTGCGTCAAGACAAAGGAGCGCATTGAGCCACTGTTCGACCTTATCCCCGGCACCATAGCGGATCGGGGTGTCGAGCTTCACTTCACGTAGAGTTCGAATTTTTGGAGGGGCAGTGTATTCGGGTTTCTTGGTGGACGGACCAGCAGCACTGCCCTCTTTGGTTTCGTTCGAGAGTAAAGACCGAGTTGAATCACGAAGTTGTTGGATAAGTTTGAGGGAGAGTGAGGGTCCAGTACCTTCGTAACCGTTAATGGTGGATGCAAGGAAGACGAGATACGGTCCGATAAGATTCCGAACAAGGGGCAGCGGGATGGCGGCCGCTTCATCGACGATGACCAATTCGGCCTGGCCGAGAACATGCGCATCTTGGGGTTGGATATACTGACATAAGACTGTGAGTACGCCGTTGGTGCATCCCGTAAAAGGTTGTACTCTGTGCGATGTCATAGTCTAGGTGCTCCTCGTACCCCAACGCGTCCATACCCTTGAAGACGAATTCGAACAAGGTCTTTAAATTTTCCGGGCTAGGACTGGTGACAAAGATGTTGGAATAGCCGTGTGCAAGTGCTGCGGCAATAGCCAAACCGAGAGCAGCAGATTTACCGCGACCACGCCCGGCTGTCAATGTCACGGTCGAGCTGAGCGTCTTCTCCGCAATGGCATCCGTGAAAGTGAGAACTGCTTGCGCTTGATCAACCGTCTTGGCGAGCTTGACGAGCTCACCAACTGGCCTGGTATTTTCCAACGTCTCCTTTAGTTCTTTTAACTCTGGCTCTTCTTGTCCCTTTCTCCGTTCCTCCTTGACTACGGTGATATCCCTTCCGCGAGATATGGGAAGCACGTTAAGTTCATCATCAAGGACCAAGCAATCATCGCAAGAACTGAGGGAAAGGATGAAACGCTCATTGAAGCGGGCAACGACGTCATGTTGTGATGATGTTCGATAGCGTGCATGCACATCCTACTCCGTATCAACGTCTGAATGAACAGCCATTGGTTTGATTCTCACCATGGTCATGGTGTATAGCTGTCTCAGAGAGGCCATAGTCTTTAGCAAGAGTATTACGAGCCCGCCACCTTCTACGGTCTCTATTGTTCGCGCAAGTAAGTTCGGCGTGATCGCCTCGAAGTCTTGCAGGACCAACATTCCGAAGGTGTTACCTAGAATCTTCTCAGATTCTTTGTAGTAGCTTTGGGAGGTGAGGGTTACAATACTCGAGAGAGAATCATTGGTACACACGTGTAGCGGATGTCGGTGACCGTTATGAAGATCTCGAAAGGGTCATGCTCGTTCGCTTCCCTAATGCCGCGTTTTACGTCTCTCTTTATTTTTGCCTCACGCTTCTTTCGGTGACTGAGATAGGAGGTCAAAAAATGTTGTTGATAGCTTAGCAAGAACGCACCTCGTAAATCCAAGCTCCTTCTTGTAACACCAAAGTACATTAGGACGTGCAGAGACGCGTGCCTGAGAGAGCAGAAAATGAAGGTTGACGACCTGATCTCTCCCTTTGTCCCCTACGAGGACTATGAAGGAACGATGGTTCTTTTTGACATTATTATCGATGAGTATCGGAATACGCTGGTCAAGTTGCTTCCGCATGCCAGGGGAGTGCTGAAAGGAGGGGTTCGAAAAAAATCAAATCATGTATCCATAGATATGATAACCACGTGGTTATCTGGCAGCTCATCACATCATCGCCCTTCTGACCCTTTCCCCAAACGCACCCCATAGCGATCCAAGGTGCATCGCACGTTATCGCATACTGAGGCCAGTGCTGAAATTTCTGTGCACGGTCTTCAGGCCTCAGGGCATTCAATGACCGAACTTGACGCTCCTTTATTCATCCCACCTGAGGACGAGGGATTCATAGTACAACAGGACTCGGAAGAAGGGGTTGCTGCGGCTCAGCTTCTCCACTCACCACCGCGAAAACGCTCGCGTAATTTATTCGAGAAACCAGAGAATATGAAGATTCCTCAATGCCAGGGATTACAGATTGTCCGCGACGAGGACTACTACTTTTCTGACGGAAGTTGCATCATATTGGTGGAAAATACACTGTTCAATGTGAGTACTTATTTTTTTTCACGCGAAAGCGACAAAGTGACTCACCCTACTCTTCATAGGTACATCGGACCATTCTGTCAAAGGATTCTTCTTCGTTCAGCTCTATGTTCTCTCTGCCCCAAGGAGACAAACAAGCTGAAGGCCAGTCAGACAATAACCCGGTCATTCTCGCAGGAGATACTGCGTCCCAGTTCCGGAACTTCCTCTGGGCGCTATATGCCTTGTGAGTTGGACCGACTTGCCCCCACCCACCTTCTGTGGCTAAACTGCGCGAAGACCACACGAACTCCTGCAGATTCAATCCAATCTGGCCAATCTCACTCGCCTCATCGATATCGCCAGCACCTCGAACAAGTACTCATTCAAATCTCTCGAAACATGGTCGTTGGATGTCATCGTGGATACCGTGACCCGCAGGGGTTCTTCTTCTCCTCAATTCCCCTTGGCTGGTCTATGTCATGCACCCACCTCACCTACACAGACGTACACACTGCCTGCGCAGCTTACAAACAATGAGCAAATCGTGGCGCTGGTGCGTCTCGCGCAGATGTGTCAACACGAACGACTGCTCAACACGATGGTTGAGTCGCTGCGCAGACACATGGTTGCTTCGCCGCAGAATGCCTACATGGCAATGACGCTCGCGGACGAGCTTGATCTGCGTGTCCTACGTGGAGCCGCTTACCTCGAGGTGATGCAAAAGGCTGTTGTTGTCGTGCGGCGGCCAGGATCAGGGCATATGGAAGGGGAGGTCGATGCGGACGGGCGGCTTGTTGTCTCAGCGACGCAACAGATGCGATTACTCTCAGGCTACTATCGTCTTACGATGGCATGGGAACAACTTCGCACAGTACCTCCAAATTTCGACCATGCACCGTCATGCGGTGTGAACTGGCACCAAAGCGGGTGTATGCAGTCATGGCAAGAATTCTGGCGCGAGAAATCGAAGAGCGAAACCGTGCTTGGGCTTGGGCTTGCGGATGTGCTCGGTCGCCTGCGTGCAGTGCTGAAGGAGTTTGATAAATGGGGGAGTGCAACGTACATGCACCACGATTGCCGCATGTTAGCGAGGCGTGCGATTAATGAGAAGCTGAAGGCAGCGCAGGATGCTCTACCAGACTTGTTCTCAGACATGGATTAGTGAGTACGCATGGGTACGTCATATTTGTACGCTTTGGATCCCGCATTTTATGTATATATCACCTGAACGCCAACAATGCCTCGTCTCCACGTACGGTGTCAACGCAACGCAGAGCGGCCATCCGAGTGTGCCGGTGTTTCGGCGAAACGCGTCAATAAATATCGACAAAGAACGCGACTGACTCGTTTGACGCGTCTAACCTTAACCTCAGGCTTTCGAGTGAGATTCCGTACTATTCAGCCTCTTTGGCAATCCTGTCAAAGATTGAAATTCCAATATTCAATATCAATGAAAAGTTAGTCTTGAACATACTGCTCTCTATTGCAATAATATGGCCGCATTTTGAATGTTGAACGTTGTAAACATGCGAAAACACTTGGCGGCGCTTAGTCACGACCACTAATTAAAACTACCTTCGCGCGTTTTCTCACAACCTCCCTTGCTCTGAACCTCCATTACTTGCAGTTTCTTTCTTTACTTTGTGCATCTCCATCTCATTGTATTGTATACTCTATTGTGATCATTCGTCATCCTCATGGCTTCCTTTGTATACAAGCGAGGTGAGTCTTCCTAACACGTCATGCACTCATCGTCTCCTCACTGACACCCTCGTCGCGTAGATGGGTACGTGTCATACATCCACGACTAAGCGTGAGTAGCTCACGTGTGATTTTTAGGCGTAAAGAACGCGTTCAATTTGATAAGGTGCGTGTGTGACGTGGTGTATCTCACTTACATCCCTGTTCACATAGCATAGATCACTGCTCGTATCAATAAGCTCTGCTACGGCCTAGACATGAACCACGTCAACCCTATCGAGTATGTTTTTTCTTGTAATACCTGAAAAATAACTGATCACCGCCTAGAGTCGCACAGAAAGTCGTCCAAGGTGTTTACCAAGGTGTCACCACGACGGAACTTGATGTACTTTTTGATTCTTAGTACTATTTCTCATCTCGATTGATTGTATTGCACAGAATCTCGCCGCCGAGACGGCTGCTTATCTGACGACAAAACATCCTGACTACGCTATCCTAGCGGCTCGTATTGCCGTATCTAACCTCCACAAGGAGACGAAGAAGAACTTTTCTCATGTCATCAGAGATTTATATAACTATGGTTTGCTCTCTCCATGGCATTTTTGTAATGTCTAATGTGCTTTTTTAAGTGAATCTCAAAACCGGACGATCGGCTGGCATGATCTCAAAAGAGACGTATAACGTGGTGATGTCTAATGCTGAGACCTTAGACTCCGCTGTCATCTATGAACGTGACTTTCAGTACAACTTGTGAGTCTCGTTTAACGCATAGGGCTACCTCCTGACATCAAGTTGTTAGCTTTGGTTTTAAAACCCTCGAGCGTTCCTACCTATTACGCATCAATGGGCGTGTTGCTGAACGACCTCAGCATCTCATCATGCGCGTAGCGGTTGGCATACATGGTTCCGACATCGAAAAAGTTCTCCAGACGTACAATCTCATGTCCGAGCGTTATTTCACCCATGCCTCGCCAACACTCTTTAGTGCCGGCACCCCAAATGCTCAAATGTCTTCATGCTTCTTGATTGCTATGAAGGACGATTCTATTGAGGGCATCTATGATACTCTCAAGCAATGTGCGATGATTAGCAAGTCAGCTGGAGGCATCGGTCTGAGTATTCACAATATCCGTGCTACAGGGTTGGTTGCACTTCCTTTTCCGCTTGATCCAGCGCCGTGTTGTGTTGACAGATGATCACTAGTGCTTATATTGCTGGTACAAATGGATATTCGAATGGCATCGTACCCATGCTTCGTGCTTTTGATGCTACTGCACGTTATGTTGATCAAGGTGGCAATAAGCGTCCCGGGGCTTTTGCTATATATCTCGAGCCATGGCACTCTGATATATTTGAATTCATCGACCTCCGTAAAAACCATGGGAAAGAGGAGGTTAGGGCTCGTGACCTCTTTTATGCGTTGTGGATACCTGATCTCTTGTGAGTTTCTGCTCACGATTGTTTTTCTCCTGGCCTTGCTGATATCTTCCATAGCATGAGTCGTGTTGAGGCGAATGCGGAATGGTCACTCTTCTCTCCCGACGAGGCACCTGGTCTGCATGAAATTTATGGTACTGAATTTGAGGAGTTGTATGAACGTTATGAGCGTGAGGGACGCGCTCGCAAGACTATACCTGCTCAGAAGTTGTGGTACGCCATTTTGAATGCCCAAATCGAAACTGGTGGTCCATTCATGTGTTACAAAGACCACGCCAATAGTAAGTCCTGGAGCAAAATCTCTTGGCTATGATTAATCTGGTTCCCAGGAAAATCGAACCAGAAAAACCTTGGCACTATCAGGTCATCCAACCTCTGCACAGAAATAATGGAATACTCCTCCCCAGATGAGACTGCTGTGTGCAACCTTGCCTCTATCGCTCTGCCTTCCTTCATCCGAGGGAAAAGGTACGATTTTCAGAAGTTGCATGACGTTGCCAGGGTTGTTGCATTCAATTTGAACCGCGTCATCGACGTCAACTACTATCCTGTTCCGGAAACGCGCCGCTCGAACATGCGTCATCGTCCGATTGGCCTCGGTGTTCAGGGTCTCGCCGACACGTTTATGGTCCTGCGAATTCCTTTCGACTCGCCTGAAGCACGTCTACTCAATCAACAGATATTCGAGACCATCTACCACGCTGCAGTGGAGGCCAGTTGTGAGATGGCGCAAGCACAGGGTGCGTATGAAACCTACGAGGGTAGTCCTGCGTCGCAGGGACAGCTACAGTACGACCTGTGGAATGTCACGCCCACCGAATTGTGGGACTGGGCTACTCTGAAGGAGAAGGTTGCTAAACATGGCTTGCGCAACTCTCTTCTCGTCGCACCAATGCCGACTGCGTCGACAAGCCAGATTTTGGGTTTCAACGAGTGCTTTGAGCCGTACACAAGGTAGATTTTCTTTCCTTGGCGCCCGGCTGTGGTTTAATATCGATCGCAGCAACATCTATACCCGTCGTGTCCTTGCCGGCGAGTTTCAGGTCGTATGCCCATGGCTTCTACGCGAGCTCGTCGACCTCAAGCTTTGGAATGATGACATGAAGAACAAGATCATAGCCAACAACGGCTCGATTCAGGCAATTCCCGAGATTCCTACGGAAGTTAAGGCGATCTACAAGACCGTATGGGAAATTTCGCAGAAGAAGGTGCTCGACTTGGCGGCAGACCGTGGCGCGTTCATCTGTCAAAGTCAAAGCCTTAACGTGCATCTGCAGGCACCGCGCTTGTTGCGCAAGTCAAGCAACAGAAGGAACAAGAGCCAGTTCAGCCAGTCACTAAGGCTACACCTATCCAACGCCCTTTCACCTCCACTCCTACCGCCCCGTTGTCCTATACATCCATTTCACCTGAGGTCACGACGAAACCCGTTATAAGCCCTGTTCCCGCTACAGCTGCGGAACTCGTAGCTACTACTTCACCCGTGACAGCAACCTCAAGTAGTTCAACGCCCGTGTCGTCGGACTACCCGTTGACTCCCGCCGACTCTCACGAAGATGCTTTGGCGGGGCTGGACGAAGTACAGCGACGCGCCGCTGAGAAGGATCCTGAGTTCGCAGCAGCCGTACTGCGCAGAAAGGCCCGCGAGTTAGAAGAGGCAAAGCTTGCGTGTTCACTTGAGAACAAGGAAGCCTGTGTGATGTGCTCTGGTTGAGCGCAGACCGAGTTCCTCACTGGTGGATATTATCACAGGTGTATTTTGTATCGCCCTCGCATACCTCATTTCTCTGCCTTGTACTTCGTCTAGATGTTCTCGGGATTTTCCAATATGCTGTCTGCTATGCTCTGTTCCAAGTATACACGTCTGATGTCCGATGAACATTTCAGCACCACGTTGCTAACATGTGACCACTTTAACCCCAATATTGATGTTCCGTTCCTTTGGACGTCAACTAGGTAACAAAGCCATGCCTATGGATGCAACCTATATTCTCTACGACATCCCTGGAACTGCGACCAAGCACCAGTCATGGTCTCCTAACGTATGGAAAACTAGGTATGTGACTATCATCATACAGACGTACAAATTAATGCATGTCTCGAGATGACACATGCAGAAGAATCGTCCTCAATTACAAAGGGATACCCCATAGGACGGAATAGGTTGAATTCCCCGACATCGCCGAAGTAGCGAAACGCATTGGTGCGCCGCACACCGTCTTGCGGCGCGGCGGCAAGCCGTTATACACAGTCCCCATCATTCGCGACCCAGCTACGGATAGGTGTCTTTCTGGGTCGCTTCAGATCGCCCTCAATCTAGAACGCCTGTATCCGCATTCCCCGAAACTTTTCCCGCCTGGCACGAAGGACTTGATCACCGACTTTGACAATAAGTTCTTGCGTTCTGTCGCCACCGCCCTAGCACCTCTACTCCTCAGTAGGATCTGGGCACAACTGGGCGACGGGAGCAAGGACTACTTCCGTACGACGCGCGAACGTATGTTTCGCGGGTGTCTCGAGATATTTTCCGTACCTGGCGCTGCCACTGCTGCGCGCTGGATCGCGGTGCGTGAGGCGTTGGAGCCGTTCGCGAGGGATGCGGATGCGCTCGGTGCTTCTGATACATTCCTCCTCGGTGAGAAAGAGACGTATGCTGATGTTGTTGCGGTATATTGGCTCGGTTGGGCACGTTGGATGTGGGGTACGGATACGCAAGAGTGGGCCGAGCTGGAAACGTGGCGTGGCGGGCGGTGGGGACGGCTCACGCGTGCATTTAATAAATGGGAGTACGTGGATACCACATCCGCAGAATCTGCCAAGTGCGTCTTCTGTTTCTTGTTTGACTCGCTTTGCTGAACAAAATTCGCTATGTGCAGGCTTTGAACCTCATTAAGACAAGAAGGCGGATCTACTCGACTCGTACTACTCGTGTACGCTGTGGTAATGGGAGGACATACTGTACATACTGCGACTTC
>WNFI01268672.1_pt1 | contig 11676 bp, 7 predicted proteins | sample 5400471 | NCBI WGS metagenome assembly WNFI01 (sample SAMN13153348, study PRJNA577476) | soil metagenome | isolation source: 100 cm saprolite on Douglas fir-dominated hillslope | place: USA:California | collected 2013-09-17
CGGATCACCTGGAGCCAGGTGGGGAACCAGAAAATTGATGGTTACAGAGGCCCAGAGCGCAATAAAATAAAAACCAATGCGACGGAGCAGATGACGCATAGACACCCCCTTCCAGAAGTGACTTGAAATTTCTGCTTTTCCACTACCACAGAACCACCAAAGATCCTGTGCATTTGCGTTCCCACGGATAGCCTTTTCCTGGCTAGCGTGCATGATTGGCACCCAACTCTCTCTTTGAACGCGAATGGGGGATAGGTCGTCCTTTTCATCTCAGAGTATGGATGGAGATGACTCTGAAAGTCATCTCCATCTCCACTACCAGATGAACAGACCGTCAACTTACTGGGCCGGTTGCAGGTTCAAGAGAACATACTCGATGTCTGGGTAGACGGCGGTCCCAGGGGCGGCATACGGGTGCTGTGCGTCGGGCCAGCCAACAAACTTGGCGGTGCTGTACTGGTACCAGTAGGGTTCAGCCGTCAGTGGGATGCTGGGCAGCTGCTCCACCATGATTTTTTCCAATCCCGCGATCGCCTGCTTCTGCGCGGTTGGATCAGTGCTCGCAGCATACTGGTCCAGCAGCGCATCTGTGGTGGGGTCCATCCAACGCTCGTAGTTGGAGGGAGCTGACTGACCGATAGGAGCGGAGTTGGTGCTGCGCAACAGGCCATCGTAGATGTAGTAGGGCGTGGGGCCGGGGTTGGTCCACAGGATTGACGTGTCGTAATCTCCGTTCTGCAAGGCGTTCGTAAAAGCGTCATTGGACATGGCGTTGACAGTGGCCTTGATGCCTGCCGCTTGCAGATCCTTCACCATTACCTGGCAGTCCGCCACATAGTCGGTATATCCGCTGACTACATTGAGAGCAAATGCCAACTGCTGGCCATTCTTAGCATAGAATCCATCGGAACCTTTGACCCAACCATCGCTCTCCAATGTTTGACCCGCTTGCGTGGCATTTTGCGTAAACTGCAGATGAGCATACTGAGGATCAATGTAGCCCTTAATGGTCTCTCCTACCAACCCGGTAGGATTGGCTGGAGGTTCATAACCGCTTTCGCCCAACGTCGAGATGTTCTTGCGATTAAGTGCCAGGCTAATGGCCTTGCGCACCTGCAAGTCGTTGAAGGGGGCCTTAGTCAGGTTGAGATACAACATCACATCATCGCTGCTGGGGAACCAGTAGTGGTTGTGCTGTTTATCCAGTGCCACGTAGGTCTTATCAAGTTCAGGAATATACAGGTTCGTCCAGTCGATCTGGCCCTTTTGCAATGCCAGTTGCGCGCTATCGTTGGAGGCATAGGCCGGGATCTTGACCTCATCTACCTCTGGCTTGCCAGCCAGCCTGAATTTGGGATTTTTGGCCAGATCAACCAACTGCGGAGTGAACGATTTGAAGACATAAGGGCCAGTGCCAACCGGGTGGGGATCGGCATACTGCGATGGATCGCCAGTGACGCTCGACCAGGTGTGTTTGGGAAGGATAAAGACCTGTCCACCCAGAATCCACACAATGGGATTAAAGGGCTTGCTCAGCGTCACCACAACTGTACTGGTATCAGGCGCGCTCACATCTTTGACCGCCGCACCGATACCAGTCAGGTCTATCGAGGGATTTTTCAGAATCAGGTTGAGCGTAAAGAGCACATCATCGCTGGTGAATGGCTGCCCATCCGACCAGACCACTCCCTGACGCACATGGAACGTGATACTTTGCGCATCAGGAGCCAGCTGGTAGCTGGAAGCCAGCCATGGTGTGACGCTGCCATCAAGGCGATTGACAGAGAGGAGCGTCTCATAGATCAGACCCTGCGTGCCGCTGATCACACTTGGAGAATGCGGATTAAAGTTTTGGGGATACGCATCGGTTTCATTCGCCAGCATCGTGAGCGAATTGGGATGTGCGGGTTTGTGTTTAGCTGTGCCGCCCCCGCTACAGGCCGCGAGCACCACTGCGAGGAGTAGCAGCAATGGCATCAGGATCGTCGCCGCCTTTTTCCTTTGAGCAAATAAAGAATTGTGAGTCACCGAGTACCTCCTAACACTAAGTAAAAGGATCAATGGTTACCCAACGATACGTACGGTCGAAATGGAATGGAATTCCTTTAACTGGAACACACATTACAAGATGCACTACGAGCTCTACAAGACAGAAGATGACAACCTGTTTGCTAAAATTGATGAAAATCAATGATTAGCTCAATCCATTCGCAGCAATCACATCGCGATACCAATAGCCACTGGCTTTGAGGATGCGTTTCTGCGTGGGATAGTCGATATAGGTAATGCCAAAACGCTTACTATACCCCAGCGACCATTCGAAGTTATCCATTAGCGACCAGACAGAGTAGCCAGCGAGAGGAACTCCTTCAGCAATGGCAGCATGGACCTGGAGCAAGTGTTCGCGTAAGTAGTGAATACGGCGAGGATCATCAACACGGCCATCTTCGCTGACAGTATCAGTGAAAGCGGCCCCGTTTTCGACAATATAGATCTGCGGAACATGATACTCACGATGCAGACGAACAAGCATGGTATAGATGCCGCGAGGATGGACCTCCCAACCCATCTCTGTGTATTCAGATCCCTCCGCTCGCACAGACCCAAAATCGCTCAGCGACCTGGTCGGGCTATGAGTGACAAGCGAGCGGGTATAGTAATTCGCTCCCAGAAAATCCAGGGGGCGCGCAATAATTTCCAGGTCACCCGGTTCTGTCCTGGGAGCAAGTTCGCCCAGTTGAGAGAGTACGTCGGCGGGATACTCACCTCGGAAAAGAGGATCAAGGAACCAGCGATGAAGCTTGCCATCCAGGAATCGAGCAGCAGCCTGGTCCTCTGGTGACTGCGTCGCGGGATCGATCTGCGTAAAGTTGAGAGTAATGCCAACGCGCGTCTGCTCATCACCATTGGCACGTAAAATAGGGACAGCCAGGCCGTGCGCCAGCAAAAAGTGATGCGAGGTTTGCCAGGCGATACGCGCATCTTTGATACCAGGAGCATGGATGCCATCCTCATGCCCCTCAAAGGCCGTGACAGCCGGCTCGTTCAGCGTCAACCAGTTGTGGATACGTCCCTTAAAGTGGCGAGAGACAATCTCGACATACTCAGCAAACGCGTAGACCGTCTCTCGGCTCTGCCAGCCTCCCAGTTCATCTTGCAGCGCCTGGGGCAAATCCCAGTGATACAACGTCGCGTATGGCTCAATCCCAGCCTCCAGCAAGCCATCCACCAGGCGATCGTAAAAATCGAAGCCGCGCGGATTGACTTTCCCTCTCCCGGTTGGTACGATACGCGGCCAGGCAATGGAGAAGTTATAGAGGTGTATGCCTAACTCTTGCATGATCCGGATATCTTCTGGATAGCGGTGATAGTGATCGCAGGCCACCAGGCCAGTATCATTATTCAGGATAGTGCCGGGTATTGAGCAAAAGCGATCCCAGATGGACTCGCCCCGTCCATCTTCGTTAGCCGCTCCTTCAACCTGGTAGCTATACGTTCCTGCCCCCCAACGGAAGCGTTCGGGAAAGTGTACCATAGTGCCTCTCTTCATCCTTACTGCAACGTGTGGAAATACAGAACTACCGTGTTCCTCATTCACAACGCTGGTGAAATACATATGTTAATATATAGATGAAATAATATTAATCAATTTTCATAGGAATGTCAATATACTTCGATCAATTATACAAAAACAGCTAATTTGCCTGGAAAAGCTCTGTATAATTCCCCTTGTAGCAACAAAAACACGTATTCATTTCGTCCGAATTACATTCTACTTTGCTTTAAACTATGAAAAAAGTAATCCATAGATAGTTTCATTGACATATTAATGATATTTTGTTATCATATGTTCATGAAGAATTGCGCGATGTTGCGTATGGTGCAGTGGCGTGGTGGGAACGTCTAGAATATGAGAGGACAAGAAGGGGTAATGGCGTGACAAGTACTGTAACCGCAAAGGACGTGGCACAACAGGCAGAAGTATCCGTCGGCACAGTGTCACGTGTATTTAACAATCATACCAATGTCAGTGAAGAGATACGACAACGTGTCTTGAAAGTGGCAGCAGATCTCGGCTATTTCCGTACCCAGGGGCAGCTTTCCGCTACTCGTCCCAATGCTCGGCTCCTCAAAGAAGTTGGCTTTCTTTACTGTTCGAGTATAGAGGAGACTCCGGCAACCCTGGATCCATACTGGGCTCCTATCTTTCACGGGGTAGAGAGTGAGTCGCGGCAATCCCAGATCAAAATAACCTATCGCACAATCACTGATATCCGCCACATGCCCCATTTGTTAACCACCACCCTCTACGAGATGCGCCTGGGTGGCATTTTGCTAGTCGGCCAGGCTGAGGCCGACACTCTGCGAGTCATACAAGCCACCAGAACGCCTGTAGTTCTGGTGGATAACTACATTGCGGCCCATCCCGTCGATATTCTTTTGCCTGACAATTTCCAGGGTGCTCAGCTTGCTATGGATTATCTTTTCAGCGAAGGACATCGCCGCATAGCCTTTATCGGTGGCCCCAGTGAATCCACGACCCCGGCCACTCTAACCACTCCTCCAATTTACAAAATCTACTCCATTCAACAGCGCTGGATCAGCTATTGCATGGCCTTCCTGGATCGCGGATTACCCATCGATTATCACCTCGTCGAGTCCGGCAAATTAAGCACGGAAAGCGGCTATGACGCCTGTAAACGTCTCCTTGAGCGCAAAGCCGATTTTAGCGCCATCTTTTGCGTTGACGACATCACAGCCATTGGTGCTATGAAGGCCCTGCGCGAAGCAGGCCGGAGGGTACCTGAAGATGTTTCACTCCTCGGCTTCGACGGCATTGAGCTGGGTCAACATGTAACGCCAGCTCTCTCTACGATTCGGGTCAATACAGAAGCCCTCGGCGCAACCGCGCTGAGAACCCTGATCGCACGCGCGGCCAATCCCGATGCACCCTATGTGACCACGCTGCTAGGCGTCGAACTCATCAAACGCGACTCAGTAGCTCCATTACAACTGAAATCGCGTGTGGTAGCGCCATCTCCAGCTACGTAACTGAAGATAGCGCTACCACACCAAAGCAACGGCAAAATGACAACCCATGCCGGTGCCAAACCTCCGCATTGCCTCATGGGCATGAAGGAGGAGAGGGATGGCACTTGATGGGTTTGTTGTGATACAGTAGAGGGCGAAAGATACATCGCAGCGTAAAGGCCGGGAAGCAGGAAACAATTGTGTTCGCGCTTTTCGGGCAGAGAAAGAAAGGTACCTCACCCATGTCTCTATCGCGTCCCCAATTGATTGCAACCTTAGAACAAACTCCCTCAACGCTTGCTCATTTGACCTCCACGCTGACGGATTCCGCGCTCGATTTTCACTCAGGCCCTGATGAGTGGAGCATTCGTGAGATTCTGGCGCACCTGGTAGACGATGAAATGTTTGTGATGCGTACCCGTATGGAGCGCATGATGAAGGAGGAAGGCCCATCATTGGCGTCCCACGACGAGAAAAAGTGGTATGCCCAGCGCAATACCTCGCGCGATACCATCAGTGAACTGCTGCATGATTTTGCGCAGCAGCGTGCGGCCAGCTTGGGAATACTCACACTACTGCGTGACAAAGACTGGACGCGTACCGCTTTTCATCCCGAATATGGACATTTCACGGCTGAAGCATGGCTTGGAAGCTGGGTTGAGCACGATCTGGTCCATATTCGGCAGATCGAGCAAGCGAGAGCGACAATGGAACAATCAGCATAGAGCGTGAGCAATGGCATCTTTTGCGCTTTCATTCCACGCCTTATCTCAGATCCTGGTTATGAGAGAAGCCCTTTTCCTTGAAGAAACAGGGAAAAGGGCTTCTCTCATATAAACACTATCCTTTTACTTCCTCGACATCCTCCTCAGCATAGACTTTGTTACTGAGCGCGAGCGCTCTGGGCGCGAGCAGGCTGAGCAGAATGACAATGATCAGCCCTAGCACAAACCAGCCAATGACGATGGGTACTGAGATGTTGTACGGCGCTGTGAGATACTTGAACTGGAAGTAGATCACGAAACCAAGCACCACAATCGGGACGAGCGGGACAATTATATGCCAGAAGACGTTAAATTCCTCCCGATGTTCGCGCAGGTAAAAGGCGAAGACAGAGACGCAAGTTGCCACGTAGACGATAAGAATGGGGAAGGTCAGGATGGCGCCGAGAAGTGTGAAGCCACCAGGGAACGGACCCAGCGCCAGTCCGGACCACAGAGCCGAGCCGAGCGCGACGAGTAGGGCGAGGAAAAGCGCGACATCGGGCACCTTGTGGCGATTGAGATGTGCCAGGAAGCCCGGCAGTGTGCGCGTGCGTCCCATGGCATAGAGTGTGCGCGTGATGGCGTTGATTCCGGCATTGGAGTTCGCCAATGCGCTGTTCAGGATGGTCAGGATTACAATAAACGAGAAGACGCCCCAGACGCGTCCAGCCATAGTGGCCCAGGGATCTGAGTCGTTGAGATAACCATTCAGTTTGCCGATGCCCCAGCCAGCCACACCGGCATAGGAGCAGAGAATGTAGAAGAGGCCAATGATGATCGTAGCCAGCAGGATCGCTCGCGGCACCGTGCGGCGCGGATTGAGCGTTTCTTCGGCCAGGGGGGCCGATGACTCGAATCCGGCAAAGGCGGTGAAGACAAAGAGCATGCCCACGAATACACCTTGCCAGCCGCCCAAACCTCCTTGCAGGCTGGACGCGGGATTAAAGGCCGCGGTCGTGTTCTGGCTGCCTGGTGCGAAGATCAGCCAGAGCGCAAGCAGGACAAAGACGCCGATCTCGATACACCCCAGAATAACACCCGCCTCGGCTGAAATACGAATGCCAAAGTAGGTCAGCAAAAAGATAATTACCGCGAAGACCGCTGCCCAGACGATCCATCCGTTTGGGCCAAAGGAGAGATGGAAGTATTGGACGACAAACTGGTTCGCGACTGGCCCCAGGACCAGTAGTTGGAACGGTACAATCAGCAGGTAGGCCAGGCTAAAGAGCCAGCCGGTCATCCATCCGGCCTGCGTTCCCAGGCCGCGGCTCACATACGTGAAATATCCGCCAGCAGATGGCAAGTGTTTGGCCATGGAGCCAATGTTGAGCGCTACCAGCAGGCAGACAATTAGCGCGATGATCGTAGCGAGCGGCAGCGCGCCTCCCGTAAAGGGAATAGCCGCCGCCAGGCTGAAGGCAACCGCAGAAGCGGGCGCCATCGTCGTGATCGATTGGAAAAGCACGCCTGGCAGACCAATGCTGTTCGCGCGCAAGCTTTCCGGTTGAGGTGTTGAAGTACTTGCTTCAGCCGACATAAAAACGCCTCCTTGTGATGAATAAAAAAGGGCCATTTGGCAAATCATGTGGAAAGAGTGCTCAGGGCTGATTGAGCGACTGGTGTCTATAGTAGTGATGATGGTGTGTACTCGCAATGGTTGAGAGTATTTTTGGATGAAATGAAACAATGACATATACAGATTATTGGAAGAAAAATATTTAGATAAAATAAAAAGTTGTATCTATTATAACACAACTTCAACTTCGCCTGGAACTGAATGGAGATAAAATTTGATTCATGGCAATTACCGCGATATGGCCGAAAATCTTGTGCGCAAGGGACGCGATGTTGAACGCAGTATGCTAGCCGAGCGCTTACCTCTGATCGGACCATCTACTGCGCGATATATTCAAGCAGATCCTGTTTGGCAAAAAGCACAGTTTTGCTCGTCAGGCACGAGGACTTGACAATCTTCTAATTAATATGTTATTTATATTTATGAAAGGTTAACGTTGACTTTAAATTTATCTAAAATGATAAGGATTTTAAGCAAAAGCGTGGCTCTAGAAGCTTACTACCGTTAGGTTATCGTTACCCTAATCTTTCCTAAAAGAGGCCAATTACACACATCTGCATTGCCCGTTATGAAACAGGTCTTCTTTAGAAAAAGAGATGGATAGCGCAAGGGACAGCGTTTATCGAACAAACATGAGATCGGCGAACAAACTTGATATGCATATCAAGTTTATTTTGTACAGGAAATGATTTGCTGGAAAAGAGGATTACATGCCTACGCTCACGCGCCGCTTGAAAGGCAAGGGAAGCCGTTCCACCCTATCGTCTACTCTCTCTCTGGCCTCTTCGCGTTGGAAACACACCTGGTTCCTGTTGTTGATTATGACGATTGGCATGGTTGCCGCAGTGATCATTGTTTGTACAGTTCCCCTCTTCGCGAACGTTATGAACACCGCTGGCCTGCGCCACGAGCTGAAAGCAAGTCCCAATAGCGCTGAGATCGAGATTAACACGATCACATCGGGCCTCTCAACGCACGTTGCTACAAATGTGCATGATATCTTCGCAAGCCTTATAAAACAAGATCTGGGAGATCTGGCGCAGCCCTCACAATTTACGATCATCTCATCGGATTATGCTTTTGCCACGCCATCGAAAGATACACAAAATTTGCTTTTGTATGGGGCATCGATGCAGCAGGCCGCTTCGCACCTTGGACAGATCCAGGGACATCTTGCTCAGATTACCACTGCACAGCAGCACGAGATCGAGGTGATGATGACCCCAGATTCGGCTCAGAAGTTGGGCCTCAAGGTCGGAGACACCTTTCCGCTCCAACTGACCTTTTCCCTCAATCCCTCAGGTTCATCACGCACGCAGGTAATTATGGCACGGGTAGCTGGTCTCTTTAGTGTGAACGCGGCAAACGCCGCCTACTGGCATGGAGAAGACTTCAAGCACTTCGAGGTTGGCACTGCCCAGAACACCGTGTACTCGTATACGATGCTGGTCCCCAATGAGAGCCTGCTTGCCATCGCTGATGGTTTTGCCGCGCAGTATCAAACGAAAGCCATCTTCTCTTCGGGGGCAACCCTGCGCTGGGATTATCAGTTGGATGTCCCACATATCAACATTAACCAGCTCGACGCGTTGATTGGTGACTGTGCCTCGCTCCAGGCAGACTACACGAGCAACTTTGGTTATTTGGGGGACGGTCGCGCTCCTGCTGATCCTGTATTTCCTTATCTCTCTAACGCGCAGCTCTCCAGCCCCTTGCTCAGTGGGAACGATAACCCTAGCAATCTGGAAAATTTTCGCAGTCGCATCGATGTTGTCCAGGTCCCAAGCATGCTGCTCACCATTCAGATCATTTTGCTGATCCTCTTTTTCGTGAGTTTGATAACCAGTCTGCTGATTGAGAGCCAGGCAAGTGCTATTGCGCTATTGCGCAGCCGTGGAGCCAGTAACAGCCAGGTTTTTGGGTCCCTATTCGCCCATTGCATCACATTGGGCATCGTTGCCGTCCTTATTGGCGTCCCTCTGACGATTCTCACGGCAGTGCTCCTGGCACAACACTTTCTGCCATCTGAGGCGCGCGATGCCATTACGCTGCTCACCAACAGTCCCTGGCAAGCGGCGGAGCAAATTATCTGGTATGCCGTTGGCATTTTCCTGGTGATGCTCCTGACAATGGCGGTCTCCTTGTACTTCGCGGCGCGCATGGATGTGCTGGCGCTCCGGCGCGAGTCCGCGCGCGCACATAAGCGTCCGTTCTGGCAACGATTCAACCTGGATATATTCGCGGGCGTTATCGCCATCGGTGGCTATGTTCTCTCACTCTACCTGAACAGCGTCAGGAACCTCCTGCAAGGTGGGGCCCAGGCACTCGTGATTACACCAATATCAATCATCGCCCCATTCTTCCTGGTTTTTGGCTGTATGCTCCTGTTGCTGCGCCTCTTCCCACTGCTCTTGCGGCTGGGGGCATGGCTGGCCGTGCGTGGACGTGGGGCAGCCTCTATGCTGGCCCTGGCGCAGGTATCGCGTGCGCCACGCCAGTCTATCCGCACGACCATGTTGCTGGCTTTATCCGTTGCTTTCCTTCTCTTTACCGTGGTTTACCAGTCCACCCAAACGCAACATATCCAGAATGTGACCAACTATCTGGCCAGTGCTGATTTTAGTGGTGATCTTGTGGCGAGCGTAGGGAGAGCAGATCAAGCGGCAACAATCAGACCTTACCAGACTATTCCAGGTGTCATTACAGCTAGTATCGGATTTATTGGCACAGGTATTGGAGGAACGGGTGACCTGCCCATGCAGATTCGCGCAGTCGATGCGACGAATTTTGGCCAGACGATCATCTGGCCTTCACAGGCGGCTGCTCAAACGGGCGATGCCCTCCTCAAACGGCTAGCCAATCTACGCGGGTCATCGCTCCTTGGCACTGTGGTTCCGGCCATCGTTGATACCACGACATTGAACAAACTTCGCTTACATGTTGGCTCGTTGGTTCAAGTGACCGTGGATGAAGATGCAAACGTTCCAACGAATTATCTGATTATTGGCGTGGTGCCTCATATTCCCTCGGTCAATGATCTCACCTCGTTCAATAATCAAGGGCAAGTGTTGTCTGAGGGCAGCATCCTCGTTGACTATCAAACATACGCCACAGCCTTTACCAAACAGGTAAAGAATAACCGACAGCTTGGGGCACTGAATCCACCACCTTTGAACCACATCTGGCTGCACACGAGGGACGATGCTGCTTCTGTAAGCAGCGTCCGTATTGCTCTAGAAAGATTACATCTGCTCAACCTGAGTGATCGACGCGCCATCCTGGCCGAGTTAAATGCCGATCCACTCTACCTCATCCTGAGTGGTATCCTCGCGATCGGAACCCTCACAGCTCTGTTGCTGGCTCTGATAGGGAATCTACTCACTTCGTGGTTGAGCGCGCATACCCGTTTGACAAACTTTGCCGTTCTGCGCGCTATTGGCTCGACACCACTCCAGGTAGCCAGTATGCTGACGTGGGAGCAGGCACTTGTCTATCTCACAGGTTTGCTACTGGGCGTGGGTATTGGCGCGTTTATTGTGCAGACTGTCATACCCACTCTCACTCTCACGGACTTCAATACCAGTGTGAGTAGCAACCAGTTCTACACGCTGCAAACCACATTCCCGACACAAATTGTGCTCCCTTCATCGCTGTTGCTGGTTCTACTCGCTCTGGTCGCCATTTATGGCGTGGCGCTGACGATGATGGTCCGCATTGTCTCCCGGCCATCGCTGAGCCAGACATTGCGTCTGAATGAGGATTAAGAGAGAAGGTTCATCCATGTACTTCACATGACCTTGAATATTCTTGTGCAGATATTCATCCAGCAGAAGAAATTCGCGTGCAAACCTGCGTATATCAGTGCCATAATGACCTATGGCACTGATATACGCAGGTTTGCACAGGTGACGGCTGACGGGCTTATCATAGATCGGCCATAATCGCTGCTATTTCTGCAACAGTCTCCGCCCGTAACAGTGCCTGTGCCTTTGCCCACCAGTATGTCATCCCTCGTTGGTTCAGGGCATCTTTCGTTCGCGTGAGCGCGGGCGGACTGACGCTCAATTCCTCGACGCCGAGACCCGCCAGCAGGGGGCCAATACGGGGATCAGCTGCGATCTCGCCGCATACGGCTACCACGCGCTTGCGCGCTCTGGCCACCTGTACCACATGAGCGATTGAGCGCCAGAGCGCTGGTTCCAGTTCGCCAAACAGCCCCATCACCTGGCTGTTGGTGCGATCGGCTGCCAGGGTATATTGGAACAGGTCATTTGCTCCGATGCTGAAGAAATCGACCTCGCGGGC
>WNFI01678744.1_pt1 | contig 11675 bp, 7 predicted proteins | sample 5400471 | NCBI WGS metagenome assembly WNFI01 (sample SAMN13153348, study PRJNA577476) | soil metagenome | isolation source: 100 cm saprolite on Douglas fir-dominated hillslope | place: USA:California | collected 2013-09-17
CCACGCGGGAGAGAACGTCGAGGGTCGCGAGAGCGCTGTTCATCGACGAGGGCAACCCTCCCCAAGGGAGAGGTGCGCCTGGTGGCAGACATGGATGGGCTCGGTGTCGACGTCTGGACGAGCAGCGGAAAGAGCTGGCAACACGACGGCCTGGCGAGCCGCATTGCCCAAGAAGAGAGGAACCTCCCTATGAACCAAGCACGCAATCAGGACGATCACGAGCTTGTTAACTCCACGTACACCCACAGGAGCAAGGCGATGAAAATCATGGTGGCCGATCACGACCGCGACCTGGTAGACCTGCTGAGCTTCTGGCTCAAGAGCCAGGGATATGACGTGGTCCGGGCCTTTGATGGCGAACAAGCGATCCAACGCTGGCATCAAGCATGGCCAGACCTCGTGCTTCTCGACCTGCACCTGCCGAAATGTGATGGCTTCGCCGTCTGTCAGCAGATGCGCAGTGAAACGCCTGTCATGGCCTTGATCCTGACCGGAAGTGCTTGTGAGGAGGAGGAGGTCCGTGGGTTAGAGCTGGGAGCCGACGATTACCTGCGCAAACCATTCAGTCCCAGGCGACTCCTGGCGCGCATCACCGCGGTAATGCGTCGCTCGTCACAGGCACACCCGGATGCTGCTGTACCAGTGATTACTCTTGGGCCAATCACGCTCGATCCGCTGCGCCATGAAGTCTTTCGAGATGGGCGCAAAGTGAAAGTGACGCCCACTGAGAGTCGCCTGCTCCATTTGCTGCTTACGCATCCAGGGCAAGTGTTGACACCGGGCGTCATCAGCAGTCGCATGTGGGGCTACGATGAAGGGGGAGATACCGACCTGATCAAAACGTATATCCACCACCTGCGTCAGAAGGTGGAGCCAGATGCGAAGCGTCCTCGCTCTATTCTGACGGTCCCAGGCAGGGGATACACCTTCAAGGTGCCTGTTCCTGGTGAGCCATGAACAAAGGACTTGATCCACCAGCAACAGCACAGACGACATGAAAACGCTCCTCTGCTTGGAGCAGCTATTGAGAGGGATGCATCCATGAAAAAGGCTGAAAACCGTGCTACTCGCAAGAGGTTCATGCTCGGGCAGTGTAGGCGGGGAGCACCAGGGATCAAGCGACTGCGTGGAAGGCAGCACAACGCGCCAGCACCCTCCGCTGTGATGCTAAAGCATGGCAGGCGCGGTCATGCTCTGGTAGCTGTGCTCTCGCTCGCGCTCCTGCTGTTTGCAGTGCTCGGCCTGCTCGCAGCAATCACGGGCGCCTCCGCTCGCACTCCGAATCAACTGTCTGCTCGTTCATGGGCGGGGAGACCGATGAAAACACCTCCACCCAGGCGCTCTCCCACACCCACGACTGTCCCTTCGCCTACGGCTCCCGCCACGCCTGCTCCGGCTCCTTCGCCGACGTTCGCTACGACCCCTACGACGAAAGCGACGGTCCCGGCAAGCACAGCGCCTCCTGGCAAAGCGACAACGCCATCAGCCACCGGGAAGCCTGGTGACAGTCCAAGGCCAACACCTGCCTCAACCCAGTCAACCCCGTCCACCGGCAGCCTGGCAGTGCACCATCCCTCCCGCGTGCAACACAAAGAGGGGGGTGCTTTTTTGCCTCTCGTGCTAGGTACCCAATGGCTGCTGCCTGTGAGGAAGGTGAAGGGACCTCCCAGTGGTGCTGCTCCCTGGCAGCGTGTGCGCACCACGAGCCCGCATGGCAGCATGAACAGCCCTGGCGACCGGAGGCAGCCATTCCCCACGACTGATGCCTTCCTACCCGCCCGCGAGACAGTCTACCCTCCCGAGGAGGGGGTCTCGTCTCCCACGAGCTCTTGTGGGCCAAAATGGCAGGCAATGTGGCCGACGCGGCAGTTCTTGAGACCAACCAGGTTGGAAGCCATCCGTACGCGCGGCACGCCAGCAGCAGGCAAGAGCAGCCGTGCCATCCTTCCCAGGCAAAACAGCCAGCCAATGGCACCCCTGCGTGAACGAGCGCGTGCGAAAAACGGGAGGAAATGCCTTGCTGGTCTCAGGGTGCACTTCAGAGGCACCCCATTGTGACAACCGGGAAACCCTGTACCAGGGATCGAGCAGAAAGGAGTTACATGTCATTCAGCAAGCGAGCAGCGAAACTAGCCTAAACATCATAGTACCGATATACCATCGATATTCATCCTGTTATATAGTATGCCAGCCTGCTCGTTAGAGATTAGGGGGAAATCAAAATTAACCGACTTTCCTATCATGCTCAAAACGTCCGATGGGAAGCCGACTTGCTTTCTGAGGAAGCGCCACCGCGTCATGGCGTAATACACAATCTCAGGTACAGCAAAATGGACACTCCTCAATACCTGGGATGCCTCCCTTCAATGAGCAGTATCAGATAGGACACCGGGATACCGAGGAATTGCCCGTCTATCCACCCAATGGCATACAGCCACTGCGGGCACCAGCACCCCGACGCATGTATACGCCGGATACGCCTACCAGCAGCGTCCCGCTGATTCCATTTCCCATCGCGCCAGAGACTCCTGGGGCCTGGGCTAAACCGGCTATCGTTGATCCACGCAGACAGCAACAGGTGAAATATTATGCCGATTGGCTTGCGAAGCAGGCCAAGTATGATGTGCTGCATGATAATTCACAAGAGATCAACGACTACATCCAAGAAGCGACCAAGATCGTGAAAGTTGGTGACAAAGAGGTCGCGATGTTTGCTCCCTTTCGAGCGAAACTTTCCGCTCTACAAACCTTCACGACCAGGCAGGTAGTTGCTCTCTGTGTCATTGGACTCCTCTGGATAATCGGGCTGCTCGTATTCCGCCTGGAAATGCTCACTGTTGTTATTGCAGCGATCACTGTCTTGTATACCTTCAACCTCATCCTGAGTGCGAGCATGGCTCTCAGGACATTTCAGAACTCCCCGGAAGAACGTATCAGCGACGCTATCGTCTTTGCATTAAAAAATGTTGACTGGCCCTTCTACACCATTCTTTGTCCGCTCTACCGGGAAGCGCAAGTCGTGCCACAGTTTGTCCAGGCCATGCTGGCGTTAGACTATCCCCCAGAGAAATTGCAGATCCTCTTTCTCACGGAGGAAAACGATGCCGAGACGCGCAACGCCATACGCGCGTTATCCTTGCCACCCCACTTCAAGCTTGTGGCGGTGCCCGATGGCAAGCCACGCACCAAGCCGCGCGCTTGTAATTATGGATTGATGCTAGCCACAGGTTCCTATGTCGTCATCTACGATGCTGAAGACATTCCTGACCGCCTGCAATTGAAAAAGGCGGTCCTCACCTTTGCCAACCATGAGACAGATGTGGTCTGTGTACAGGCCAAACTCAACTTCTATAATATTCGCCAGAACCTCCTCACGCGCTGGTTCACCGCCGAGTATTCCGCCTGGTTCGACGTGATTTTGCCCGGGCTGCAACTCGCGAAGTTCTCTCTTCCCTTAGGAGGCACATCGAACCATTTTCGTACAGCGGCGCTGCGTGCCTTAGGGGGCTGGGATGCCTACAACGTGACCGAGGATTGCGATCTGGGCTTGCGGCTGAAACGCTACGGCATGAATACCGTCATCCTGGACTCAACGACGCTTGAAGAGGCTAACTCGCAGGTAAAGAACTGGATCCGCCAGCGCTCACGCTGGATCAAAGGGTACATGCAGACCTACCTTGTGCATATGCGCCATCCCCTTGAGGACTTCCAGAAAGGACGCCTCTACGACCTGTTCTCATTTCAGGTGCTGATTGGCAGTGGAACAGGTGTCATGTTTCTCAACCCTTTGATGTGGGTATTATTGGGAATTTACATTGTCTTTGGCCCCTCTGTAGTAAACATCTATCACGTGCTGTTCCCAGGTCCCATTCTTTACCTGAGCGCGTTCTGCCTCATTTTTGGAAACCTCTTCTACGTCTATCTCTACCTGCTGGCGTGCGCAAAACGGAAGCAGTACCATCTCTTGCCCTGGACGCTGTTCATTCCTTTCTACTGGCTGCTCATGAGTGTAGCGGCCCTGTATGCCCTTTTTGAGCTGCTGGTGAAGCCGCATTATTGGCAAAAGACGGTCCATGGGCTGCACTTGAAAGGGAAACATGCATCTCCTGTGGTCCCGTCACTGTTAGGTATTCCTACTGTTGCGGAAGAACCGACAATGCCAGTACCGGTGACGCTGGGTAAGGGGAGCAAAGTCGGTACCATTCCATCGGTAAAAGATTCCCTCAAAGCCATGCCAACTCTGCTCATGCCCGCAATCTCACGTAGGCAGAAGCAGGCGCAAGGGGTAGCGAAACGTGTCAAAGTGCGAGACCTCTGGCTTGTTGCTACGATTGTCATAGCTTGTGTTACTAGTATCGCCGCCTGTTGGTACTACTTCCAGCAGGATAAGATACTCCTTTACGCAGACGCTCATTCTCATATGCGGCTCGCGCGCAGCGTGTTTGATGGTCTTACTCCAGGATTAGCCCAGCTCGGAGGAGTCTGGCTGCCTCTACCGCACATACTCATGTGGCCGTTCATCTGGAATGATTACTTATGGCATACAGGTTTAGCAGGGAGTTTCGTGTCCATGCCCTGCTACGTTATCGCGGCAATATACCTCTATCTCTCGGCTCGGCGTTTGACCGGGAATTGCCCTATCAGCTTTGTGGGAGCTTTAGCTTTTCTACTTAACCCGAATGTTCTCTATTTACAAACTACCCCCCTCTCAGAATTAGTATGTGTTGCGGCTTTCACTATAGCTGGCTATTACTTTCTCAGCTGGGTGCAGGAAGACAAAACACATCAGCTTGTGCTGGCGGCTGCAAGTACCTTGCTGGCAACGCTTGCTCGTTACGATGGTTGGCCAATATTCCTGGCTTTACTCACCCTTATAATAGCGATCGGTTGGTTAAAAGGGCATAGGTGGAGACAAATCCAAGGGAACGTAATTCTTTTTGGCATACTCGGTGGTATTGGAATTGCCTTGTGGTTCGCCTGGTGTGGTATTATCCTGGGTGATCCACTGTACTTCCAGCGTGGGCAATTCTCTTCCCAGAGTCAACAGATAGCCTTTCTACAGAAAGGCTATCTGTATGGGTATCACAATCTTTGGCAGTCTGTCAGGCTCTACTTCACCGTTTCAATGAAGACCATCGGGTACCTTCTCTTTGCTCTTGCCGCTTTTGCCGCTCTTGCCGTCATCGTTTATGTCTTCTACCATCTCCTCACCTTCCGCAAAAATAAAAATCACGCGAGAATGGAGAGCATGTTAGTTGCGTTGACATTCTTAATACCATTTGCTTTTTATGTCGTATCGCTCTACTCGGGGCAAGCCATCATCTGGGTACCTGGAGCTGTTCCAGCAAATGCTCCTAATCAGTTTTTCAATGTGCGCTACGGTGTGGAGACCGTTGCTCCTATCGCCCTCTTTCTCGCCATACTGGCGGATGGAGTAGTAAGGAGACTAAAGGTGCGTACCGCTGTTCTATGCCTTATACTCCTTGCGGTCATCATCGCTCAATCGATATATGTAGGCTCTACAGGTATAATCTCACTCGAGGATGGCATATCTGGGAGAGATTGCCTGCCAACCTCGTCGATAGATTTCTATCTCGCGCAGCATTACAACGGTGGAAGAATTTTAGTAGATACATTTAACTCTAATTTTAACGAAGCAGAGACTGGTATCGATTTCAAAAACATTATCTACGATGGCTCAGGCGCATATTGGGATCAGGGGTTGCGTGATCCAGCAGCAGTTGTAGATTGGGTCATTGCAGATCCCGGCGATCTTGTGAGTACCCACCTAGACACAAAAAGTCCAGCTTTTTTGCAGAATTTTACTCTCGTCGTGAGGAGTGGAATTAATTTCCTGTACCATAAAAGGGGGCTTCCACCACTTCCAACGAGAACACTGCCACCGGGTTTCCTCAGTGAGCATCGCTTTTGTACAGGTAAATAAGAAAGAGGACTATCGAATAACGTGCTCTTAAAGGGGGTAGATTCACTTGGAAGCAACATCCTCTCCTCGCAATCGTTCAGCCCGCTCCTGGATACGATTCATTGGTCAATTGATACGTTTTAGTCTTGTAGGAGGACTCAATACCTTTGTAGATGTGCTGGCTTTTAACCTGCTTGTATGGGGATTCCCAACTCAGGACAGTAAACTCCTCGTTGTCTATAATTCACTGGCATACGCGATAGGTGCAGTGAACAGTTTTCTTTGGAACAAGGTTTGGACGTTTAAGCAGCATTCTCAGGCGACCAATGATCAGATCCTTCGCTTTGCATTGGTGACCTGTATGGGCATTTTTTGCAACGATGCGTTTCTCTGGCTGGCAACAAGCATACTGACCTCGCTCTCACTCACGAGTCTCCTGTGGGTCAATGTCGCCAAGATCAGTGCCATCACTGGCTCAGTGTCAGTTTCTTATCTAGGAATGCGCTTCAGCGTTTTTACCAGAACGGATGAGGGGGAAGCGATTGCAACGCCAGCTCATCCACAGCTGCTTAGTACACTGCGTAGCTTGTCCGTGATATTACCAGCCTACAATGAGGAGGCGCTCATCGCGCAGACAATCTTTCACACGATGTCGACACTTAGTGGCAGGATGCACAATTTTGAAGTGATCGTGGTCAACGATGGGAGCCGAGATCGCACAGGGGCAATTGTTGCACGCCTGGCGGCTTATGACCGGCGTATACGTCTTATTAACCATCCTACCAACATGGGATATGGCGCGGCCCTGGCAACTGGCTTTCAGTTTGTGACCAAAGAGCTTGCCTTCTTCATGGACTCAGATGGACAGTTTGATATCCGTGACCTGGCACGCTTTTTCCCGCTTATTGAGGAATATGGTGCTGTCTTAGGGTATCGTCTAGACCGCCAGGATACCTGGATGAGGAAACTCAATGCCTGGGGCTGGAAGCAGTTGGTGAGATTCATCTTCGGCGTCCACGTGCGGGATATCGATTGCGCATTCAAACTCTTCCGCTCCGATTTCTTTCGTAGTGCGGGATATCGATTGCGCATTCAAACTCTTCCGCTCCGATTTCTTTCGTACAAACCGCTTAGAGACACGCGGTGCCATGATTAATACAGAGATACTATATAAACTGTCCCGCGCAGGCTATACCTACACCGAAGTAGGGGTGCAGCATTTACCACGTAAAGCTGGGAAAGCCACAGGAGCCAGGCTCTCGGTCATTCTGCGTGCACTACGTGAGGTGTTTGTTTATGCTTCAAAGTGGTATGCAGAAGAGAATGGTTTGTCTGTATCCAACTAGAGATGAGGCAAGCAGCACTTTTGGACGTCTAGCCTGGATTAACCTTGGCGGAGGTCAACTATGAGAGTCGTTACTATCTTACATAAGCATCGTTTTTCTAAATCGGTCCTTTTAAGCATGTTTCTTTTGGTAATAATTGTAATTACATGTGTTTCAATAGGGTTGAGCTACTCTCATTTATTTGGATTTGTCCCTGCAAGTAGATTTGTTTCTGCACGTGGACGGCAGCTCTTCTTAGATGGCCACCCATTTCGTTTTGTGGGAGTTAACCGATACAATCTTCTTTCAAGCGACCATCATCGTAGTTGCGGTGAGAGTTGGACGTACCAGGAACTAGACCATTATTTTGCAGAAATGAACCGGCTAAATATAACTGCAATTAGATTCTGGGCTTTCCAAGATTTCACAAATGGAACGGACTTCTCAGCATTTGACTATTTAATATCTCTTTCAGACAAGTATGGTATTAAGCTTATTCCGACGTTGGAGAATCAATGGTCAGACTGTACACAGGGAGGATATAAATATGATTCTTGGTATCGTTCTGGATATCTCGCACCATATGGTGATTATCCTCTTTCATTTAAAGATTATCTAAAAATAATAGTTTCTCGTTACAAAAATAATCAAGAAATTATGATGTGGCAAATTATGAATGAGGCTGAAAGCAAAGACATAAATAACAATCAAGATTTTCAAGCTCTTTATAGTTTTGCTAAAGACATATCATCATACATTAAATCCCTAGACTCAAACCATTTAATTAGTCTAGGAACCATAGGAAGCGATCAACCTGGTACACAAGGAGATGATTATCGTCGGCTGTATGCTCTTTCAACTCTAGATGTGCTTGAATATCATGATTATGATGATACTTCTCCTTTTCCCAACTATCTCTCTCAACGATTTGAAGACTCAAGAATACTCAATAAACCTCTTTTTATGGGTGAAGCAGGCATAAAGAGTCACTGCACAGGCATTGGCTGTTATACGCAACAGCAGAGGGCAGACCTTTTTAGGGCTAAAATGAATGCCTTTTTTAGGGAAGGAGGTGTGGGCTATCTTCTCTGGAGTTATCGGGATAATTATCCTAATCCTGATCAGGTTTACGAATTTGATGCATCAGATCCTCTGGCACAAGTCGTTAAAAGTTTCGCTTCCTAATCTCATCAAGGCTAACGGGAATGAGGAAGAGTGGTGACTTTGGTACTGAGTAGTATTGGTATAGCAGAGGTGTATGGTATAATCTGAGGAAAATATGGAGGCCGAGGAGAAGGTATGGATAGGAGCGCAAACAATAAAGCACTCAGATTTATTTGACCTCACCGTCAAAGCTCTGAGAATTTTGAAGTCTTCAGGAGCTTTTATTCAGACTTGCTCTCAGAGTGGCGTTTATCACCAGTGACGATATGGCAGAAAGAAAAGAGATGTTCAACTTCATTAGAAAGATATCTCGATTACGAAGCAAAATCGTTCATGGTAAAGCACATCTGTTGACAGGAGAGGATACAGGTAAGACAGAGCCGGCAGCAAATAAAAAGAATAACCTGAGTAGACATAAGTCTCTCCAAAAAGGTGAAATTAAAGGAAACGCGATTTCCCTTGTTTGCCTTCTCGCAATGCTCGTGCTTGTCGGCTACACCCTTTTTGGCGGTATGTTACCGGCTAATCAGTCAGGCGTTACTAAGAATTTAGTTGTAGTGCTCCCGCACACATCTGAGCCGGCAAAGAGCAATTTGCAACCCTACCCGTTTGATGGCATAACAGTAACTCCGATGCCTCCATCTTCTTTGCCAAAGATTCCACCACCTTTGCCAACACAGCCTCTTTCCCCACAAGGAAATCGTCTTGCCACAAAAGGAGATCATATCGTTGATAGCAGAGGCAATATTGTTGTGCTTCGGGGCGTGACCCGATGGTCTCTGGAATTCAACTGCGGTGATGGCCACTTTAACCTCAGCGATTTCCAAGCAATCCGCTCATGGGGAGCAAATGCCGTACGCATTACCCTCAACAGCAATTTCTGGCTCAACGGGTATCCGAATAATTGTACTTCCTCTGCCTATCAGACAACAGTCAAGCAAGCAGTAGCAAATGCTGAGGCCGCAGGACTCAGACCAATTTTGGTTCTCCAGTGGGCAGGAAACAAACTGAATGGAGGACGGGGAGGACAAATGAACATGCCGCCAAGACCGGAGGCGCTTACGTTTTGGCAGCAAGTCGCTTCTTTATATGCCAGCGATCCGTACGTGATGTTTTCTCTGTTCTCAGAGCCGCATAATACCCCCTCGTGGGATGGATGGCTGAATGGGTTTTCCGATACTGATGGTCCTCATGCGGGCATGCAGGAGATGGCAAACGTTGTTGAACAAGCTGCTCCGGGACATATTATCTTTGTCAGCGGTGAAGCATATGCGAAAAATCTTGATTTTGTCACCAATGGTCATATGGTGCAAGGAGCGAATATTGTGCTTGAGGTGCATCCGTATGGTTATTTTTCCAGCTATAGCAATCAGTGGCAAGGCATCCAGCCAAACTACCCGATTGTTGATGGCGAATTAGGTCTGGATAGCTCAGGCGATACGGTTGACACGCAACTGCAAACATTTGAAAACTGGCAAACCGGCTACTTTGGCTGGGCATGGACAGATGTTGACAACCATTCGCTCTTAAACAGCGGTGGGTGGAATGGAGACCCGCGAAGCGATCCGCCACAGTTTGGCGTACAGGTCCATAATTTCATGCTTTCGGCAAGTCAGAAAAACGGAGGATTTATTACTTCGACAGTTACTAATTTCTAACCGTGCCTTACGGACTGGTTGCCGGACCGACCGTGTAACGTTGAAGGAGAGCTTAATCATTTCACTCCATGGCTGATCCCACGAGATGCGCAACGAGCTGTACCTTCGGCTGAAGTGGCTTTAGATAGCCTTTTGTATTGTTGTGTTTTCTGTAAGGAAGAGGTATATACGGTGCAGCTAAAATGAGAGGGCTTGGGAGCTTGTAAACGTCAAGAGGATAGTGGCTCATCCCCACATTAAGTGAGCCTGCTTGCTTAGTGCCTGTAAAAAAAGTACCACTAAAATAGATTGATCCCGTAAGCTCATTGGATGACGACCAGAAGAGCATACACGGCTGAACTGAGCGGCCTGCCAGCAAATGATTGAACCACTTCTTCCTGTGAATAGATTTTTCAGACGGGAATACTACAAAAAAGCCCTTCGACCATGATATGATGCTTTATAAACCGCCTCTTTAGAAAAAGTGAAACAGAATAGGGAAAGGATACTGAACAATGCTCTCTTCTCGCACCATCATCGTACTGCTAACCTCTGTCCTCATTGGTGTAGGTGTCTTGACGGCCTGTTCAACACGCGAGCAACATCTGTTAAGTGCTACTGACATAGCTAAGCAGGTGAGTATTCATTACGGTGATCTTCATCCAGACATTGTAAGTGTGAAGTCTGACTCTTCAGATGGATCTGCACCTCAGCCCATGTATCTCATGACCTTACGTGGTCATTTCCATAAAAATACCCTGACGGCTCACTATCTCAGTTTCTCGGCATTGGCAGAGAAGATGTATGTCTGGAATGCATGAATAAGAAGTACATTGTCAAATTAACCACAGAGGAATGTACAGATCTCCAGCAGATGATTTCCGCAGGAAAAGCAGCAGCGCGAAAACTGTTGCATGCGCGCATTTTGCTCAAAGCTGATGTCAGTCCAGAAGGGCCAGGCTGGACAGACGAGCAGATCGGCGAGGCGTTGGAGGTAAGTCCGACAACAATTGGGCGGGTGCGCCAGCAGTTTGTCGAGCAGAGTCTGACCGCAGCGTTGGAGCGACGTTCTCCTTGTGGATACCGACTGCGACGGTTGGATGGGGAAGCAGAAGCTCACCTGATCGCCTTGGCGTGTTCTCCTGCGCCATCTGGGCACGCCCACTGGACGATTCGGTTGTTGGCGGATAAACTGGTGGAACTCGGCTATGTGGAACGGGTTGGGCGCGAAACCGTTCGCCTGACCTTGAAAAAAACGAACTCAAGCCGTGGCGCAAGGAGCAGTACTGCATTCCTCCTGAAGCGAATGCCGCCTTTGTGTGCCAGATGGAAGAGGTGCTGGACATCTACACACGCCCATATGATCCACGGCATTCGCAGGTCTGTCTGGACGAAACGAGCAAGCAGTTGGTCAGTGAGACACGGGTGCCCATCCCAGCCGAACCTGGGCAGGTCGAGCGCTTTGACTACGAATATGAGCGACAGGGCGTCTGTAGCCTCTTCATGTGCTTTGAGCCACTGACGGGCAAGCGGCATGTGACGGTGAGCGCGCATCGCACGAAGCAGGATTTTGCCCAGGTCCTTCGCAACCTCGTTGATGTCCAATACCCGAATGCGGAGAAGATC
>WNFI01684775.1_pt1 | contig 11675 bp, 16 predicted proteins | sample 5400471 | NCBI WGS metagenome assembly WNFI01 (sample SAMN13153348, study PRJNA577476) | soil metagenome | isolation source: 100 cm saprolite on Douglas fir-dominated hillslope | place: USA:California | collected 2013-09-17
AAGATATTTTAATGTGAAGTGGGCAAAACAGGAAAAAGAGATTAGAAAAGTTATTGATCATACTCATGGAATGTATGGAGATTTGCAGGGAGTGATAGGAAAAAGTTTGCCTGAAATTGACAGTCTAAAATTAGAAGAATGAGCTATTGGTTTAAAGCTAAAAAATATGGATGGGGATGGACACCGGCGAGTTGGCAGGGATGGTTAATTTTGGGAATTTTTGTAATCTTGATGATGTTTAATGCATATAGACTGGGAGTTATGTCTCAATCATTCCATGGAGATATAACTGGTTTTTTACTTGAGAATATTGTCATGATTGGGATTTTGTTTATGATTTGTATGAGAACTGGTGAAAAACTTAAATGGAGGTGGGGGAAGAGAAAATAATGGAAATATTTGTTATTAGACATGGTCAAACCGAGTTGAATAAAAAGGGTATTATTAATGGTTATCTTGACGATACATTAGCGCTGGAAGGTATTGAACAAGCAAAAATTGCTGCATCAACTTTACCAAAAACTATAAAATATATTTACTCATCTTCACTTGAAAGGGCGAAACAAACTGCAAAGATTCTTAACGAAACATTAAATGTTCCACTTACCTTTCATGATGAATTAAAAGAGGTTAACTTTGGAATTTTAAATGGAACGCCATTTTTGGATGAGTATAAAGAAAGACATAGAATGTTAGATTACGATTCATGATGAATTAAAAGAGGTTAACTTTGGAATTTTAAATGGAACGCCATTTTTGGATGAGTATAAAGAAAGACATAGAATGTTAGATTACGATTGGCGACCATCTGGCGAATCTTTTGAGGAAGTAAAAACAAGGGTTGTAAAACTCCTTGGAAAAATTAAAAAGGAAAATAATAATAAGGAAGTATTAATAGTTGCTCATGGTGGAATTATTCGCCTTTTGCACTTTTTAGAATTTGGTGAAATATTGGGTGAAGTTGGAAATACTTCTTTGTACAGTTTTGATTTAGATAAGATATTAAAGTAGTTTTATGGCTATTGTTGTAATTAAAAGCAAATTAACCTTTGAAGATTTAAAGGAAGCTCGGGAAGATTATGAATTTTATATAAAAATAACTGTTGACATAGAAAAGAAAATTATTGCGTTAGGTGGCGAATATCATGCTGATGCTGAAAAGGTTTTAATTGAAAGTTTTAGGTCTTCATCAAAGAATATTTGGGGTGGTGGATACAATATTAAGACAAAAAATTTTGAAACAAATGCAATGATAAACTTAAGACCAGGAGTTAATGATAGTATGGAAATAATTGATTCTGACATTAGAAAAAGATATATTGACTTAGTATGTACAAACCTACAAAGCTTGATGCGGTCACTGATTTGAGGAGGTGTATTTATGCAAGTTTTTCAAAACAAAAATTTGAGGACCCTGTTTTTAAAAGTTTTTATAATCACGCGAAAGAGATTTTAAAAAAAGTAAAAGTGAGCAATGTTGTTTTGGAAAGACTTGAGAAATCACAAAACGAAAATTTGGATGACAACAAAAGGCGGGAAGATTTATTGACTGCATCTATTTTTTTACAAAATGCCTGACAAATTTAAAGCGGTTTGGGTGTCACATTCTTCGATTGCGGACTTCTTAAAGTGCCCACGGCTTTATTATCTTCGTAATGTTTACAAAGATCCAAAAACTGGACACAAAATTACTATCATGACTCCCCCACTTGCTTTGGGACAAGCAGTACACAGTGTTATCGAATCACTTTCAGTGATTCGGGCAGAAGAACGGTTTAACGCAAAAATATTTGAAAGATATGATGAAGAGTGGAAAAAAGTTTCTGGAAAACTGGGTGGATTTAAGTCTGAAAAAGAAGAGGAGGAAATAAAAGCAAAGGGGCGAAAAATGCTCCAAAAAATAGTTGATAATCCTGGGCCGCTTAAAAACAAAGCGATAAAATTAAGAAGTGATAGTGGACTTCCATATTACTGGCTTAATGAAGAGGACAATATAATTTTGTGTGGGAAAGTTGATTGGAGGACAATATAATTTTGTGTGGGAAAGTTGATTGGATTGAATATCTTGATAAAACGGATTCAGTTCATATTATTGATTTTAAAACTGGAAAAAATGAGGAGAAGGAAGATTCTCTTCAATTACCAATTTACTATTTGCTCGCGAAAAATTTACAGACAAGAAATATTGAAAAAATTAGTTATTGGTATTTGAGTGATGACAATGTGAAAGATTTTGTTGAAATGAAAATTCCAGATGAGAAAGAGGCTCGTGATAAGGTTGAGAAAATAGCAAAAAGAATTAAACTTGGACGCCAAATTGAACATTTGAAATGCCCCAAAGGTGACGCTGGATGTTTTGCATGTCAGGGCCTTGAGTCAATTTTGCGTGGAAAAGGGGAAAAAGTGGGAGAGAGTGAATATAGACAGGATATTTATATTACAAACTAGAATTAATATAGCTTTTTATTCCTGAAAAATCAAAATCACCTGATTTTGGGGTAAGTATAAATTGCCCATCGTTACTTGTTCCTTGATTTAGGACGTTGTCAGTTGAAAGCTGGATTTGATTTATTTTGTAAAAGCCCGGATCGCCAAAAACTTGACTTAAGCTTTTTATAGTTCCAAGATCTAGATTAGTTCTAACTATTTGAAAAAGCGTGTTGATTGTGGAGTCGACTTTATTAAGGGATCTTAAATTAATTAATTTATCCCCAATTCCTTGTAAGACTGCAAATTGTCTGAGGCTTCTGCCAAAATCGCTGTCACCGTGACGACTTCTCGCAAACTTTAGGGCAGTTGCGCCGTCTAAATTTGTACTTCCAGCATTGAAATGTAAATGTTCATAGCGGCAAGTAAACTGTCTTTCCAGTTCAAATCCTTGATATTTATTTTTAAGTTCAAATATTTGTTGGTCTGTAAGGCCACAGGTGTTATTTTCCTGACCTGTAATTGGATAGAATGGATCGTCAAAACCAACTGGGACATTAACTGTAATTCCTCCTAAATCGTCAATCAGTTTTGTAAATCCGCCAAAATCAACTGAGACGTAATAGTTAATTGGGAGTCCTGTGACGTTTGTGATAACTGGCATTGCGTTTTGAAATCCGGTAACCCCTACTGCATTTATTTTTTGATTTCCAGGAACCCACAAATCACGGGGAATTGAAATCATAGTAGCTTTTCGGATATTTGTGTCAACGTGAATAACGATAATACTGTCAGTAAGAAGTCCACCATCGTGATTAGCTCCACCATAGCCCAATAGTAAAACATTATATTTACCTTTTTCAGGGTTGTTTTGATTAATTGGTTTCGGGGTAGCTAGGACAAATGAGTTTGTGGAGGTTTGTTTAATGGTTGGTTTTTTGGAGATAAGAGTTCCCAAGAAAACTCCAAAGAGAAAAATGGAAAGAGTAAGTATTTCAGCGAATATAATCTTTTTGAGCACTGGAATAATTATACAGTAGTTGAGTTATAATGATTTTTATGAAACGAGTTATTTTTATCGGGCAGGCAATGCCAAAACGAAATATGGCTGAAAGTCATGATTGGCCATCATTAAATTTATGGCTTTATTCTATTGGATTAAACGATAAACAAATTAAGAATAATTTTTTATACGCTGCCTTAGTCGATTATTTTCCAGGTTATCAAGAAAAAGGTGGACACAAAGTTCCGACAAAAGATGAAATTGCGAAAGACAGAAAGAGGCTTGGTAAAACACTTCATGGTTTTAATCCAGAAATTTTAGTTACAATTGGTAAATTATCTTTAAATTATTGTTTGAATGAAAAGATTAATAGTTTAGATAGTAATTATATTGGAAAGAGTTTTTTGGTTGATCCATACAATATGCTTGGTAAGAAAATTTTGATTATTCCCCTTCCTCATCCTTCTGGGGCAAGTACGTGGAAATATAAAAAGGGAAATATGGAACTTTTGGAGAAAGCTTTGAATCTTCTTAAAGATAATCTATACTAGGATTATGGATAAGATGGAGAAAGTTGTAGCGCTTGCAAAGAGACGTGGGTTTGTTTATCCAACATCAGAAATTTATGGCGGTCTTTCAAATTCGTATGACTATGGTCCAGTTGGGACTGAACTGCTTCGAAATATTAGAAATGTTTGGTGGAAAGAATTTATAAATAACCGAGAAGATATGGTGGGACTTGATACGCAAATAATTTTACATCCTCAGACATGGGTGGCTTCAGGACATGTATCTGGTTTTGCTGATGCTATGATTGAATGTAAAAATTGTAATAGTAGATTAAGAGCAGATCATTTGATTGAAAAATGGTTAGAAAATAATTCTGCCAAAGCAAAAGATGTGATTAAAAATACAACAGTTTATGGTACTGTTTTGTCTAAAAAAGAATTTGAGAATATTGTAGAAAATAAAGAGGTAGAGGGTATTACACTCGAAGGTATTTCAGAGGTTATTTCTCTTTTTAACATAAAATGTCCTGTTTGCAAAAAATACGATTGGACTGTGGCTCGTAAGTTTAATCTTCTTTTTGAAACTTCTATTGGAACAGTAAGTGGGGAGAAATCAAAAGTTTATTTAAGAGGGGAAACGGCTCAAGGAATTTTTACGAATTTTAAACAAGTACTTGATTCTTCGAGAGTTAAATTGCCTTTTGGAATTGGAAATATTGGGCGAAGCTTTAGAAATGAAATTACAACTGGACAATTTATATTTAGAACTTTGGAATTTGAACAAGCTGAAATAGAATATTTTTTTGATCCAGAGAACTCTAAATGGGAAGAATTGATGGAAGCTTGGAAAAAATCTATGTTTGATTTTGTTACAAAATCACTTGGTGTAAATAAAGAGAATTTAAAATGGAGAAGGCATACTGATAAAGAACGAAGCCATTATAGTAAAGATACTTACGATTTGGATTATAAATTCCCTTTTGGTTGGAAAGAACTTTGGGGAATAGCCTATAGAACTGATTATGATTTAAAACAGCACATGCAATTTAGTGGAAAGTCTTTGGAATATGTGGATTCAGTGACAGGACGCAAATTTATTCCTCATGTTATTGAACCAGCGGTTGGAGTGAATAGATTGTTTTTAATGATTTTGGCTGATGCTTATGATGGTAGTGACAAAGAAAGAGTTGTTTTGAAACTTGATCCAAAGATTGCTCCATATAAAGTTGCTGTTTTTCCACTTTTGGGGAATAAACCAGAATTGATTAAAAAAGCGCGAGAGATTTATGAAAATCTTAAACCAAAGTTTATGACCTCATGGGATGATAGGGGAAATATTGGGAAGCGTTATGCTGCGCAGGATGAAATTGGGACTCCGTATTGTATAACTGTCGACTTTGATACTCCAAAGGATGATATGGTAACCATTCGTGATCGTGATACTGCGAAGCAGGAAAGGGTGTCTATTGACAAGATAGAAGAATTTCTCCAGAATAAACTAGAACCATGAAAAAATATTTACCCTTTATTTTAGTACTTGTTGCAGCAACTGTTTTAGTTGGTGGATTTTTAGTAATTAAGAAAATTACACAGCCTGTTGTGACTGATAATAGTCAGCAAGATGATGCAGTCGTTCCCGATCTACCTGATAATCAAAAGCCTGTTGCGGCTTTAGTACCTACTCCTGATGGATATTATTTAACTTTAAATGTGGATGGAATAAAAGTTCCTAGCGCAACTTCGATGGATTATGAGCTTCTTTATAAAGCAAATAACAATGGTACACAGACGACTCAGGGAGTTCCTGGAACGATTCAATTGAACGGTGCAACTTCTGAAACTAGAAAATTGCTTTTGGGATCTGAATCAAACGGGAAGTTTAGATATGATAAAGGAGTGGAAACTGGGACTTTGACTTTGAGATTTCGTGATGGGACAGGGAAATTACTTGGGAAAGTGAAGACAGACTGGCATTTGCAGACTGGAACTATGAATTTGAGCTCTGTTGATGGAAGCTTTAAATATACTTTGACTAAGTCGGCAACTGGCGTTTGGTTTGTGACAATGCAGCCTTTTGGGACTCCTGATTCAAGCAAAGTAGTTGTATTTAAGAATGGTTGGGCAATATACGCTTCAGATGGTTTGCCTCATGTAGGGAATTAATTCTTGATATAGATTGATCTTCATAGACTTCCTTTGTTCGGTGAATATTCTTGTTGACATGTCGTGAAAAGAATAGAATAATGGATGAAAGTGGTGAGAAGTGGTGATCACCTAAAGGTGACAAGCCTGCCTAAGGTAAAAATAAAATATGTTGATTGGAAGTTACTTAGGCAATTTAGGGGATAAAAGGAGGGCAGCAATACCAAAGAAATTTTTGGCTGAGCTTGGTGAAAAACCAGTACTAGCTAAATGGTACGAAGATTGTTTGATTTTAGTAACAAATGAATTTTGGGAAAAACTTTTGGGAAGACTAACTGGAGGCGAGAAGGGACTAAAGCTTGGGGTACGAGACATTGAAAGATTTATTTTGGGAAGTGCATTTGAAACTGAACCTGACGCACAAGGAAGAGTAATAATACCTGAGATTTTGGCAAAGTATGCGAATTTGGAGAAAGATTTAATTTTTGTGGGACTAACTGACAGAGTTGAGATTTGGAACAAAGAGATTTGGGAGAAGAAATCGATGGAATTGGCCAAGACAACTAAAGAATATATCGAAGGGTTAGAAAAATGATTACACAACACGAGCCGGTACTTTTGAAAGAGGTAGTTGAAGAATTGCACATTAAAAATCAGGGTCGGCCCGCCGAGAGGCGAGGTAAATATATTGACGCAACACTCGGAGCTGGTGGATATACAAAAGCGATTTTGGAAGCTGGAGGGGAAGTTTTAGGAATAGATACTGATACTTCAATGCTTAATATTGCTAAAGAAAATTTGGGAGAAGGAAACTTTAAATTAGTGAATGGGAATTTTAGAGATATAAAAAAAATTGCTGAGGAAAATGGGTTTAATGAAGTTGATGGCATTGTTTTTGATCTTGGGGTAAGTAATGTCCATTTTATGGATGAGACACGAGGATTTTCATTTAAAAACCCTGAGGCAGACTTAGATATGAGACTAGATTTCAAATCACAAGCCCTTCGGGCCAGTGATTTGTTGAACGCATTGAGAAGAGAACAATTGCAAGAGATTTTGGGGAGGAGTTTGGCAAATAAAATAATTGAATTTAGGGAAGACAAGAAATTTGAAAAAGTAAAAGATTTTTTGGAATTGTTTCCAGAGAAAAAATTTGGAGATAGAGTTCACCCTGCGACAAAGGCCTTTATGGCACTGCGAGTTGCTGTCAATAGCGAGCTTGATAATTTGAGAGAAACATTGCCACAGGCATATGAATTACTTAAACCCGCTTCGCCGAATCGAGGCGAGCCTGGCGGCAGATTGGCTGTAGTTAGTTTTAATTCGGATGAGGACAGAATTGTGAAAGAATTTGCAAAAAGTAAGGGTGATGTAGGAAAAATAACCCGTCCGAGTACGGACGAGGTAAATAGAAATCCGAAGTCAAGAAGTGCGATTTTGAGAGTAATTATAAAATAATAAGCGAAGCTTGTAAATAAATTTATGAAAAACAAAAAATTACAATTAATACTAGTAAGTATGTTAACATGCCTCATTGTGGCAACTATTTTTCTTGCAACAAAAGCATCGGCAGAAGGCAGCCGCCTTATTGCTTTGGAAAATGAATCTTCACACCTCCTTGAGGCCAACCATGAATTGAACGATAAAATAATTTCGTCGACTTCTTTGACTGAAGTAAGTAAAGAGGCTAGTATTAGTAGCATGATTAAACCTGAGAACTTTCTTTATATAACCGGCAACGGTATAGCAATGAGATGACAACGAGACTTCGTATATTTGGAATTTTATTTTCTTTAGTTATTATTGGTTTGGTTGCTAGGCTTTTTTTCTGGCAAATAATTCAAGCTTCGAACCTTTCAAAACAAGGGCAACTTCAGTATCAAAGGTCAAGTAGTGTAATCGCGAAACGCGGGAGTATTTTTGCAACTGATGGAAGTTATTTGACAACGGATGTTGACACATGGACTGTTTTTGTGACAAAAGATATGAAACAAAATGTCCGAATGGTAGCAAATAAACTTGCTCCACTTTTAAAAATGGATGCTTCAAAGATTGAAGGAATTTTGAATAATGCTGGGACTTGGACTCCTATTGATCATAGAGTATCGAACACTGTAAAGAAAAATATTGAAGCTTTGGGCATTTCTGGGATTGGATTTGATCCAGAACCCACGCGAGCTTACCCTGAAGGATCAACCTCCGCCCATATTTTAGGATTTGTGGGTAAAAATGATGCAGGGGATGATACGGGGTATTTTGGACTTGAGGGATTTTATAATACAACCCTTACTGGGAAGGAGGGCTTAGTGAGTCGTGAGTCTTCTGCAAATGGAACTCCGATACTTTTTGGAAATTCAAAAATTGTTGGAGCTTTAGGCGGAGTTGATTTACTTACAAATATTGATAAAACGGTGCAACTTGCAGTTGAAAAAGAATTAAATCTTGGAATTACAACATATGGAGCCAAAGCTGGGACAGTGATTATTATGGATCCAAATTCTGGGGCGATTTTGGGAATGGCATCAAGCCCTTCTTTTGACCCGGCTAAATATTGGGATTATACAAATAATGATTTTAAGGATGCTGCAATCTCAAATACATTTGAGCCAGGGTCTATTTTTAAGCCAATCACAATGGCGGCGGCTCTTGACGCTGGTGTCGTTAAACCTGACACACAGTGCTCGATATGCGACAAACCGGTTGAAGTTAATAACTACACAATTGAGACTTGGAATAATCAGTATCATCCAAATTCCACAATGACGTCCGTTATAGTAAATTCAGATAACGTTGGAATGGTTTTTACGGGCCAGAAATTGGGACACGATAAGTTTTATGATTATCTTGATAAATTTGGAATTGGACGCAAGACGGGTATTGATTTACAGGGGGAAGTAAATATTCCACTTAGGGCGAAAGGCAAATGGAGCGATATTGATGTAGCTACAACTACTTTTGGCCAAGGAATTGCAGTTACTCCAATTCAAATACTTCGAGCAATTGGGATTATTGCGAATGGTGGGAGAAGTATAAAACCAGAAGTTGTAAGACAAATTGAGAGTGGGACTTGGAGTAGTGATATTAAGCCACAAATTGGTGAACAGGTAATTTCTAAAAAAGCGGCGGGCGAGATAACAGATATGATGGTTCACGCAGTTGTCGATGGGGAAGCAAAGTGGGCGGCTCCAGCTGGTTTTTCTATTGCAGGCAAGACTGGGACTGCACAAATTCCAGTTGCAGGCCATTATGATCCGACAAAAACGATAGCTAGCTTTGTGGGATTTTCACCTGCTAAAAATCCTAAATTTGTAATGCTTGTGACACTAACAACTCCACAATCTTCAGAATGGGGAGCAGAAACCGCAGCCCCGTTATGGTTTCATATAGCTGAAGATTTATTTCCTTATTTTGGAATTCAACCTGGGAGTTAAGAGTATAAAAATTTAATTAATCTCTTCGATCAAAAGACATTCTGATACTTGTTCCATTAGTTTTCTGCTTTCTTCAAATTTTCCAACAGAAAGTAAATTTATTGCTGTATGGTAAAGTTTAAGTGCTTGTTGTATTTCTTTTGGACATTTTACTAATAAGTCTGGCCTTTCAAAAATTATTTTGTTGGTAAATATATTTCCACCTCTAGTTATTTCCAATATTTCTCCGTTTCCAGTAGTTACTGTCGGGTTATCTTGTTCGTGTTTCATAACGGTATCATAACATGAATAATAGTTTGTGCAATAGTTTTTGATTGACATGGTTTGATATAATTTATTGTATAAATGGTTTTACAAGATCTTTTTAAAAATCTTCAAGAATGGTGTAAAAGTGATTGTTTACGAAGATTTGGACTTGAAGAAACTTAAATATATAAGCAAAGCTTGGCCAAATATTAATTTGGTAAAAGTTAAGGATTCCAGAAAAGAATTGGGGATACTCGCTTCAAAATGGTATGGAGACCCTTCAAAGAAATTAAAAATAATTGGAGTGACTGGTACGGATGGAAAGACAACCACTTCGAATTTGATATATTGGATTTTAAAAACTGCTGGAAAGAAAGTTGGTTTAATTTCAACAATTAATGCGAAGATTGGAAATAAGGAATATGATACTGGATTTCACGTTACAAATCCTGAGCCACTTTTATTACAAAAACTATTAGCTGAAATGGTAAGTAAAAAATGTGAATATGCAGTTTTAGAAATAACCTCGCATGGACTCGATCAAGAAAGGGTAGCTGGGGTTAAGTTTGATATCGGAGTTTTAACAAATATTACTCATGAACATATTGATTATCACAAAACAATGAAAAATTATATTTTTGCAAAAGGAAAACTTTTTAAAGATGTTAAATATGCAATTTTAAATAATAAAAATAAATCTTCGTTATTAATTACACCACATGTAAATAAAAAAGCTAAACTTATTAAGTATGATTTTGAGAGATTAAATGATCAAATTAAGGTGGCTATTAAAGATAGATTTATTGAGAATTATAATTGGGAAAATGCGTCGGCTGCAGTTGAAGTAGCAAAACTATTGAAAGTTAGATCTGAAGACATAATAAAAGCAATCAAATTGTTTCCTCAACTTTCTGGAAGATTGGAAGAAATTCCAAATAAAAGAGAATTAGAAATATATGTTGATTTTGCGCATACTCCGAATGCATTAAAAAGTGTTTTGACTTTACTCCAGAAAAGGAAAGGAAGTGGTAGGTTAATCGTAGTTTTTGGATGTGCTGGAGAACGAGACATAAAAAAAAGAAAAATGATGCCTGAAATTTCTATAAAATTTGCTGATATATCTATTTTTACCGCTGAGGACCCGAGAAGTGAAAAAATCGAAGATATCTTGAATGTTATGACAAGTTCTGCTGAGAAGGTCGGAGGAAAAGAAAATATTAATTTTTATAATATTCCAGACAGAGGCAAAGCAATTGATTTTGCAATAAATAAAATTGCAAAGAAAGATGATATTGTTGTAATTTGTGGTAAGGGACATGAAAAAAGTATGGCTTATAATGGGGTTGAATATCCGTGGAGTGATCAAGAAGCAGTATTTAGAGCGTTAAAAAGAAAAAACAGATTTGGTGCCGTAGTCCTTGCGGCCGGTCGCGGTTCTCGTATGGGTGGGAATGTTCCAAAGGTTCTTAAACCAGTTTTTGGAAAACCAATTCTTTATTGGACTTTGAAATTGCTTAAAAATTTGCATATGAGAGAAATTATTGTAGTTACTGGATATCAGTCTAAATTAGTTGAAGATTCAATTTTAAAATGGGGATTTGATTGCAAATTTGTTAGACAAACGAGATTATTGGGTACAGCTCACGCTGTAAAATTAGCACTTTACAAATCAAAATTGGAAACAAAAAACGTAATTGTTTTATTTGGAGATGATTCTTCTTTGTATACTACTAACTCAATGTTAAATTTTATGGATGATCATGACTTAAGTGGAAATAAAGCCACGTTTCTTCTTACAACATTACCTAAACCTACTGATATAGGTGGAGTCGAAGTCGATGAAAATAAACACATCAAGAGGGTGTTGAGTAAAAATGACATGATTGTAAATGGAATTTCTGAGCACTATGTGTTGTG
>WNFI01521242.1_pt2 | contig 11674 bp, 10 predicted proteins | sample 5400471 | NCBI WGS metagenome assembly WNFI01 (sample SAMN13153348, study PRJNA577476) | soil metagenome | isolation source: 100 cm saprolite on Douglas fir-dominated hillslope | place: USA:California | collected 2013-09-17
CTGTTCCGTCATACGGGTCATTTCAATTTTTTCTCATGGTCGATTTGGAGTAGTGATTTTAGATATGAAGAATGCAGCCGCGTGATCGTCGCACAGGCGCGTCATGAATTTTCACCCTAGTCATAATTTTGATAGAGGCTTACTTCTAGGGTAAAACGACCCCAGCCAATCGAGCGTCGCAGAAATTTTCTCAGTTGACATTGTGGGTGAAGGTGAGAGAATCGATCAGCTAAAGTTGTCCCCTGCATTAGCATTCTGACGTTCAACTAGCCTCTTGAACAACCTAACTGTACAAAAAGACGTTACTGACCCTAAGGAGAATCACCCGTTATGAAGCAACGATTCACTGCGCTCAGCCTGCTGGCTGCGCTTGCCGTGGTGGCCTGCATGACAGGCGCCGCAATTGCCCAGGAAGCCGATACCATGCCGGCGCGGCCGATGTATGGCCACCTGAAACCGAATCTACGGGCCGACATCAAGACGCCGGCAACTCCGTTGACCACGTGGAATGGCACGTTTGTTTACAAGACCAAGACCTACAAATACAACATGGTAGGGACCACGCCTACAACCGGTACGTCGACCACGATTCCTGTGTTCATTATCCCAGTAAAGCTGCAGTATGTTACGACCCATGGAACTCAGTCATTCACCCCGAACACGAAACTGTCGAACGGGCAGACCGCTATCCAGAATATCGTCGCTTCGCCTATGTTCCAAACCGGCGTCGACTTCACGTCGAATGGTGTGGATCTGGGAAGCACGCAATACATCGATGCCTACCAACGCGGCAATTTCTGGGGCCAGGTTTCGCTAGCCACGGGATATCATTTGCTACTGGGAACTCCGAAAGTGCAGCCAGTGCTGACGCTGACTGTTCCCGCCGCCGATGGCAAAGTGGGCACCGAATTTGGTGTTCGCGTAGGATTGGCGGACATCAACTGGTTTGACGCACAACTCCAGAGCTACATCACTTCGCATACTACGATCGTTCCGAACTCACTGCCAATCTTCGTGACCTACGATGCATATCTGACTTCGGGCGGATGCTGCATCGGCGGGTACCACAATTCGATGGGCAGTGTGTCCGCGCCGCAGGCGTATGCACACTTCACCTACATCAATCACCCGGGCGGGTGGCTTCCCCTACACGTTGAATGGCTTCACCTACAACTTGCAAGATCTCGTGTATCTGCCGTACTTCGGAGCGCCGACCAGCACTTCGGCGGGCAGCTCGTTGACGTTCCAGGGCAATCCGTTCTCGTTGACGGTTTGCTCTGCTGGCGGTTAGTCCTTAGTTGAGTGCATCAAATGGAACCCGCCCCGCAAGGGCGGGTTTTCATTTGAGGACAAGAATTTACGAAAAGCGAAATCCCCGGTGAAATTTACAAAATCAGAACAAAACAGGGACTTAAAACTTTTGCACACTAATTTGGAGTCCACTCAGAGTCAAACGATTGTGTGACCTGAGCCAGCCCATGTTGCTGCCACGTGACTGGCCTTGATCGTTCGATGACTTGAAAAAAATAATCCCCCCAAGGAGACTGAAACGGTTATGAACAGAAGCAGGACTTCCCCGATTCTATTGGCTGCCCTATCACTGCTCATTGGTTCCATACTGACTGGGACGATGCTGGCGCAAGACGAGCCGGTGATCGAACCTCACGCCCACTATACCGTGCTACCCGCGCATTTGCGTAACGATGTCGCGCCTCCACCAGCTTCGTTGCAGAGCTGGAATGGTTCGTTCGTCTTCAGTGGAACGACCTACAACTACAACATGGTGGGCGCCGCGCCCTCAACAAATTCCACGGCGACGGTCACGACTTACATTATTCCGATCAAGATTGTGATCACAAACCGCAACGGAACGCATGCGACGTACGATCCAGCGCATATTCTCTCGAATGGGAACTCGGTGACTACGAATACGCTGACTTCGCCGATTTTCGATTCGACCACTACGTACACGCAGGGCGGAGTAAACGTTGGCACTACCCAGTACATCGACGCCTACCAGCGTGCCAACTTCTGGGGCACAGTGCAGACGAATACGAATTCGCACCTGCTGCTGAGCACGACTGTGCTGGCGGAGCAGACCCTGAGTCCGCCGCGAAACTCTGGAAAAACGGGCACTGTGTTTGGGTTCACGGCAGCACTGGTGGACATCAACTATTTTGACGCACAGATTCCGAACCTGATCAGCAAGCTGGGAATTCAGCCGAATCAGTTCCCGATCTTTCTGGTCTATGACACTTATCTGACGCAGGGCGGAAGCTGCTGCATCGGCGGCTATCACAGCTCGGAAGGCAGCGTGAGCAACCCCCAGGCGTATGCCGAAGCAACCTATGTGGACCATCCGGGAGCGTTCTCGCAGGATGTGTCGGCACTGTCGCATGAGGTAGGCGAGTGGGCGGACGATCCGCTGACCGTAAACTTCAACGGCAACAACACGCCCTGCGGAATTCTGGAAAATGGCGATCCAGAAGAGGGATTCTCCAACTTCGGCGGAATCCCATATGTTCCGTAGTTAGACACTGATTCTCCCCCGTCGCACGGGCCCGCTCCGTAAGGAGCGGGCCTTTTACTTGCGGGCGCGAGGCGGCGTAGCGCCCTCAGCGGGATGACAAATAGGCGGTCTGAGTGCGCCCCAAAAAACAGGTTCCCTTCGGCAAGCTCAGGGCAGGCTCTCCACTTCGCTCGCTTTCGCTCCGGTCGGAATGGCAAATTTATGGATTCACAGGGAATGTTTGGATTGATAGCGGCTGAATACGGACTCGCTGGATATGATTCCTTCCAATTTGCGCGAGTCGGCGCGATTCACGACGGGGACGAAGGGAACGTTGTTCACGAAACGGAGAGCGGCATCGAGAGGTAGATCGGGATAGAGGCTGGGCAGGGTTTGGGCGGACATCAAGGAACCAAGAGTGGCTTCGCCTTTACCTTCCTGGTAGAGGCGTTCGAGAAGATCCCGGCTGATGGAACTCCAGCCGATCGGCTGCATGCGCACCGGGAAGATGATTTGCGAAGAGCCACGGATGCGCGTCGCAGCAGCATCTACATAGTCCGAGGCGTTGAGAATAATGGCGGGCGCGGGGAGCATGGCGTCCTCGACGTGCAGGATGGTTTCCTCGCGTTCCTCTTCGAGCGAGGGCAGGACGAGGCCGTCCTGTCGGGTCAGAAGATCGAAGATGGAAGTCGGTTGAAGGCTTCGTGAGACCACATAGGCGAAAGTATTGGCGACGATGACGGGCACAATGATTTCATAGTTGCCGCTGACTTCAAGCACCATGAAGACTGAAGTCATGGGAGCACGGAGAAATCCGGCGAAGAGAACACCCATACCGACCAAGACATAGGTGCCGGTAGATCCTACAAGGTGGGGGAAGAAGATGTGCTCGACGCCGCCGACGGCACCGCCGAGCATGGCTCCGACGAAGAGAGTGGGCGCAAACATTCCGCCTGGAGTTCCGCTCACGAAAGAAAGCGTGGTCGCGAGAATCTTGAGAGCGCCGAGCGCAGCCAGCAGTTGCCAGGTGAACTGGCCGTGCATGGCTTGATCCATGAATTCGTAGCCAGCGCCCATGACTTGCGGAAAGCCGAGGTAGCCGATGAATCCAATGAGGAGTCCGGCGATGGCGGGCTGGAGATATTGAGTCCAGCGTGGCAGTGCCTTCAGGCGCGGGCGCAGGAAGCCTATGGCTTTGGCAAAGATGATCGCTGCGATGCCGCCGACAATTCCGAGAACGGCGTAGGCGATTAATTCGGACGGACGCTTAAAAGTCGTAACGGGAATGCGGAAGATCGGCTCAGAACCGAGGAATCCGCGAACGATGACTACACTAGAGACTGCTGAAAGGACTACGGAGCCGAGGATACCGGCGCTCCAACGTCCGATCACTTCTTCGATGACAAAGAGGACGGCGGAAATGGGCGCGTTAAAGGCGGCAGCGAGGCCTGCGGCGGCACCGACTGGAGCCATCAGCCGCAATTTTTCGCGCGATAGCTTGAGTTGCCGTCCGAGGGCGGAGGCGAGACTGGCGCCGATTTGCAGCGAGGGATCTTCGGGACCGAGGGAATGTCCGGCACCGATGGCGAGCGCGCAGCAAATAAATTTCCCGATCGCCGTGCGGAATGGAATGTAACCGTTAAAGATGTAAAGGGCGGATTTTGTCTGATTAACGCCGCTGCCACGAATGGCGGGGAATACATGGATGACCAGGATTGCGACGGCGAGTCCGGCGATTGCGGGGACGGCGAATAATCTCCAGCTGTGATTTTGCGGAAGCGGACTTAACAGGGCGAGGTGAGTCCAATCAATGGCAAGGCGGAAGCAGACGACGGCTAATCCTGCGAAAATTCCGATAAATACCGAAAGAATCAGGAAAAAACTTTCTTCGTCGAAGACGCCTTCGACGGCGGCAAAGAGGCGCCGAGGCGTGCCGAAGAGATGAGACGAGACGTTCTGCACTTCCCGGTTGGCGGGCTCGGATTCAGTAGTTCTGCCTGCGCCCGGTTCGTTCATCGGTCGGCCGCCTCGCGATCGCGCGAAAGGAGAAGAAGGGCGAGATCTACACCTGGCGGATCGCCGCATATCGCGGCCGCCTGCTGCTCGATTTGAAAAACGAGGTCCATGATAGTGTCCGGTAAATCCGTATCCGCGGGCGACGACATGCGGCGGAGACTGGGCTTCATGGCGTTCCACCGGGACGCGAGAGCGGGTAGTGAGTTCGGAGCGGCAGACGTATCCTTCGGAACCGCGGACTGATTTAGATCGATTCCCTTGCTCTGCGCGCAAGTGGTCAGACGTTCCCCAACCCTGGTAAAAGCCGCCACGATACGGCGGTTGCGCTCAGCATCAGAAATGCGGTGAACGAAGGGATCGGCCTCGAAGATCAAGGTGGCACGGTCCAAAAGTTGGCGAGAGCTGGCATCCTGCGGGTTTGCGGTGACAGCTTGGCGCAGGTAGTGCTCTGCGGTACGATAGCGGCCTTCGCGAAACGCGGCTTCGCCCGCTCCAGCAAAAGCGGCAGCATTGCCGTGATCGTTGCCTCGATCAAGGCGAAGAACTTCTTCATACTGCGACAGCGCATTTGGGAAATCCTGCGCTTGCGCGAAGAGTTGCGCTGCTTGAAGGTGAGCCGCCGGATCGGTGGGCAGGAAGGTCGCGAGGCCGATTAATTCGGATTCTGCCTGGCCGCGAGCGTTCTGTTGCAAGAGAAAGTCGATGAGTTCGAGGCGCGCTTTGCGGCGATAGGCGTCGGCATCGGAGGTCCAGACGCCGTAAATGGCGTTGTGGTAATAGCGGATGGCATCGTCAACATTGGCACGGCGCGCGGCCACGCGGCCCAAAGCGAGGTTGATTGTGCCATCCTCGGGAGTGCGCTGCCAGAGCGCGGCGAGGTAGGATTCGGCTTCGTCGAGGTGCCGGGGATCTCCGCTGTCGCGCAGGGCTCGAGCCAGACTAAGTTGATACTGCGAGTTCTTGGGATCGCAGACCAGAGCGGCGCGGAATGCATCGATGGCCTCGGCATAGTGTTGGGAGTTGGCGTCGGCGACGCCTTGCGAGTACAGTCTGCGGGCACGCGCTTGCTGGTTTGCATTAAAGCGGGTAACTAAGTGGCCGACTGCGCCAAAGGCAGCTACGGCAGCGATGGTTAGAATTAACAGTACGGCCGGCGCAGAACGCGGGACGAACCTCGAAAACGTCCAGGACATATCTCGTATCACGATATCATTTGCGATTGATGGAAGGGTGGAAGCGGCCCTGAGCGATTTTTGCAATACGGGAACTCTGGATACCGTCCCGGTGTCATGAGTCTCTAGTCGAGGACTTTGGTCCGGACTATTTCTCCTAAGGAGTTGCATATGAAGACTTGGCTGACAGCATTGGGCCTAGCCGCGTGTTTTTTTCTACTTGCAGCCGGACGCACGAATGGTTCGAGTGCGTCTTCCGGTATGACTGAGAACGAATTTCGGAAGCTGGAACAGAGATGGCTGGACGCGGCGGCGACCCCGGACCTGCCCGCTTTGAGGAAAATGTTTGCCGATGATTTTATGGGCACCTCGTTTGGCGGGGGCGTGTTGAGTAAGACCGATGTGGTTCCTCCGGATGAGACGAACGCAAATCACATGCCCAAATCCGTGCTCAAGGACTCTACGGTAAGGATCTATGGAGACACGGCGGTCTTGATGGGAAGTGTAGAAATGCAGGTTCCACAGAAGCCGGAATCGATCCGCATGACAACAGTCTTCCAAAAGCGCAGCGAGGGCTGGCAAATCATTGCGGTGCACATGTCGAAAGCACCAGCGGAGTGAATGTAGTCCGTAGCTGGTGCGGGTACTTCCTGGAATGCGGCGGACGGCTGATGAATCGGCAGCACCGCCGCATTTTTTGACCCCGGCAACTTCAGAACTACCACACATTCATCGTCCGCAGGAGTAGGCCATTCGGCCTGTGATCGGGTAAGATACTCCGGCTGTCGAGATGCTGCCGACAAAGACGTTGCAAGCAACGTCTCTACGGATGCAGTCTTGCAGGACTCTACTTTTTCCACTATGAATCGCGAATTTCACAAGGCTTACAGCCAGGAACTGCATCGTGACATGGAGGCTCTGGTGTTCGGACATGCGGGAACTCCGCTCATGGTCTTCCCTACTTCGATGGGGAGATTCTTCGAGTACGAAGATCGCGGGATGATTGCCGTGCTGGCTCCGAAGATCGAGCGTGGCGAGCTTCAGGTATTTTGTCCCGACGCCGTCGATACCGAGAGCTGGTACAACAAGGGCGTGCATGCGCGGGTACGGGTGCTGCGTCATTTGCAGTATGAACGGTACATACTGCACGAGTTTTTGCCGTTTGTGCGATGGAAGAATCAGACCCCGCGGCTGGCGGTAACCGGATGCAGCTTCGGCGGGTATCATGCGGTGAACTTTGCTTTGAAGCATCCGGATGTGGTGACGCACTGTGTGAGCATGAGCGGGGCATTTGATATCCACCAGTTTCTGGATGGGTATTACGACAATGATTGTTACTTCAACAATCCTCCGGACTTTTTGCCGAACATGTCAGATGACTGGTTCCTAAGCCGCTACCGGCAGATGAAGATTGTGCTCGGGTCGGCTGACTGGGACATCTGCCTGGATGCGAATGTGAAGTTCTCGGCGATGCTGAACGCGAAAGCGGTACCTCACTGGCTGGATATTTATGGCGATAATTCGAAGCATGATTGGCCGCTGTGGGTGAGGATGGCGGGGAAGTACTTCTGATTCTCTTTAGCAGTTGACGGGTCCAGTGCGGATTGGGTTCCTGAAATGGGAAGACTCACGACTTTTTTAGTGTTTGTTTTGGCCGTGATCGCATTTCTTGCGAGCGCGGTTATTCACGTAGCAACCTACTTCGACCTTTCTTTAACGGATCGTTGGCGCGGTCTCCAATGGGTATTTTTCGCCGTGTTCCTGATTTCTATTGTTATTATCTCCGACATACAGGAGAGGACCAACCCCCGCGGCCGAACTTACCTCTTCACGGCCTTTGAACCGAGGGCCAAATCTGTAGCAGAAGTTGCTAGTACAACTCTTCTTGTCTATACGTTCGTGGTCTACCTGGTTGGTGTTCTTGGATCCGACCCTGGACGTGCAAGCCGTGTTGATGGAAAGCCGGTGATCAGCCGCCATGGCAAGATCATCCGTGAACTCTCCGAACCTGAGTATTCTCATGCAAAGGCATTGGAAATACGAGGTTTTTCCGCTTTGCTATGCGCGTTTTCCGGGACGGATGCTTTAGAGCTGTTTTCGGTGGTTTTGCTGGAGAAAAAGAAAAGAACAATGAAGGCAAAAGGTGTTGCATATTGAAGAACATTCGACTTTTATTTGGGATGGAGCATAGACTTCACCGGCCATCACCTCAGAACTTTTACGGCGGGAGTATACCAGAGCAGACGTTCGCAAGATCATGGCGAGAATACGCTCTGAGTCGTTCGCGACGTCGTGGGATATTGACGGTGCTTATGGCGCTGGCGGCCTGGAGAGAGTTCTGTACTGAGTGTAGGGGTCCTTCGACTTCGTAAGTGCTCCGCTTTGCGGAACACTTACTTCGCTCAGGATGACAGAGGTAAAGGGTCTGTGAAAGTTTCGAAGCAGGGAGAATCAGTCGTGAAAAAAATTGGAATTTTGTTTGGGATGGAGAATACGTTTCCGCCAGCTTTGGTCGAGAAGATCAATTCGATGAAGGTCGAGGGAGTAACCGCGGAATTTGTGATGGTGGGCGGGATTCGGATGGATGAGCCCAAGAAATATGACGTCATCATCGACCGCATTTCGCAGGATATTCAGTTTTATCGCGCGTATTTGAAGAATGCGGCGCTGCACGGAACGATTGTGGTGAACAATCCGTTCTGGTGGACGGCGGACGACAAGTTCTTCAACTATGCGCTGGCCCACAAGATGGGCGTGGCCATTCCGCCTACGGTGATTCTGCCGCACAACAAGCATCCCGAGGGAACAACCGATCAGTCGATGCGGAACCTGATATTTCCGCTGAACTGGCAGGAATTGTTCGACTACGTGGGCTTCCCTGCTTTCTTGAAGCCTTATTCGGGCGGCGGGTGGAAGCACGTGTACAAGGTGCATTCGCCGGAGGAGTTTTTTCACCACTACAACCAGACCGGTGATTTGTGCATGACTCTGCAGCACGGCGTGGAGTTCGACGAATACTTCCGCTGCTACGTAGTGGGGCAAGAAAAAGTGCACATCATGAAGTACGATCCGCGGGCCCCGCATCATGAGCGGTATGTGAAGGGGAATCCGCCACCGTCGACAGCGGCGCTGAAGGAGCGCGTCGAGAAGGATGCGCTGGCGCTATGCCGGGCGCTGGGTTACGACTTGAATACGGTAGAGTTTGCGGTGGAGGACGGCGTGCCGTATGCGATTGACTTCCTGAATCCAGCGCCGGATGCGGAGATCACATCGGTGGGGCAGGAGAATTTTGACTGGATCGTAAATGCCGTGGCGGAGATGGCGGTGAAGATGGCGTTGAGTGGAGAGAATCCGGCTAAGGACTATAAGTGGTCGGCATTTCTGGCCGGCCCTGACGGCGGCAAGCCCGCGCGAAAAGGTGAGCCGGAGTGGGTGGCGGCAAGAAAGCGGAAGCCCACGAAATAGATAGTGGCCCCAAGGCAGATGAAAGGCACCGACCTTCGGTCGGCGGACAGCCGGGGGCGGCTGTCCCCACACAATGCCCTAGTGAGGAAATAAACTCCGAGGTTGAGGTCGACGATGAGAGGCAAAGGTAAAACTCCCAAGACCGTGGACGAATATCTGGCAGCCGTTCCGGAGCCAGCTCGCGGTACGCTGAAACATGTTCGCGCGGTGATTCAGTCTATCGTGCCGGCGGAGACCACCGAAGTGATCAGCTACGCGATTCCGATGTTCAAATACAACGGGATGCTGGTGGGATACGCGGCGTTTAAAGACCATTGCAGCCTGTTCCCCACAGGCTCAGGCGTGCTCGACCGGTTCGAGAAAGAATTGAAGGGTTACCGCAAGTCTAAAGGGACAATTCATTTCCCGTTGGATAAGCCTCTGCCGGACGCGCTTGTCAAAAAAATCGTGAAGGCTCGGATCAAAGAAAACGAAGAGTGGGATTGAGTTATTGGGCGTGGGTTTTTCGGGCATTGGTATACTGATAGGGTTCGGTTCTGCCACACCTTTCACAAGGAAGCGCGAAAGGATAGGGCGAAAAATCAATTCTGCAATCTACCGCGGGCCCATTTCTCGCAAAAGACGCGAGAAATGGGGCACCCAGGTTTGCTCATACAGCGGCACATTCTATGCCTCCTACTTTCACCATCGGGATTGAAGAGGAATATCAGACAGTCGATCCCACCACTGGGGATCTGCGGTCGCATATTCAGGCGGAGCTTTTGGAGAAGGGCAAGCTGTTGCTACAGGAGCGCGTGAAGGCGGAGATGCATCAGTCCGTGATCGAAGTAGGGACGGGCATCTACAACAACATCAAGGAAGCCAAAACGGAAGTGAAAATGCTGCGCCGCGACATTGTGCGGCTGGCCAAGGAGAATGGGCTGCGGCTCGCGTCGGTGGCAACGCATCCGTTTTCGGATTGGCGGGTGCAGGAGATTTATCCGGACGCGCGGTATCGGGATATCGTTGAAGACATGCAACTGGTGGCGCGCGCGAACTTGATTTTCGGGCTGCACGTGCATATCGGGATTGAGGATCGCGAGACCGCGATCCACATGATGAATCATGCGCGGTACTTCTTGCCGCACATCCTGGCACTTTCGACAAATTCTCCGTTTTGGCTGGGGATGAACACTGGGCTGAAGTCGTATCGCTGCAAAGTGTTCGACAAATTTCCGCGGACGAATATTCCCGACTATTTTCCCAGTTGGGGCGAATACGAAAACTTCATCAAGCTGCTGATCAAGACCAACTGCATCGACAATGCGAAAAAGATCTGGTGGGACATCCGGCCGCATCCATTCTTCAACACCATCGAGTTCCGCGTGTGCGACATTCCGATGCGGGTCGAGGAGACGATCGCGATCGCGGCACTGATTCAGGCCACGGTGGCGAAGCTGCACAAGCTTTATACGGCGAATCAGGGATTTCGCCTCTACCGCCGTGCGTTGCTCATGGAGAACAAGTGGCGCGCTGCGCGCTACGGCCTCGATGGCAAAATGATCGATTTCGGCAAGCAGACCGAAGTGCCAGCACGCGATTTGATCCGCGAATATCTGGATTTTGTGGATGATGTGGTTGATGAGCTCGACTCGCGCGAGGAATTGAACTACATCCACACGATTCTGGAACATGGCAGCGGCGCCGACCGGCAGTTGCGCGTGTTTCAGGAGACTGGCGATTTGAAGAAAGTTGTCGACTACATCATTGAAGAGACGGAGACGGGACTCGAAGAAGAGCCGGCTGCCGTTCGAAAAGTAGGGTAATGAACACTCCCGTGGAACCACTTAAACCTCCCACCCGAGTCAATCAGGTTGCATTTGATCCTGAGTACACGCAGGGCGCACGCAACGCGGTCAACGTTTGCCTGCGCATTCAGCCTACCGAAAAAGTCTGCGTGATCACCGATGAGGAAACAATCGAGATCGCCGCCGCAGTAGTGCACGAACTGGAAGTTCTCGGGGCGCCGTATCATGCATGGGTGCTGGAGGATTTAGCGCAGCGTCCCCTCAGGGATTTGCCGAAGCCTGTTCTCGGCGACATGGAAACCAGCCAGGTTTCTATTTTTGCGGTGCAGGCGCAGACGAATGAGTTGCGCTCCCGCATTCAGATGACGGATGTGGTGAACCGGCGGAAGATGCGCCATGCCCATATGGTGAACATCAACCGCGAAATCATGCTGGAAGGCATGCGGGCGGATTTTCTGCGCGTCGACCGGCTGAGCCAGAAAGTAGTCGAGATGGTGCGCAAGGCCTCGAAGATTCGGGCGAAGACCGCGGCAGGAACAGATCTAACCGCGGATTTGAACCCGAACTATAAGTGGCTGAAGACGAGCGGAATTATCACTCCCGAAAAGTGGGGGAACCTGCCGGGCGGAGAGATCTTTACGACACCGGGCGAAGTGAATGGCACGTTCGTGATTGACGGGGTGGTCGGCGATTATTTGTGCGCGAAGTTTGGGAATTTGAAAGAG
>WNFI01506250.1_pt1 | contig 11671 bp, 14 predicted proteins | sample 5400471 | NCBI WGS metagenome assembly WNFI01 (sample SAMN13153348, study PRJNA577476) | soil metagenome | isolation source: 100 cm saprolite on Douglas fir-dominated hillslope | place: USA:California | collected 2013-09-17
AGTGGAAGAGGACCCTTTCCTGGTTGTAGATATCTTCAGTTGCTGCCCACTCTTGAGGCACATACAACTGCTGCTTCCAAGACTAAGAGTCTCCACTTCCAAAGCATGCTGGCAACTAGGAGGAGAAGGGGAATCCATATATGATGTGCAAGAGAGTAACTTCTTTTTTACAGGAAAGCCTATGCTAGGCATATAAAGACATCAGCTAATACATTACAAATACACCCCTATCAAACAATTTACATCACCTATAATAGGATCCTACCTCACAACAGACTTTCCAACTCAAAAACATGTCAAACCCATGAAATTATACTAACAAAACCTGTGTTTCTATCTCAGAAGGACTCCAAACCCCACTGGAAACAGTCCAGAATTGAAGAAAAACCTTTGGCATATGGAAGGGGAGGCTAGTGAAAGCACAGCCAGAAATAGAAGGCATTAATAACCCTTCTCTACAAAAAGTAAATGTGTGTAAATATCCCCCATAGGGAGGATGGAAATCCTCTCTATGGCTGGATTGTGTCTATAATCCTACCCTAAAATCTCCATATACAAAGGATAAAGTGAATAATCCTCCTAAAGAGAGGATTCCAAAAAAGGTGGGATAAATAATTGCTGAGAAATCCCCCTATAGGGAGGTTATATAAGGGATTATAGACAGAATCCTCCAACTGCAGAGGATATTAACACACATTTACTTTTTACAGTGCCTTATCAAGGCTGATTTATTGATCCTTTGGTAAAGCCTGACATCCTCAGTGAGTTCTCCTCCAAAAACCTCGCAACTGGCACCATTAGATTTTCCTTCATCATAGTTTTCCATAGGTACCAAGTTTGACTAAAATTGGTATTTTGGAAGGGGAGAAACAGACAAAATGAGACTGGGCCTTATCATGACCCAGGTTTCCTTGTACTGTAGTACTAAATTCCAATTTAATACTTGGTCCCCCTTTTTCCAGAGTCCCTGGTAATGTCGAAAGTAGCCGCATGTCGCTGCCTGGGCCACCAGAGAGGTCTATTTGGGTCCCCAGATCTCATTCCCCCCTCTATTCATCAAACTTGATCTTTGAATAACTCTGCTGCCACTGAACCGTTTCTCACGATTCCAATTGCATTGGATCCCCTTTGAAAATGCCTTTCTAACGACATATCATACGTCCAGATACATCCAGAGGATTCTGAGAACAAGCATGTAAACAAAGAAAATGGCAAGTTCTGTTTCTCATTCCCCAGAGAAGATATGAGAATAAGGAAAACACCATTGGAGTCATAAGAATAAATGGGATTTTCTGAGATGGGTATGATGGAATTTGGAACACTTATGAAAATCCAAATTTTATAATTTCTGGTATCATTTCTGAGTTTTTAGATGTCAAAAAGAGTGATGGAGGTAAGGGATCTCTAATGGCACTATCTAGCCCTCTGAACCAGGCTGAGTAGGTGGGTCCTATAGTGTATCATTATCCTGCCTACACCACACATCTCTGATCAACTCTGAAGCTTTGCTGCATACTCTGACACATTGCATATCAGACTCCACAGACTGTGTGATGTTGTACTGCCCCTTGTATCTGTGCCCCCACACATGCCACCTCTTTGTTTATTTGTTTGTTTGTTTATCCTTGTCCCTTGGCATCATGTGTTGCTTGCCTTGTTTGTTTATTTCCCCTTTTGGATTGTTTCTGTTGTTGATAGGCAGCAGGCTGACACTAAGTCCAACTGCACCCATTGTATAAGAAGGGGCCTTGGCAGAAGATTGAGAAGTAGTCTTCTTCTCAATTCTTCTCCTAGTACTAGCAGGGACACTTCCCTTAGTCAACTAGTACTAGTGGAGATCCATCAGAGTCTGCCCAAGCCAAGAGTCAAACCCAAAACCTTTGTGATTCAGCATGAACTAAAAGTGATCACTACCACTCAGCCAACCAGCCCTTAACAAACAGGCACTGAAATCTGCTGGACTAAGTATGTACTTGGAAATTTGAGAAGCCCATTGTCACAAGGCCATATAAATAAGTGGCAATAACTTTTTACACCAGTGTGAGATTCAGCAATTGACATTGTCAGAAGCAACTGGAAGTGGGGCCAGAGGACTCTTTACAGACCTAACTTTTTCTTTTTGGATATAGATACTATTTCCAGAATTCCCTTTTTCATAATAATACATTCACTCTAACTCTTGACCATCCTCCGGCGGCTGGGTAGGAGTCTGATTATATACAATCTTACAACTTAATCTAAAACCAGGCAACCTGGCCCAGCTGGGATTGAGTCCTTAGGGTGCCAACCCAGGTTTGCACTCGCAATTGAAAGCGCAAGCGGCCGGTGGCTGACAGGAGTGGCCGGATGGATACTTTCTTTCCGCATTCTTTTAATATACTGTCGTCTGAAAATAGGTTCGGCATTTTCCGATGCAACCTCGCTACGAATAAATTGAAAATCAATGAAACAAACTTCACCCTCGGGTGGGAGACTGGTAATGATGTACAATCATTCCTTCGATCACTTGTCCTTAGGCCAGAACGGGAAGTGGCTAATATATTCTACAAGCATATGGACATGGTTCACAGAAACTAGTACTCGTATGCATTAGCCTGGGGCTCAAGGCAACACCATAAACATCTGGTTTTAGGTATATTACTGGGGAGTCTGCCAACACTATTATGATGAAACATGCTTACATTCATGCAAGGCTGCTCAGGACACTGACGAACTCTGATGGGCTTACTATATCGGTACTCCCGTATGTAATCGTCTTTGGAATCCCACTTGGACTTCTCTTTGCCCAATCTAAGAGATTAGTGTATTCTGCGTAGTTTCCTCCTCCTATAACAAACACAGTCCCTTCGCTGAATGCCATCCGCCTTGTCTTCGAGACCCCAGATCGAGATGCTTTGGGATCCATAAACAGGTAGTCGTCGGTAGCCTGAAGCGATGCCGAAGATGCCGTGGTAGGCTCCATAATTGCATCGACAACCCTCGTCAGAGGGAGGAGTTTATTAGCTGGTAGAAAAGTCTTGACCCCCGAGAGAATGTTGTCGAAACCGCCTTCTTTCAGCCTGTCACTCAACTGGTATTATGGATCTAGCGAACAGTGTAGAGAGGTTTCAATGGGATGACCTACTTTATTGCTCAGAGTGCTGAACCCTCTGAAAAGCTCGCCACCTTGAGTAGTGCTAGCGGACGGTCCTGCTACCAGATTGGGCAAACGAGTAATCTCGCGCATTCTATAGAAATGCAACAGATGGTATCTCGGCATCAGATAAGCGATGGAATCTCATACCTTCTCACATACTCGAGGGGCTTGATGTCCGCTCCGACTTTCCGCAGTTCATTCTCGAGATCAATCCATTCCTCTCTGCCTATTTGGATCATTGGCGAAGATAAGAATATGACTAGGAGCAGTCGAACTCTGTCCTGGGGCAGGGGACTTCCTTCTGGACCCATTTTCAGAGCCCGCAAGAATTCTAGAACTGAACCTGCACTCTTAATCCACGAAATATTCAAATTGTGCACGGTGGTAAAGTGTCATCTCATACCTGTCTAGCAACATTCTCTTCAAATTGATACAATTCATCAAGTGCTCGAGACTTGATTGCGGCAAGAATATTAGATGCGATATTCATATGAATGTCCAAAACCTGTTTTCGTGCAGTCAGTTCTGGCAATGCGGTAATTGCATTCCGTAAATGAGAGGCAGACGCAGAATGGTCGCTGTAGTGGGATATCAGCCTGAATCATGGTTAACGATTTCAAGCTCACATCTGACCCGCCTGGTCCAGATCTTGCAGTCCAGTGGCGCGAGTGATCTCCGCTGCATCCTGTTTATATCTAGACTACGTATTAACGGAAGGAATCCAAGCTAAAGGAGTAACCATACTTGCTTAATTCAGCATCGATGTCCTCAGCTACTTGCGGAAACGGGTTGGACGCATTTTTGGCCCAAAAAAAGTCATTAAGATCCAGGTCATAGGCCTTTTGAGATGAAGCGGGACCGTCTGTCTGGGAATAAAGTGAATATAGTGTTACCAACAAGAATAGTGACATACTGATAATAAAGTTACTCGGTTGAGTTTCATATCCAAGACGTCATGAACTAAGGCCTGATATGTCCAGGAGTGGGATAACATAGATGCCAGATCAATGTCACGATCCACGAGGATAAGGACTAGAAATCGAGGCTCAGGCAGGCCATTCAGACGATTTCTGGGCATATAATACATACCGGGTCTTTCCAACCCATTGACGCCTAGAGTGTTTTCAAAAAGTGTATTCGCCGGACGTTGCAAGCCCCCACCCACTCGAAGACCCGCATTGTTGCCCCCAGATATTAAATGATCACGTAACTTGGCCTCTAGCTTGCGTGCAACCATCTCGGCAGCATTGCCCCTAGGTGCCCGAATATATGGGACCTGACCTAAGAGTATACGGGCTAAGCGTGACCCTTTGTGACTGTCATGTAAAACCCACCCTGAGTAACAATAACTGCAAACAGTCCAGCAGCTATCCTCTCGATTTCCGCTTCGTTTTCAACCTCACTAGTACTCGGCGAGTTCAATAACTCATACGAGGATTGGGAGGGCGAGGCTCTGGAGGATTGGCTTTGCGGTTTCACAAGAGAGAAGAAGGATGGTGAAGGCGACAGGAACTCGACGTATTGATCCGCAACCTGGAACCTTTCATAAGCGATCATCTCATGTGAAATTCAAACCCCTTACAGATTCAATGAGATCCCCCGTGCCGTCCTTCGCTACGAGAAGGGCAAGTTCCTCCAGGACCGCGCGAGGGAGGGGCGATGTAAAGTTTAGAAAAAAGCCCTCGTACATGTGTTGGGAAAGATCCTTTCAAAGTTTGTTGTTACTCAGGAGTGTGGAATTACATTCATATTAGGCCCTACTTCAGCTATCTTTTGTACGTTCTCCAGGGTAGGGGACACCAGATAAACAGCAGGCACGTCCGTAAGCTGCGGTCTAGCATTATGCAATTGTCTAAGATAATGGTCATCAGCGGACTGAATAAAGGGGAGGATAGATCGTCTAACAGATGCAAAGTAACTACAACGTCACGAAGATCCTGCACTCTTAAGACCGTAGCCAGTATATCTTTGGACAGATCATCAAGAATGAGGACTTTCCACACCGGTGAAGAGGCACCTTGAGGGAGAGGGGATGGGGATCGCGAGTTGATAGGTGCAGCAATTCCAGGTTGCCTAACCGTGCAGAGGTCAAATATTTCAAGCAGTGAGGCGGTTTGGGCAGCCTGAATTGAAGGCATCTGTTGACGAATTATAATATTGAGTGGGGGTCGCACACGTGAGTGTGGCGGTTCTCTAGACTTAGAAGTACTCAGCTTCACAACAGTGCTGGCGCAACAAATATGTCATCCACAGCACAACAGGAAGCGGAAGCATTACTAAAGGACATCGACAAGTTCTCCATTCCTTCTGGCTCCCAAGCATCCGGCAATGCCTCAGCAGCGCAACAAGGTGATGCTCTGCAAGCTATCGAGTTCCTAGATCAAATCACAAAGGTTTCTGAGGCTCCGCTGAAACCCAAGCTTCTGTCCAATACGCCTTCCAGACCTGCGTCGCGAGCGACTGAAAGAGTATCCTTACCTGCGCTAAAAGCGAAGTCTGCTGAGCCAATACCATCAGTGCCGACTCCTGAAGACACTGGTTCTCAAAGCCCCACGGGGTGGAATTGGGGTTCCTCGGTTTGGTCAAGCGCTTCTGCTGCTCTCCAGCAGGCTAGATCTGCAGTTGATGAAGGAGTAAGGAACATTCATAGCGTACCTCAAGCCCATCAAACCCGACAATGGCGAGATGGGCTCATTGAGTACGTCAAGAGTGCGCAATTGGATAAATTAGGTTGGTGAGGACATTTGGATTGTATTGAACTGTGACACGATGTTTTCCAGGCAACGACCTGAAGACAGTATCCCTCTCCACTCTCTCCGATCTACTTAATGTAGTGGCCCCACCCATAGCCGAACATGAAGTGATACACGTGTGGCTGAGCCACGACTTGGAGGGTTATGACGGAGTTGAAACACTCGTGTATCGTGCACTGGCAAGGGTATGCTCATTCGTCAGATCAGCTCATCGACATACGCATTCCATTGTTGCTGCAGATCCTCGAGCAGGTGGAAGGCGGAGATCTCATCGTGAACAAGGGAAACGAATCCCGTCCGAAATCAGTGGGACAATGTCGCGAACTGAATGTTGCCGACAATTTGGATGTCGCGCTAAAGTTGGCCGAGGTTGGTGGGAAATCTCTTCCGGTTAAGCTTATTGACATGTTTCATTTCAGGCGAACATGTATGAACTAGCTAAAACTCATTCTGACGCATCTGGACCGGTGAACCTTCCAGTATCGTCTGAAAATCCAACCATTCACTCCACTGTCTATCTCAGAATCCAGCCCTTCGTGACTACTCAACCTCTCGTATTCTCGGCCATGTACCCGCACCATCCGTCAAAAGCCGAAAGCCAATTGCAGTTTCTTCTGTGCATCCATGATCCTTCTCACTCACTTCAAGCTCGCACGGTTACTCAACCTCTCCCTAGGAAGTGGCTAGAACTTTGGGATGAACATGACTGGGTCGAAGATCAATTGGCTGAAACACTCCGTTTAGGAGTGGAAATCATTGGACAGGAGTATGTGGTGGCAAGGATGGGTTGGGCTCCTACCCCTAAACCAGATGAGGATGAGGATGCTTATGAAAAGGTGGATCACCAAGAGAAACCAGCGGAAGTGTAGAGTAAAGTGTAATACTAATATGGGACCATTAGCAAATATGATATCAAAAGACGTGTTCGCCCATTTCATCCAAAGCTTCACTACGACATTCACGCCAAACATCGCCCCTGACTGCCCGAGCGTGCCCAAGTCCGTCTCGGATTTCCTCCAACCTGCTTGTGTATTCTTTTCCATCATCTGCAAGTTCTCGCAATACGCCTATGGCCCATTCTAGACTTTCTAGCTGGCTAGAGGGCGACAGAAGCGTACGAGGCTCAGGGCCCAAGGGTATATCAGATGGTGTAACGAACAGCCGATGCAATGGGGGGATGTAGGCGGGCCGTTGACTATCTCCAACGTCTTCATCTTCGAGCTCTGGCGAGTGGCAGCCAGCTTCATCGATTTGGCCTTGAACAATCTCATTCCGATAAATATCACCTTCCAGGACACGCCACAATCTCCCAAATGCCTTTCTGAGCCCGGCTTCACCGGCGATCAGCTCAGTCGCTGTGCTCCCCAGTTCATCAAAATTGTCCGAGGTGAAGGTATGCTGAATGGCCGGGTCCAGAACGAAGGTCATAAAGTCGCGGTGAACAGAGAGTGACAACACATGCGATGCAGTTAAGGGAGGAGTTTGCGATCGTAAATGAGGCAAAGATTCAAAAGGCGGCGATCGTGATCGGGACCTCAGCATGGTTAGCTGTAATCGTCTGCGTGCTCGCTCTTCTGACTAGTTACAAGGTTACATTTAGTCAGTGCTAATATGAGGTTGCGCACTTACATCCCACTCCGACCGCTGAGGGCCCCATTTGACTATCTTCCACTGCTTGAGCCAACGGGCATCTGCACCCAGTTTATTGCCCCAATTTCCTCGACTCATCTCGGCCCGAGATGTTATCTGGGACTCCTCATCTGAAAGCTCTCGGGAATCATTTGTCATCCGAGCTCTTGGGAAGTACCAGTCGTTTCGATCATTTGAAGGGAGCAGACTGCTTGGGAAAAGTGAAAATAGATCTACTTCACTATGATTCGCCAACTGACCTGGACTCGTCAATGAGTTGCAGGTGAAGACGCCTGCGGGTGGCCATTTCGGCAAGGGGCAAGGGGTCGTACGCAGCCATTGGGTCCTAACAAGTAGGCTGTAGCGTATTGAGTGGCTGTTCACTCTACATAAATTCTGAATCAACACTTGTCATCACGTGGTTAACGTCAAGTTTTGTTCGAAATGGCTAGCGAAGTTGTTGCGAGGGTTTCGTCAAATGGATCCAACTCGACATTCAACGATAAGGTAGGCTTATGAGTCTCTCTAGGTTAGATATACATTCTGATTGCTTGTAGGGTAAGCCTATGGAGGTTCGATTGTCCAATATGACTGCTGCAAAAGGTGAACATGATGATGTCCTGGCAGTGTGGAACTGGACTGAATAAGCATGGAAGCAATAAGCGATGCAGTCCGCACTTCATTGGGCCCTAAAGGGATGGATAAAATGGTATTTTTCCTTTGCAATTCCCGACTCTGCCGTTAACTCATGGGATTGAAGATACAAACCGCCCAAGGGGAAGTCATTGTCACCAATGATGGTGCCACGATTTTAAAGCACATGGCTGTGTTGCACCCCGCGGCCAAAATGGCACGTACCAGCTTCGAACAACACTCTCCCCACTTAGCATAACTTACATCACAGTTGGTCAATTTATCTGCGGCGCAAGATGTGGAAGGTGAGCCAAACCATTTCCTTATTTTTGGGCTCTTCTGAACTGTTCCAAGCCGGCGATGGAACGACGTCCGTCGTTGTGCTTGCCGGAAGCCTGTTGAATGCTGCAGAGAAAATGCTAGCTAAAGGAATACATCCCACCATTATCGCGGAGTCGTTCATCAAAGCATCCTTGAAAGGTGTACAATATCTCGGTGAAATAGCAACTCCTGTGGACCTCAAAGACCATGCTAGTCTACTCCGGGCGGCAAGTACTAGTCTAAATTCCAAGGTCAGCAGCCCATAGGTGCTATCACCAGCAGCTTAAGAGTCTTTTTCACGTGAATTTTAGATTGTGGCCCAATATTCGTCCATTTTAGCACGGATTGCAGTATCAGCTGTCACGCGATTGATTACTCCCACATCTTCCAATGTTGACCTTCGTGACATAAGGATTGTAAAAAAAGTTGGCGGAACTATTGAAGACACCGAACTCATCGATGGCGTCGTACTCAATCAAACAGTGATCTCTAACGCTGGGGGCCCGACTAGAATGGAAAAGGCGAGAATTGGCCTGATACAATTTCAGCTCAGCCCCCCTAAACCCGACGTACGCACCTCACTGCCAGTCCATTGATTTGGTAGGTAGTGACAACTCCCTTCAGATCGATAGCCAGATTGTTGTCAACGATTACCGCCAGATGGACAAGATACTCAAAGAAGAGCGCGAGTATCTGTTACGGGTCTGCAAAAGGATTAAAAAAACCGGGTGCAATGTGCTCCTTATACAGTGCGTTTACCTTTTACTTAGGAGGTTATATCTTACGTTCATTCTTAGGAAGTCCATTTTGCGCGATGCCGTGACCGACCTGTCGCTGCACTTTCTTGCCAAATTGAAAATCCTCGTGATAAAGGACATCGAACGCGATGAGATCGAATTTCTTTCCAGAAGTACAGGCGCTCGCCCTATTGCTGACGTCGAAGCATTTAACGAAGACAAACTCGGTTTCGCTGAACTAGTGGACGAGATGCAGAAAGCCGAGGCTCGTGTCGTTAAGATTATAGGTGTCAAAAATCCTGGCCGCACTGTTTCAGTTCTATGCATGGGAAGCAACAATGTAGTGCTTGAGGAAACGGAGAGAAGTTTGCACGATTCACTGTGCGCGGTTCGGTGTCTCATTAAGAAGCGGCAAGTGATCCCCGTCGCGAGAGTGAGATTTGTGACTGACGTTGCACAGCGCTTTGGTGGCGGGAGGTGGAGTCCCTGAAATCCATGCATCACGTATGCTGTCACAATACGCCCAGACGCTCAAGGGAATGGAAGCGTACTGTTTTCAGGCATACGCAGATGCTTTGGAAATCATTCCTACTACGTTGGCTGAGAATGCGGGCTTGAATTCAATCGCCATTGTGACGGAGCTTCGCAATCGGCATGCTCTCGGAGAAAAAACTGCAGGCATAAATGTGCGCAAGGTAGTAACTGTGCATTGGCGATGATGAACGACCTCATTTATATCTGAAACTATTCTAGGGACTAGTGTCGAACATCTTGGAGGAGGATGTAGTGCAGCCGTTGCTGGTCTCTACAAGCGCATTGGAATTAGCAACTGAGACCGTAGCCCTTCTTCTCAAAGTCGATGATTATCACCTAACACGATGAATTCAGACGAGGAAGAAGACAATGCTGACGGGAGAAAGGGCATTTGATGAGCACGAAGTGGAATTTCATCTGTTCGTTAAGGGATCAAGCCTCTCCCACGATATTGATCGCACCACACTGTGGACATAAGGTGTAAAGGGCTCGCTGACCGTCAAGTCCGGGATGTTTTGCAACATGAAGTTTAGGAATCTGAGAACATCTGGTTGAAAGAAGATGAGGTGATGTTTTCCTGAGCGACATGTATGGAGATGACAAACGTATGGTGATTACACTGAAAACCTTCAATAGGCTGTCGTAACCCTACAGCAGTAGTCTTATTATGTTCATGTTTTGATGCAGAAGACAGGGGATGCGGAGGATCAACGTCCATTTCAGTATAAGTCGAGTCTGGATAAAGGTCAAAGTCGGGATAAGCTGTCGAGGTGGAATCGGTTCGAGGGAGCAGCAGTTCTAGTGTTTGAGGGATTCCCTCGGGCAGAAACTGATCATTATTCCATGCACATTTGCGCTGCTGGAAGCAGAATTAACACGGGTCAGCTTTTCATAATAAACCGTCATGACGAGTCCGCACAGCTGACCTTAATAGGGCGAGCGGCTATAGCTGAATCTCTTAATGGGTGTTCATCAGCTGATTTACGTTTCCTTGCCGAAGCAGTCATATCAATAGGAGAAGACACCATTATTTGCAGACGGGCGGTTAGATGGGAGACGTCAGGTGGGAAAAGCGCTGGCCAATTTTGAACCGGCTAACTCCGACATACCCAAACAGGTGCCGATCAAGCACCATCAGAACATGTCAGCTTATGCTCATATCTCACCCGACTCATCCAACAGCAAATGCCATTGTTGGCCAGGCATGAGCAGGGCAGTAGATTTCATTTTTCTAGACATTTTTGGATTTAGCTGATTTAACTATCAACCAGATAAATCAGATTTATGAGTACATCACACAGCAGGCAATTTCTAATGTTTGGTTGCAAACATTGTGAAAACATTGTTGAAGAACTGAAAATTCTGAGCTGGTATTTGTGCTTCCAACATTGTAAAAACATATAATAAGATTTCTGCTGATATAATAATGTTCTTATATTTCTTTTATGCACCCAATGAGCCAAAAATGAAGCAAATCAGACAGGTTTTGATGGAGATATACACTGAATCACAAGAATCTGCTGATTTTCATATCTCTGTCAAAACCTGACTGATCTGCCTCAACTCTGTCTCATTGGATGCATAAGATAAAAATGAGAACATTATATTATGGCATTTCCTCTATATCACCAGACTCCTACCTAGCTGCCAGAGGATGCTCAAGAGTTAGAGCATATTGATGCAAATATATTATTACTAAAAATGAAATTCTGGTATTAAAATCTATATCTGAAAGTTAGGTCTGTAAAGAGGGCTCACATCCTCCTAAGTGACTGGCCCCACTTGCAGTTGCATCCAGTGGCAGTGCCCCCTTGAGCCTTCTCAATCTGTTTGCATCATTTGTGAGTCCTGATGCATTTTTCATGGCCAGTTCCTCTAGAGGTGCTCCAATGACTATAAGTCATGAAATGATCACATCTCTATCTATT
>WNFI01124587.1_pt1 | contig 11670 bp, 8 predicted proteins | sample 5400471 | NCBI WGS metagenome assembly WNFI01 (sample SAMN13153348, study PRJNA577476) | soil metagenome | isolation source: 100 cm saprolite on Douglas fir-dominated hillslope | place: USA:California | collected 2013-09-17
TTGCGGCACATCGGCCGAGATAGTCCAATCCTGTAGGAACTTTGCGCGATAATGAAAGATGCGACCAAGCTTGCCGGCCGCAATGATCTGTTTTGCCAGCGTCACCGCTGGAATCCTCCGGTAGTTATACCAAACCATAGTCCGAACGCCGGCTTTTTTGACGGCATCGATCATTTGTTGCGCTTCGTCCAGATTTCGCGCCAGCGGCTTTTCGCATAAGATCATTTTCCCAGCCTGGGCGGCGGCGATCGCAATTTCAGCATGGGTATCGTTCGGACTGGCAATGTCGATGACATCAATGGAAGGATCAGCGATCAGTTGTTTCCAGTCCGGGTAATGCGACTGATAGCCCCATTTGTGCGCGAACTGTTTTGTTTTCTCCGGATCCCGAGCAGCGACGGCCTTGAGCACCGGTTGATATTTGAGATCGAAAAACTGGCTGACGGTGAGATACGCATTTGAATGCGCTCGCCCCATAAAACCGTAGCCAACGAGACCAATGTTTAGTTTCTTCATAAAAGTAATGGTAGGGCGACACAGATCCAGCGAAGGCAGGATCTGTGAGCCTGGAAGTAATGGAGTAACGAATTCGCGGAACCAATCACCAAATCACCTCTCACCAATCACCTCTCACCTCTCACCAAATCACCTCTGACCAATCACCTCTCACCAATCACCTCTCACCTCTCACCTCTCACCTCTCACCTGCCTCCCCTATCCCTCCCATCCGTGCGCTTCTCGGACGGAAACCATTGCACCCAGAATGGAGTTCCAGGTCTCCTGCTTCAGCATCGCCTCATTCGGGAACATGCAGCCATCCCAACAGACATGTTGGAAAGCTTTGGTCAATTTTCCCTGATCGTCTCGAAGCCAGTATCCGGCATCCCGGGCAATGTTTAGTTTCCCATTTGGGTCATCGGGAAGGCAATGCTTTCCAGTCTTGTCATGCGAGCCGCTGCCTTTGACGGTGGCATCGTTCTGTGCAACATGGAAATCGATCGTCCACGGACGCAGGGCGTTTGTCATAGTTTTTAAAGCCTCCTGCACCTTCCCGTTGTCTTTCCAATCAAAGCCTTCGGGCAGTATGGCATCTTCCGGAGCGTTACAGCCCATCGTGTAGAGTAAAGTGTGGGCCATATCGGCTTGGAAACCGAGGGTCTCGGGCCGCCCAACTAGTTCTAACAGCTCAATCATTCGTTTCCAGCTGTGCATACCGCCCCAACAAATTTCACCCTCTGCGGCCAAGCGTTCACCGTGACCTTCGACGATATTGCAGCACTCTCGAAAGGTCGACGCTATCTTCTTGGAACCTTCCGGGTCATTGGCCCATGTTTCCGGATCGGTCGCGGAATCAACGCGAACAATTCCGTAGGGTCTGATTCCCAGCTCACGAAGTTTCGCAGCGATCCGACAAGCCTTTCTAACCTGTTCGATAAAACGATGCCGGTCCTCCGGCTTACCCATCGCGGATCCGCCGCCGGTCGGTGGCCAAACCGGCGCGACCACGGAACCAGCAACGAGATTTCTGGAACCGAGATTTTCAACGAGCTCCTTTAGCTGATCATCCGTCGAATCAATACTGATGTGCGGATCGGTCAGGAATAAATCGACTCCTTCAAATCGCGCACCAACGTTTTCGGCCGACGCGGTGAGATTCAGCATCGTATCGAGATCGATGAAAGGTTCCGAGCCGGGCCCTTTACCGACTAAACCAGGCCACATCGCATTGTGTAGTTTCGGGAAGGTGTTCATGAGATCAAAATGGCGAGAGCCCAACGCCGGCGTCGCCAATGGTCCCGCAGAGCGCCTTCATCGGTTCCTCGACAGTATGGTGATTTCTATTTTGAAATTGGGGGTAATAGCTGGGGTCCGCAGACGTCTGGACCGCGGCGTACTGGCTACTCGCCGCAACGGTAGATATTAGACTCAACCGGTTCGGTTTCAATCCTCATTCCTGCCGCCAAGATCGCTGCTCGCTGATGGTTCGGGAAAATCAGTCCCGCAGGCCCCGAAAGCTTTCGGGGCTGGGAAATGAAGCAAAAAGACACGTCCGTCCTGTGAGGACGATAGAAACACTCGGCTTTTTGGTTTCGCACGCGGCTCAGCGATGCGGAGCGATGGCGACTGCGGTCTGTGGTGGCGCCAAACGGTCGACCCTGCTCAAATCTCAGTTCGAGCAAAACCAACACCCTAATGGGGACAGTCGCCGCTACCGAAAATCCGGGCTTGCCGCGACGACGGACACGCCGGGACAAGTCCTCCCCGTACGATCCTAAGCCCTTAAGTTGACGCGCATGGGCTGCCGCCGAACGAAGGCGGGTGCGCCATCTCTCCCGATCCCTAAAAATAGATACACCTTCGCACTCCAATTTTTTTCGAATCCTGTTTTAATAGGGCTAATTCAACTCACGCAATAAGCTCGAAAGGTGAAATCCTCCGGTGAATTGTCGCTGAGCGAAACGTCCCCCCAATCGAATAATTATGAAAATCGGCATGAATCTGTTGCTCTGGACTACGCACGTGACCGAGGAGCACTACCCCCACCTGGAAAAGATTAAATCGACTGGATTCGATGGCGTTGAAATCCCCATCTTTGGCGGAGATGACGCCCATTATAAAACGTTGCGCAGGAAATTGGATGAACTGCAGCTCGGGAGTTCCGCCGTCACGGTCGCAATTCCTGAAGCCAACGCGATCAGCCCTGACCCCGCTATACGAAAGGCTGCGGCGGAACGGCTGATGACGATCGTTCGCCAGGCCGCCATTCTTGGAGCGGACATCCTCTGTGGGCCATTCCATCAGGCTCTGGGAGTATTCTCCGGAACCGGACCGACCGAAGAGGAATTCGAACGCGCCGCCGAGGTTCACCGAAAAGTAGCGGATGAAGCGCAGCGTCAAGGCCTTTGTCTTGCGATTGAGTTTCTAAACCGTTTTGAATGTTACTTTCTGAACGCTAGCGCAGCCAGCATTGCTTACGTCCGGCGCGTTGCTCATCCGAACTTCAGGGCCATGTTCGATAGTTTCCATGCAAACATCGAAGAAGAAGACCTCCCGAAGGCGTTTAGCACAAACGCGGCGGAGATAGCGCACGTTCATGTGGCAAACAACGACCGGGGCGTACCGGGACGTGGTCACATCGATTTCCCAGCACTCTTTCGAGTAATCAAATCGAGTGGTTATAATGGTTGGTTAACCATTGAGGCATTCGGAAGAGCGCTGCCGGAACTGGTCGAACCGACTCGAGTTTGGCGCGACTTCTTCAAACACCCGGACGAAGTGGTGACCGAAGGATACAGATTTATCCGGGACACCTGGAATTCGGTTTAGACCCATTTTTCTTGACGGCACCAGAAAAAAGCGACTGGATCAAACCGCTCAAAAAAGATGCTGAACCCAAGGTTCGATCCTTGATTCGCACTGCCGACTCAGCATGTTGGGCTGAATCCCCCGGAGACAGAGAATTGGCTTACGAGCGCTACGCGAATAAGACGACGTCGGGATCGCGCACGCGGTACGGGTCCGTAAGTTTCACGCACGGTTCAAAAGGAGTTGATTGTGTGGCGAAAACGGAGCCGGTAAGTCCACTTTGATCAAGATTCTTTCGGGCGCATACCAACCCGATGAAGGCGGAGAGATCGTATTCGACGGAGGAACGGTGGTGCTCAACCCACATCTCGCCATGAGTCTGGGCATCCAGACGATCTATCAGGAGCATGTTGTCTTCGAGAATCTAAACATCGTAGAGAACATCTTTACCGGGTCGGAAATCGTGAAACGGGGGTTGCTGCAGAAAAGCGAAATGAGGAAACAAACCGTCGACGTTTTAAAATACCTCAAAAGTGACCTGAGCCCCGACATGAAGATGGGTGAGCTCAGCAGTGGTCAGCAAAAAACCGTCGAGATTGCTAAAGGTCTGGTTTTCAAGAGGAGAGTGACCATTCTCGACGAACCGACGGCGTCCTTCTCCTCCGTGGAGATAGATCGCCTGCTGGATATTATTCAGACGATCAAGAAAGGCGGTTTGGGAATCATCTATATTTCCCACCACCTAGAAGAGGTTTTCAAAATAGGAGATCGCGTCACGGTATTGCGGGACGGACGTAAAGTCAGCACTTACCATCTCGGCAGCCTAACCAAAACCGCATTGATCAAGGACATGGTCGGCCGTGACCCTTCCACCTTTTATCGAAGGGAAAGCGTGCCGATCGGCGAAGTCGTCTTTGAGGCCAGAAACGTGACTGGCAATGGCGCGAAGGACATCTCCTTCGTCCTCAGAAAGGGCGAGATACTGGGAATCGCAGGAATGGCAGGTTCCGGCCGCTCGGAGCTCATGAACGTCTTGTTCGGTAGCGCGCGTTTGGACTACGGCGAAATCTTGATCCACGGAAAAATCGTCAAGCATTCAAGTCCAAAGGTGTCGATCAAGAACAAGATGTGTTTCATCACCGAAGACCGACAGAACACCGGTCTTTTCCTGCCTCAGTCCATCGCACAAAATGTGACCGTCGCAAATCTGGTGAACACCAGGGGATTCGTTGTTCGGCAGGCCGATGACTGCCGGACCGGTGACCGATTCGTGAAGCTGCTTAATATCAAGACAAATGATTCCCGCACACGTGTCATGAATCTTTCCGGGGGCAATCAGCAGAAGGTAGTGCTGGCCAAATGGTTCAACACCAACGGCGAGATTTTCATTTTTGACGAACCGACATGGGGCATCGACGTGGGCTCAAAGCAGGAGATCTACAAGGTAATGGTTGATCTGCTCAAGCAAGGCAAGGCCATCATCATGGTGTCCTCCGACATGCCGGAAGTCATCTCCATGAGCGACCGAGTCATCATCATGAAGAATGGAGAAAAGATGGCCGAGCTTAGCGGCGACCAGGTTTCGGAAGAGAACATTCTGACGTTTTCGATTGGAGACAAGGGAATATGACCAACCAAGAGATTCCAGGGCAGAAACAAGCGGTTCGGAAATCTCTCTTCCAACGACACGAGAATTTGACGGTGTTCTCCATCTTTGTCGGGTTTGTGGTGATTATCGTTCTTCTGCAGCTGCTAATGGGGGGCGGGAACCGGTTTCCTACCTTTATCAGCCCGGTGAACCTGCTGAACATACTGCAACAGGTCGGCGTACCCGGGATCATCGCCGTAGGCATGACCATTGTCATGATTTCGGGGGGAATCGATCTCTCGGTCGGAATGCTGGCTTCGCTCGTCTCCATCGTGACCGCGCTCGGAATCTCGAAGTGGCACCTCGGGATTGTTTCCTCCATACTGATCGGCGTCCTGACTGCGGTCGTGCTCGAGACCCTCATGGGCTACATCATTTCGCGCACGAAGGTGGAGCCCTTCATCATCACACTCGGCGGAATGATCGCTTTCCAGGGAATAGCGCTCCTTCTCTGCAATTCACGCGAGGTGATCATGACCGGGGAGCTGGACTTCTTTAAGGTTAACCTGATCCAGGGAGCTAAGGATCCGATCAGTCATCTCAATCTGATCATTCCTCCTTATGTCCTGATTTTCTTCGCGATCGCGCTACTGGCCGGATTGCTTCTGAACTATACGAAGTACGGTCGAAGGATCTATGCGGTTGGGACCAATCCCGATGCAGCCTACCTGGCGGGTATCAACGTCAAGAACATGAAGCTTTCGGTGTACGTCATTATGGGCTTTTTGGTCGGTATTGGCGCAGTCATGCTGCTTTCCCGCGTCAACACCGGTATCATCACTCTGGGGCAAGGTCTGGAGATCGACGCCATAGCTATGGTTGTCATCGGTGGCACGGCGTTGAAGGGCGGCAAGGGCACCATCGTGGGCACGTTGATCGGTGTCTTCTTCCTCGGGTCGATAGGCAATGCGATGAACATGCTGCGTCTCCCGTCCGAAGTGCAGTTCGTCGCCAAGGGCCTTGTGGTGATAATCGCCGTGTCGGCAGGCGACGTTTCAACCAGAATTTCAGGGTTCATGTCAAGAAGGAGGGAGCTGCGTTGGCGCGCAGAACAACGGGTCGCCAAAGGAGAGAGAGTGCAATCTACAAAATAGTCATAACAAAATGAAAGAAAGTGTACACGAACAATCAAAGGCAAAGCAGCAGCTGAAACGTCTGCCGTCTTTGCTAGTCTGTTTTGCTGTGCTGTGGGCAGTGAGTTTCCCAGGTAGCAATTCGAAAGCAGCCGACAAGCCAAAGGTTATTGGTTACTACATGGACGCGTCCGATGACTACTACAAGGCAGGCTTCCAGGTATTCAAGGCTCTCGCTACTAAATCGGGCTGGCAGGTGCTGGACGTGGTGGGACAGGGAACTGCCCCCGAACAGGTCTCTGCAGTTGAGAACTTCATCACCCAAAAGGGTGATGCCCTGGTTGTCGCTCGCCGCGCAGTCAGCCATGAAGCACAATGTCAAAAGACTGGTCATGATCGAAGGAAAGCTCGGCCAAGGAACCGCTGCCGGTCAGACCCAAGGCTTCCTTCAGGCATACAAGAAGGGAGGTAAGGATATCGGTAACCTTCTGGATAGTGTGGGCGTGAGGGGTGCAGGCGGCAAGGATCTTCAGGTGGTGTTCTGGGGTTCCGGCGGTTGGTTCGCGGATCCCGCCAAGAAGGTCATGCAGGACGCCATTACCTCCCTGGGACCAGATGGCTTTGACGGTGCGTACGTCCAGAATGATGAAATGATGACCGGCGCGCTCCAAGCCATGCAAGAAGCTGGACTCGATCCGAGCAAATATTGGCTCGGATCGAGCAACGGCAAAGAGAAGTCGTGGGACTGGGTGGCAAAGGGATTGACTACCATGGATGTCAATCAGTGCCCTACCCTCGAAGCGGATATCGCGTTTCAGCAGATCACCGCGTACTTTGCGGGAAAGCCTTATAAGAAGGCCGTATTTGTGAACTTTATGCCCTACGAGAAGGACACCGTCGACAAATCTAAGATGATTCCGTGGATCCTGGATGACTACATGACAAAGAGAGCAGCGAACGCATTCAAGTACGACATCAACGATCCTGTGTTCCGGGAGAATCCGGCTTACAGTAGCGTGGGAGCCGCCAAGTGACCGACAACGTCGTCTGAGTGGCAAGTCGAAGACACCAAGGAAGGTTGTTGAACCCGGCCTTCCTTTTTTGGTGCGTGAATTTTAGATCTCGGTCAAGTCGTATCCACCCGTTATGCTCTGGCGTTGCCTTCGGTTGAGGTCCAGCTGCCCATGCGCGTCAACTTAGGGTGGCGCGTATGGCGACCACGCGGGTAGGGCGCGTCTCTCCGAGACCGCCGGATCACGGACGTGCCATGCTCCCCTCTTTTGACTCGCAATGTAACCGCGGCGGCCTATACTAAAAACCACTATCTCACGCCACAGTGATCCACTGTCTTGGAGGTGCTTTAAGTTGAAAAAAAATTCCCCCCTTCTAATCCTGCTTTTACTCACTGTCGTTTCTTTTCCGGTGGCAAGCTTTGCCGCCAAAAAAGATTTAACCTTTGGTTATATTACTCCTGGTCCGGATACCTGGTATAAAAGAGATGTAGATGGGTTCGTGCGAGCTGCGAATATGTTGGGAATTAAAACTGTCGTTCTCAACTCGGACTATGACGTTCAAAAAGAGGTCTCCAACATTGAATCGTTGATCACCCAGGGTGTAGACGGAATGGCCATCTTTTCCTTTAATCAACAGGGTGCGATCACCGCGGCCAAAAAATGTAAGGAAGCTGGTATTCCTCTGGTGACCGTTGATAACTGTGGTCAAGCTCTCAAGAGCGGTAATGATATTGTAGCGGCTATCGATTTTGATTGGAAAGCCATGGGTAGCAACTATGCCGAATATATGGCTCAAAATTATCCAGGGAAGAAGGTTGCTTTGATCACAGGCCTGCTGGAACACCTACCAGTGCAGATGATTACCGGGGCGATGAAGGACCGTATGAAAGAACTCGGCAAAAACGAGATCGTAGCAATCCGTGATGGTAAATATAACCCGCCGGTCGCTGTTAATCAGGCTCAAGACCTCGTACAATCTGGAGTAAAATTTGATGTCCTTTGGATTATGAATGAGGACATGGCTGCTGCCGTAGTCCGTTACCTGAAGAGCCAGGGTATCCTGGATCAATATATTGTAATGGCGCAGAACGGCTCGCCAGTGGGTATTCCGCTGGTCGAAAGCGGCGAGCTTAACTACACCATCAGTAGTTCACCGGGTTGGGAGGGTATGGTCGCCTTACTTGCATTGTACCAACACGCCTCCGGTGACTCTAAAGATCTCAACCAACAGATTATGTTGCCGGTAATTCCGGTCACCAAAGGAACAATCCTTGATAAGGCGCAAGTGGTTCCGTGGGAATACGATCCGGTTTGGGTGAAGCTGACCAAACAATACTTCCCGAACTTAGGCACTTATTTACCGGATAACGCACCCCAGTCTTGACCGAGATCAACCGATGGGTACCTGGAAAACGCCTCTACTAGTCGTTACCCGGACACGCGCACATCGATTTGCAGTCGGTTGGATACGATCCTGCTTCCCGCGATCGTGCCAAACTTGCGTTGGATACCCCTTATCGCGATAGAGATCGACCAGACGACGACGCGAAACAATGGAGCAGACTGAGGGTACGCAAATTCTCGCAATCGAAGACCTGACCAAGACGTTCGGTGATACCGTCGCTCTTGATCAGATACATTTCAATTTATATGCGGGTGAGGTCCACTGTTTGGTGGGGGAAAACGGCGCCGGTAAATCAACGCTGATCAAGATCCTCTCCGGCGCAGAGCAAGCAGATAAAGGAAAAATAGTTGCCTTTGGTAAGGAATATAATCGTCTAACCCCAGCCCAGTCCCTACAGATCGGGATCGCTACGATATACCAGGATGTTGAATTAGTTACATCGCTCACCGTAGCCGATAATATCTTTCTCGGACACGAAATAAGAACCAGATTCGGTCTAATCGATTCTGTGACTCAGAACCGTCAAGCCCGGGAATTGATGGAGTCGATGAAGATTGATATTCCGGCAAGCGCTTTGGTTGAGACTCTTTCCCCGGCGGAACAACAAACGCTACAAATTGTCAGAGCTCTTCATATCAATGCTCGTATTATGATTATGGATGAGCCGACTTCTGCGCTTGGCCTTGAAGAAACCAAGGCTTTGCTGGACATCGTCAGGAGGCTGACTGCCCAAAAACTTGGCGTCATCTATATATCTCACTATTTACCCGAGATATTCGAGATTGGCGATCGCGTTACGGTACTTAAGGACGGACAGGTAGTACGGACTCTTGACGTCCGCAGCACAGATCTAGCAATCATTACGAGAAGCATGTTGGGTAGAGAACCCTCACTTTTCTATCGCCGGCACGAGCTCGCGATTGGGGATGTCATTTTGCAGATTCGCAACCTGAGCAGACACGGTCTGTTTGAAAAGGTAAGCTTCGACCTTCACACGGGCGAAATCTTGGGGTTTGGCGGTCTGGTTGGAGCCGGTCGCTCCGAGTTGATGAACGTCATATTTGGCGTTCACGGCCGGGATACAGGCAATATTATTTTAGATGGGCGCTCCATAAATCCACATTCACCGCGAGACGCTATTGAGCAAGGTATGGCGATGATTCCGGAAGATCGAAAGATCCTCGGCCTCTTTGATCTGCGGTCAGTCGTAGAAAATATCGCAATCGTTGACAACGAAACTAGTTGCCTATTGCTAAATCATCGACAAGAGAATACGGCGGTTGAAACCTTAGTTAGGCGCCTTCATATCGTTACCTCCGGGCTGGACCAGCCGGTTGGATTTTTAAGTGGGGGAAACCAACAAAAGACCATTTTGGCCAGATGGTTATTGAGTAAGGCTCGGGTCCTGATTTTCGATGAACCCACCAAAGGCGTCGATATTGGGGCAAAGGAGCAAATTTATCAGTTAATGGTCGAACTTGCCAATCAGGGCAAAAGCATATTGATGGTTTCTTCCGACCTTCCGGAGCTTATCGCCGTGAGTGACCGGATCGCGGTGATGAGAGACGGCCAGCTGGTAATGATAGTTAATGCAAAAGAGATTACTGAGCAGGAACTATTAGAATACTTCCTGGGAATAACGTCATAATGGAGATGTAACCGATGGCTAAATTTGGTGCCACCGTTAAAAAGAAGTTACTTTCTCACCAATCGTCTTTCCTACTATTGGTCGTTATCATCCTGTCGATCATTGCCGGTGCGGTTAATAGCCGTTATTGGTGGCTGGCGAACTTAAGCAACCTCCTGGGACAGATCTCTGTCCTCAGTCTGGTGGCCTGTGGGGCAACGATACTGATTATTTCAGGTAATTTTGATATATCGGTTGGAGCCAACATCGGTCTTTCCTCCGTTGTTATGGCTATGCTTATGCGTAGTGGAGTTTTTCCTCCACTGGCAGCATTGATTGGCGTGTTGATATCAATCATCTGTGCTTCCTTAATCGGCGGAGCTTCGATTTTATTTCAGGCGCCTTCGTTTATTATCTCGCTGGCCGCCATCGGGGTCTTTCAGGGAATAGCTTTATTTATCACCCAAGGCACCATTCAGACGATTTATGGACAGTTTGAAACCCTTGGCGGAATGAAACTTTTCAACTTTCTCCCGCTTCTTTTTCTTATCGCGCTACTCGGTTACGGAGTGATTCACTTTATTCTTGCTCATACCCAGCTTGGACGCTGTGCCTATGCCATCGGAAATAATCAGCGAGCGGCATACTTAGCCGGTATCAATGTCAACCATAAAAGATTGATCTTTTTCGCTCTGAACGGACTGTTTGTCGGGTTGGCAGCTATGCTGCTTTTATCGAGAGTCGGGGCCGCTCAGCCAAGCACTGGTACCGGAATTGAATTACAGGCAATAGGCTCGGTGGTTATCGGCGGCGCTCCGATGTCAGGTGGAAAGGGAAATGTGGCAGGCACATTTTGTGGCGTTTTACTTTGGGGGGTGATTGGTAACGCTTTGAATATGATGCGGGTGAACGCTTATATTCAGGATGTTATCATCGGACTTCTAATCATCTTCGCGGTGGCAGTGAGTGCTTTGCGATTGCGAGCCGAGAGAGCGATGATGGAATAAAGAGAAGGTTAAGCTGTTCGACATTCTGCGTTCTTGGCGCTCCCGACGAATACCGCGCTTCCGGCTTTTCATTCAACGTTCTGTACCAATTCGGACTGCGGCACCGAGCATCGCGGCTCCGGTTATTCGGCTGGTAGTGCGTGCCGCCCAAGGTTTGGATAAGAGCGGCCGAGCGCGCGCCGCGAAGAGCCCAACAATCAAATAAACGATAGCGTCCGATAGCATGAAAGTTCCGCCCAGAATCGCTAATTGGGCGGCAACCGGTCGGCCAATCTCGATAAACTGCGGCACCAGCGCGACCAGGAAAAGTAACAGTTTCGGATTTGCCAGTTGAACAGTAATCGCAGTAACGAACGCCTTTCGGCCTGTGCTTCGGCCTTCACCGACGATCTCGCTCGCGGGACAGAGCAATGAACGCAAGCCTAGGTAAATCAGGTAGGTAACGCCCAGCCATTTAACGATTGTGAACGCCAAATACGAGGCGGCCAATAACGATCCAAGTCCGAGCGCAGTGAAGAAGAAATAGATCGCGTCGCCCGCCACTACACCAGCGTTAGCATAGAGCGCTGACCGAAATCCCCGCCGCAACGC
>WNFI01214698.1_pt1 | contig 11670 bp, 10 predicted proteins | sample 5400471 | NCBI WGS metagenome assembly WNFI01 (sample SAMN13153348, study PRJNA577476) | soil metagenome | isolation source: 100 cm saprolite on Douglas fir-dominated hillslope | place: USA:California | collected 2013-09-17
CGGTGATCCGCTCGCCGCGCGGGCCGGGCTCGGTGATCGCATCCCCGTTCACGCAGACAGCCAGGGCCTTCGCATATCCGGAATTCCAGTCATCGCCGTCCATCTCGTCGCCGGACGGGGTGAGCCAGATTATGTCGCGCTGGCCATCGCCGGAATCGCCCGTTTGGCCGCTGAAGAACCTGCGGCGCCGGAGGACGGGATGCGCCCTGCGCAGCGCCGACAGGGTCGCGACGAACTCGATCAGGTCGGAGTGCTTCGCAGCAGCGTCCCAGTCGACCCAGGAGATCTCGTTGTCCTGGCAGTAGCTGTTGTTGTTGCCCTGCTGGGTTCGGCCGAGCTCGTCACCGGCCAGCAACATCGGGATGCCCTGGGAGAAGAACAGCGTCACGAGGAAGTTCCTGACCTGCCGTTCCCGCAGCGCGTTGATCTCCGCGTCGTCGGTCGGCCCTTCGGTGCCGCAGTTCCATGACCTGTTGTCGTCAGAGCCGTCATGGTTGTTCTCGCCGTTGGCCTCGTTGTGCTTGCGATCGTAGCTGACCAGGTCCGCCAGCGTGAAGCCGTCGTGGCAGGTGACGAAGTTCACCGAGGCGACCGGTCGCCTTCCGCTCGTCTCGTACAGGTCACTCGATCCGGTGAGCCTGGAAGCTAGCTCGGGCAGCTTGCCAGGCTCGCCGCGCCAGTAGTCCCGCACGGTGTCGCGGTACTTCCCGTTCCACTCGGTCCACAGCGGCGGGAACCGGCCCACCTGGTACCCGCCCTCGCCGACGTCCCACGGCTCGGCGATGAGCTTGACTTGCGATACCAGCGGGTCCTGCTGCACCAGGTCGAAGAACGCCGCCAGCCGGTCCACGTCATGCAGCTCCCTGGCCAGGGCGGCGGCGAGGTCGAACCGGAAGCCGTCCACGTGCATCTCGTCGATCCAGTACCGCAGCGAGTCCATGATCAGCTGAAGCGTGTGCGGGTGGCGCACGTTCAGGCTGTTGCCGCAGCCGGTGTAGTCGAGGTAGACGGCCGGGTTGTTATCTGACAGCCGGTAGTAGGCCGCGTTATCGATGCCGCGGAAGCTGAGCGTCGGTCCGAGCTCGGCTGCCTCAGCCGTGTGGTTGTACACCACGTCGAGAATGACCTCGATACCGGCCTGGTGCAGCGCCTTCACCATCGCCTTGAACTCCGCGACGTGGCCGTGCGCGGCGGTCGCCGAGGCATAGCCATGGTTCGGCGCGAAGAAGCCGATCGTGTTGTAGCCCCAGTAATTGGTGAGCCCGCGCTCGACGAGTATCGGCTCAGGCACGGATTGGTGCACGGGCATGAGCTCGATCGCGGTAACGCCGAGCCGCTGCAGATGCCCGATGATCGCCGGCGACGCGATGCCCGCGTAACTGCCCCGCAACTCGGGCGGGACGCCGGGATGATGCAGCGTGAGGCCGCGGACATGGGCCTCGTAGATCAGGGTTTCGTGATAGGGCGTGCGGAGCAGCTGATCGCCCGCCCAGTCGAAGTAGGGGTTGATGACGACATTCCTTGGCATAAACGGAGCGCTGTCGTCAGTGTTCAAGGCAGCCGGATCATTGCTGCCCGTAACGTACGAGTACAGCGCAGAACTCGGTCTTACCTCGCCGTCAATCGCCTTGCCGTAAGGGTCGAGCAGCAGCTTCGCGGGGTTGCACCGGTCACCGCGGCGCAAGTCATACGGGCCGTGAACGCGGAATCCGTACTTTTGGCCCGGCCCCACGTCGGGCAGATAACAATGCCAGACGAAACCGTCGATTTCGCTCAGCGCGATCCTGGTCTCGTTTCCGTCCGCGTCGAAGAGACATAGCTCCACCAGGTCGGCGACCTCGGAGAAGATCGCGAAGTTGGTTCCCGAACCATCCCAGGTCGCTCCGAGCGGGTAAGCAGTACCAGGCCACATGCGCATCAGGAGACTTTATACGCCGAAGACCGGCCTCGCCCTATCCAGCACCCCGGCCAGGTCAAGCCCGCGCGGCAGCATGCCGAAAGAGACACCTGGCCCGGCGGGGCCCGCCTGCCCAGCCAGCCTGGAGGCGCAGAAGGCGTCGCTCACCGGCCCTGGTGCGAGCCTGGCGAGCAGCGCCGCCTGCATGAGGACCGTCAGCAGGCCGGCCAGCCTGCGCGCTTGGTAGGGCGCCTCGGAAGGGTTGCTGGCAACCTCGGCCAGGGTCGGCCAGAGCCGCTCGGTGGCCTCGTCGAGCCTGCTGTCCGCGCCTGTCGCAAGGGCGAGCTCCGCCCTGAGTGCGTCGGAACCGCCGGGGGAGCGGGCAAGCGCGCGCAGCAGGTCAAGGGCTGTCACGTTGCCCGAGCCCTCCCAGATGGAGTTCAGCGGCGCGTCGCGATACAGGCGCGGCAGGACGGATTCCTCCACGTAACCGTTGCCGCCGAGGCACTCTAGAGCCTCAGCGATGACAGCGGGAGTCCGCTTGCAGATCCAGTGCTTTGCAGCGGGCAGCATCAGCCGCAGCAGCGCGGCTTCCGCCGCGTCTCCACGCAAGCCTGCCTGATGCCGGCCGCGCTGCCGAGTATGCAGTCCAGCCTGGTCGAGCTGACCATCTCGATGATGGTGGCGACGCCCCGGCCTGGCTCACCGACCGGCCAGGCTAGCGCCTCGTCGTACTCGACCTCGGATGAGGCGTTCGACCTGTTCCCGAGCTTGTCCTTGAGCCGCTGGATGTGCATCCGGTTCCGAGTGCCGTCGGGCAGGACGCGAGGAAGCAGGAAGCAGGTCAGGCCCCCTGGGGCCTGAGCGAGGATCAGGAAGAGGTCGCACATGGGCGCCGAGCAGAACCACTTATGCCCGGTGATCAGATAGCTGCCCTCGCCGGCCGGCTCCGCGCGGGTGGTGTTGGCCCGTACATCTGAGCCGCCCTGCTTCTCGGTCATCGCCATGCCGGCGAGCAGGCCCTGCTTGTGCTCCGGTACCCGCAGTACCGGATCGTAGCTGCTTGCCGTCAGCAACGGCTCGAACCGGTCCGCGAGCTCGGGAGCGTGGCGCAGCGCGGGGACCACGGAGTAAGTCATCGAGATCGGGCAGCCGTGGCCTGCCTCCGCCTGCGTCCAGACGTAGAACTTGGCTGCCCGGGCGACATGCGCTCCCGGCTCGGCGCTCGCCCACGGGGCCGCATGCAGGCCATGGCCGACTGCAGTTGTCATGAACTGATGCCAGGCTGGATGGAAGTCGACCTCGTCTACCCGGTGGCCGTACCTGTCGTGGGTACGCAGCACGGGCGAGTGCTCGTTGGCCTGCCTCGCGAGCTCGATAACCTCGGCCGAGCCGGCCATCAGGCCGAGCGCGTGCAGTTCTGGGACCACCCAGGCCGCGCCGTACTCGGCGACAGCGGTCAGCAGCGCCTGATCTGCCGCGACATCATGGCCGGCCAGCGGCGGGACCTGATTAGTGACCTCATGGGTCGCGCGCCCAGAACGCGACGATGTGCCGGTGCTGTAAGTGGTCGTCACAGCACTAGTCTGCACCGGGCCAGTCTGCAGTGGCTCCGGGTCAGGTGTGGATACCGCACTCGGTCTTGGCGATGCCCGCCCAGCGGCCACTGCGCGGGTCGGCACCGGCCTCGACGCGTGCGGTGCAGGTACGGCAGCCGATCGACGGGTATCCGTCGTAGACGAGCGGGTTCACCAGCACGCCGTGCTCACTGATGTAGTCGTCGACGTCCTTCTGGGTCCACTCAACGATCGGGTTGACCTTCACCATCTGCCGCCTGGCATCCCACTGCACGACCTTGGTATCGGTCCTGGCGTCAGTCTCCTCCCGGCGGACACCGGTGATCCAGGCGTCGTAGGGCTCGAGCGACTGCTCGAGCGGCACGACTTTGCGCAGGTAGCAGCACAGGTCAGGGTTGCGGGCGTATAGCTTGGGGCCTAGCTCGGCGTCCTGCTCTTCGACCGTCGTCGGCGGGGTGACATTGATCACATTGACCGGGTACACGACCGAGACGGCATCCCTGGTGCCGATCGTCTCGGCGAAGTGGTAGCCCGTGTCGAGGAAGAGCACGTCGATCCCGGGGACATGCCGTGCGGCGAGGTCCACGATCACTGCGTCGGTCATCGACGACGTGATGCACAGACGGGCGCCGAATGTCTCGGCGGCCCACTTGATGACCTCGTCGGCTGATGCGCCCTGGAGCGCTTCAGCGGCCTCCGCGGCCAGTGTCTCCATCGTGCGTGCCTCCTCAGATCCCACGGACCCAGGCTGCCCCGGCCGCAGCGGCCGGGGCACGGGAGTCATGCCTTACCCCAGGGAACACTGTGGGCGTCCCTGAGGACACAGTAGGGCTAAACAACACAGTAGGGCTAAACAACACAGTAGGGCCAGACAACACAGAATGCACGTGAAGCGCGGTGACTCACGGCCGATCTCCTCCCGGCTGTATTCGCTCGCAGGCCTTACTGTCGGGTGATGCTGGCTGGGTTGTGATCCGTACCACCACCGCATCGTCGGCAACCGTCGTGACAACCCTGATATTCCGGGACTTCCCGCGCCCCGGCCGGCTAACCCTGCCTGACCCAGCCCATCAGGGGTTCGGGCTGCAGGCCCGCCGGCGGCTTGTGCTGGCAGTCGCACCACGAACCGCCTCGGCAGGAACCATGTTCCTGCCGACGGCAGCATAGGCAGATCATGATTTCATCCTCATCGGCAGGACACCAGACGAATCACCGGATGAGTCAGGCCGCGTTCGTGTTAGCCCGCCGCATGCGCCTGCGGCGCTCAGCCGAGCGCTCGTCCTCGTTCAACCCGCCCCAGGTGCCGTACTTCTCAGGCCTGCTGACCGCGTAACCTAGGCATTCCATCTTGACGGGACACGATCCGCACAACGCCTTGGCCTTGCGCTCCCTGATATCGCGCTCGGGCTGCCGCTCACCGTCCGGACCAAAGAACAGCACAACATCGGCGCCCTTGCAGGCAGCCCGGTCCTGCCAGCCCCAGTTAGGCCGTGGCAGCAACACCGCCTGACGCCGTACATCAGACATGAAAAGCTCTCCTCAACAAACTAGCTCGCAGGACGCAAATACAACGAAATCGCGCGATGCGGCATCCGCCCCGTCGCATCATGCAAACGCCTTGCAGCGCTGAAGTGTTCCCACGCTGGCGCCCGGTTCGGAGGCCTTCGCCCGACAAGAGAGCCCGCGCCTGACGCCGGAAACCAGGTTGATCCACCTTGTCCGGCGGGCAGCTGGGCTTCAATCCGCAACGTCAGCGCACCGCCCGACAATCATGGCATCGCGCGCAAGCCTGCACGACCGAGATTACAGGACTCGTTCGGTCCACAGCACTCAGTAACCGGCCGGTGCCTGTCATGGCCCACCAACCGCGGCTGGCGCGGGCCTGGCCGGATCAGGTAATGTGATGTGATTCTGGACTATCAGACTGGCCAATGCGATTCATTGGCTAGACAACCCCGCCAGCCAGAGCGACGATAGGCAGCATGTCGGAGCCGGAAGCCGTTCCCCTGCCCCGCGAGGGGGAGGTCTTCTTCGACGTCCGGGGCGAGGCCAGGACGATGCGGCTGAGCTGGTACGCCGATAGCTCTGTAGCGGTGTTCAGCATCTGGCAGGCGAACCGGTGCACGGGAACGTTCAGGCTGCCGTTCGTCGATCTTGTCAGGATGGTCGAGACGCTACAATCCGGCCCGCCATCCCGGACCGCGGATGCCGTCTCCCGCCACTCAGCCGACCCGTCGTTCACAAGCGCCGTCCCTGATCGCGGTTATGACTATGGCTACGGCGAGGCGACCAGCTACTTGCCCGCGGCCACTTACGGCCACCAGCCAGGCTACGAATCCGGCCGCGGTTACGAGTCCGGGCACGGTTACGAATCCGGGCACGGTTACGAATCCGGGCACGGTTACGAATCCGGGCACGGTTACGAATCCGGGCACGGATACGAACCCAAGCGCCGTTACGAACCCGAGGGCGGTTACGAACCCGAGCCGATTTATGCCGCTGGGCCGGCCTACCGATCCGCGCCTGGTTACGGCGCCAGTCCCGATTACCCTGATCATCCGCCCCCGGACGCGAGCGGCCCGGTGGGCGGCGGGGCTGGTCATGCCTACGGCCCGCCCGGCTATGGCCCACCCGATTACCGCGGCATTCAGAGCCAGCGTTCCGGCGGCCCGGGCAGTCATCAAGTGTCCCCGGGCAGTCATCAAGTGTCCCCGGGCAGTCATCAAGTGTCAGGGCCCTACCAGGACGATCAGGCCGGCTACTCCAAGCCGGCCGGTTACCAGGCGAACGCGGAATACGCCGAAGCCTCTGGCTATCCGGACTACCCGGCCAGTCACCAGGGCCAAGGCCGAATCGGGCCCGCGCATCGGGTGACGCCAGGTGCGGTGGCGCATGAGGCCCGGCCTATTGCATCGGCCAGTCAGGCAGAGTGGATGGCCGCGCCGTCCTATAGCCCGGACGCCAGCATGCTGGACTTTCCTTCCGCCCCCGCAACTGCTGACCTCGAGACATCCGATTGGGATGCTGCTACGGCGTCCTATCAGGCGCCTTGAGGGCCTGAGCAGGCACATTCTGACGGCTGCCCCGGCCCCTGCCGTCTTTCGCGCCGCTGCCAAGCCTCATCGCGATGAGCCTGTAGCTGCCCGGCGAGGCCGATCCGCGCTCAATGCGCACTCTGAGAGATTCACTGATCACCGTCTGTTATGAACACTGGGCGCGAGGGAATATTGTGGCGGTTAGGGGAAAGGGGGAAACACGTGGACCAAGAGGCGCACGACGGCCCACCGCCGACGCAGCGCGGAAATCCGGGCATGGGCAAAGCGCTCAGGCATGGACGTTAGCGAACGCGGCCGGATTCCGGCGCAAGTCATTTCGAAGTACGAGGCAAATCACTAAAAGGCCGCCAGATGGCGGCCACGGGTGGCCGGTACCTGCCCGGGTACCGGCCACCACCGTCTGCGCCGCGGACTTCAGGGCAGGTCAGCGCGCACGACAGCGGCGGCGTCGCTGTCGGTGGAATGCACCGGGCTGACGGCGGCGGCCAGCACCTGCGAGTTCGGCAGCAATATTGTCCCGTCGTCGGTGTGAAGCCGCACATAGGTGATGCTGAGATCGACCACCGTGCCCTCGATGGTTCCGGCCAGCGCTCCGGACCTGATCCGTACCTGGTCGCCCACCCTGAATGGCTGGGCGAACTGCAGCATCACGCCGGCGAAGAGGTTCGACAGCGATTGCTGCGCCGCGATCGTGATGAGGACGCCGGTGACCGCACCGCCGACCACTAGCTGCGCCACGCCGAAGCCGAGCATGGACAGCGCCACGAGGATTACGACGCTGAGGCCGATCAGGATCGTCACGTACCTGACGATGGCCACGTAGGCGGTCCCGATGAATCGCTCGAGCACATCGCGAGCCCAGCTGGCGAACGCAAAGGTCGAGATCGTCGCGAAGACAAGGAACGCGATCGTGGCGCAGATCGTGATCAGGTGGCCGACATCGACCGTGACGAAGGTATTTTTGGCCGCCTGGCTCGCGGGCCTGAGCGGAATGCCTGCCACGTGGTCGGCGACGGCCGCGGCCACTGCCAGCACGAGCGCGATGATTGCCCGCAAGGGCCGGTTAGATGATTTCCCTCTTGTCACTGCCCAACGGTACCGACAAGCGCGCTGGTCCCAGACGACCATCGAGAACATAGCGAATAGGCGCTCGGGGGAGTCAGGGTGAGGCGAACCTGCTGAGCTGAACCGGTACCTCTGCGGCCGCGGCGCGGTCTAGCAGGAACAAAGTCTGCTGGACACCCCAGGCCCCGGCGGCGGGCACCTGGACCGGGCCCGCTCCGGAGAGGGCGAGCCGGACCGCGTCGGCCTTCTCGGCGCCTGAGGCGATTAGCCAGACCTCGCACGCCGCCCTGATCGCCGGGAGCGTGAGCGTGAGCCGTACCGGCGGTGGTTTGGGAGCGCCCCGAACCGCAACCACGGTCCTTTCGTCTTCGTACAAGGCGGGCTGGCCTGGGAAGAGCGAGGCCACATGGCCGTCGGGACCGATGCCGAGCATCAGTATGTCGAATCTCGGCACCCCGGCTCGGTCCTGCGGCTCCGCAGCCGACTGCAGCTCACCGGCATACCGGTCAGCGGCTGCCTCAGGGTTCGGGCCGTCCCGCACGTCCGGTCCCGGCATTGGATGCACGCGCTCGGACACTACGTCGACGTGGTCGAGCAGTGCACTGCGGGCACTTGTCTCGTTCCGTTCCGGATGCCCGGTCGGCAGGAAGCGCTCGTCGCCCCACCAGATCTCCACCCGCCGCCAGTCGACCGCGTCCCTGGCCGGGGCGGCGGCGAGCTCAGCAAGAACTCTGGTGCCGATTCCGCCGCCGGTAAGCACCAGCTCTGCCAGGCCCTTTGCAGCGACCGCATCGACGAGCTTCGTCACGAGCCTTGCGGCGACCGCCTTGGCCAGTAGCTCGCCGTCATGATGGATCACGATCTGCGGAACAGTGATGACCTACTCCTTATCCGCCGCGTTCGGCGCGGGGGTGGCAGCTGCCTGCTCATCGGCCGCCAGCACGGCGAGCGTCTCGCCGTACACCTCGTCAGGATCGAGCCTGCGCAATTCCTCGGCCAGTAGCTCTGCGATGTCCCTGCGATGCAGCGCGACGTACCGGTCAGGCTCGCCCGGCCTGGACAGTGTCGCGTTTCTTCCGTCGGCGCGGCTGATCACGATCTTGCCGTTCGCGGTCATGAAGCTGACCTCAGTGACGCCGGGCCCGTCCGAGATTTCCCTGTGGACGGGGACGCCGAGCCTGCCGGTCAGCCACGCCACGATCAGGTCGGCGCTCGGGTTGTCGGCCTCCGCGCCCACAGTGGCTTCGAGCATATCCGCATAAGGCCGGTCCAGCGTGGCCGCTAGTAGCGACCGCCAGTTGGTGGTCCTGGCCCAGGCCAGGTCGGTGTCGCCCGGCCGATAGGCAGCAGCCAGGTGCAGCAGCCGGTGGTGCGGCGCCGCGGTGGCCGCCGCGTCAGTGATCCGCCGCTGCCCGAGCATGCCGAGCGCGTCGGCAGCCGGGGCGTCGGGCGCCTTTCCTGGCCACCAGACCACGACCGGCGTGTCCGGCACGAGCAGCGGTGTGACCACGGAATCTACGTGCTCGTTGAGCTCACCGTGGATTCGCAGCAGAGCCATCTGGCCTGGCATGTTCTCGCCGACAGTGACCTCGGCATCGAGCCGCCGCGGGCGATGGCCGTCCTTGGCGATGATTCCGATCACCTGGCACGGGTGCTCCCTGCCCGCGTGCGTCGCCGCCCGCATGGCATCGTACTGGTCAGCCTCGTCGGTCATGATGATCAGGTTGAGCACCACCCCGTTGGTGAGGCCGCCCATCTGCTGGCTCATCCGCATCAGCTCGTTCCTGACGGTGCTCGCGGACGTGTCGATCAGCTCTACCTTCATCGCTCACCTGCCTGCTAGAGCCGTCGCCATGCCCGGCCGTCGAGCGCCATCATGGCATCGGCGGAGGCCGGTCCTGCCGAGCCGGCGAGGTAAGGCTCAGGGCGGCCGTGGGCGGCCCAGAACTCCTCGATGGGGTCGAGTATCTTCCAGGACAGCTCGACCTCTTCGTGGCCGGGAAACAGCGGGGGGTCGCCGATGAGCACGTCGAGCAGCAGCCGTTCATAGGCTTCCGGGCTCGATTCGGTGAACGACTCGCCGTAGGCGAAGTCCATGTTCACGTCCCTGACCTCCATCGCCGAGCCAGGAACCTTGGAGCCGAAGCGCATCGTGATGCCTTCATCGGGCTGAACCCGGATCACCAAGGCGTTCTGGCCGAGTTCTTTCGCATCCGTGGCGTTGAACGGCAGGTGTGGCGCGCGCTGAAAGATCACCGCGATCTCCGTCATCCTGGTGGCCAGCCGCTTGCCGGTTCGCAGGTAGAACGGCACCCCGGCCCACCGCCTGGTGTCCACCCCGAGCCTGATCGCGGCGTAGGTTTCGGTCACCGAGTCCGGCGCGATCCCGTCCTCGGCCAGGAAACCGGGCACCGGTATGCCGCCCTGCCAGCCAGCCGTGTACTGGCCGCGCGCCGTGCCCGTCAGCGGGTCGTCGGGGATCTGCACCGCCGACAGCGCCTTCTGCTTCTCTGCGCGCAGCCCGTCGGAGGCGAACGATACTGGCTCCTCCATCGCGGTCAGCGCGAGCAGCTGGAGCAGGTGATTCTGGATCACGTCCCTGGCCGCGCCGATTCCGTCGTAGTACCCGGCCCGCGCGCCAATCCCGATGTCCTCGGCCATCGTGATCTGGACGTGGTCAACGTACCTGCGGTTCCAGATCGGCTCGAAGAGCGTATTGGCGAACCTGAGCGCCAGCAGGTTCTGCACGGTTTCCTTGCCGAGGTAATGGTCGATGCGAAACACCGAGTGCGGCGCGAAGATCGAAGCGAGCAGGTCGTTCAGGTCCCTCGCACTGGTCAGGTCATGCCCGAACGGCTTCTCGATCACAACCCGGCGCCAGCCGGGAGTGTCCTCGCCGCCGCTCAGGCCGGACCGCTCAAGCTGGCGGACCACGACGGGGAACTGGCTCGGCGGGATCGACAGGTAGAACGCGCGGTTCCCCGCTGTTCCCCGCTCAACATCCAGCCCGGACAGCGCGTCGGCGAGATTATCGAACGCCTTGTCATCGGAGAAATCGCCCGACACGAACCGGATGCCGTCGCGGACCTGCTGCCACACCTCCTCCCGGTAGGCGGTCCTGGCATGCTCCCGGACGGCCTCGTGGGTCAGCCTGGCGAAATCCTGATCTTTCCAGTCCCGGCGGGCGAAGCCCACTAGCGAGAAACCTGGCGGCAGCAGCCCGCGGTTGGCCAGGTCGTAAATGGCAGGCAGCAGTTTCTTCCTGGCCAGATCGCCCGTAACGCCGAACATGACCAGCACGCTCGGCTCGGCGACCCGGGGGATTCGGCGATCACGCGGATCGCGGAGCGGGTTGCTCATCCTTCCGCGGCACGACGCGCACCGCTCTTGCTTGGATCGAGTTGCGAGCCGATCGTCTGCAGGAGTTGGTTCCACGAGTCGGCGAACTTGCGGACGCCCTCGTCCTCAAGCACGGCGACCACGTCGGCGTAACTGATCCCGAGTTGCTCCAGCTCGGCGAAGACCCTCCTGGCCTCGTCATAGGTCCCGCTGATGGTGTTGCCGCGCACCACGCCATGGTCTGCCATAGCCCGCATGGTCGATTCGGGCATCGTGTTGACCGTGTGCGGCGCGATCAGCTCCTCGACGTACATGGTGTCGCGGTACGACGGGTCCTTGGGTCGAGCCTGCGGTCGACCTCGGTGTCCACCCGGCTCACGAAGAACGAGGCCACCGAGGCGAGCGAGGCTACGTGAGCGTCGTCGGCCGCCTCGAGGCCGGCCATGAAGGCGTCAATGACTTCCTGATAGCGCTGCAGCGAGAAGATCAGCGTGACGTTCACGCTGATGCCCTCGGCCAGGCAGGCCGTGATCGCCGGCAGGCCCTCCCGCGTCGCAGGGATCTTGATGTATAGGTTGGGCCGGTCGACCAGCCACCACAGCGCCCGCGCCTCGGCGATCGTCTTAGCCGTCTCCTTCGCCAGCCGCGGATCGACCTCGATCGACACTCGGCCGTCCACGCCCTCTGAGGCGTCGTAGACGGGCCTGAGCACGTCGCAGGCCCATCTGATGTCGAA
>WNFI01687667.1_pt1 | contig 11670 bp, 8 predicted proteins | sample 5400471 | NCBI WGS metagenome assembly WNFI01 (sample SAMN13153348, study PRJNA577476) | soil metagenome | isolation source: 100 cm saprolite on Douglas fir-dominated hillslope | place: USA:California | collected 2013-09-17
TGACCCGGAGCGCCGCGCCGCCGACCGTGCGCGGCTGCTCGAGCGCGTCGCCATCGGCCTGGCGCACGAGGGGAAGAACCCGCTGCACAACATGGTGCTGCACCTGCAGCTGATGGTCGAGAAGCTGGCCCAGCCGGACCTGAAGGGCGGGTCGCCGATCGAGAAGCACCTCGCCGCGCTCCGCGAGGGCATCGGGCGCGTCGACCACCTGCTCAAGGCCTTCGGCGAGTTCGCCTCGCCCGACCACCTGCCTCCCGACCTGGGCGCGGCCGTCTCGCGGGCGCTGCAGCTCTTCGCCTACGACGCCCGCCGCGCCAACGTGCAGCTTTCCGCCCACGGGCCCGCCGTGCTGCTGGTTCGCTCGGAGAGCCGCTACCTCAGCGATCTGATCGCGCATGCGCTGGTGGCCTGCATCGATTCGGTCCGCGACGGCGGGCAGGTCGACGCCCACCTCGAGCCGCGCGGCGCCGTCGCCGTGCTCGACCTGCACGCCGGCGGCGGTCTCGGCAACCGGGAGCAGGCGCTGCCGCACCTCGACGCCGTCCGCAGCCTGGCCCCCGAGGCAGCCTGCGAGCTCTCCATCGAGTCCCCTCCGGCAGGGGGCGCACGGCTCTCGCTCTCATTCCTTCACACGCGCTAAAGAGGTCCGCTACCAAATGTCGAAGGCCCGCATCCTGATCGTCGACGATGAAGTGTCGACCCGCGAGTTGTTCGCGGAATTGCTCCAGCGCTGGGGTTACGAAGTCGACCAGACCTCCGACGGCCACGGCGCGCTCAAGCTGGCCGCCGAGACGCATCCCGACGTCATCATCAGCGACCTGGTGATGCCCAAGCTCGACGGCCTCGCGCTGGTGCGCGCGCTGCGCGAGGAGCAGCCGGACACGCCGGTGGTGATCATGACCGGCAAGGGCACCATCGACGCCGCGGTGGAGGCGGTGCGCGAGGGCGTCTTCGACTTCGTCGAGAAGCCGCTCGATCCCGCGCGCCTAAAGGTCATCCTCACCAGGGCGCTGGAGAAGAAAGAGACCCTGCACGAGATGCAGGTGCTGCGGCGCCGGCTCGGCCAGGTGGACGCGGGCGTGGGGCTGGTGGGCAACTCGCCGCCGATGCGCAAGGCGATGGAGCTGGTGGAGAAGGTCGCGCCCTCGAAGGCGAGCGTGGTCATCACCGGCCAGAGCGGCACCGGCAAGGAGATGGTGGCGCGCGCCATCCAGGGCGCCTGGGAGCTGGCCGACGGCGGCACCCTCTTCCTCGACGAGGTGGGCGAGATCCCGGTCGAGCTGCAGGCGAAGTTCCTCCGCGTCATCGAGGAGGAGCGCCTGCGCAGGCTGGGCGGCAAGAGCGAGATCACCGTCGACGTGCGGGTGATCAGCGCCACCAACCGCGACTTGAAAGAGGAGATCAAGGCGCAGCGCTTCCGCGAGGATTTGTATTTCCGGCTCAATGTCTTCCATATCAACCTCGCGCCTTTGAAGGAGCGCCGCGACGACATCCCGGTGCTGGTGCAGCACTTCATCGACAAGTTCTCGCGCGAGGGCGGAAAGAAGCTGCAGGGCGTCTCCTCGCAGGCGATGAAGATGCTTTCGGATTATGCGTGGCCCGGCAATATCCGCGAATTGCGCAATACGCTGGAGCGCGCGGTGATCCTCTGCGGCACCGGGCTCATCGAGCCGGAGCACCTTCCTTCGGAGCTGGCGGGCGGCGGAGGGGAGAGCGCGTATCTGAAGTTGCCCTATGGATTGCCGCTGCGCGAGGTGGAGAAGGAATACATCCTCGCCACGCTGTCGCGATTGCAGAACAACAAGGCGCGCACGGCGCAGGCGCTGGGGATCAGCGAGAAGACTCTCTACAACAAGCTCTATCGATATTCAGGCCGCGGGCCGCGCAAGGACGAAGAGACCGACGAGGACGACGTCGCCGAATCCGGCGACATCAAAGTCACGGGCATTGGCTAGAGATCGGGCTTCGGGCCAACAGCGACAAACGCTTTGCGGATCACAAACTCTCAACTGCGTTTGTGTTTGTGTTTGAGTTTGTGTTTGAGTTTAAGTTTGCGCGGAAAGCGTTTGTGGGGTTTCGCTTTGCGCGAGGCCCGAGGCCCGAGGCCTCTCAATGCGGCACGTGCGCGACTTCGACGCGGTCGCGGCCCGAGCGCTTGGCGCGGTAGAGCGCTTCATCCGCCCGGCGCAGGAGATCTTCGGCGGCGTCCGGCGAATCCAGCTCCTCGGCGCTGACCGCCGCCACGCCGATCGAGCCGTGCAGCGGGAGGCCCGCCTGCTCGCTCACCTCCGCCAGGCGCTTGCGCAGGCGCTCGGCGAACAGCGCGCCCTGGCTCTCGCTGGTCTGCGGCAGGAGCACCACGAACTCGTCGCCGCCGTACCGCGCGGCGAAGTCGGTATCGCGCAGCTCCTCGCGCACGGCATCAGCCAGCGCCAGGATGGCGCGATTGCCCGCTGCATGGCCGAGCCGGTCATTGATCTGCTTGAGCCCGTCGAGGTCCACCATCGCGCAGGCGAGGTGGTGCCCGTAGCGGTGGGCGCGCGCGACCTCCTCCTCGAGGCGCGCGTGGAAGGAGCGGAAGTTGGGCAGGCCGGTGAGCCCGTCGGTCTGCGCGAGCGCCCGGTAATGCTCCTTCTGCGCCGACAGCTTCAAGGTGCGATCGACGCGCGCCATCAGCTCCTGCTCGGAGAACGGCTTCGCCAGGTAATCGGCGGCGCCGAGCGAGAGGCCCTGCGACTTCGTCTCCGCATCGCCCTGCGCGGAGAGGAAGATCACCGGCGTGTCCGCCGTCTTCGAGTTGCGACGCAGACCGGTGAGCGCGCCGAATCCGTCCATGCCCGGCAGGAAGAGGTCGAGGAGGATGAGGTCGGGATTGAGCTCGGCCGCCCGGCGCAGCGCCGTCTCGCCGTCTCCCACCGCCTCGACGTCGTAGCGCGGGCGCAGCAGCTCGGCCAGGACCATGCGCGCGTCCTCGTCGTCCTCGACCACCAGCACGAGCGGCCGCACCCGCTTGCCGGTCGCAGCCTGCGCCGGCCCGGCGTGCGCCTGCTCCTCGCGCGCGCGCGGCGCCTTCAGCCGCGCCGCCACCCGGCGGGCCACTTCGTCGGGGGTGTCACCCGCGTCGTCGGCGCCCCCCTCGATGGCCCCGGCCGCGTCGTCGGTGAGGACCACGATCGGCCCGCTCACCTGCGCCAGCTCGCGCATGGCGATGGTCCGCGGCAGATCGTCCGCGCTGCAGACGAACGCCGACGGCTCGCCCGCCCGCTCGCTCAACCCGACGCGAGCCAGCGCAACGCGCAGCTCTTCTGCCGCGGGGAACGCCAAGCTGTAGGTCTGCGCTTGATTGCTTTTGCGATGCCGCCGCGCCCGTGTGCGCGCTACCGCCGGTAGCCGCCGCGGCCGAAGCGCTGTCGGCCGGCAAAGACGTTTCCCTGCGGGTTCATCATCTGCGGCGGCGTCTCCAGCCAGAACTGCCACCACTGCTCGCCCCAGCCGTCCAGTTTCAGACGCTTGTCGTTCTGCGCGCGCTGCAGCAGCGTCTTCAGCTTCTCGTCCGACTTGTTCTCGTCGAGACCCTTCTGGAGGATCTCGAGGGCCTTCTTCTTCTCGCCGCGCTGGTGCTCGCACCAGGCGTAGACGGCATAGAGCAGCGTCTCGCTCTTGCTTCCGGAGAGCGCCCGGTCGAAGACCTTCTCCATCTCCGGGTACTTCTTCTGCCGGTAGAGGATGGCCGCCAACATCGCCTGCGCCTGCCAGAGGCGGAGCAGGGTGCCGGTGCTCTTGCGCAGGTGCGGCTCGGCCTCCTCGAACTTCTTCTGCACGTAGAGCAGGACGCCGATGTTCGCGTGCAGGCTGGAGGCGACGCCGAACTGCCAGCGCGCGAGCGGGAACGCCTGCTGCAGCGCCTCGACCGCCCGCTCCGGCTTGCGGGCCATCATCTCCTTCTGCGCCACGCCCATCACCGCCTCGAGCTGCTTGCCGCTGCGCCGGGCGAGCAGCACGTATGCAGCCACCGCGGCGATGGCGCCGGGCAGGATCGACCCCCAGGCATGCGCGATGCCCGGCACGAAGAAGACGAGAAAGCCGGCGATCCCGGCGGCGATCGAGAGGAGGAGGTTGATCACGACATCGCGTCCTTTACGGCCTTGGCTTCAGGCCCGAGGCCCGAGGCCCGAAGCCCGAGGCCTGCTTTAATGGCCCTCCCCGGAATCGAACCGGGATGACCTTGCGGTCGGTGGATTTTGAGTCCACTGCGTCTGCCAGTTCCGCCAGAGGGCCTTTTGAGCTGCGCTTATAACCGATCAGCGGCGCCGTGGCGGCGGAAGATCGGTGCAGGTGCCCTCGAACAGCTCGGCGCCGAGCCCGATGCTCTCGCCCAACGTCGGATGGGGGTGGATGGTGCGGCCGATGTCGTCGGCGTCGGCGCCCATCTCGATGGCGAGGCAGATTTCGCTGATCAGGTCGCCGGCGTTCACTCCGACGATGCCGCCGCCGATCACGCGGCGGGTCGCCTCGTCGAAGAGCAACTTGGTGAAACCCTCGTCGCGCCCGTTGGCGATGGCGCGCCCGCTGGCCGTCCAGGGGAACACCGCCCTGCCGTACTTCGCTCCCGACTTCTTCAGCTCGTCCTCGGTGGCGCCGGCCCAGGCGATCTCGGGATCGGTGTAAGCCACCGAGGGAATCTGGCGGGCGTCGAAGGCAGACTTGTGGCCCGCCGCCACTTCCGCCGCGACGTGGCCCTCGTGCGTCGCCTTGTGCGCCAGCATGGGCGCGCCCGCGATGTCGCCGATGGCGAAGATGTGCGGGACGTTGGTGCGCATCTGCTTGTCGGTCTTGATGAAGCCGCGTTCGTCGACGGCAACGCCGGCGCTCTCGGCGCCGATCTTCTTCCCGTTCGGGCTGCGGCCGACCGAGACCAGCACCAGATCGTAGTCGGCGGGCTCGCCCTGATCGAACCCCACGCGAATGCCGTCGTCGCGCGCCTCGGCCTTGGTGGTCTTGGTCTTGAGCATGATGCGGTTGAACCGCGGCGCGTTGCGCTTTTCCCAGACTTTGACCAGGTCGCGATCGGCGCCCAGCATCAGGCCGTCGAGCATCTCCACCACGTCGAGGCGCGCGCCGAGCGTGGAATAGACGCTGCCCATTTCCAAACCGATGATTCCGCCGCCGATGATGAGCATCCGTTTGGGGATGGATTCGAGCTCCAGCGCGCCGGTGGAATCGACGATGCGGGGGTCTTGCGGCAGGAAGGGCAGCTTCGCCGCCTGGCTGCCTGCGGCGATGATCGCTTTGGCGAACCGGATGCGGCGGCCGCCGGCCTCCAGCGTGTGTGGATCGACGAACTTGCCGACAGCGGTCACCACCTCGACCTTGCGCCCGCGCGCCATCGCCGCGACGCCGCCGGTCAGCTTGCCGACGACCTTGTCCTTCCAGGCGCGGAGCTTCTCGAGATCGAACTGCGGCTCGCCCAGAGAAACGCCGTGTGCGGCGAGCGCCCGCGCCTCGTCGGTGAGCGCGGCTACGTGGAGCAATGCTTTCGACGGAATACATCCAACATTGAGGCAAACGCCTCCCAGCGTCGGATATCGCTCGATGAGAATGACTTTTTGTCCCAGATCAGCCGCCCGAAATGCAGCCGCATATCCACCGGGCCCGGAGCCCAATACCAGCACATCGCAATCAAAGGCCTCATTCGATTTGCTTTGGACCGCCGGCTCTGCCTTCGGCGCATTGCCTTGCTCGAGCGTTTTGCTCTTGGGCGCATTGCCCTGCTCGAGCGATTGGCCCCTCGGCGCATCGCCCTGATCGCCCGATTGGCTCTTCGGCGCCGCCGGCGCCGCGCCCGAGGCCCGAGGCCCGAGGCCCGAGGCCTGCTCTTCGAGCACCAGCAATACCGACCCCTCGGAAACCTTGTCCCCGACCTTGACCTTCACCTCGCGCACCACGCCAGCCGCGGGCGCCGGCACGTCCATCGTCGCCTTGTCCGACTCCAGCGTGACGATGGGCTGCTCTTTCTCGACGCTGTCGCCGGCCTTCACCAGCACCTCGATCACGGGTACGTCCTTGAAATCGCCGATATCAGGAACGCGGACGTCCATCACAAGAGCATCCTGCGCGCGTCGCCCAGCATGGCGGCGAGGTGCGCGTTGAAGCGCGCCGCGGCGGCGCCGTCGACGACGCGGTGGTCCCACGAGAGCGAGAGCGGCAGCATGAGGCGCGGCGCGAACTCGGCGCCGTTCCACACCGGCATCATCCGCGCGCGGGAGACGCCGAGGATGGCCACCTCCGGCGCATTGATGATGGGCGTGAAATAGGTCCCGCCGATTCCGCCCAGCGACGAAATGCTGAAGGTCGATCCTTGCATGTCGCCCGGCAGCAGCTTTCCGTCGCGCGCCTTTTTCGCCAGCTCGGCGCTCTCCTGGGCGACCTGCAGCACGCCCTTCTTGTCGGCGTCCTTGATCACGGGCACCACCAGGCCCTGCGGCGTGTCGGCCGCGAAGCCGATGTTCCAGTACTTCTTCAGGACCAGATGATCGCCTTCCAGCGAGCTGTTGAAGTTGGGGAACTTCTGCAGCGCCGCGAGGCAGGCCTTCACCAGGAACGCGAGCAGCGTCACCTTGACGTCCTGCTCCTTGTTGAGCGCGACGCGAAACGCCTCCAGCTCGGTGATGTCCGCGTCCTCGCAGTTGGTGACGTGCGGAATGCTCGTCCAATTGCGCAGCAAGGCGGGGCCGGCGATCTTCTGGATACGCGTCAGCGGCTTGTTTTCCACGGCTCCAAATTTTGCAAAATCGACCTTGGGCCACGGCGCCGCGCCCGGCACTCCGGCCGCCGCCGCTGGGGCAGCGCTCAATGCGGCTTTGACGAACGCCTGGACATCCTCGGCGAGGATTCGCCCTTTGGGCCCGCTTCCTTTGACGCGACCCAGGTCGATGCCGAGCTCCCGCGCCAGCTTGCGCACGCCGGGCCCTGCGTGCGCGCGATGAAACGCTTCTTCATCGACGACCGCGAGCGCCACCGACGGTGGCGCGGCTGACGTCTGCGGCGCGGGTGGCGGCACCGTCTCCGTCGGCCCGCCATATTCCTTGCGCGGCGTCGCCGGCGAGGGCACCTGCTGCTCATGGCCCGCCTCCGGCTCCTCCTGCTCGACGTCGGGCGCCGCCGCCCTATTCGTCTTGTCCGAGGCCCGAGGCCCGAGGCCCGAGGCCTCAGGCTTGGCTCCGGCCTCAGGCTTGGCTCCGGCCTCAGGCTTGGCTCCAGCCTCAGGCTTGGCTCCGGCCTGCGGGGCAGCCGCCGCGTCCATGGTCAGGATCAGCGTCCCCTGCGAGACCTTGTCGCCGACCTTCACCTTGATCTCGCGCACCACGCCCGCCGCCGGTGCGGGCACCTCCATGGTCGCCTTGTCCGACTCCAAGGTGATGAGCGGCGCGTCCACCCCCACCTTGTCGCCGGGCTTCACCAGGACTTCGATGACGGGAACGTCCTTGAAATCGCCGATATCCGGAACCAGCACGTCCATGGCGATCTCCTAGACCGTCACCGGGTTGGGCTTTTCCGAATCGAGGCCGTACTTCCGGAGCGCCTCGAAGACCATCGCAGGCATGACCTCGCCCTCGTCCGCCAGCGCCTTCAAGGCGTGCACCGCGATCCAGTAGCGGTTCACCTCGAAGAAATGGCGCAGCCTGGCGCGCGTATCGCTGCGGCCGAATCCGTCGGTGCCGAGCACGCGATAGCGATTGGGCAGGAAAGCGCGGATGGAATCGGCGTGCAATTTCATGTAATCGGTCGCCGCGATCACCGGCCCCCGGCGCCCCTTCAGCGTCTCCTCCAGGTAGCTCACCCGCGGCTTCTCGATCGGATGCAAAGCATTCCAGCGCTCCTTCGCCATTCCATCCCGGCGCAATTCCGAAAAGCTGGTCACGCTCCACAGGTCGGCGGCGATCCTGAAATCCTTTTCCAAGAGCTCCGCAGCCGCGATCACCTCGCGGAAGATGGTGCCCGACGCGAGCAGCTGCACGCGCGCCCTCGGCGCCTCGCGGAAGAGATACATCCCCTTGATGATCCCCGCCTCGGCGCCCGCCGGCATATCCGGGTGCTGGTAATTCTCGTTCATCACCGTCAGGTAATAGTAGACGTCCTCCTGCTCCTGCACCATGCGCCGCAGGCCGTCCTGGACGATCACCGCCAGCTCGTATTGAAAAGCCGGATCATATGCGACGCAATTCGGAATCGTGGAGGCCACGATCTGGCTGTGGCCGTCCTGGTGCTGCAGCCCTTCGCCGTTGAGGGTGGTGCGCCCGCTGGTGCCGCCGATGAGGAAGCCGCGCGCCCGCATGTCGCCGGCCGCCCAGCAGAGATCGCCGACGCGCTGGAAGCCGAACATCGAGTAATAGAGATAGACGGGGATCATCTGCACGCCGGAGGTGCTGTAGGAAGTGGCGGCGGCGATCCACGAGCACATCGCGCCGGCCTCGTTGATTCCCTCCTGCAGGATCTGCCCGTTGCTCGCCTCTTTGTAGAACATCAGCTGGTCGGCATCCTCGGGGCGGTAGAGCTGCCCGATATGCGAATAGATTCCGTATTGCCGGAACATCCCCTCCATGCCAAAGGTCCGCGCCTCGTCGGCGACGATGGGCACCACCCGGTTGCCGATGCCCTTGTCGCGCAACATCGCGGTGAGGATGCGCACGAAGGCCATGGTGGTGGAGAGCTCGCGCTCGCCGGACGATTTGAGCTGTGCCTCGAAAGCAGAGAGGGGCGGCGCCTGCAGCGGCTCGGCTTTGCGCCGCCGCTGGGGGAGGCCTCCTCCCCGCGCGGCCATCCGCTCCTTGAGCCATTTCATCTCCGCGCTCTCCTCGGAGGGGCGGAAGAAGGGAACCTTCTCCAGCTGCTCGTCGGAGACCGGCACGTGGAACCGGTCGCGGAAGGACTTGATCTGCTCGGTCTTCATCTTCTTCGCCTGGTGGGCGATGTTCTGCCCCTCCATCGCCTCGCCCATTCCGAAGCCTTTGACCGTCTTTGCCAGGACCACCGTCGGCTGGCCTTTGTGCTCCGCCGCGGCCTTGTACGCGGTATACACCTTCATCGGATCGTGGCCGCCGCGGACCAGCGCCCAGATCTCCTCGTCGGTCCAGTCGGCGACCATCGCCGCCGTCTCGGGATAGCGTCCAAAGAATTCCTTGCGCACGAAGGCGCCGTCGCGCGATTTGAACGCCTGGTAATCGCCGTCGACGCATTCCTCCATCAATTGCAGCAATCGCCCGGTGCGGTCGCGCGCGATCAGCGGGTCCCAGTTGGAGCCCCAGATCACCTTGATCACGTTCCAACCCGAGCCGCGGAAGTTCGCCTCCAGCTCCTGGATGATCTTGCCGTTGCCGCGCACCGGCCCGTCGAGGCGCTGCAGGTTGCAATTGATCACGAAGACGAGATTGTCGAGCTTCTCGCGCGAGGCCACCGAGATGGCGCCGAGCGATTCGGGCTCGTCGGTCTCGCCGTCGCCGACGAAGCACCACACCTTGCGCCCCTCGGTTTGCGCCAGGCCGCGATCCTGGAGGTATCGGAGAAAGCGCGCCTGGTAGATGGCCATGATCGGCCCCAGGCCCATGCTCACCGTCGGGAACTGCCAGAAGTCCGGCATCAACCAAGGGTGCGGATAGGAAGAAAGCCCTTTGCCGCCGACTTCCTGGCGGAAGTTGTTCATCTGCTCTTCGCTGATGCGTCCCTCGAGGAACGCCCGCGCATAGATGCCGGGCGACGAATGGCCCTGCACATAGAGGAGATCGCCGCCCTGCTCTTTGGAGGGCGCGCGCCAGAAGTGATTGAAGCCGATATCGTAAAGCGTCGCTGCCGAGGCATAGCTCGCGACGTGCCCGCCCAGCTCGCTCGATTCCTTGTTGGCGCGCACCACCACCGCCATCGCGTTCCAGCGCGTCAGCGCGGAGACCCGGGCTTCGAGCGTCAAGTCGCCCGGCCGCGCCGGCTGCTTCTCCGGCGGAATGGTATTGATATAGGGCGTGGTGGCGCCGATCGGCAGGTCGACGCCGGCCTTGCGCATCTCCCTGAGCAGGCGCTCGAGCAGAAACTGCGCGCGTTCCACGCCCTCCTTGGCGATGACGCTCTCGATGGCGTCGAGCCACTCGCGCGTCTCGACGGGATCGGCGTCGTTCTCCTTGGGCACGTTCCTCTCCTTGCGCGGCCGGAAGAAACGGCCGGTGGCGCGGGGTGCGGTCCTAGCGCAGCGAGCATCGGGCGACAAGTAAAGATGGCCGAGCGTGTAGCCGCCCGTTCGCCGGGCGGGCGCGGCGAACTGGGGATTTCTGAACCATTGGGGAGATCTGCCCCGCATGCGCTCACGCTACCCGACATAGGCCGTTTCAATGATTTCAGGCTGTTGTGTACAACCGGACAACGGGCACGGCACTTGCTCGAAGGTCGGACAGACCGGGTGCGCCCTTCGGCTCGCCCACAAACCTGGAGTCGTTCATGATCCGCTCGATCGCCGCTGCGCTGGCCGCCTTTGCCCTCATCTCGTTCGGCGTCCGCGCACAGGAGGCCGCAAAGGCCGCCCCGGCCGCCGTCGCCGAGACCCCCAAGGTCGAGAAGAAGGAAGAGAAGGCTGAGAAGAAGGCCGAGAAGGCCGAGAAGAAGGCTGAGAAGAAGGAGAAGCACAAGAAGGAGAAGGCCGAAGAGAAGAAGGAGAAGAAGTAGCTCGACCGCCCTTCTGGCGATTCCGCAGTTCGGGGCCCTGACGCGCATGCGCCGGGGCCCTTTCTTTGCTGAACCGGGGAGATTCTCCCCAGAAAGTGCGGCACGGGCCTTGCTCTGTCCGTGCCTGACTGCTGCCCCCGGGGTAGGCCCGGGGCAAGAATCAGGGAGTCCCAAATGATCCGCACCATCGTCGCTGCTCTCGCCGCGTTTGTTCTCGTTTCCTTCGGCGTCCGCGCCGACGAGCCGGCCAAGGCAGACGCCCCCGCCGCCCCCGCCGCCGACAAGAAGATGGACAAGGCCGAGAAGAAGGCCAAGAAGGCCAAGAAGTCCAAGAAGGCCAAGAAGCCGGCCGACACGACCCCCGCCGCGAAGTAACTCCTTTACGGCGATCTTGCAGCTTCGCGAGGCCCCTGCGCTCCGGCGCGGGGGCTTCGTTTTTTGAGCGCCGCCCGGCGCCTGAACTCTGCTTTTGATAGATCCCCAGAGACATGCCGAAGCCTTACAACCCACGCGACCGCTTCTACGAGAAGGCGCGCAAGCAGGGCCTGCGTGCGCGCTCGGCGTTCAAGCTCGACGAGATCCAGAAGCGTTTTCGCGTGCTGCGTCCCGGAGCGCGCGTGCTGGACCTCGGTGCAGCGCCGGGGGGCTGGTGCCAGATCGCGGCGCGCGAGGTCGGACCCAAGGGCTTCGTCCTCGGCGTCGATCTCGAGCCCATCGCGCCGCTGCCGCCGCCTGCGCTCACCTGGGTGGCGGACGCGTTCTCACCCGGGTTGCTGGCGTTGCTGCGCTCGGAGGGCCGCGCGCCATACGACGCCGTGCTGAGCGATCTGGCCCCCAGGACGTCCGGCATTCACGGCGTCGACGAGGCGCGCTCGCTCGAGCTCGCGGGGCGCGCGCTCGCGCTGTCGCTCGAGGTGCTCAAGCCGTCCGGCAGCCTGGTGGTGAAGGTCTTCATGGGCGGCG
>WNFI01314851.1_pt1 | contig 11668 bp, 10 predicted proteins | sample 5400471 | NCBI WGS metagenome assembly WNFI01 (sample SAMN13153348, study PRJNA577476) | soil metagenome | isolation source: 100 cm saprolite on Douglas fir-dominated hillslope | place: USA:California | collected 2013-09-17
GCGGAGTTTACTGGCCAGCAGGGGGTCGGGGGAGAGCCCCACGTGCAGGGCGGAGACCTGGGCCAGGCCGTCGCCAGAAACGTGCTCGATCTGGATGGTTGGCCCGCTCGCGTCACCGTCACGACCAGGGCTGGGCGGCCCAGCAGTGTTGAGACTCGCGAAGGGGAAGCCAGGAGGCGTTGGGTCCTCGGACCAGGAGACGGCAGCGTCGCTGAGGTGGTTCAGGAAGACGTGCTCTCCCACAGGCGTTGGCGAATCCGGCCGATGTCGAGGTGCCGCTCTTCCATCCTTCGGAGGCAGAGCAGCGGGCGCATCGCGGAAGAATGCCTGGGCGACCTGCTCCAGGCGAGGGAGGGTCAGCTCGGTGTCTCTGCCCAGGTAGCGCTTGGTCAGTTTCCCCGCGACGCGGGCGTAGGCATACCAGTACCCGCCGCCGCGCTGCCTGTGTTCTTTGCGCACCGTGCAGCAGCCGTGATGGCCACGGAAGGCGAACGAGGAGAGCTGGCTCACCCACACCGACCAGGCAAGGGTGTCAGGGATCACATCCAGGGCCTCATCCTCCCGGCCCTGACACAGAGTATAGGCTTGATGCGAGGATGACCAGGCGAGGGTATAGCCTGCGCTCTTCGGCATCTGATTCTCCCTTCGCATGCGTGTGTGAGACCGTGTTACCCAACAGGGTGTTACCTACTTTAGTGGACCTCACCTGTTGGGTAACGCGACTGCAAGGAACCTTTCACAACTGTTCAGCTTAAAAGACTTTGGTATCCCCCTCTTTCACAGGTATCATGATATAGCATCTCAACCTATTATATGACATGTTTCAAGCACTGTAGATGTTTCAATCACCGCGAAGGAGAGAACGTCATTGATTAAAATATTTTGTAAACGATTACAAAATATTGTGTCGAGGTTTCGCTTAGCCAGGATTCCTTTTGGCAGGACCTTCCTAAGAATGCGCTTGGATTCACAGTTTAAAAGAGGTTTACAGGATCAGGTGTGTATGAAATACTAGTAGGCAAACGACCAACCGGGAGTGGGCTCCGCAAGCGCAACGGAGCGACCGTAGGGGTCGTTTGCCTACTAGTATTTCATACACACCAGGATCAGTTACTTCTAGCGTATCCGGCGCAAATGTGCTATACTCTGGTAAGATCGTTTACAATGATCTACTGGGTGTAGTGTGTTCTACAAGAGTAGGTCATTGGGAGGGACGGAGAGGGATGTGAAGAGAGATCCCGATCCATGGACCCTCCCCTTTCCAGCAAACGAGTGTATGAACTAGTTTCTCGGAATAGTAGCAAATAATGACATCTCGTGTCATTCGTGGATGTATCTTTTCTGGCAAGTTCTCAGTGACCTTGTATGCTCTGGTGAGAAGCCGGACGGGCAAAGTGGAGCCATAACTGCACAGCAAGCTCATTACTGGCAAGTCGTCAAGTAGGTAGGGTGCAAGCGAGAGAAAACAACACAAGCAAGGCAAAGACAAGCATACCACGTAGTCCCGACAGCCTTTGGCCTGGGGATAGAGGTGCCAGCAGTTGTGCCCGTATGGAATGACTGTAAGCGTAGAGAGCGCATGGGACGCTCAGTACAGGCAGACCATATAAACGAAGCTGATGTCATCATTTGTCATAAGTTTTCGATACTGTTTGCTCTTCTAATGGGTGATAAGTTCGTATGGTCAGCATCAAAGAGGTCGCTGAGGCCGCCGGGGTATCAACCGCCACGGTGTCACGAGTGCTCTCCAATGGTCTGCATGTGCGTCCCGAGGTACGCGCGCATGTGATGGCGACGGTGGAACGATTGGGGTATCGGCCAAATCTGGTGGCGCGCAGCTTGCGCTCCCAACAATCCAATACACTTGGCCTGATCGTCTCCGATATTCGCAACCCGTTCTTTACCTCAATTAGCCGGGCGGTCGAAGATACCGCCTATGAGCAGGGGTTCAGCGTCTTCCTGTGCAACACGGATGAAAATCCTGAGAAGGAAGCGATCTACCTCCATCTGATGCGAGATGAAGGTGTCGCGGGGGTGATTTTCTCGCCGACACGCCAGGCGGTTACCAACTTCTCTGCCTCGAACCTCGACTTTCCCACGGTAGTCGTAGATCGCTCCATTCCAAACGGTGATGTCGATTCCGTGCTGCTTGATAACGTCGATGCCGCGTATCGCCTCACTGTGCATCTCATCGAGAATGGTTACCGGCGGATTGCCGCCCTCTGTGGGGAGATGGGTACCACGGGACAGGAACGGCGGCTAGGATATGAAAAAGCCTTGCGGGCGCATGGACTCTCTCCTGCACCGGAACTCGTGAAGTATGTCCAGCCGAAAATCGAGGCAGGGTACGCGGCCGCTTTGAAAATGCTTGATTCGGCACAACCCCCCGAGGCGGTCCTCACAACGAACAGCCTGCTTGGGGCGGGAGCCTTGCAAGCCATTCGAGAACGCGATCTCACTGTTCCTGACGATATAGCTCTGGTCACCTTTGACGAAACCACCTGGACATGGCTCGTCCAACCTGCCATCACCCTCATTGCTCAACCGACCTATGAGATTGGCAGGACAGCGACCGAACTCCTCCTGCAACGCATTGCTGCTCCCGACCGTCCCACTCGTCAGGTGATCCTGAAGGGACAGTTACTCGTGCGAGGATCGACTACACCTCGGCAGTGAAGAATCAAGACCTCCTGGATCTGCTTTTTCCTGATCAAATACATCACCTCGTAGCCCTGTAGCGTTCACCATGCCTTCTAAGAGGAGAAGTATCCTAAGAACTCATCCTCCCAGAGCCTCGGCAAAAATCACCCTGCAATTACTCCTTTTGGGTACTGTCGTGTTCCGGGTGGTCAGATACACTCCTTAAGAGACAGCACTGTGACGCTCCGTCCAGCTGTGCGCACTGTGGGTAAGGAGGAGCAATGTCTTTGACGAAACCTAATGATACGGTGCCTGCTCTGATCCAGGCTTGTCAGCCGGTGGTACATTTGCATCTGCACGGCCTCTATACGAGGCAGGCTCCCCAACATCGTCCATCAGGTTTGGCATGCTCAAGTAGGCTCAGGCCTAGAGTGACCGGCTGGCGCTGCTGGACGCCAGGTCGAGGGGGCGCCATCACGTTCGACCTGGGCAAGGACGCGGTCGGCCGACTGAAGAAGCCGGTGGAGGTACTCGCATGATTCGTACAGTAATTTTCGATCTGGATGGGACGCTGGTGGAGACCGAGGAACTCAAAGCCCTCTCCTATGCACGTGCCGCCGTTGAACTGTGCCCTGAATTGAACGAGGCGGAGGTCGAAGAGGCGTTTAAGGAGGTAGTCGGCCTGTCGCGCCCGGAGGTGGCGATGGCCTTGCTGCAGCGCTTCGGATTGGAGGAAGCCGCTCGCGCACGCATGGAGGCTTTCGGCGTTAGTGAGCCCTGGCAAGCCTATGTCGTGGTGCGGCAGCGCATCTATGAGGCGATGCTCGAAGACCCGGAGTTGTTGCGCAAGCAGCAGTGGCCGCACAACATTGCCCTGCTGCACGAGACCCGGCGTCTGGGCTATCGTGTGGCCTTAGCAACGATGTCGTACCACCAGCAGGTGAAGCGCGTGCTGGAGGTGCTGGGTCTGAGTGAGGTGTTCGACTTCGTGGCCGCGCGGGAGGATGTCGAACAAGGCAAGTCCGACCCGGAGATCTATCTGCTGGTCGCGCGGGTCCTCGGCGTGTCCCCCAAAGACTGTCTGGTAATCGAAGATTCGCCCGCCGGGGTGGAGTCGGCGCTGGCAGCTGGCATGAGCGTCGTGGGTGTGAGCACTCCCCTGACACGCAAGCGCCTGCATGCGAGCGGACTGCTGCCGCCTGAACTGATCGTGGACGATCCCAACCAGTTGCCCCAGGTCGTGGGCCAGTTCCTCGCTCACCATCGCCAGGAATAATCAGCATGTGGGCACTGCTTTGCTGCGAGCAATAAAGGTAGCACAGGTGCCACCTAATAGCACGGAGGGATCGACCAGTGAGCGAACCGCATCCATCGCTTGAAGACGATTTTGATTTGATCCTGCTTGGACCTATGGAGGAACGACCAGGCAGCAAGCCGGGAAATGTGCGTATCCGTGTCACGCTGCCACGGCATCAACCCTTTCACCGCATCAAGGAGGGAGTGCTTGAAGCCACTGAGGCCATAGAGGTGCCAGAAGGGACGCTGGCTCGTGGGCTCCATAGGCTCAAACGGGCCTTGATTGGCGTCCCGATCTCGAGCATACATGCCGAAGGGGAGCGCTTGACTAAATTCAAGGCCCTTGCTGTTCTCTCTTCCGATGCAATTTCCTCCGTCGCCTTTGCCACCGAGGCAATCCTGATTAACCTGGTGGTGGCCGGCTCGCTGCACCTGGGCTTAACGTTGCCCATTAGTCTGGTGATTCTGGGCTTGCTCGTCGTCGTGACGCTCTCCTATCGCCAGACAATCCCTGCCTATCCGAGTGGCGGGGGATCGTATACTGTGGCGCGCGAGAACCTGGGCGTCCTGCTAGGCCTGGTTGCCGCTTCCGCTTTGATGATCGATTACGTGCTCAATGTAGCCGTTTGTATCGCAGCTGGCGTGCACAACGTGGTCTCGCTCCTTCCGGCTCTGCAGCCCTACGTGATCCCGATGGACCTGGCGCTCCTCCTCGTCATGACGATCCTGAATCTGCGGGGCATCCGGGAGTCGGGGACGATCTTCGCCTTACCCACGTATTTCTTCATTATCAGCGCCTGCCTGCTCATCATCGTGGGGTTGGTCAAAGCCTATGTCTTTTTACATCAGCCGCTCATTGGGCAATTTACTCCCACGGTGCAGGCCATCGAGCCGTTGTCCATCTTTGTCATACTGCGCTCATTTGCGACGGGCTGTTCGGCGATGACCGGGGTCGAGGCGATCTCCAATGGCATTCCCATCTTTCGCAAACCAGAGACCCGCAATGCGACTCTCACGCTGACCTGGATGGCCCTGATTCTGGGATCGCTGTTCCTGGGAATCACCTTGCTGGGGATGACCTATGCGGTTCAGGCCGAACCTTCTGGCGACCCAACCGTGATTGCCAAGATTGCGCAGCATGTCTTCTCTGGTCCCTTTATCTTCCTGTTTCCTATCTTCCAGCTCTCGGTGCTGGGTATCCTGACGCTCTCGGCTGAGACCAGCTATGCCGACTTTCCCCGCCTGGCCTCCCTGTTGGCCCGTGACCAATATTTACCCAAGCAGTTCTCCTTCCTCGGGGATCGGCTCGCCTTCTCCGTGGGCATCATCGCACTCGCTGTGCTGGCCGCCATCTTACTCATCACCTTTGGGGGGAATACGAATGCGCTCATTAACCTGTTTGCCGTTGGAGTCTTTATCGCCTTTACACTCTCGCAGGCCGGCATGGTGGTCCACTGGTGGCGCTTACGCACAACTCAGCGCAACTGGCTACGCAGTATGCTAATCAATGGAGTGGGCGCTCTAACTACAGGCGTGGTCGCACTGGTCGTGGCCTCGATGAAGTTTCTGGAAGGGGCCTGGATCGTCGTGGCGCTCATCCCACTGCTGGTGCTGCTGTTTACAGGTATCAGCAACCATTACAAGTACGTTGAGCGTGAACGTGTCACTGCTATTCCTCTCCATCCAAAGGACATACGTCACCGGCTCATTGTCCCAATTGCTGAACTGAATCTCGCGTCCAAACAGGCTATGGCCTATGCGCGTTCGATTTCGCCGCAGGTAACTGCTGTCCACGTAGTTGTCGATAGAGAGAAGGCGGATGCTCTGCGAGCCGCCTGGGACGAGTGGCAAGCGAGTCTTCCTGCACATGAGGCGTCCCCACTGGACATTATCGATCCTGGGTGGCGCCCGCCCCCATTTCTGTTGCTCGAGTATTTTGGCCCGCAGCATCAAGCAACTGAGACAACTTCATCTACACAGGGTCCACTACTTACATTGCTTAACTATATTGACACGGTGCATCAGCAGCATCCTGAGGAGACGCTGACGGTCGTCCTACCGGAAGTGGTTGAGTCCTCGTTCAGACGCTTGTTCTATAGTCCAAAGATTCTGGGATTGAAGACGACGCTGTTCTTCCGACCAGATATTGTGGTGGCCAATGTTCCACTTCATCAGCGAGCCAGCGCTGGCCATATTCCCACACATCCGAAGGAGATACATCATCGTTTCATTGTCCCTCTTGCGGGGCTGGATCGTGCGGCTCTCGCGAGTTTGGCTTATGCCCGCTCCATCTCCGGTCACGTCACAGCAATGCACGTGGTGGTCGATGACGAGCAGGTAGAGCAGGTACGGGAAAGCTGGCAGCAGTGGCAACACCAGGTCGCAGCAGATGAAGGGACACACCTGCTCATAATTGAGTCGCCATACCGCTCCCTCATACGTCCGCTGTTAGCCTATATCGACGCGGTGCACCAGCGCCATCCTCAGGAGATCCTGACGGTGATCTTGCCGGAATTTGTCGTGGCCCACTGGTGGGAATACTTCCTGCATAATCAGGTGGCACTGCGCTTGAAGGCAGCGCTGCTGTACCGCCCTGGCGTGGCGGTCCTGAATTTGCCCCTGCACTTGCGGGGCTGAGTACCAGTGTCACCACCCTAAAGGCTTCGCGAAGGTGACAACATCTTGCCCGGGTAGTGGCTCACTTGATGAAGTAGGCGGCCAGCGCGTTACCTTGCGGCACGTTTCCAACCTGTACTGGCTACTTGGCACATCTGTTCGGAAAAAGCCACTGTAAGAGCGATAAAGCGTGCCTTCACCGGTTGCAAAAAGACGTGCAGCTAAGGTAGAATTTGAGAGCGTGAATAGGTGCTCACACTGCAACAAGACCATCAATGCATCTTCCTGAAGGAGCAGCTCATTTTGATTCTTTCTCGTCTCAAGCGACTTGTGGGAACCTCTTTGGATGTACTTCGTGTTCGCCTTATTGATTGGACCAAGCCACTCAGTTCCTCATTGCCGCTTGGAACCCTCGCAGATCTTGCCAGAAGCAAGCCGGAGCTCTTGGCGGAAAATGCCCTCTTACGACAGCAACTTATTGTGCTCAAACGTCAGGTGAAACGACCAGCATGCACGAAGACTGATCGAATCCTCCTCGTGCTCTTCGCACGGGCTGTTCGAGCGTGGAAGCAAACGCTTTTCCTTGTCCAGCCAGAAACCCTCCTGCGTTGGCATCGTGAGCTCTTCCGCCTGTACTGGAGGCGCAGGTCAAAGGTTCTTTCTCACAAGCCGAGAGTGGCCGCGGAAACCATCGCATTGATCAAAGAGATGACGATGAAGAATCGGCTCTGGGGAGCTGAGCGTATTCGTGGGGAACTCCTGAAACTGGGCATGCATGTGTGCAAGCGAACCATTCAGAAGTACATGAGGCAAGTTCGCACACACCAACCAGGAGGACAGAAGTGGGCGACCTTTCTGCGCAATTACGCGAAAGATATCTGGGCTTGCGACTTCTTACAGGTAACAGATCTCTTCTTTCGGCCGCTCTTTGCCTTCTTCATCATCGAACTCAAGTCACGGAAGGCGATCCACGTAGGCGTGACAAGATCTCCTACCGATCCCTGGGTTGCACAACAACTCCGAGAAGCTACCCCGTATGGGCATGTGCCGAAGTATCTGATTCGTGATAACGATAGCAAATTTGGGCCTTGCTTTGCTCGTGTGGCTACAACGAGTACCATTGAGATTCTTAAAACTCCCTATCATGCGCCACGAGCCAATGCGATCTGCGAACGCTTCTTGAGGAGTGTGCGACAAGAATGCCTTGACCATGTGTTGATCTTCCGCGAGAAGCAGCTCCAGCGCGTGCTCAATGAGTATGTGGCATACTTCAATCGGGCACGACCGCATCAAGGTATTCAGCAGCAAATTCCCGAAGCGTATGGATCATCTGGTTCCTCTCCGTACCAGGGAACCAGGGTGATTGCAGTTCCGATCCTGGCTGGGCTGCACCATGACTACCAATGGGTAGCTTAAAGAGATACAAACAGAGTCAACGGGACAGTGGGTGGTCGAGGTGGATCACGATGACACTGCTCTGAAGACACCTGTGGAAGCTCTCTAACCCATCTTGGGCATGTCTTCCTGAAGCGCGTTCTCCAAGCAAGCGCCTGTTTTTCTCGTATGTTTGAGGCTTTTTCTCGGGAAGAGCGAGAAGAACATCCTTGCTTTTCACTCTATTGAGTTTCACGTGCCAAGCAAAGGTAGGAGGAGAAGGCGAAGTTGGCAATTTTGCGAACGGATGTGCCAAGTAGCCAATACAGCTTGTGGTGGGAGGGATATACTGTCCCGATACCTTCCATCCGGCAGATTCTTGAAGGCGCAAGAGCGCAATGGCAGCAAGGCATTGAAGAGCTTCGGCAACTCCAGGAGCATCCTGAGCAGCTGTCGAAACTGCTGGATCGTACCGAGGTGATGCGGTTATCGCTCAAGACGTTGGCTCAGACGCGCAAGCGGGTTGGCCGGAAGCATTTCCCCACGTTTGTGAGTGTGTTGGCTAGTGTGGCATCGGGGACGTTTGAGGGATATGCGATCAATCCTGAAACCGGGATCGATGAGCGTTGCATTGTGGAGACGGGCCTTGGCCTCCGGCGAGCCCGCACCAATCGGTTGGCCGATGCGGGACCATGGCTGACTGGGGGATACGGGTGAAGTCCTTCAGGAACTCAGTTCCCGCCTGCGCCAGCATCCATTGGGAGAGGATCTCAGCACCGTGTCGGAATCAGAGCTTACTGATGCTCGTGAGGAGGTTCGCTGCTTCCTTTCCTCTTTTGAGAGCATAAGCAGTACGCTCGATCGCATGTTTAGCCGTGGCGCGTTTGGATTCTCTGTATTCGCTGATGCGATCCGTGAGTTGGGACCACAGGATCAGGCGATCATGCTTCTGTTCTGGAGGATGTTGCGGTCTTGGGGGTTGGGCCCGAATATGGATCAGCTTCTCGGAGTGGCGCGCCAATGGCAGCAGATATGGTTTCCGCTTTTCCAGGGTCTGGAGCAGTTGCGGGATGAGGTCCCGGTCACGGCGGAGGCTCTTGCTCCCAAGCAAATGGGGTTCGCCTTACGTTGGAAATTGACTATGGAAGGAGTATTAGAGGTCTTGGGCCAGCTTGCTCAGCATCCCGACGTAAAGGCTTTTTTTGCTAGCCATCCAGAACTGACTGAAGCGGTGGAGACTGGTGATGTAGAGCCGAAACCCTAGGAGTGAAACTCGATCTTCCTTTCTCTTTCTTTGGGGCTATGTTGGCGCAGGTACCTGCAACCAGTGGTTTATCCTTTGTGTTGCCTGGCGAAGGCATGGATCGTCTGTATTGCTGCATTCCTTAAATGCGAGAGTTACAAACCAGGGAGAAAGTAGCACGAACGGACTTCGCAAGACGGTTTCTTTTCTTACCATATTTCATGAACGGGGCAGTAGTGCTGCGTTCTTTAGAGTTGTAACAAAACGGGTTAGCCTATAGAGCCGAACTACGCTGTTTTCTCCTTGTTTTTGTCATCATTGCATTTCAGGAACGCAGCAGTAGTGCTGCGTTCCTGAAATGCAATGATGACAAAAACAAATGGCTTGCAGAGCCAAGAAGCACGACTTTTCCCATATTTTAATATCTATCACACTTAACTAACGCAGCAGTAGGTGATGGCCTGTTGAGCCCTGCCGAAAACTTTACAATATTAAATGCACAAGTCCTTGGAAGAGAGCGGTCCTTTCCATGAGAGCGGTTCCCCACGTGATGGGGGCTTGCTGTGTAGATCGAAGCTTCCCTGCTCACAATGCAGATCTGATTAGGGTTTGCCGACGCGAACATTGTAAATTTCAGTCGCGGGCCCACTAGGCCGTATTCAATTGTCCTTTTGCATCAACCTCCATATGGCACCGTGCGACACGCCAAAGTGTCTCGCCACCTGTCGCATCGAGTACCCTTGATGTACTAACAGCCGTGCCTCGTGCTGCTGAAGCGGCGTCAAACTTGAAGCTTGTGGAGGTGGAAAATGAGGATAGTCCCGCTGATCTCTCCTATCAGGCAGATACTCGGAACGCAACCATAGACCATTATCCCTCTGTTCCCAATGAGCAGTACCCTCTAGACCCAACGCCAACACAGCCCCTGGAAGGTCGCATTGCTATTATTTCCTACGTAATGCATCGCAGTCTCCTTTCGCACTGCTCTCCCGCAGTTGTCGACATCGCTGGTTTCTTGTTGACTATACCGCCGCCCATATTCCCAAGACCTATGAAACCAAGGTGAGCCATAGGAAACCTCCTCAAGGTAGTATTGTTATGGTGTATTCTGCCGCATTTTTAAGGAGGCCTAAGGCTCGCTGATTGCATATGTCACTACGATCAGAGCTTCCACACCCTCGCGTTGCTGAACGCCACCTCTGTTGGATGACCATTGGTTGTAAATGGGTCGACGTCGAAGCCGATTTGACCGTGGCTATAGGTGCTGTTAGTCACGCTCGTGATGAGTTGATGGTTCACGTACAGCTTGATGAGGCTGCCTTGTGCTACCACGGCAACCAGATTGTTCTGGTCTAGCCCCCGCTCGATCGCTGAATTGGTGCCGAAAGCCAATGCTTTAATTGAGTTACTCGTTGAATAAATGTCAAGTTCGTACGACCCATCTTGACCAAGTATGAAACTGTAGTACTGGTCGTTTGGGTAGGTAGTACTCGTGACGCGAAAGTCGATTCCGCCCTGATCGCCTTTAATAATCTTCATCTGGGCCTCAAAGACGAGGTTGCTGAAATCAGTAGACCTGGCAATACAGTAGTCGCCATAGCTTGGATTCGGTGCGATCGCATGGTAGGTTCCATCTATGAAGGCACAGTTGGAATTTACATCCCAACCATTACCCTTGCTATTGTCACTCAAGGGGTCAGCGAGAGTCAATGTTCCACTATGCGTATACGGGTCCTCTACAGCGGCAGTAGCAGTGGCATTGGCATGAACAGTAGCAGCGGCATTGACAGTAGGTGTGACCTTAGTCGATAAGTTGCGGGACCCCAGACGCAGCAGCCCAAAGATACTGCCACCGACAATCAGCAACACCAGGGCTGCCACACCGATGATAATACCGATACGGTTACCCCGGCGTTGCGGTGGAGTAGGAACAGGTGTGAGCGGTTCCGCCGGGTAAGGAGTGTACGGGTAGGGTGTGGATGGATTGTAAGGATTGTAAGGATTGTAAGGAGTGGATGGAGGTGGTGTTGCCTGATAAGGCTGTGAACCACCATACATCGTTGGCGGCGTTTGCGGTCCAGCGCTATAAGGTTCTGTGACTACGGTAGGTGGTATTTGCTGTTCAGCCCCGTAAGGTGGTGTAACCACTGTAGGATCATTCGGCATTGTTGCAGAAAAGGAGTAATAGTTGGGCGTAGCAGCACCGCAATTAGGGCAGTGTGCAGCATTCGCAGGAAGTAAGGTTCCACAATTACCACAGTTCATGGTAAGTCCTCCTTGGTTTCCTCTCTTGTACCAGGTCGTCAGCTAGTAGAAACACGACATTCTGCTTTGTTGTTTGTCGAATAAATTTTCCGTGTCCGAACAATAACTTTTCGCTGTATCTCAATCAATGAGATACAAAAACGGCACGCTCTGACTCATATCTTTTCTTTGCAGCAAATCACATCATTTTCTGGACATCAAGATCGCGCAAATGGTCATTTTCACGGCAACGCG
>WNFI01681096.1_pt1 | contig 11666 bp, 21 predicted proteins | sample 5400471 | NCBI WGS metagenome assembly WNFI01 (sample SAMN13153348, study PRJNA577476) | soil metagenome | isolation source: 100 cm saprolite on Douglas fir-dominated hillslope | place: USA:California | collected 2013-09-17
GAGAATTCGCATACGGCTGAAAGCGTACGACTATCGCATCCTGGACCAGTCCACGGGCGAGATCGTCGAGACAGCCAAACGCACCGGGGCGCAGATTGCCGGACCGATTCCGTTGCCCACGGTGAAGAACAAGTATTGCGTGCTGCGCTCCCCCCACGTCGACAAGAAGTCGCGCGAGGCATTTGAGATCCGCACGCACAAGCGCCTGATCGACATTCTGGAGCCCACGCAAAACACGGTAGACGCGCTGATGAAGCTCGATCTGCCGGCGGGCGTAGACGTTGAGATTAAGGCGTTCGGGAAAGAACACAAATAGCAGTTAGTGCTTAGCCATTAGCACTTAGCCAGAGCGGTTAGGCTAACGGCTAAGAGCTAAAGGCTGAAACCTACAGTTCCAAACTGCTTATGCAGCCGGAATGATGAGGAGAAAAGACGAAATGGTAAACGGAATTCTAGGGAAGAAAATCGGCATGACCCAGGTCTATGACGACCAGGGCAACGTGCATCCGGTCACTGTGTTGCAGGCGGGGCCATGCGTCATCACGCAGCTCAAGCGCGGGAACAAAGACGGATATGACGCGGCCCAGATCGGCTTTGTGGAGTTTGTGAAAGGCAAGAACGTTACCGGACCCATGAAGGGCCATTTTGCCAAACACAATCTTCCGCCGGTGAAGTTCATGCGTGAAGTTCCGGTGGAAGAAGCGGCAGCCGCAGCACCCGCCGCGGAACAGCCCGCAGACGCGCAGGGCGGTAACGGGATGAAGGTCGGCGACAAGGTTCTGGTCGACATCTTCAATGCCGAAAAATATGTAGACGTGATCGGCGTGAGCAAAGGCCGCGGATTTGCCGGCGTCGTCCGGCGTCATCATTTCGGCGGCGGCCCGGCGGCCCACGGACACATGTTCCAGGTACAAGGCTCGATCGGCGCATCGTCATTTCCGTCGCGCGTGTTTCCCGGTATGCGCATGTCCGGACACATGGGCGTGGACCAAGTCACGGTACGCAACCTGAAGATTCGCGGTATCGATACAGACGAGAACCTGTTGCTGGTCGAAGGCGCGGTTCCCGGACACAGGAACGGATACGTAGTGATCATGAAAGCAAAGAAACCACCGCGCGAGCGTCGTGGCTTTGCTGGTTCGACCACAACGGAAAAAAGACCGGAACGCTGGAACTGGCGGACGAAGTCTTTGGCGCGATCAATGAAGACCTGCTGTGGGAAGCGGTCAAGCATTATCGTGCGGCGCGGCGCGCTGGTACGCACGCCACCAAGAACAAGAAGCTGGTTTCCGGCGCGGGCAAAAAGCTGTGGAAGCAAAAAGGTACAGGCCGCGCTCGCGTTGGCTCCATCCGCTCGCCCCTGTGGCGCCACGGCGGCACTGTCCACGGACCGCAGCCCCGCTCGTATGACTTCCAGTTTCCCAAGAAGAAACTGCTGGGAGCGTTGCGGTCGGCGCTGGCAGCCAAGCTGAAAGACGGCAAGCTGACCGTGGTCCAGGACTTCGAGCTTTCTGAAGCCAAGACCAAGGCGTTTCGCAAGAGCCTGGATTCGATCGGCGTGGAGAAGACCGCGCTGCTGGTGGATGCGGGCAAAGAAAACCGCAATCTGGAACTGAGCGCTCGCAATCTTGAGGGAGTCGAGCTGATTGCGGGAAACAAGGTCCATCCGTATCACCTGCTGCGCTTTGAGACGGCTGTGTTCTCGCGTCCGGCGCTGGAAAAATTGCAGGATTCGCTGAAGGCCAGCGCGCCGAAGCGTAAAGCGGAGGTTGCGTAATGAAGTCCGCGTATCAGATCATCCGCCGCCCGGTGATTACGGAAAAGGGCCTGGGCGTAAAAGAGACCGAAGGCACGCTGGTGTTCGAAGTCGCCGCCAAGGCGACCAAGACCGAAGTGAAAGAAGCCGTACAGAAGATATTCAACGTAAAGGTTGATTCCGTGCGCACCGCTAACTTCGTGGGCAAGGAACGCCGCCGGGGAAAATTTGCCGGCTACCGTCCTGACTGGAAGAAGGCTTACGTAAGACTGAAGTCTGGCGAAAAAATGCCGGAGTATGCGCAGAATTTGTAGATAGCCGCTAGCTCCTGGCTGCTAGCTGCTGGCCGGAGCAGGTTGAACGAGGAAGATTTCAGAATGGAGCTATTGGCTCGCGGCTAGGAGCTAGTAGCTAGAAGCTGGTTTTATATGCCAATCAAGACTTACAGACCGATAACACCGTCACGGCGGTTCATTACCACGATCGTGAACGATGACATCACGGCGAGCAAGCCGCACAAGGCGCTGACGGAGATCAAGCCGCGCACCGGCGGACGCCGCAACTCGGGTGACATCACCATCTGGCATCGCGGTGGCGGACACAAGCGCAAGCTGCGCGCCATTGACTTCAAGCGCGATAAGACCGGCGTGCCCGGCACGGTGGTCTCGATCGAATACGATCCCAACCGCTCGTCGCGCATTGCGCTGGTCGCGTATGCCGACGGCGAGAAACGTTACATTCTCCAGCCGGTGGGATTGGTGGTCGGACAGAAGGTTGTCAGCGGTCCGGAAGCCGACATTCTCGTTGGCAACGCACTGCCGTTGCGCAACATTCCGCCAGGCACCACGGTACATAACGTGGAACTCAAGCCGGGTAAGGGCGCGCAGATGGTGCGCTCCGCCGGAGGTTCCGCGCAGCTGGTGGCGAAGGAAGGCGAATACGCCCTGGTCAAGCTGCCTTCGGGCGAAACGCGCAAAGTCCTGATCGATTGCATGGCGACCATCGGACAGATCGGCAACGTGGACCACGAGAACATTTCCATCGGCAAAGCCGGCCGCAACATCTGGCTGGGCAAGAAGCCGGTCAATCGCGGCGTGGCCATGAACCCGGTTGACCATCCGCATGGCGGCGGTGAGGGCAAGACTTCCGGCGGACGCCATCCCGTTACACCCTGGGGCCAGCCGACTCGCGGCTACAAGACGCGCAACAACAAGCGCACAGACAAGTTCATTGTCAGCAGGAGACAGAAATAATGGCGCGCTCATTAAAGAAAGGGCCGTTCATTGACGGCCACTTGATGAAGAAGCTGGACGGCATGAACCAGCGGAACGAAAAGAAGGTCGTCCGCACCTGGTCGCGCCGCTCCACGATTTCTCCCGAGATGGTCGGGCACACCGTGGCGGTGCACAACGGGAAGAAGTTCATCCCGGTCTATATCACCGAGAACATGGTGGGACACAAGCTGGGTGAGTTCTCGTTTACCCGCCAGTTCAAAGGACACTCGGTGCGCGCGGCAACGGAAACGGCGGCCAGGCCGGCGGGCGTGCCGGGTGGGCCTGGAGCCATTTCTCCGGCTGCTCCAGCGGCGCCGGCGCCGAAGGGGTAAAGGACATACATCATGGAATTCAGAGCAAAAGCGCAATTCACGCGAGTCTCGCCCCAGAAGGCGCGGCTGGTGCTGGACCTGATCAAAGGCAAGAGAGTTGAGAACGCGTTGACCACGCTGCAGTTCACCAAGAAACGGATTGCGCCGGTCATCTTCCAGTTGCTGCGCTCCGCGGTGGAGAACGCCAACTATCTGAGCCAGGAAAAAGGCGTGGACGTTGACGTTGACCAGCTTTACGTCAAACATGCCGTCGCCAATGACGGTCCGCGCATGAAGCGTATTCGTCCGGCCCCCATGGGACGCGCGTATCACTACCAGCGGCGGATCTCGCATCTCGAGATCGTCCTGGCGCAACGCGGCGCGGACGGCAGGGAAGCTCTGGCGACGGTCGTCGGTGAAGAGAGCGAGTCGGCAGCGCCGGCGGCGAAAAAGAAGACCGCTCCGGCAAAGAAGAAGAGCGCAGGCCGCAAAGCGGCCGCGAAGAAGTAGAAGGGAAATTATGGGACAGAAGGTTCATCCATACGGATTTCGCCTCGGCTATACCAAGCCGTGGAAGTCGCGCTGGTTCGTGGAGCGCGATTACGACAAGCTGCTTCTCGAAGACGTGAAGCTTAAGGGCGAGCTGCGCGAGAAGCTCAAGTCGGCGGGCGTGAGCTCGGTCGATATCGAGCGTCCCGGCAACAAACTGCGCATCATTATCCGCACCGCGCGTCCGGGCATCATCATCGGACGTAAGGGCACGGAAATCGACAAGCTCAAGCAGGACCTGCAGAAGCGGACTTCGCGCGACGTGTTCATCGACATTCAGGAGGTGCACAAGCCTGAGCTCGATGCGCAGCTGGTCTCGGAGTCAATCGCGCTGCAACTGGAAAAGCGCGTCGGCTTCCGCCGCGCCATGCGCAAGTCGGTGGATTCGGCGCTACGCTTCGGCTGCAAGGGCATCAAGGTCCGCGTTTCCGGCCGGCTGAACGGAAACGAGATCGCGCGCTCTGAGTGGTATCTGCAGGGCCGTTTGCCGCTGCATACGCTCCGCGCCGACATCGATTACGGATTCTCCGAAGCGCGCACCACGTACGGCGTGATCGGCGTGAAGGCATGGATCTATCGCGGCGATATTCTGCCGACGAAAAAGAAATCACCGGAGCAGCAGGTAGCGACGGGAGCATTTTGAAAAGGCAGCTTCTGGCTGCTAGCTTCTAGCGGCTAGCCCGAGCGAAGTTGATTGACAGGGATTTGGCTAGGAGCTAGAAGCTAGCTGCTGTGAAGCCGGCAAGAGTGTTGAGGATTGACATTATGTTAATGCCAAAAAAAGTTAAGTACCGCAAGCAGCAGCGCGGACGCATGTGCGGCAAAGCATGGCGCGGCGGTGAGCTGGCTTTCGGGGATTTCGGACTCAAAGTCATGGAGCCGGGCTGGATCACTGACCGCCAGATTGAAGCCAGCCGCGTGGCTATGACGCGTTTCGTCAAGCGCGGAGGCAAGATCTGGATCCGTCTGTTTCCTGACAAGCCGGTCACCAAGAAACCTGCCGAAACCCGTATGGGTAAAGGCAAGGGCGCGCCGGACCATTGGGTCGCGGTCGTCCGTCCGGGCAAGATCCTGTTTGAAATGGAAGGCGTGAACCGCACGGACGCCATGGAAGCCATGCGGCTGGCCTCACATAAGTTGGGGCTTCGCACCAAGTTTGTGGGCCGGCACGACGCACACTAAAACGTTTCGCGAGAAAAAGAGACTATGGACGCAGAAAAAATCAGAAACCTGACCGGCGACGAACTGCTGTTGCAGCAGCGCGACCTGAACGATCAGCTCTTCCGTTTGAAGTTCCAGCTCAAGATGGGACAGACCGAGAGCCTGAAGAAGATTCGCGGCCTGCGCAAAGACGTCGCCCGCGTCAAGACCATCATGCGGGAAAAAGAGCTGGGCATCGTGCACAAGAGTGAGCCCGCCTCCGCACAGGCAGCCGCGGCACCGGCCAAACCGGCGAAAAAAGCAGCCGCCAAGCCCGCCGCTAAAAAAGCCGCGGCCAAGCCGGTGAAGAAATCCGGGAAAGCCGCCAGTTCCAAAAAGGGGAAAAAGTAAATGGCAGAAACAACAACCCCGCAGCACACGAGCCGCCGCGCTACCAAGATCGGCCGCGTGGTTTCCAGCAAGATGGCCAAGACCATTGTGGTCCAGGTCATCATGAAGAAGGCCCATCCGCTCTACCGGCGAGTGGTGGCCAAGGCAAAGAAGTTTTATGCGCACGATGAAAACGGCACGGCGCATGTGGGCGATACGGTGGAGATCGAAGAGACCCGCCCCATGTCCAAGCTGAAGCGCTGGAAGCTGAAGAACGTGATCCAGAGGGCCAAACTGGTGGCGGGCGAAGAAGCAGCCGAGCCCAAGGCCAGCTAGAAACGGAGACCCAACATGGCAGTAATGATGAGAAGCATTCTCGACGTGGCGGACAACAGCGGTGCCCGCCGCCTGCAGATGATTCTGCCTCTGGGCGGACATACTGGCCTGAACGCCAGCCTGGGTGATGTGGTGACCGCCGCGGTGAAGGAGGCCTCGCCCGACGGGACGGCCAAGAAAGGCACCGTGGTCAAGTGCGTGATCGTGCGGCAGCGCAAGGAACACCGTCGCCGCGACGGCACTTATATCCGCTTTGATCAGAACGCCGCCGTATTGATCAACGATGCCGGCGAGCCGATCGGTACACGCGTATTCGGCCCGGTGGCGCGCGAACTGCGCGAAAAGAAGTTTTTGAAAATCGTGTCGCTCGCTCCGGAAGTACTGTAAGCGGCGGCTGAGGCAAAGGTTTACGAAATGCATACAAGAGTCGACATCAAGCGCAATGACACGGTGAAGGTGATTACCGGCCGTGACAAAGGCAAGCAAGGCCGCGTACTGCGCGTCTTTCCGGCCAAGGGCCGTGTTCTGGTGGAGCACGTGATGATGGTGAAGAAGAACGTGCGTCCGAATCCGCAGCGCAACATCAAGGGCGGAATCGCGGAGCAGGAATCGTCCATTTCGATCTCCAACGTGATGATCGTTTGCCCGACCTGCGGACCATCGCGCATTGGCCACGAAAAGAACGGCGAAAAACGCGTGCGGGTTTGCCGCAAGTGCAACGCGACGCTGGATAAATAGCGCGCGAAACTGATTACCCTACGAACCGGTAACCACTCCGAAACCGTGGGAGAAAGAAGCAGAAGAGACACATGGCAACAGCAAGGCTAAAAGAGAAATTTCAGAAAGAGATTGCTCCCGCACTGGCCAAAGAGCTGGGACTGGAGAATCCCATGGCCGTTCCACGGCTGCATAAAGTCGTGGTGAACATGGGTGTCGGCGAGGCCACGCAGAATACCAAGATGATTGACCCGCTGGTCAACGATCTGGGGCAGATTGCCGGACAAAAACCGGTGATCACACGAGCCAAAAAATCCATCGCGGCGTTTAAGGTGCGCGAAGGCATGGCTATCGGCGCCATGGTCACGCTCCGGGGAGACCGCATGTATGAGTTCATGGACCGGTTGATCAACATTGCCCTGCCGCGTGTCCGCGATTTTCGCGGTGTCTCCACCAAGTCATTTGACGGACGTGGAAATTACACGCTCGGCCTGCGCGACCAGTTGATTTTTCCGGAGATCGATTACTCCAAGGTGGATAAACTGAAGGGCATGAACGTAACGATTGTCACCACGGCGAAAGACGACAATCAGGCCCGGGCATTGCTCAAGCATATGGGGATGCCGTTTAAGCAGTAGCAGGCTAAGCAATTAGCCTGAGCGCGGAAGCGTAAACAGTTTGGATTGAAATTGGTTTAAGCAAGGATCGAACGATTGAAAAGGAAAGAATGAGAGCAGTGCAAAAGAGCGTTGGCTAATTGCCAATTGCTAGTTGCTAATTGCTCCGAAGGAATTCATGGCTACAACAGCAAAGATTGCCAAGACGAGGAAGAAACCGAAGTTTTCCACCCAGCACCGCAACCGCTGCAACATCTGCGGAAGGCCGCGCGCGTTCCTGCGCAAGTTCGGCCTCTGCCGCCTCTGCTTCCGCAGCCTGGCGCTGAAGGGTGAGATTCCCGGGGTTTCGAAGAGTTCGTGGTGAAGAGAGCACTTAGCTCTTAGTACTTAGCCATTGGCCGGAATGCATGAAGCCGAAAACGATCAGGCTAAGGGCTAATGGACAAGAGCTAACGGTGGTTTTGCAGTACGTCACGGCAGGTTCCCCGGTTGGCCGGGGCTAACGGGTGACGATAAGAGGAGATGAACGAAGATGAGTTTGACCGATCCGGTCGCAGATTTGCTGGCGCGCATTCGCAACGCAATCCATGCGCGGCACCAGAAGCTCGATGTCCCCGCTTCCAACCTGAAGCTGGAGATCGCGCGCATTTTAAAAGAAGAAGGTTACATCGCCAATTTCAAGGCGACAGAGGAAGAGGGCAGAAAAGTCCTGCGCGTTTACCTGAAGTACGGGCCGGACAACAATGCCGCAATCTCCAATCTGCAGCGCATCTCGCGGCCCGGGTGCCGCGTGTACGTCGGGAGAAACGATATCCCCCGCGTGCTCGGCGGGCTGGGGATCAACATCCTCACCACGCCCAAGGGCGTGATGACCGGACGCCAGGCGCGTAAACAGGGTCTCGGCGGCGAAGTATTGTGCGAGGTTTGGTAAGCGCGCCAAGGCGCGCTTGCTGCTAGCCGCTGGCTTCTAGCTGCGAGCCAGCGAGATGAAAACAATTTTGGCTGGCGGCTAGAAGCCAGCAGCTAGCAGCTAAGATCAGCGTGGAATTCGAGGACTTAACCCCTCAAAGGACTCGCTTAAAGACGAAGGGTTTAAACATGTCACGTATCGGAAGAAAACCGATTCCGCTCCCTCAGGGAGTGAAGTATGAAGTGAAGGGCAACACCGTTGTCGTCCAGGGGCCGAAAGGCACCGTACAGACGCACCTGCCTTCAGGAGTCAAGCTGCAAACGGCTGACGGACACATCAACATCACGCGTGACAGCGAAGACCGCGCCGCGGTGCATGGACTGGTCCGCGCGCTGGTGAATAACGCGGTGGAAGGCGTGACCAAAGGCTGGACGCGTGAGCTGGAAATCGTCGGCATTGGTTATCGCGCGGAATTGAAGGGAAAAAATACCGTGGTATTCACGCTCGGGTTCTCGCACCCCATAGAAGTTCCGCTGCCTACCGGCATTACAGTTACGGTTGATCCCAAGCAGACACGCCTGACGGTGAGCGGCATCGACCGACAGCAGGTTGGGCAGGTTGCGGCAGATATGCGTTCCTTGCGGCGTCCGGATCCCTACAAGCAAAAGGGTATCCGCTACGTTGGCGAGAAGTTGAAGAAGAAGGTCGGCAAGACGGGAGCGAAGTAGATTGAGTAATCGGGTAATTTGGTAATTGAGTAATTGCAGAGCTGAGATGTCGTACGGTTTTCAATTACCCAATCGACAATTACCAAATTACTCAATTCGCAGCCGGAGCAAGAATCTAGATTGATCGTGGCGCTCAAGAGCGCTACGAAGCAAGGGACTTAAAAATGATTCCTGAGATTTCAAAAGACGGGGTCCGCAAACGGATCCACCAGCGGTTGCGGCAGAGGCTGGCGGGCACTACGGAGCGTCCGCGGCTGAACGTATATCGCTCGTTGAACCATATTTACGCGCAGGTCATTGACGACACCACGGGCGCCACCATCGTGGCGGCCAGCACCGCCCAGGGCAAGAAGGGCAGCAAGCGCACGGGCGGAAACGTGGCCAGCGCGAAAGAAATCGGCAAATTGATCGCGGAGCGCGCCAGGGAAAAAGGCGTGAAGAAAGTGGTTTTCGACCGCGGCGGGTACCTTTATCACGGACGCATCAAAGCGCTGGCCGACGCGGCACGCGCAGCAGGTTTGGAGTTCTAATGGCGACAGCAATCAAGAAGAAACTCGATGCCGGCAGCTTCCAGTTGAAAGACCAGGTAGTTGCCATCAACCGCGTGACCAAAGTGGTCAAGGGCGGTAAGAATATGTCCTTTGCCGCGCTGGTGGTCGTGGGCGATCCGGGCGCGGGCGTGGTGGGCTACGGTTCCGGCAAAGCCAAGGAAGTGCCGCAGGCCATCCGCAAAGGGATCGAATCCGCGAAGAAGAACCTTATCAAGGTGAACCTTACGCAAAGCTCGATTCCGCACGCGGTGCTGGGGCGATTTGGGTCCGGCATGGTGCTGCTGAAACCGGCCCCGGAAGGCACGGGCGTAATCGCCGGCGGAGCGGTGCGCGCGGTCATGACCTCGGTGGGCGTGCAGAACGTGCTCACCAAGTCCATCGGCACCGCGAACCCGCACAACGTGATCAAGGCCACGTTTGACGCTTTGCAAAAACTCCGCGACCGGCAAGAGGTCGCCACCATGCGTGGCAAAGCCATGCAGGAGCTGTAATTCATGACGGCGCAAAAGAAAACAATTCGCATTCAGTACGTGCGCTCCAAGATATGCACGCCGGAGAAACACAAGCTGGTCATTAAAGGACTGGGCTTTACCCGGCTGCAACAGATTGTGGTGCGCGAAGACACACCTTCCGTGCGGGGAATGATCGCGAAGGTGCCACACCTGGTTCAGGTGGTGGAATAAACCGGGATCGGGAGATCCGGTGATCGCGCGTGATCGGGTGATCGGAACCAGACTCACAACCAGGGAAACCGAGTAACTGCCGGCAAAGCAGTTGCGAACAGAGGAAACAAGATGTCAACCAATCTTTCAACATTACGGCCGCCCAAAGGCGCCACCGCCAACCGCAAGCGCGTTGGCCGGGGCATGGGAAGCGGCATGGGCAAGACCTCAACCCGCGGGCACAAAGGCCAGCGGTCGAGGTCCGGTTCGCGAATGATGCGCGGCTTCGAAGGCGGACAGATGCCTCTCCATCGCCGCGTGCCCAAGCGCGGGTTCACCAACATCTTCCGCAAGGAATATCAGATAGTGAATCTGGAGCGACTGCTGGAACTGGGTGAAAAGAACATCACGCAGGAAATTCTGGTGAAACATCGCCTTGCGGGAAAGAATGACTTGATCAAAGTTCTGGGCGATGGCGAGTTGAAAGTCGCGCTCACGGTATACGCGCATAAATTCTCCAAGTCGGCGCAGGAGAAAATTACCAAGGCCGGAGGCAAGGCGGAAGTGATCGGCGCTGCCGCTGTTGCTGAGGAACCGGCGAAACCAGCGGCCAAGAAGCCGAAGAAGTGACGGAATGTTCGAGAAAATAGCCAATATCTTCCGCGTGCCAGACCTGCGCAAGCGTGTGCTGTTTGTGCTGGCGATGCTGGCGGTCTACCGTCTGGGTTCGCACATCCCCACGCCTGGAATCAATCACGAGGCGCTGGATAGGCTGTTCAGCTCGCAAGGCGGCGGATTGCTCGGGTTTTACGATCTCTTCAGCGGCGGCAACCTGAAGCGGTTTACGATTTTCGCGCTGGGCATCATGCCCTACATCACCTCGTCCATCATTCTCCAGTTGCTCACGGTTGTCTGGGAGCCGCTGGCACGCCTGCAAAAAGAAGGCGAACTGGGGCGCAGGAAGATCACGCAGTGGACCCGCTATTTGACCTTTATTCTGTCCGCTCTGCAGAGCCTGGGCATCGCTTACGCGCTGGAAAAACAGGGAGTAGTGGTACGTCCCGGGATGGGCTTCATCCTGATGACGATGGTCACCCTGACTGCCGGAAGCGTTTTCATTATGTGGCTGGGCGAGCAGATTACCGAACGCGGCATTGGCAATGGAATGTCGCTGCTGATTTTTGCCGGCATTGTCGTCGGATTGCCGCGCGCCATAGAGGACCTCTGGCAAAAGTACCCGACATGGGGTCCGTTCGCCTTTGGAATCCTGCTCCTGCTGGTTGCGTTCATGATTGCGGTGGTGGCCTTCATCGTCTTCATGGAGCGTTCAGAGCGGCGCATTCCCGTGCAGTACGCCAAGCGCGTGGTGGGCCGGCGCATCATGGGTGGGCAATCCACACATCTGCCGCTAAGGGTCAATTCCGGTGGCGTCATGCCCGTAATCTTTGCCTCGTCGCTGTTGAGTGTTCCGCAGATGCTGGGCCTCTCGCAGAGACTTCAAGGCTCCAGGTTCGGGCCGCTGGTGCAGCAATTGAACTACGGTGAGCCGCTGTATACCTTGCTGTATTGCGTAGGCATTCTGTTCTTCGCGTACTTCTACGTCTCCATCGTCTTTAACCCCGGCGATGTGGCGGACAACATGCGCAAGCATGGCGGTTTCATCCCCGGCATACGCCCCGGACACCGTACCCGCGACTACATCAATGACGTGCTTACACGGATCAC